>ERZ777011.1385-NODE-1385-length-25837-cov-3.420371_pt1 | contig 25837 bp, 37 predicted proteins | sample MGYA00374964_ERZ777011 | MGnify/ENA primary metagenome ERZ777011 (study PRJEB29310, sample SAMD00008975) | mouse gut metagenome | study: EMG produced TPA metagenomics assembly of the Metagenome analysis of fecal microbiota from mouse which was promoted... | reverse complement strand
TTTTTCCCCCGCCATAAAAAGTCCTGCCGCGGCGCAAAGCGCAAACAGCAGAAGCAGTATCCTGCCATTGGGTATCCTCATATTTCCTGCACTCCTTGTTTTTACATACACCGCGCATAAGCAAACGCGGCAGTTATAAGCTATATGAATTACAGTAAGGCGAAAAAAAACATATATCAATACGTCAAACTCAAGCGGCGTTTTTTTAACTTAAACGGTAAAAAAATCATATTGTCTTTCGCATGTCCATATGATATTTTTAATTTGTATGATTCTGTGTCCGGAGAAAACATATGAAAATCGCAATTGTAGACGACGAGCCAAAGGAACTTAGGAATCTTTCCGAAACAATTAATTGTCAATTATCCTCCATGGGATATCCGTCGGTAACGTCGGATGCTTTTAGCAACGCGGAGGATTTTTTCGTATATTGGAAAAAGGGAGCGTACGAGCTTATTGTGCTTGATATTTACATGGAAGGCATGTCTGGAATCGACGCGGCGAGAAAAATCCGGGAAACCGACGGCGACGTTTTCATTGTTTTCTGCACCGAAAGCAATGAATTCGCGAGCGAAAGCTATGAGGTGAACGCACATTACTATCTGCGCAAGCCTTTTACGGAAAAAAATATCTCCGATATGCTTTACAGACTCGACTTTAAAAGCCGCGAATCCCGCCGCTTTATCGAACTGCCCGACGGCAGACAGCTTGTGCTTCGCAACGTCATATACACAGAATATTACAACCATGTAGTCACTGTCCACAACAAATACGGCGGCGATACGCGCGTAAGAATTTCTCAGACGTCGTTTGAGCAGCTTCTTTGCGGATACACTTATTTCTTTCGTATCTGCAAGGGAATCGTAGTAAACTTTTACGAAGTTATAAATTACTCCAAAAACATTTTCGTTATGAGCGACGGCAGCACGGTATCCGTGAGCCGCAGAAGGGAAAAAGAGGTGCGGGATGCCTACACGGATTTCTGCTTTGAACGTATAAGAAGGGAGATGCAGGAATAATGCCTTCTCTGTGCAGAGTCATGGAAATAGCCTTGTACTCGCTTTTAAACTTTGTTCCATATATTGTTTTGGCGCTGTATCCGTTCAGAAACAGTCTGCGGTTTACCATGCGGACCACCGTTATACTGGTCGCGCTTGCCTCTTTCTTACAGATCGGTTTAGGAATATGGGCGGCATTTTTCGATTTGGTCAATACGTCCGTCGTCAGCATGCTAAGCACTGCGGTATATTTCGCATTTTATTTTCTTGCAGTCAGAGTACACCCCGGCAAAACTCTTTTTACTCTTCTGATGCTTTCAAACATAGCAAATCTCATTGTGATCTGCTCAAAATGCATAGAGGGCAGAATATTTCCTGCGCTTGCAATCGAGCGTTACCGATGGTCGTTTTCCGCCGTAATGCTTGCAGTCGAGCTTTTGATACTTGTACCACTGTTCTTCTATATCAAGGGAATTTATTCTGACGCCATGGCAAAAGAAAGCAGCCGCTTCATATGGTGCTACCTGTGGCTGATCCCCGCTACTTTTTATCTGATATGGTTCTACTATCTTTACAGCAACAATTCACAGAGCAGCCTTGAGATAGCGCTTCAGCCCAAAAACGCTTTCTTTCTGTTATTCGTTGAACTTGGTGCTTTTTTGATATATTACATCGTCACAAAGTTGCTTAACGAATTTGACAGGAATATCAGGCTTGAAAAGCAGAACCATATGCTGCTTTTGGCAAATCTTCAATATGAGAATTTAAAAGAAAAAATTGCGGAAACACGGCACGCAAGACATGATTTAAGGCACCATATCGCAGTGATGACGGGATACCTAAACAACGGAGAGCTGGAAAAGCTCAGGGAATATCTTATCGGTTACGGCAGATCCATGCCTGAGGACAGTTCCGACATCTTCTGTAATAACTATGCCGTGAACCTCCTGCTTACCTATTTCGCTCAGCAGGCGAAAGAAAATGGCATTGATTTTGCTGTTCACGCGGATATTCCTTCGGAATCAGGCATTTCCGAAAGCGACCTATCCGCGCTCATCGGAAATCTTCTCGAAAACGCGCTCGATGCCTGCTGCGCGCAGAAACGCGGAGATAAGCGCATAGTTTTCAGAGGAAGGAGCGAAAACGGCTCGCTTCTCATTACGGTTGACAACACATACGACGGAGAAATAAGGCAAGACCGCGACGGAGCCTTTCTGTCTGCAAAACACAATAAGCCCGCCGTCGGTCTTGAATCCGTAAGCCATATTGCCGCGCGCTGCGGCGGAGTGTTCCGCGCAAGCTGGCACGACGGAATGTTCTACGCTTCCGTCCGGCTCGAGACCCAAAAGTCCGGTGCCGGGCAAAAGTGATCTTCCGATTTATTTACGCCTTCCAAAGGCTGTGCAGGTTGCAGTAGGCGTAAACGGCCTCTACTTCATCGCCCTCGCATATGGCGAAGCATACCTCTGGCTTGTCTCCGGGGTTGAGCGCCTTGCGCTGCGTTCCCTGTTTCGTCTGCAAGCATACCCATTCAATGTAATGCTCAGGCATCATCGGATGCTCAGCGGAGCCTACTCGTACCTTTACAAGATTGCCCTCTACGGTGTATACGGGTATATGCTTTTCCACAGCCCCGTCCGTCGTTCCCGGAACGATCTCCTTCATCTTCTGACCGCAGCACATAACCGGAACGTCCTTGTCCTTTACCATAACTATCATGTTTCCGCAATGCTCACAAATATAAAATTTCTGTTCCATAACCAAACCTCCGTTTATTTTTTCAAATATGCCTTCTGTTGCGGCATATAATAGTAATATTATAACCCGCATACTCCCGAAAAATCAATAACCGATGAAATATACTTATCTGCATGGACGCGATCTTGATTTTGCCGCGTAAATAAAGGCAAAAATATGCTATAATGGATTCGGATATTTATGTTATTCCGATATAAAAATTTATCTGAGAAAAGAGGATGATACCATGAAAACAATAATCATCGGCGGCGTGGCGGGAGGAGCCTCCGCGGCCGCGAGACTGCGCAGGCTCGACGAATCGGCAGAAATAATACTTTTGGAACGCGGCGGCTATATATCATTTGCCAACTGCGGTCTGCCGTATTATATCGGCGGAGTCATCAGAAACCAGCGCAGTCTTACATTGCAGACGCCCGAAAGCTTTCGGGCAAGGTTCAATATTGACGTCCGCATAAACAGCGAAGCGATCAAGATAGAGCCGTCTTTCAAAAAAATAACGGTTAAAAACCTCCGAACCGGAGAATGCTATGAGGAGAATTACGATAATCTTGTATTATCGCCCGGAGCAGAGCCCTTCAGACCAGACATAGACGGCATAGACAGCCCGACCGTATTCACTCTCCGCAATATTCCGGACACAATGCGGATAAAAGAATATATCGAGACAAAAAAGCCGCAGTCAGCCGTTATTGTCGGCGGAGGCTACATCGGCGTGGAGATGGCGGAAAACCTGAGGATAGCCGGGCTTGAGGTTTCGGTAGTGGAGCTTGCCGACCATCTCATAGCCCCTCTTGACTTTGATATGGCAGCCGACATTCACAGGTATATAAAAGAAAAAGGAATAAATCTTTTTCTTAATAACGGCGTCAAAGCCATTGAAGACGGCGGAGTAGTCATGCAGAACGGCGAAGTGAAAGCGGATATGATAATAATGTCTGTCGGCGTGCGCCCGGAAACCGCTCTCGCAAAAGAATGCGGCATCGAGATGAACCGGCGCGGCAGCATTGTCGTAAACAGCCGGATGCAGACAAATATCCCCGATATATACGCGGTCGGGGACGCTGCGGAGGTCCGTGATTTCATCACGAACGCTCCTGCATTTATACCGCTTGCGGGTCCCGCCAACAAACAGGGACGCGTCGCGGCGGACAATATCGCGGGAATTCCCTCTGAATATAGCGGAACGCAGGGTTCGGCGATACTCAAGCTTTTTGATATGACAATAGGCGCAACAGGACTGAATGAAAAAAGCGCGGCGGCGGCAGGCATCGACTATGACAAAACATACATCTACCCCGCTTCGCATGCCGGATACTATCCCGGCGCACAAAATATGTCTATTAAGGCTATATGGGACAGAAAAAGCCTGAAACTTATCGGCGCGCAGCTCGTCGGATTTGACGGCGTTGACAAGCGGACGGATATACTCGCCGCCGCTATACGTTTCGGAGCAAAAATAACCGACCTCGCCGGACTTGAGCTTTGCTACGCGCCTCCCTTCGGAAGCGCCAAAGACCCCGTAAATATGCTGGGATTTACGGCGGAAAACATTATTACAGGCAAAATAAAACAGTTTTTCTGGAATGACGTCGAAAAGCTCCACCATGACGGAAGCATTACGCTTCTGGACGTAAGGACAGCCGCCGAGGTCGGACGCGGTAAAATAGACGGCTCGGTAAATATACCTCTGGACTCTTTAAGAGAACGCATGGGAGAAATCCCGCAAGGCAAGCCTGTCTATGTATACTGCCACACGGGACTTCGCAGCTATATAGCCTGCCGCATTCTTTCGGGAAGCGGCTTCGACTGCCGTAATCTTGCCGGCGGGTGGCGGCTTTACGAGTCCGTCATAAACGAACGCGCCGTACAGGATTATGTCTGCGGGGATTGCGAATAAACATCAGGAGGTTTAAAATGGAGCATATCTACGATACTGTCATCATAGGCGGCGGTCCTGCCGGATACACCGCCGCTCTATACGCTTCACGCGCGGGGTTGGATACCGTTCTGATAGAGCGGCTTTCCGCCGGAGGTCAGATGGCGCTTACAGGCGAGATCGACAACTATCCCGGTTTTGACGAGGGTATCGACGGATTTACTCTGGGTGAAAAAATGAGAAAAGGCGCCGAACGCTTCGGCGCCGCAACCAAGTACGCAAATGTCGTGTCGGTCGATTTTTCCGGCAAAATAAAAGAAACAAAGACTTCCTCCGAAACCTTTTTGGGTAAAACAGTTATAATTGCGACGGGCGCCGACCCCAGAAAACTCGGACTCGCCAACGAGAATGAGCTGACCGGAAGGGGCGTTCATTACTGCGCCCACTGCGACGGAAGATTTTACAAGGATAAGACTGTCGTCGTAGTTGGGGGCGGAAACTCCGCTGCCGCCGACGCGCTCTATCTTTCCCGTCTTGCAAAAAAAGTCTTCATCGTCCACCGCCGCGGTTCTCTCCGCGCCGGCAAAATCTCCTGCGAACCTTTGATGAAAGTCCGAAACGTCGAGTTTCTCTGGAACAGCACCGTATCGGAAATAATTGCCGGAGACGCCGTCACCGGAGTCATAATTACGGATACGCGCACCGACGCCGTATCAGAAATCAGATGCGACGGTATCTTTGTCAGCATAGGCAGAACGCCCGCGACAGGATTCCTGAACGCCGCCGTAGCGCTTGACAGCGCGGGTTATATAATTGCGGACGAAAGCGCGAAAACTGATATTGACGGCGTTTTTGCCGCCGGAGACGTCAGAACGAAAACCCTCCGCCAGATAGTCACCGCCGTAGCTGACGGCGCGGCGGCGGCGCATTCTGCGGAGGAATATCTGGCTGACAAGCAGCCGTCGTTTTACTGAGCGGAGCGGTTGATATAAAATTCGGACTCGTCCGTTATTTTTCTCTGTATGATATGAATTTCAACAAAAACAATACTCCCGCCAAGGTCAGCGCGCAGCCAAGACCGGTGTAGAATACCGCCACAAAGACGTCGGGAAACACTCCGAGTACCCTTAATCCTATGCCTCCGCCCATCATAACCGCCATTATTATGTATGCTTTCAGGTCAAAAAAATTCCAGAACGGACGGTATTTTTCTTCATATCCGGTAATTCTGCGAGTGTGTTTCTGCGTCATCTTGAAAAACATCGTGCCGAAAGCCAAAAAAACGACGGCCGACAGCAAAAAATAATACCATTCCGTCTGAATGTCCTTATACGACAGTATTCCAAGCCTCGCGACGTTAAACCCCGCTATCATCCATACGATTCCGGCTATAAAAAGCAGCGCTCTTTTAGGTACATAATAAAAACGTTTCATTTTTATCTCTCTCCGATATTTTTAATAAACTGATCTTCTTCAAACAAGAATTATAACAGAAAAATTTTTTCTTTCAAGCGGCTCGTTTTGTTTTATTTTCGCGTTAAGTCAGAACACTTCAACGAAGCGGTTTTTGGACGTATCCCAATATTTCCTGTACACAAAATCGCCTGAGTCAAAGTTGAGCTGATATATTCTAAAAATAACGGGGTAATTTTTGGGTTGACACTGTAACAGTACCTTTCTTTTCTGCACCGGAAATACGGCTGGCAGAGCAGTAATAGTTAATCATACGGGGAGAGATACTCCATTTTTCGCTGGCTTCTTTTAAGGTCATATAATCCATATCTCACCTCGGAATAAACTTATATCTATATTATATTTCGTTTACCAGGAAAATACAAGTATAGTAATGTGAATTTAAATCAAATAAATACTAATATCAATATATTTTGATAAAAACTCTTGATATTATTCTCCGATGTAAATATAACAAATATCCCTCGCTTCTTCACGCCAGTCGTCAGCTTCCTCTAAAAAGAAATCAGGGGACATACGGATACGGAGCATCTCGCCGCTTTTGATTTTATAACCGCCGTTACGCTGCTTTTGAATCAGATAACGAAAGTCTGATTTTGTACGCTATATCTGCTCCGTTTCACAGATTCCATATATCGTGCATAGCGTCACCTCAAATCAGAAAGGACTGTCCCAATATCACTGTCAATACAAATGGACTGTGCCTCAATTTCTTTCGGGCAGACTGCTTCCCCATAATTTACACAAGCATAGAGTGCCTCGCTGTTTTGTGCCGTCATCTGCCAAAACGGATATTTAATAATAACCGGAGTATTGTAGCCCACGCCAAGCTCCAAAAACAGGATTTTCTGTTTTTTCCTTGTCCGCAGGAAGTTTTCGTATCGTTCGGCGGCGGAGATCCATCCCTCATCCTCAACAAATTTATCGTCCGAACGCAGATTCATTGTCAGCGGCTTCCCGCATTTCGGACATTTCGGAATCAGTTCCGCAGGGATTTTCATATCCCTTTGTTCGTCCATCATACGCCGTATAATTTCTTCGTTATCGTAGGTGTCTATGTCGCAGGGGATGCTGCATTGAAACAGTCCGTAATCTCCCTGTGTGTAAAACAAATGCTTTTTGTCAAAGCCCGCCTTCTGAAAGCAATGATCCACATTGGTGGTAATGACAAAATAATCCTTGTCCTTTACAAGCTCAAAAAGCTCCTGATATACCGGCTTCGGAGCGTCCATATAGCGGTTCACATAGATATATCGGCTCCAATACGCCCAATGCTCCTCCGGCGTTTTGTACGAATAAAAACCGCCGGAATACATATCGTGAAAGCCATATTTCTCCTCAAAATCCGAAAAATACTCGTGAAACCTCTCGCCCACATAAACAAATCCTGCGGAGGTGGAAAGACCTGCGCCTGCGCCGATCACAATGGCGTCGGCAGATTGGATTGATTCTTTCAGGCGGCTAATTTGTTCGGAGCAGCTTTTTGCAGATTTCGTAGTCCAAATCTTTGAAAACATTAAATATCACCTTGAATACCTCTTAAAATCGCAGGATACGTCCCTCTTTTCGGGGCTTTGGCGTCGGATGGGGATCACCCTCGCGGGGATAGCCGAGCAAAAGCTGCATAACGGCGTAGAAATCAACAGGGATTTCCCATTTCTTCAATATCTCCTGTCCATACGGGTCTGCAAATGCCGTCCAACCCTGTCCAATATAGCAGGAACCAATACCGAGAGAATCCGCCGCCAACATCATATTTTCGGCCGCAACAGCGCAGTCCTCGGCGGAAAAGAGAAAGTTTTTCGGAGCAAACATTGTAATAACGGCAGGCGCGTCGTAAAAAGCATTTGTCAGGTTCGGATCGTCGGCAATGCTGGGCTGTTCTTTGGAAACATAACTTGTGGCAGTTGCCATACGCGGCTTTGAATTCGCCCGTTTAATCCTTCCTAATCGCTCGTTGATTTCTTTTGTCTGACAAACGGCGAAAATAACTCCCTGTCGTCCTCCGGCGCTGGGTGCATACAGTCCGGCCTGTAAAATCTGCTGCAAAGCATCTTCTTCAATCTGCTTTTTCTCAAACCGTCGGATTGCTCTACGGTGCAGAATTGTTGCCATGATTTCATTTTTGATTGTTTCCATCTGTTTCAGCCTCACTTTCTGAATAAATCGCTGTTCTCATCTGCCCAGCACTGCGGATCGGCGGCATAAAAATCTCCGTTTGTTCCTTTTGCAACTGCGGGGCAGCCCCGGCAAAATGCAAGCAGCTTACATTTTGCACATTTGCTGAATTTCGTGTATTCCCGGTAACACTCCATATTTCCTACCCATATATCGGCAAGGCGGTCGGTAAAGATATTCCCTACATGGCTGTCCGCTACCCGGCGGCAGGCATAAACTTCACCTGTGGGAAGAATGGTGATATGGCAGTTTCCGCAGTTGCAGCCGCCGTAAATCATGCCGTCCTTTGCGTTTTCGGGAATTTTGAACTCTCCCGTTTCATATTCATACAGCGTCCAGAGATGATCCTTTTTGTTAAAGTAGGTATCACAGCCTTCCGCTTCGTATTCTTTGAATTTCTTATCGCACACGGCAAGCAGGTCACGATATTCCTGTGGCGTCATACTCGCATCAAGATCGCCGCCGCTGGGTACATAACGGGAAAAGGCAAATACATTCACGCCTGCTTTTACAACAGCGTCAATAATACCGGGGATTTCCATACGGTTTGTTTTGGAAACTGTTGTCATCACAACGCTGCGGATTCCGGCACGGTTAATACAGCCGATTTTTTTAAGAGTGCAGTCGTAGGAGCCGGGTTTCCGAAACCAGTCGTGTGTCTCACGCAAACCGTCGATTGACAGCTGATATTTCTCACAGCCGTATGCTTTCAGTTCACGGCAGACCTGATCGTTTAAATGGAATGGATTTCCGAGAATGGTAAAAGGTACGCTGTGTTCGTGAAACAGTTCCATAAGCCTCCAAAAATCAGGATGCAGAATCGGGTCGCCGCCCGTAATATAGAAATAAGGCAAACGGTTATAAACCTCGCAAAAATCAAGACAATTATAAAAAGTTTCCTGCATTTGCTGCCAATTCATAGAATCTATTTTTTTGCAGTTATCTCCCGAAAAAATATAACAGTGCTTGCACCGCTGATCGCACTCATCTGTAATGTGCCATTGAAAAGAAAAATATTGCTTCATATCGCATACCTCGCTTTATATACAATCGGTTATACCGAGTAACATCTAAATGTTCCCGGCGAGAGCGTTCCCGCCGGAAACAGCTTTGGGATAGAGAACGGAACAATTATTCATGACAATAGAAGGCCCGCAAATCGGTGATTCTATTGTTTGTCGCCAGCGCCGCAAGCAGATCCGCAAGCAGCAGGCTTCTCTTCCGGTTTGTCGGCTGCACCGCAGGCAGCGGGAGTTTCGGCAGGCTTATCACCGACGCCGCAAGCAGAACCGCAGGCAGCAGGCTTTTCCTCCGGCTTGTCAGCCGCACCGCAGGCAGATGCAGGAGCATCCTCCGTTTTCTTGTTCCATCCAAACAGATTAGAAAGTGCCATTTTTTAGACCTCCGTATAAGTATTCAGCGAGCTTTTTGCTCCCTGTATCTATTATTTTACCGATTTTTTTGCCCTCCACAAGTACGCACTTTTTTATTACCCAGTCACCTTTTTGTGACCTTTGCGTGATTGCAGGGATTTTCAAGCAAAAAAATTTTTGTGACATATAGAAGCCCTATTGAAAAACGCAGAATGTTATAGTATGATTAGAGTGCAACATTCAAATATGATGTAACATACTTTTGGAGGTTATTGGTATGCTGACTAGAGACGAAATGCCGGCTTGTCCCGTAGCGACAACTGTACAAATGATCGGGAGCAAATGGAAATTGCTCATTATGCGTAATCTTCTTGCCCGTCCGTGGCGCTTTAATGAGTTGAAAAAGGACTTGGAAGGTATCAGTCAAAAGGTATTGACAGACAGCCTTCGCTCTATGGAGGATGACGGTATTATCATTCGTACTGTATATCCCGAAGTCCCGCCTAGAGTAGAATACGCCCTGTCAGAACTTGGCGAATCTATGCGTCCGATTATTAAATCTATGGAGCTGTGGGGATTAGATTATAAAGCACAAAAGCACTGAATAAACTACGATAACAAAAAAGAGAACACCTTCTGAAATTTCTTTCAAAAAGTGTTCTCTAAACAGCAAGTGCTGCATTGCATTTTTGCTTTTCAACTATTCTTCCTGCGTCACAAGCATTCGTATCAATACGAAAAACTGTTGTCAATTTATTGTCAACTCAGGCTTGAAGTGCCGCAAGCCTGCATAAACACTGGCTTTATTTGTCGAGCGACTTCATCGTCGGGAACAGCATTGAGGTTTGTTTGTCTTTGTTCGTCTATTGCTATCTTTCTCGTAAAATAAGGGATTTCAAGCCTTTTACATATTGTTTTTGTTTCGTCTTTGTTCGTCATATTATTTTGATTTAGGGAAAAATATAGGGAAAGGAAAGCCACCCAAACACATATTGATATGCTTAAATGACTTTTCCTGCTGATTATCCAATTTTGATTTTGCCCTCTAAGTTCTTAAATGCCTCCTGCTTTTTACCCTCTGTAGCTTCTGCATAAACATTCATTGTGGTTGAAATATCACTATGCCCCATAATCTCTTGAATGACCTTTAAATTCTGTTCATTTTCACAGAATCTTGTACAAAATGTATGCCGGAGATTATGTACGGAAAAATGTCTAATCAATACTGGCTCTCTTTTCTCTTTCTTAGCGTTCTCCGTTTCTTCTGCATTATAATCTCTAATTATCCTGCCGATTGCCCTATTAAGCGTCATAGGATTGTGAACATATCCCTCACGATTAAGGAATACAAAGTTTGAATAGCCGTCAATCTCGCAATCGCTAAATCCTTTCTGCATCTGATTCTTTCGCTCTGTAAACAATGCTTTTCTGACCTCTGACAACATTGGAATTGTCCGTGTTCCTGCTTTAGTCTTTGGCGTTGTAATGTGCATTTCACATTTTCCATTGTCCTGCTGCCTGTAAATCAAATTATGATTGATTGAGATAACATTATTGTCAAAATCACAGTCACACCAACGCAATCCGATTAACTCGCCTATCCTGCATCCAGCACCCAATAAAACGGTAAATATCGGCAACCAGTGATTGTATATAGGAGATTGTGCCATATATCCTATAAATGCCTCTTGTTCCTCAATCGTCAGAGCGTGCCGCTTTGGTTTCTCCCAGTTATGGGATTTCTTAATTTCCTGCATTGCCCCATCACTCGGATTAGTTCGGATATATCCGTCACGAACTGCCAGTGTAAAAACTGGATGTAGAATTGTATTGATAATCTCCATTGAATTAGGTTTAAAGTTCTTTTCCTTTATCAGAGAAGTATAAAAGGCTTTCACATCTGAATACTTTATTTTACTTAATTTTTTCTTTCCTAAGCTATCATGAACATAATTTTTATACATATAGTTATAGTTTGTCCGTGTGGACTGTTTCAATTCTGTTTTTCCTGCCATATACTTTTTGAACATATCATTTAATGTGGTAGTATCGGCTTTTTTGCTGTCTACACCGTCCTCTATATCACGCTGAATCTGTCTTTCCTTTTCTCGCAATTCAGCTAAAGTCAAAGCGCATACTTCCTGCTGTTTTCCGTTCTCCTGCCAACGATAACGGTATCTTCCATCTGGTCTTTGGCTTTCTCCTGTCCTCAAATTCCTGCCCTTGTTATCTTTCCTTTTTTCTGCCATATAACACAACCTCCATTCTTTCAGATAATGCGAAAAAGGGGAAACAACACCCTTGTATTGCTCCCCCTGCCGCTTACCCCCTTACTCTCACTTTCAAGCCGGACAATTCCACATCAGAATAGCCGACAATATAATATTCTCCGTTCCGGCTCTCTACCCGGCTACAAGTCCATATCCCGGCATTTTCCCATTCGTCCGTATCGTAATTGTAGACTTCCTCGGTACGCAAAAATTCAATGCCGCTGCCGCTGGTGTAGTAGTGTCCTTTGTCCGTTTCATATCTGCCGCTTTCGTTGGTGTATATCCGGCTCACTTCCCGGATAGGCTTTTCAAAATAGGCAAGGTCGCTTTGTACGGTGTCCAGCTTGTAAAGGATATTGCGGTATTCTTCCAACTGCTGCCGCTGGTCTGCGGTCTTAATCTGCTTGTAATCGTCCAGCCCGGATAAATCATCATAATCACGATACCCGGAGATATAAAGTATTGTGTCAATCTGCTTGCGGAGCTTTTTCATTTCTTCGCATAATGCTCTAAAGTCTGCCATTTCTTACCTCGCTTTCTTAATCTTCTAACCATGTTTTGATGAATATGTAAATTTTCATCAGCATGGCTTCATTGTCTATGCGGTCTAATAATTCTATGATTAAATCTTTATACATCAGATACGCCGCCTTTCTCCACCGATAACATACCCATGATAAAGCTGTATGTACTTTCGATAATATCAAGGCTTTCCAGTTCGGACACAATGCGGATAACCTCGGCTTTGCGTTCCTGCGTTTCCTCACGCCCTTTCTCGTGTTCCTCTCTACGGTACTTTGCAAGAATATAGTGGTAAATCTTAAATAGATAGTCCCCATTGCTCATAGCAAGTACCATTTTAATAATTAAATGCTTATATCTCATTCCGCAACGCCCCTCCGTTCCATGTCCTTAATGCGCTTTACCGCCTGTTCTTCCCGGTATGCGCTTTTTGTTGCCCCATAGATGAATTGTAAAGAGGGAATGTCGGTCACATCTTCAAGCATGGAAACAATTTCTTTCTTGTAGTCCTCTACGCCCATCACTCGCTGTCCTCCTTTGTAATATTGATAATAGTCCGCTTTATCTGGTCTAAAATATAAGTATTATCAATACCCGAAAGAAGTTCGGCTATTTCCTTGCGCCCCTTGTCCTGCTCGCTATCGTTATATACCTCGTTCAATGCCTGGATAGCGAAACATACTCCGTCAAGCGTGATATGCAGAAAATCATCAATCATATTCTGATTAGCCGCAAAATGCAAGGCTCCGTCCTGTGTGTTTGCTTCCTCCTTTTCCACTGTTTCAATTAAAACGCCTAAAACCGTCTGCATTAACTCCAATTTGGAAGTAGCGGCGAAAATTTGGTCTAAAATATCATTTTTGCTCATGCGTTGCCCTCCTGCGCTTCTTTGTAAACATCTTGCGTAAAAACATTGATACAATTCAGCATAGCAATATTTTTAATGTCATATATTGCCTTTAAAATCTCGCAACGGTAGAACATTGCCGCCTTTTCTTCAAATGTCATGCCCTCCGGCTCTGGCTGTTCCTCGTCCTCATGCGGTAAATTATGATGTTCTTCCCACATCTGCCGCAATTCCGCTGTTATGCTCTCTGGAAGTCTGGTTTTTCCGTAGACTTTCAAACCGATAAAGGTATAGCAGTAGTCAATGATGTTTTCTTCTTCCAATGCGGACACAAGGGCAATAAGTTTCTGTTTATTCTCCGTCACTGTGCCGCCCTGCCTTTCCTGCTTCATATCCCATGCAAAAGGCGGCTTGTATCGCTGTCCATAAAGCCATACCGCCCGGCTCTGCATATACCGCCATATCTACAAGGCTTGAAAAATCCTCACTTTTTAGCGATTCCAGAATATCCGCTTTATTGAGAATATCTTTTCGGAGATAGTCATACAATGCTTGAACCTCTGCAACATCTACATGACTTCTCTTTGCTTTCAGCTTTTTCATTATTCTTTTGACAATGTGCATAATTTTCCATTCCTTTCTTGTGCCAGATATGGTATGATTTTTATATCCGGCTTTTCCAAATGTCCGGGTTACTTGCCCTTGTCAGAGGTTGCGGCTCTGCGAGGGCATTTTTTATTTTTTTCTAATCTGTATGCACTTCCTTTCTATGGCTCGCCTTATATGGCGAATGGCATTGTTTACGGTTCGTGCGGCTGTCAGATAGCCAGATAAGAGAATAGACGTTATCCCATAAGAAAATGAGATGAAAAGCAATTTCCAAAATGCCTAATCTTCAATAATCACAATGTCCTTTGCCGATAAATCCAATGCTTTACAGATAGCAGGAACAACTTTTACTCTTCCCATTCTGTTACCATTCAGTGCATTAGATACCGCCTGTTGACTTACGCCTCCTTGCTTGGCTATCTCCGTAGCCGTCAAGCCTTTTTCAGCCATTGCAAGGTAGATTTTCTTTGTATCTAACCTCATTTTCATAGCATTACCTCCTATTTCAATATTTACAATCAAACGATTGAATTATTTATATTATACCAATCTTTTGATTGATGTCAATACTAAATTTAATCTTTTGATTTATTTTTCAAAACTTTTTTGATATACTTATGTCTGTGGAGGTAAAAAGAGATGAATATAGGCGATACTATGCGTAATATACGCAAGCAAAAAGGCATGACTTTACAACAATTAGCAGATATTTTAGGATGTTCTCAACAAAATATTTCTCAATATGAAAGTGGAAAAAGAACACCCAAGTTAAAAACTGTACAGAAAATAGCTGATGCATTAAATGTAAATGTAAATGATTTGCTGGAAAGTCCTCTTGATGATTCTCCAATCTATCAAGTATTAAAAAATGTTGATTACTCCGATTCCCCTGTATCCAGAAACTTTATAAATGCTCAATTAACTATACAGGTGCATGATTGGGAACAAATAGACATTGAATTGATAAAGACATTTAAGAAATTAAACGAAGATGGAAAAGCAGTAGCCTTTGAACGTGTTGAGGAATTGACTGAAATCCCACGCTACACCAAAAAAGAAAGCAATACGCCAGATAAAGAAGAATGAGGAAACAAAAAACTTCTTGCTTCCTGCCCCCGGATGTGCTATATTAGACATAAGAAAAGGGAAAAGCCATAGAAGCGGCTCTACCCCCGAATGAATGATTTTCTACCTATTCTTTTGAAATAGGCAAGCCGTCACTATTGCGAGTAGTGGCGGCTATTTCTTTTTTCCCTTGAAGATTGTATAGCATAATCCCACAAGGGCAACAATGAATATCCCAGTCTGAATCAGATCGGAGTATGTAACCATTGAATCACCCTCCTTTCTTTCGTCTGGAGGGCTACTTTGAACCCTCCGAAAAATAAGAGGGGTAAAGCCGCCTTTGGCTCTATGGTTTTCCCATATCGACAATATAACACAATTCTCTCTATTGGGCAATATCCTTTGTATTGATTCTTTTATATCGAGTTTTTCTCCTATTTCTGTGATATAATCAGACTATCACGAAAGAAGGGAGGGTGCATATGTTTGATTTACCAAGACCTAACATAACTGAAAGCATTATATCGGATATAGAACCTTTGCCAATGGCTTACTCTTATTCTGATACGCAATTCGAGATTTTATCAAAGCATATAAAAGCGTTTGAGAAAACTCTCGATTCAGAACATGAAGTAGGTCTTATACTTACTAATTTCGGTCAGTCTATAACCATGCAGGTAACGGAGATTAGCTACGAAGAATCGGTTTTAATGATTTTCAAGGGCTATGTAAACGGAAGAATGTCAACACTCATTCAGCACGTTAGCCAACTAAATTTCCTGCTTACTTCTGTAGAGAAAGAGCCAGACCGACCGAAACGAACTATCGGCTTTTCAGTGCCGAAAGAATAACTTCCTCAATGCGTTGCAGGATATGCTCAATATTCTGCAACGTGTTTTGTTGTTCTCCTAGTGTGTCCAAAATCCTTGCACCTGTCGATTCTGTAATCGTAGTGCGTTTTGCATCCTTAGAAACGCTATACTCTTTCAACACGTCTTTCTGCTCTGCTGTGTAGAATTTTGCTGTTTTGCTCATAATTACAAACCTCTCTTTCCATTATCCGGCTCGACACAATGTCGAACCCCATCAACTCTTTTTCTGTGCATTTCTTCAATTTCTGCCAAATGCCTTTTATATCGTTCCTCCGCTTCCAGTCGCTTTTCTGCTAAATGCTCCACTATGGAAGTAAAATTATGCTCTTTGTAGTTTGTCAAGCCACCCCGGAATAGTCCAGATTCAGCAATATCAAACTTTTCCAGTAGTTCACGCTTTGCCTTGCCCATCCGTAGCCGCCGCAGTCCTTTTTCCTTTATCTGGCGTACACTGTCAAAAGACAAACCTTGTTCCCTCGACACTTGCGCCATACTCTTATCATGTAGGAAAATTTCTTTGATTATGTCATTCTCCCTTATTGTTGTGTAACGCCCCACAATGCCCCATAATTCATTTTTAGAGTGTTCGGCATACATTTTATCTATCGTTTCATCTTCTATCCTAAAATCGGCTTGTAGCGTGTCTGCAAGTGTCAAGCTGTTATCCTCTGATATAGGAATGTCTAAACTGGACACCCCTTTCATATAGCCTTGTATCTCCTGCACTTGTCCTACTGATACGCCCAATAAAGCCGCTATGTCTGCCGCTGTCGGCTCTCTGCCCTGTTCCTGCCTTAACTGGCTTGTGGCTCTCCGTATGCGCGACATTTTCGCCCTTGTGTGGCTCGGTATGCGGACGATAGAACCGCAATTTTCAAGATACCGCTGTACTGATTGCCTTATCCAGTATGGGGCGTAAGTCATAAAAAGAACATTTGCAGATGTTTCATAATGTTGTACTGCCTCCCATAGTCCGAAGTAACTTTCGTTTAGCAAATCCTCCATAGGCTCATAGGCGGTATATGGTTTCACAATGTTTTTTATCAATGGCAGATTTTTTTCATATAGTGATTGCATATTATCTGTTGTGGAAATACCGTTTTTTATTTCAAAAACAAGTTCCTCATTATTCATTGCATTACACCTACTTTCTGCTATAATGAAAGTAGATAAATGCTGATATATAAAAAGGGAGACTAATTCCGTAATGAGGTTATAGCCTCCCTTTTTATTTTATGCTGTTTCCATACCGGCTCCGTTAAGTGTTTCGTATAAATCAGCGTTTTGTTTTTGCTCTTTTGCAAACATATCTCCGAAGAATGTATTATCTTCCAGTTCTGCTGCTTTCTGTTCTATAACCGTCTTGTCCTTTATTTTGCGAATATCCTGCATTGCTTTTTCTGCAGATCGGTACTCTGCCGCCTTGCCATTCTTAAAACTTGCAATTTCGTCATAATGCCCGGAAAACTCTGCCGCCATATTTGATATAGTGTTATCCTCTGCCAATCTGCAAAGAAGCATATTCCTAACTTCTCCCTTTGCATTTCTTAACACATTAGAAATAGCAATACCTTTCTGAATATCTGTGAACTGTGTTCGCACTGTGAAATATGCCTTGTCCGCTTTCTGACTATCACTTAATCTCCCAACCTTGCCGCCGTACATCTGCTTTGCCCTCTCCACGATTTCATCAGACAAATACAGATAATTTACTTTCGGTCTTTCCTCCAAGTCGTTTGTTCCGTAGTATTTGAAAATTCTGTTTAACTGGTCGGTCAACTGGTCTAAAACTGACATTTTTGTATCATATGTACTTTCAATGCCAATTTCTTCCGGGTCAATTCCGTTCTGCTCTGCAATGTCAGACAATGCCCGGCTCGCCCAATAATCGCCCTTTGCTCCGATTTTAGCCGCAAACGCCTTTAATTCAAGGGAAGTCATAGGAATATTAGCGATTGCCCGGATTTTTGCCAATAGAGGCTCATTTATACTCTGTACCCGGAAAAGTTCCTGCTCTCGTAACGCCTCTACATCCTGCAACGCTCTGTCGGCGGCTTCAACCTTTAATCTGGTAAGAGTAGAATCGCAAGCATTTTTAATCTGTTCTGTTCTCTCAATGAGCATTTTTGAACCCGGCTTGTAATTGTCGTTTGCTTCTTTCAGTTCCCTTTCCTTTGTCCTCTGGATTTCGTCATACCTCCTTTTGTATTCCTCTGCCTCATACTTCATACCTTCTGCTACAACTGCAATATTCGTTGTCATAATATTTTTACCTCTCTTTCTTGTTTGTGAATAAACTCATATTTCGAGCAATCGTCTTAATTCTGGTTTCCCGGTCTTGGATTGCCATGATTTCTTTTTGCTTCTGCTCTCTGGTCTTTTCATTCCGTCCTTGTTGCATCTTTATTACCTCATTCTTTCCGGCTTTTAGCCTTTTTTATTTTTTTAATAATTTTTGTTTTTGAAAACTTGCGGCTGGTTTTGTGGGTTAGCATAGAACATACGTTCGTGCTATAAAACCCCTCCCCGGTGTTTCCATAACTTATAATGTGTTTCCCTATGTTCTTTATTCGTCCTTATTTACTCTAATTTTCATGTACTTCTATTACTTCAAATGAATAGTATAATCATTCAAAAGCCTTTATTTACAAGCATTTAACGAGTAACCAACAATGTATTTATTTTGTTTTCCCTATCCTTTTCCCTAAATAGCCTTAAAAAGCCTGTTTCTTTATCTGTTGCCGGATAAAACATTGTTCATATTTATTAAATGTAACCGTACCCAACATCATATAGGTTTCTGTGTTCTTCAAGGCGTGGTATAGGCTCTTGATTGTATTTCTCCGGGCATGTCCTGCAATCATGCCATACTTCCAGACAAGCCGCCCTTAAACCGTCTATGACTTTCTTTTCTTCTGCATCCTCCGGCACTTTCCCCCAATAATCAAAATCAGTAAATGCCGGAATATCATACTCAATCAAAAATCTACCGTGCCAAAACGCCCACTTGTCAGCAGGTGTTTTCTCTGCATCAATCCGTTTTTGGTAGTCCTGCCATTGTATCTTATACTCTGTATCAAGCATAAAATCCGGCTTTCCGTCTGCTCCGATTATGTTTTTGTAATCTCCACTGTATCTTGGTTCGCTGTTCTTCACTTCCATACTCATGCCCGGATGCGGATAAAAGGGGTTGGGTGGTACTTCTGAAAATGTTCCCTCATATGACTGCTTTTCAATCGAATAAAGCACCTTGTAAGGCAGCATAACGCCCATACAGTGAAGTTTTGTAAATGCCGATAAATGAAACATCATAGCAAGCATTTTCTTGTGTTCTGTATCTTTCTGTTTTGCTAATGCCTTTATTGCTTTCTGTTTTTGTAACTCATTCATTCAATGCCCCCTTGTTGGTGTCGGGTATAAATTCGCCCTTTTCTTCATCCCATATCAGCCCGGCTTGTTGCACCTGTTCTTCAAGTGAAAGTTGTCTTTCTTTTGGCTTGTCACTTATAGCCTCAATCTTAAACTCGCTTGTATTGGTGTAACCGTGGTTATTGCAAGCATCAAACATAAATACTACTGGTGGTATTTGTTGGTGGAAACTCAACTCTTTTTTTGCTGCACATATAGCATTTTTTACTTGCTCTATGAAGTTCTTCCAGTCCTCGCCCCTTTGCCTCTCATAGGTTAAAATTGTCCTGCGTGTCAAGGATGTAAAAACCGCCCACCCCTCAATATCCGGGACTAACTTCTTTTCAATGTCCGGGTTTGCATTTACATCTTTTACATATTGGAAATAGTCAATAGTCGCTTGCTTAAAATCTTCAAGCCCTTGCGGTGTATCGGGATATGTAGGCGGTCTACCTGTTTTCAAACTCTCAATAGTTGTATTGAGTACCGCATCAAGTGTATTATCCGTTCCAATCGGTTCAGGTGTAAAACGCTTGTATTCCTTTGGTTGCAATTCATTTTTCATTCTTAAAGCCTCGCTTTCTGCAAAAATTTGATTATTTTATGTCTTTTTTCGTGTGAAGAAAGTATGCAAGGAACTTACATTTTCACGCTCCCTCTGCTGCTTTCTTATCTTCCCAAGAACGAAAACGCCGGTAATATCTATGAATTTTTTTGTGGCATCCGGCACAAAGCGAGACGATCTCGCTCATAGGTTCGTTCCCTAAATGTGAATAACAGATATGATGGACTTGCAAAATCGGCGTTTTACCGTCCTTTTGTAGTCCATTCGGTCTGCCACACATTACACACTTGTTATCATCAAGCTGTAGGCGTTCTTCCCTCTTTGCCGCCCATTCGTCCGACTTCATGTAATTATCGTATTCTTTACTATGTTTCCGCATTTTTACGCATCTCCTTATAAGCTCTTTCAAATTCATCAATAACCGCCAGTACAAGCGATACAATCAATTTGCACTCTCCGTATTTCTTTGAGATTGCACCGCTTTCATTAACAACCTGTTCCCAAAATTCATCATTATTCTTATCTTCTACAACTGCATATTTTTTATATAGCCTCCAGCAGTCTGTGAACATACCATATTTTTGTTTCAATTCCTCATTGCTCATAAATAGCCTCCTATACAAAACTTTTCCTTGAAAGTGCAAAAGTGCAGATTTTTTCTCAAACTCTTATATTTTTCATAAATACACACATATAAAGCCATATTTTATAAAAATCTCTAATTTCATTATAAAAAATGCTCGATTGCACTAAACCAATAAGAAACACTGTAAAATAGCGGTTTTGAGGGAGTGCAGTTTTCAAAATCCTCTTGCTCTCGTCCTGCACTTTATCCCTCAAATTCTGCACTACACAAAAGGCAAATCCTCCAACTGCTCTTGTGTGACAGTCATAAAACCGTCATTAGTGCAGTTTTTCAGTGCAGATTTTAAGCCCAAAAAGTACCGTTTTCCGTTGGAAGTGATTTCAGAGTAACCTTTCAATCGTAGGCTCTTATAGAAATTATTCTTTGTGAGTGCTTGCCTCTCGCTTTCCTCACAAAAATCAGAATAATCTCTATAAAGTTCTGTGCGTTCCCACCTGCATCCGTCCTCTTTCTCACATTCTTCCAATATAAAGCCCTCTACTGTGTCGCTGTCTGCTCTCAATCGTTCAATCTCATGTTCCGATGCAGAGGCAACTGTAATATTTTTCTGTGTGTACATTCTTTCAAGGGCTTGTACCGCAAGCATTAACAGATAATCTTTCTCTGCCTCCAACTTGTGAAATAAGTCCGGGTCTTTATTTTCAGGCACCTTATTCATAGGGAACACAATCAACCGCCTATAAAAAGCATTTGTTTTCTCTGACTTAATAACTGGTAACTCGTTTGTGGAAAAAATCAGCTTTGCATAATTCTTGAAAAATACAATGTCTTTGCCTTTTCGCTCGCCTTTTATGCTATCCTCTCCAACTAATTTTTTTATCATGCTTGTATCGGTCAACGCTCCAATTTCCAAGTCTGCACATGAATTAGCAAGCATCCCCATTAACTCAATACTTGAAAATCTCTGCTGAAGGTCGGTCAATGAAACATTAGATATATTTCTTTGCCCTACCAACATTTCAAAACACTTTATAAGTGTAGATTTTCCGCTGCCGCCCTCGCCTGTCAGAATTAAAAATTTCTGCTGTTTTGTATCTCTCGTCAAGGAATATCCCAAATACTGCAATAGCATTTCCCTTGTGTCCTCTTTTCCGTCACAAATAAAATTCAAGTATTCCTCGATAGTTCCACCTGCCTTTGGTGGCTTTTCCGGGTGGTATTCGTGCGGAATTTGATTAATGCAACAATATTTATCATCATGTTGTATCATTCTTTTATTAACTGGGTCGTACATTCCATTTTCAAAACAAATCCACTCTGCCGGATATGTATTGATTTCCTCAAAGGTTTTCTGTATTCTCCTATCTGTCAGAAACAACCGAAAAACCCTGTCAATAGTGGTGCTTTTAATCAGACGGTCATATATTTTCTCTCTGATTGAGGTTGACAGTTCCGCTTTCGTCCAGTCCGGAAAAAAGCAACCATTCCTATAAATAAAAGGAATACCGCCATATATAAACAATTTCTGATTTTCAATGATATAGTTTTCTATGGCAGCATCAAACACGCCAACCGCAACGCCTTTATCGTTCATCAAGTGAAACTTCATCTTGTCAAGTTCCTTGCCCTGTCCTATGTTCAACTTAGGGTTGTCCTGCTCGAAAAAGTTCTGTATCGGAGTATTTTCTTCCATTTCCTCCAACTGCTGCAATGTACCGCCATTCTGAAAAAAGTCTGCTATATCTGCCTTTTCCCTACTCTTATCCGGCACAATAACCTTGATAGAATTTGTAACATCTTTGAGTGCTGCTATAATTTCCCTTGTCAGCTTTTCGCCCGGCTGGTCGTTGTCCTGCAAAATAACAATGTCAGTACCTTTGAAATATGGTGCAAACTTCTTTCCCTTATACCGAAAATCGTTACTACTTCCAACCGTGACAGTATTCTTCATGCCGGAAGAACGGCAAGCATCAACGCACTTTTCGCCCTCGACAATATAAACCTTTTCGCCCGGTTCGTATTGCCGGAAATCTCCGTACATTGCAATATAAGACTGGTATTCGCCCTCTTTGAACTTGAACCGTACAAAACCATTATTTTCAATGCCTTGTATTATGTGTTTTTCTTTGTTCCCTTTATCTTTCAAAAAATCTATTCTGTATTTATCATAGAGTTTCTTTCCGTCTGCATCCTTATACAAATAGTGGTGTGTATCAATAATTCCTTTTACGGAAAAACCCTCCTGCTTTGCTTTCCGATATAATCCAGATAGAATGTGTTTCATATCCGGGGAAAGTTCCTCCTGCTGCCTCTCACTGTCAATCTCAATTCCGCACATATCCGCACCATGTTTGACGGCATCCGCAAAGGATAACCCCTCTAATACCATGATTGCATCAATAGCAGAATAAAGTTTTTGTGTACCACCAAAATCTTTTAAATAAAAACTACCTCTACGGTTATACAATCCCATACTCGGCGTTGCATCTCCGTTATTGTGTTCTCCTGCCTCGATTGCTCGATACTTTTTTCTTGTGTTATCATAACCATAACTTTCAAGAATCCGGCGGCTGTATGTTGTTTTTAATAGTTCTATAACTTCTTCAAATCTCATACTACACCGCCTCACATTCAAGTTGTTTTGCTGCCTCGATATTATATATTGCCCTGCGATAATGTTCGTTCATATCGTCAATACGCTGCATATCGTCTTGAATTATTCCGTATGCTTGCGGATATTCGCCTTGTAGTTCTTCCAGTTCTTTGTACTTATGAGAAAGCTGCTCTTGCTTTGTTTTCAGTCTTGATATTATTTCTTCCATGTAAAGCCACCTCCTCGCATCTGATTTTTAATTCTTGATAAATCCAGGATAATTCATTTCTGCAAGTCGGATAACTTCTTACTGCATCCGCGAAAGTCTCTTGCATTTCAGATAAAACAATGTTTTTGTCCTTGATACTTCTAATACAAGAAATCTTATACATATAGCAGTTATAGAAATCTGTTGAAATTTCTTCCATTGCTTTTAATACCTCTCTTTCTATTCCTTGTATGGCTCGCTAAAATATACTTTTGGTGTCCGTGTTTCAAAGGAAATTGTCAAATCCTGCCTTGTTTCGTTCTGTAAATCAAAAGTAATTGTGAAAAACTTCTCTGTATCGTCTGTAAATCCGGCACTTATGACATTTTCAAACTCAACTGCTCTCAACTGTTTTCTACTCTTTAATGGTTTTAAAATGATTTTTCCCATGCTATACCTCCCTTTTCAGCTTGTACTTTTAATAGTTGCTGATTGCTTTATCCATTGCAGGAATATCAATTCTTACTGCTCGCCCTATCCGGCGTACTGCCCCATTATCTTCGGCAATCTCCATCAGTTTTGTTCTTCCTAACTTATATCTTTCTTCTGCCTGTGGAACTGTTGCAAGTTTTGTTATTGTATTACTGTACTTAGGCTTATTCATTTTTCTTTCCTCCATTTCTGAAAATTGAATATTGCGCATATATCCGTCTTTTCTTGTTTACAGTTCTATTGTACCGTGTTATAATGTACTTACAAGTAATCATATTAGGCATTTCAATTTTATAGAAAGGTGGTTTTGCTGATTATGGAGTACAATTTTGAAAAAATTGGAGAAAGGATAAGAAGTGAAAGAAAAAAGAAAGACTGGTCACAAGAAACCTTAATTACTGAATTATCTGCAAAAAATGTCACTATTCATAGGAATACTTTATCGGATATTGAAAATGGATGTAAAAAAGGAACTTTTTCATTACCTTTATTAACCGCATTATCTGAACTGTTTAATTGTGAGGTTGGATATTTATTGTGCGAATTTGATTGTAAGACTAGGAGTGATACTGATGTTAGCAATGCAACTGGACTTACCGCTGATGCCGTAGACGGTCTTATGAATATGTCGCAACAGGATTTATTAGTTGTCAATACCCTTATTGAACGTGGAGACATTATATTATTTAGATATGCTTTGCAAAATTATTACAGAAAGTCATATAAAACAATTACTATTAGTGGTATCGGTGAGCAATCCCAAATAGAAACTAAGGAAAGCAATAAAATATTTCAATATCTAAGTGATGAATTTATTCACGATATATTTAATGGTCTTGTTCATGATAAAAGAATTACTAACTGCTTTATGAGGGAATCCGTTACAGAATATTGGAAAGCTTTTGAAAATGTCATAGAAGAAAATAATTCCTTGTTTGAGCAAACGGAGGAACGAAAAGAATTTATGAAAAAGAATAAAGAATTTATTCAAAGTAATATTAGAAAAAATGAAACAACTGATTATTATGAGGAATTTTCAAAAAAATAATCCTACTTTTTCTTCTCTATAATGTTATAACACAAAAAAGACTATCAGCAATCGCTGGTAGTCTTTTCTACACTTTCTACATCTTGTCTGCCCTATCAATTCCCTAAACATTTTCGCATTTAGGGAAAAGTTAGGGAAAAATACTATTTATCAGCTTTCTAACATTTCAATAAACACTGTATTTATCAGCATTTCAAGCCTTTTTACTTCTCCAAGCTCTTCATCGTCGGGAAGAGCAGTACGTCTCTTATCGCCGCCGAATCCGTCAGCAGCATAACCATTCTGTCGATACCAAAGCCGATACCGCCCGTGGGTGGCATTCCGATTTCAAGCGCGTTGAGGAAATCCTCGTCGGTATGGTTCGCCTCCTCGTCGCCCATGGCGAAAAGTTCCTCCTGCGCGGCGAAGCGTTCGCGCTGGTCTATCGGATCGTTAAGCTCAGAGTAAGCGTTCGCCATCTCCCAGCCGTTCATAAAGAATTCAAAGCGCTCTACATATTCGGGATCTTCCGGCTTTTTCTTGGTAAGCGGCGAGATCTCAATGGGGTGGTCCATGACAAATGTGGGCTGCACAAGATGCTCCTCAACAAAATCCTCAAAAAAGCGGTTGAGTATGTCGCCTTTTCTGTGGCGCTCTTCTATTTCAACATGATGCTCGGCGGCGGCGGCTCTCGCCTCGTCGAGGGTCTTTATTTCATTGAAGTCAACGCCGGAATATTTTTTGACCGCATCCACCATAGTGATGCGCTCAAACGGCTTTCCGAGGTCCATCTCTATTCCGTTGTAGACGATTACGGTCGTGCCGAGGACTTCTTTAGCAACATGGCGGTAAAGGTTTTCGGTCAGATCCATCATTCCGTGGTAATCTGTGAACGCCTGATAAAGCTCCATCAGCGTAAACTCGGGATTGTGCCTTGTGTCAAGCCCCTCATTGCGGAATACGCGCCCGATCTCGTATACCTTTTCAAGACCGCCTACTATAAGGCGCTTCAGATAAAGCTCAAGCGATATGCGAAGCTTTATGTCCTCGTCAAGCGCGTTGAAATGCGTTTCAAACGGTCTTGCCGCAGCGCCTCCGGCATTTGATACGAGCATGG
>ERZ777011.1384-NODE-1384-length-25847-cov-4.003024_pt1 | contig 25847 bp, 28 predicted proteins | sample MGYA00374964_ERZ777011 | MGnify/ENA primary metagenome ERZ777011 (study PRJEB29310, sample SAMD00008975) | mouse gut metagenome | study: EMG produced TPA metagenomics assembly of the Metagenome analysis of fecal microbiota from mouse which was promoted... | reverse complement strand
TAAAATGTTCACCATCTGATGAGTTACTTGAGAAGCTGGTAAATATGACAGAGCGATATTCATATGCGGATATTGAAACTGCAGTTAAGGAAGTAGCACAGCAGATGCTTATCCAAGAAACACACACAATTGATGATAATGTATTCTTCTTCATTCTCCCTTATAATCTCAAAGCCCACCTTTTGATACAGCTTTGCCGCATAATTAGCTTTCTGAACGGAAAGGGAAACCTGGCTATACCCATGTGATTTAAGCAGAGCAAGAATTTTTTTTACCATGGCAGTTCCAATGCCAAAGCCTCGGTATTCTTTATAGAGAGATATTGCCAAAGAGGGCGTTTTATCATCTATATGTCCGTAATCGTTCATAATGCGGACCCAGACAGCCCCGACAATTTTACTGTCAACCTCTGCCACTAATCCCCAATCATCTTTTTCTTCTCCGAAATGCTCAACATAAATTTGCAATTCAGGGGATGTAATAATGGTTTTAGATGGAGGTTGGACACCCTCGGGAATAAAGATTGCTTCATATAAAAAACTATCCAATAACGGATATTCCTTTTTTTGTATTTCACGTATCGTTACTTTCATAGCTGACCTTTCAATTCTGCGTTTTTCACATATTCTAGCATAATTCGGATAATACAGCAATAAAAACTTATTAGAAGATAAAGCAAGATAAAGCCAGATTGCCAGTAGAGAGTGAAAGTGATATAATCAGATATATTGTCATATTGACACAATAACCAATGAAATAAAAAATGCTTTTAGGAGGAACTTATAAAATGAAAAATAATATCATTATTGCAGGTGTTCCGAGGGCTGGGAAAAGCACAATCTGCCACCGTCTGTCAAAACAGTACGGATATCAGCATGTTAGCATGGATTCAATAATAGCGGGATTTGAAAAGTGTTTCCCTGAAACAGGGGTGAATACTTACGCCGGATTATCCTCTATGGATACCTTACGCTTAATCAGCGGAAAGATGGCGCCTTTTATCCGGGCGATGCTTGACAGTGGAGAATATGATGAGTTTAGTCCCGGTATGGCGCTTGATATATATCAGCTTTTGCCGGAGGATTATATGAAATATATTCATGGAGCCAACTGTGAAATTTTCTATTTTATTACGTCAGACGTGACGCCGGAGGAACGGTTTGCAATTCAAAAGAAATATGATACGGAAAAGGATTACAGCTTTTATAAATCGGATGAAGAGCTTTTAGAGGGCGCAGGGTATATTGTGGAGCAAAGCATATGCATGAATGAGCAATGTCAAAAATATGGTTTGCCATATTTTGAAACTGCAAGAGATAGGGAAAAAACATTCTGCCGCTTTTTACAGGATTTTAATTTTTAAAATCGGAAGAACAGCTAGAACTGTTTTTGAAGCTATTTTTGAAACTACCTTTGAAACTATTTTTAAAAAACTTTTTTGTGAAGGTATTTTGAAGGAATATGAGAGAGCAGATAAGAAAATATTAGAAAAATGGAGCCGGAAGCATGACTAATAAATTGGTTTTTATGAAGGATTTATCAAAGAAAGAAATATATGAAATATTTAAAATTGCAGACAGGCTTGTAAATAAAGAAGGCACGGCAGGATTACTTTCCGGCAGGACAGTAGTGTTATTCTTTCCCGAGAGCAGTATCCGTACAAGAGTAACCTTTGAAAAAGGAATTCAGGAGTTAGGCGGCAAAACCATTCTTTTTCCGCCGTCAGCCCTTGATAAAAAAGAGAGCATAGAGGATGTAATAGGATACTTGGAGAATTGGACGGATGCTGTAGTGGTGAGGCATAGGGATATTAACGTTGTAAAAAATATGGCGCAATATGCAGATATTCCGGTAATAAATGCAATGACTAAAGAAAACCATCCCTGTGAAATTATTACGGATTTGTATGCATTGTCAAAGCTTTATAAGGATATTGAAAATAAAAAGTTTTTATTTGTTGGAGCGAGAGGAAATATTGGAAATTCGTGGCGGGCTGCATCGGAATTAATAGGATTTGAATTGGAGCAATGCTGTCCGGCAGGATATGAGTTGGAAAATATTAAAGCTTATACAAATATGGAGGAGGCAATTTTGGGAAAGGACATTATATGTACCGACTCTGTACCGGACAATGCAAAGGCAGATTTTAAGGGTTATCAGATTACTTTGAAGCATATGAAAAAAGCAAATAAGGGGGCTGTTTTGAATCCGTGTCCCCCTTTCTTTAGAGGGGAAGAGGTTTCAGAGGATGTAATAAAGAGTGATTTTTTTGTGGGTTATAAATTTAAAAAGTACTTAGTAGAGGTGCAGCAGGCAATTTTATGTTATTTGTTGGAGCGTTAAATAATGAGATTATGGTGTCAACAGGGTAAGATATAAGCTATAGGCAGGTATTGTCCGTGGCTCGCTAAAAAATGAAAATTTTTTATTTCTTACTTGATACAATAGGCTTTTTACCTTTTTGACACATAATTAAAATAAGAAATCTTACAGGAGATATTAAAAGTATGATACGAGAAGCAAATAAAAATGATTTAAATGAAATATTAAAGCTATACCTGTATCTTCATGAGAGCAGCGTACCAGAGGATTCAGAGCAGCTTAAGAACACTTGGGACAATATTATAAATGATACAAACCATCATCTGATTGTCTGTGAAATTGACGGTAAGATTGTGGCGTCGTGTGTATGTGTGATTATTTCTAACCTTACGAGAAATGTCCGTCCGTATGCGTTTGTGGAAAATGTGGTGACTCATGGAGAATATAGAAATATGGGGTATGGTACTAAATGCTTAGATTTTGCAAAGCAGATTGCAGAAGAAAATCATTGCTATAAGATTATGCTGCTTACAGGCTCAAAGGATGAAAGCACATTAAATTTCTATCGAAACGCCGGATATAACAGCTCGGATAAAACTGCTTTTATTCAGTGGATTGACATGCAGGGCGGTGAGAAAATATGATATATGAGTTGGCAAAGGAAGAGGATTTACAGGCTGTATATGATGTGGTGCAGCATACCATAAGAACAATATATCCAAAATATTATCCGGCGGAAGTGGTGGATTTTTTCTGTGAACATCACAGCAAGGCTGCCATATTAAACGACATTAAAAACGGTTATGTAAACGTGCTTAAAATAGATGAAAATATTGCAGGAACAGGCTGTTTTGAGGATAATCATATCACAAGAGTTTATGTTTTGCCTGAGCATCAAAAAAAGGGTTATGGTACGTTTATTATAAAAAATATAGAAGCCCGGATTAGTAAAAAATATGATAAAGCATATTTGGATGCGTCCCTGCCGGCAGCCGCCCTTTATGAAAAATTAGGATATTCTACAGTAAAGCATGAGCGTTATCCTGTGAAAAACGGAGTGGTGCTTGTGTATGAAGTTATGGAAAAAGAACTCAATAAAGCTTCCACTAATATAAATTAAAATGAAAAAGTGAAAAAAATTATTATAAAAAATATATTTAAAAATATAAAACGGGATATGAAGACAAAAACAAAGAAATATAATGTGTGTTGAATGTGCGTGTGGTTAAAAACTGTTTAGGTATTAGATTTTCAAATGTTTGGATATCAGATTTTTAAACGTTTAAGAAATTGAATTGTATAGCTGTGTATGATATACTATTTGTATTAATGTAAAAATAGAGCAGAACTTGGTTGGAGGAGATTATGGGAACGGGAATTATCATATGCGGTCTTAATGGCTGCGGAAAGAGTACGTTAGGAAAAGCCCTTGCAGGAAAGCTGAATTATCATTTTATAGATAATGAGGACTTGTATTTTCCTAAGACAGACCATAATTATATCTATGATTCTCCTCGTTCACGGCAAGAGGTAGAAAGGCTGTTTTTTAATGAAATAAGGACACATGAAAACTTTATTTTTGCTTCTGTAAAAGGAGATTATGGGGAAAATAGCTGCAAGCTTTCATTCTTATTTGAGCCGCCAAGGAGGCAGGAGGAGTATTATGGAAAAAAGATTTTGCGAGGTTAAAATATTTCAGGTAAAACCGGATAAATTAGAAGAATTTGAAAAACTGATAGCTGTTGTTGAGAAGGAGCAAAAACAGCAAAAGGGATGTATTGATATTAAATATTTGAAAAGGTTTTTTGTCTTTGATGATATAAATGAAAAACCAAGAGAGCTGACGAGAATTGTTAAATGTGTAAAATATTTTTCTTATTGGGATTTTGACAGCCTAGAAAATTACTCAAATGCAACCCATTGGCTTTTTGAAAAATATTCCAAGGAAATTTTTAAACTGCTTATTATGCCTTTTGATATAAATTGCGGATATTCAATTTAAAACAGGAAAGGAAAAAAGCATTGACGCCATAATGTGTACTGTTGATTTAATGAAAAAGGATTCCGAAATTAAAATATTAATTGGCTGTACTAAGGAAGAAAAAGAAATAATATACGAAACCCACAATGAGAGTAAATATATGAAAGGTATTTTAATAGAGAGATAATACCGGTTTATAAGGACTTTATTTAAGGAGTGAATATGCATATGAATACAGAGCAATATAAAATAATTCATCTTCCAAAAGATAAATGGAAAAATGTTCCTATACCAATGAGGTATACTACAGAGGAATATTATGATGTTAAAATTGAAAAGGGTAATAATAAATTTCATGTTGATTTGGTAAAAACAAGGTTTGATGAGCCTGTTTCACACTATCTGGAGGAATATGATTTTCCCGATAAGCTGTATCAGGAACATTGGGAAAAGGCTTATGCATGGGGAATTGTGGAGGAGAATAACGGTAAGGAGGAGTTGGCTGCCTGCATTGAGACATGTCCTGAGGATTGGTCTAACAGATTGATAATTACGGAATTATGGGTGCATGAGAAACTGAGGAGAAAAGGCATCGGACATGCGTTAATGGAGCTTGCAAAGCAGCAGGCAGACTTAGAACACAGGAGGGCAATTATTCTGGAAACCCAGTCCTGTAATGTACCGGCCATAAGCTTTTATTTGAAGGAAGGCTTTGAATTAATAGGCTTTGATAGCTGCTGTTATACCAACAGGGATATAGATAAAAAGGAAGTACGTCTTGATTTTGGATATTTTCCCGCAAAAATAAGGTAAACAGAGAAGAGATAATTATCAGAAAAATAGCTGAGATAAACGGTGAAATAACTGACTGAAATAATTAAAACACAGGGGAACTTATAATGAAAAGGAAAATGCTGAAATTTATGAAAAAAGAAACCGTTCTTTGCGTGGCGCTGATGCTGGCGGTATTTTCAATGTTTCTTGTGCCGCCTGACGGTATTTATCCTGAATATATTGATTTCAGAACTTTGGCAATTCTGTTTTGCCTTATGTGCGTCATGGCGGGATTGCAGAAAATCGGTGTGTTTAGCTGGAGCGCCCAAAAGCTTTTGAAACGTGTAAAAAGCTGCAGCGGGCTGGTTCTGACCTTGGTTTTGCTGTGCTTTTTCTTTAGTATGCTGATTACAAATGATGTTGCGCTCATTACTTTTGTGCCATTTGCGTTTATTGTCCTTCGTATGCTGGGAACTGAAATGGAAAACCAGCTTATCTTACCGGTTGTGGTTTTACAGACCATCGCAGCGAATCTTGGCAGTATGCTGACGCCAATCGGAAATCCGCAAAACTTGTATCTTTACGGAAGGGCAGGGCTGTCTGTTTGGGAGTTTTTTATGCTTATGCTGCCGTATACGCTTTTATCACTGTTACTGCTTGTGGTATTATGCATATTGCAGGGCAAGCGCTGTCAGCAGACTCTTAAGTTAGAGGAGACATTTTCGCAGGAGTCTTTTTTTAGAGAAAAAATGACCGTGTACCGGATTGTGCTTTATCTTGCATTGTTTTTGCTCTGCCTATTGGCGGTGGGGCATATATTGCCTTGGCAGGCAGTTTTTCTCGCAGTGCTCGTTATAATATTTGTGACAGACAGGAATATTTTTACGAAGGTGGATTATTCGCTTTTGCTTACCTTTATAGCATTCTTTATTTTTATTGGAAACATTGGTAGAGTTCCGGCTTTCTGTAACTTTTTGCAAAGCATAATTTCAGGGAGGGAAACCTATACCGCTATTATTGCAAGCCAGGTCATAAGCAACGTACCGGCTGCGCTGCTTTTATCAGGATTTACGGATAATATGGCAGGGCTTATTGCGGGGACGAATCTGGGCGGCTTGGGAACATTGATTGCATCTATGGCCAGCCTTATTTCATATAAGAATATAGCGAAGGAAAAAGGAGAATATAAGGGAAGATACATCTTATTATTTACGGCGGGGGATATCGTCTTTCTGGCAGCGCTCATTTTAATGAATCTGCGTTAGATTTTTTAGCCTTTTCCGTTGCAATTCTTTTATTTTACCGTATTGACGTATTACAGAAAAAAATGATATACTTATTTTATGACAAATTTGTAAAATACAGGCTATAACATAACAAAGGGAATATACAAATGAATATAATTTATCGTGATATTTTCCGCGCCATTCATGAAGGAAAATGGCTTGCAATTGAATACCGAAACAAGGATGAAAAGGTTACAAGATACTGGATGGGAATTGAGAAAATATATATCAAAGAGAAAATGCTGTCAGGTGATGGTCTGCATACAGGTGAATATAAGCTGTGCGAATTAAAGGTCCATATTGACCGTATATTGTCTGCCAAAGTGGTAGAAGGCTCTTATTATCCGGTTAATGAAAAATTAGTAAATGATATTTATATTAATCCACATAAATATAAGTTTATATTTGACAATATAGTAAATTTGAAAATACTGAATTATCTTGAAATGTGTAACCGTATGGACAATGTTCCGTATTATTCTGATTTTGAGCTGATTCATTATATGGATGGCGACAGCTTTAACGGTGAAAATTATCCGTTGAGTGATATGCAGTTTAAGGAAATTGTAAAAAACTTTCAATATAAGACAAAAAATGATAATCATGCAAACAGAAAGCCAGCAATGCAGCAGTTGGGAATGAATGTGTTAAGTATTAATACTAAAAGAGGCTTGTATGTTTTGGCTTACCGAAAGCTGCAGCTAGACGTAAAACGCAGGGCGCTCCGTCCTGACGATGAGATAACTATATGCGTTGAATACACAATAAACGGTGAAAAAGAAAGTGTGAGAAAATTTCTTGATGCAGATGATTTTGAATTGCTGAAGGATTTTGAAAAGAATCAGGAAAAAATTAAGGATTGCATTGCCAAGAGTAACAGTAATATCAGTGTGGATGATATGCCTTATATGATTGGACTTGGAATGGATGTAGTGATAGATTTGCATTCGGAATATCAGGCTATATTAGATATGTATGAAAAAAATAAGGTGACTATCCCAATAAAGGCTTTTTTTGGAGATTTGCTGGACAGGCCAAGGCGGTATAAGGCATATCCCATTACCCTGATTGATAAGAGGATTAATCTTGACCAATTACTGGCTATTAATAATGGAATGAAAAATCCGGTAACATATATACAGGGACCGCCGGGAACAGGAAAAACAAGTACTATTATCAATACAATTATAACAGCTTTTTTTAACGGAAAAACCGTGTTATTCTGTTCGTATAATAATCATCCTATAAACGGGGTGTTTGACAAATTATCAAATATATTATACAGGAATAAAAGAATCCCATTTCCTGTATTGAGATTAGGAAATCAGGAGAAAGAAAAGGAAGCGCTTCAATACATGAAGCAGCTATATGAAGCTCATAAGAATGCAACTATTTTCGAGGGAACCTTAGACAAAAACAGGGAGCTTAGGACTGAAAGGGCAAGGAGATTATCGGAGCTTTTAAAAAAGTATGAGTATGAGCTTGATTTACATGATAGAGACGAGGCGTTGAGCAGTCTTTTGGAGTATGAAAAAAAGAATATAAAAAATCCTGTAATGATTCTATTTCAGGCAGATTTACAGGAAAGGCAGCTTAGTCAGATAAAAAAGAAAATTAAGGAAACAGGAGAGATTAAAGAGAAGGATGTGCTGCCGCTGCTGGATGATAACATAGAGGACCTGAAAAAATATCTGTACTATACTTCTGAAAAATACATAAAGAAAATAGGCGCAGCCCAGAATGAGGAACTGTTTGATATTATTTATGAGGAGGATGAAAGTACGCAGCTTGGGGCATTTAAGAGGTATCTAAGCAATAGGGATAATATTAAAAAGCTTCAGAAAATCTTTCCTGTAATTATTACAACATGTATTTCAGCGCACAAGATAGGAGAACCTTCACCGATGTTTGATATGGTAATTATGGATGAGGCAAGCCAGTGCAATACGGCTGTTTCCCTTGTTCCTATTATAAGAGGGGAAAATCTTGTGCTTGTAGGAGACCCGCAGCAGTTGAATCCTGTAATTTTACTGAATGAAATGGTAAATGAAAAACTGCGGAGAAAGTATAACGTGACAGATGAGTATGATTATCGCAAAAATTCAATTTATAAAACATTTCTTGCATGCGATTGTGTCAGCGATGAAATTTTGCTTCATCATCACTATCGGTGCAATAAGAAAATCATTGACTTTAATAACAGGAAATATTATAATTCCAAACTCAGTATTGCTTCAGAAAACACAGAGGAAAAGCCGCTGGTATATGTAAATGTTTCCACTGACGGAACGGATAAGAAAAACACATCGTCGGCAGAGGTAAATGAGATTGTAAAATATGCTTCACATAACAGGGATAAATCCATTGGCATTATTACGCCATTTGTTAACCAGAAAAAGATGATAGAAGAGGCGTTGGACAAAGCCGGCTTAACTCAGGTAACATGTGGAACTATCCATGCATTTCAGGGAGATGAAAAGGATGTTATATTGTTTTCAACTGCAATAACTGAGCAGACGGGAGCCGGTACTTATGAATGGCTTAAAAACAATAAGGAACTGATTAATGTAGCAACCTCCAGGGCAAAGGATAAACTGATTTTGTTATCAGATATGAAAAATCTGCAGCGCTTACACAGAGAAGATTCGGAAGATGATTTATATGAGCTGGTGAAGTATGTCAGGGCAAACGGAGAATCAAAGATAACGCCAAAGGTATCTAATTCCAGAGCGCTGGGAATAAAACCATACAGCACGGTTACAGAGGAGGCATTTTTAAAAAATCTCAATCATGCGTTGGAGAATATATGGATGTCCCAAAGTAAATATACAGTTGAAAAAGAGGTAGCTATATCGCAGGTATTCCGGGATAACACCGGATATAATGATTTGTTTTATACGGGAAGATTCGATTTTGTCGTGTATGAAAAACAGGGAAATTCTTTGAAGCTGCCAATACTTGCAATCGAGCTTGATGGTAAGGAGCATTATGAAAATGATATTGTGATGGAGAGGGATAGAAAGAAAAATGCCATATGCAGGGAACATGATTTGCAGCTAATTCGTGTGGAAAATTCCTATGCCAGACGATATAATCATATTAAAGAGATTCTGATTGATTATTTCGGAAGACGGCATTAAGAAGAAAGGAGAGGTATTATGACAAAGGTATATTTTGTGCGTCATGCGCAGTCGGAGTATTGGAAGGAGGACAGAACAAGACCATTGACTAAGGAAGGCATGGAAGATACTGAAATTGTGCTGGAATTTTTCAAGGATAAGAAAATAGATATGTTTTATTGCAGTCCATACAAGAGAAGCATAGATACTATTGCAGATACGGCATCTTTTTTTGGGAAGGAGATAATAACAGACGAAGACCTGCGGGAACGGGAGAGTGGTCCCAACAGTAATAACAGAGAGATGTTTCAAAAACGATGGGCCGACCACAGCTATCATGAGGACGGTGGAGAATCTATAGCAATGGTGCAGAAACGCAATATAAAAGCATTGAATAAAATTCTGTCAGATAATAAAGATAATCAGATTGTTATAGGAACTCATGGCACTGCTCTTAGCGCTATATTGAATTTTTATGACAACAGCTTTGGCTGTGATGATTTTTTAAGAATAATAGATTGGATGCCATATATTATAGAACTGGATTTTGAGGGGGATAAATTAATTGGTAAGGAGGAGCATTGCTACAGAGAAAAAACATATGGCGTGTCAGCTTCGGGCAACGGGGGAAAATAAGCGCGAAATATCAGCCGGAGCTTAGCTGCTTTAAAACAATTTTGAAACGGAGGGTTTAATGAAAAATAATGTTATGAAAAGAAGAAATTACTGGCCTTTGATATACGGTATTTTACTCACAGCCTACACAGTGTTTGCACTGCTTGAAGCCTTTGTGCTTCCAAGCGATATAGTTCAGGTTGAGGATATAAAGAAACAATCCTCATCTGCCTCAAATAATGAGGATGATAATATAAAGAGTGAGCCTGTAATCACGGAAACCAGCTATAAGAGCAATAATATTTCCATAACAATCACAACCCTTAGGCGCTACGAAACACAGGTTTATGTGGCGGATATTGTTTTAAAGGATATATCATATCTTCAAACGGCAGTGGCAAATGGAACCTTTGGCAGAAATATAAAGGACACTACCTCGGCTATGGCAAAGGAAAATGACGCTATACTTGCCATTAACGGAGATTATTACGGCTTTCATGACAGAGGCTATGTGATGCGTAACGGTTATCTTTACAGGGAAACAAAGCATCGCAGCCGTGATTATGACGATTTGGCAATCTATGAGGACGGTCGTTTTGAAATATTTTACGAGTCTCAGTATAAGGCGAAGGAAATTGCAGACGCAGGGGCGGTGCAAATATTTTCCTTTGGCCCGGGACTTGTTAAAAACAATAAGGTTATTGTAGGAAAAAACAGCGAGGTAACGTATGCCCTGCAAAGCAATCCAAGGACCGCCATAGGAGAAATTGAGCCCCTTCACTATGTTATGGTGGTATCAGATGGGCGGACTGAGGAAAGCGAGGGACTTACCTTATATGAATTGGCGCAGGTAATGGAGGAGCTGGGCTGTAAAACAGCCTATAATCTTGACGGAGGAGGCTCCTCTACCATGTGGTTTATGGGCAGGGTGGTAAATTGTCCCACTGACGGAAAAAAGAGCGGAGAAAGGAGAATAAGCGACATTGTTTACATCGGAGAGTAAGGAAAAAATAAATTCGGCAAGATGGGCGCTGGTATATTTGGGAGTGACGGTTTTTGCGCTGGCTTTCTTTCTTGTTTATGACAGATTTTCCCATGGGGTGCGCTCGCCCTATATGACTTGGATGTTTGCGTGGCCTATGATGCTAGGGCTTTTTCCGTCGTTGATATATTGGAGGTTTAAAGGAATACCCAGACAGGGGAGGCTTTCGGCTAATCTTTATCACTCGGGGGTTGCGGCGTTGACGGTGAGCAGTATGCTGAGGGGGATTTTTGAAATAGCGGGAACGTATTCGGATTATCATGAATGGCTTAGGTATGCAGGCTGGATTATGTTGGTTGGGGGGATTATTGCTTATTTGTTTCAGGGAAATATGCGGAAAACGATTAGGAGGAGATAAATGTTAAGCGTACTGAATATTGAATTAGAATGGGATAAGGATAAAGCTTTTTCTTATCAGAAGGCATCTTTATTTCAAGGCGTTCTAATGGAACAGATTGATTCTGCTTATGGGGAGGAGTTACATCAAAACGGATTAAAGCCCTACAGTCAAAGAATAATGTATTCGGAGGGCAGGATTATATGGCAGGTTAAGACGTTAAACAGAAAAGCATACGAGCAGATAATAAATCCGCTCATGTCGGATGATTTTAATTTAGTTTTATTAAAGCATAATGATATAAAATTGAAGATTTTGGATAAGTCGTTATCTGTGAGCAGCTATAAAAAACTGATTGATACATATTATCTTGGGGAATGTAAAAGAATCATTAAAATACAATTTACTTCTCCGACTTCTTTTAAGCAAGCCGGGCGGTATGTATTTTTTCCTGATATTCATTTAATATATAACAGCCTGATGAATAAATTTAATGCTTTTGCTGAAAATGAAACGGTTGGTGACGAGGAAACGCTGGAACAGCTGACAGAATATTCAGAAATGATTGGCTATAGCCTTTCCAGTACAATGTTTCATTTAGAGGGAATTAAGATACCTGCATTTAAGGGAAGCATTACATTAAAGATACGGGGACCACAGCCGTTAGTTAATCTGGTGCAGTTACTATTGCGTTTTGGCTGCTATTCAGGAGTAGGAATTAAGACAGCCATGGGAATGGGGGCAATGGAAATCGTGGAGAAGGAGGAAAATAATGACAGATAAAGAGCTGAAATTAATTACAGGCGCATTGCTGCACGATATCGGCAAGGTGATTTACCGTGGGGGAGACGGCAGAAGGCACAGTATATCCGGATATGAATTTTTGAAGGAGGAGGCATTAATAGCTAATAGGGAAGTGCTGGATGCTGTCAGATATCACCATGGAGAAGCCTTGGCAAAAGCAAATATAAATGATAATGCCCTGGCATATATCGTATATATTGCCGACAATATTGCCGCTGCATCTGACCGGAGGGAGGCGGACAATGAAGAAAAGGGGTTTCGTCAGGAAATTCCATTGGAGAGTATTTTTAATATCTTAAATGGCAATAAAAAGAAGTTTCATTATTATCCAAAGGTCTTGGATGATACGGAAGGCATTAATATGCCTGTTGATGAGGAAATTTCCTTTGATAAATATTTTTACCAGTCTGTCCTCGCTGAGATATTAAATACCCTGAAGGGAGTTGAGAATTGGCAGGAGGAATACATAAATTCTCTATTGTCAACAATGGAGGCGTACCTTACATATATCCCATCCTCCACAGCCGTTCATGAGCTGGCGGATATTTCCCTTTATGACCACGTAAAGCTGACGGCGGCATATAGCAGTTGTATATATCAATATATGGAGGAAAAGGGAAATTATAATTATAAAAAGGCGCTGTTTAATGATGCAAAGGAATTTTACAGTCAAAAGGTATTCCGTCTGTTTTCGATGGACATTTCCGGTATTCAGAAGTTTATTTACACCATACACAGCAAGGGTGCGCTGAAAATGCTCCGTTCCCGTTCATTTTATCTGGAAATATTAATGGAGAATATGATTGACCGGATTTTGGAGAAATGCAGTCTGTCAAGAGCCAATCTGATATATTCCGGAGGAGGACATTGCTATATATTATTGGCAAATACTGAAACCACCATGGAAAAGCTGACGCAGCTTCAAAAGGAATTTAATGATTTTTTTATTCAGGAGTTTGACGTAACCTTGTATGGGGCAATGGCTTCCGTAGAATGCAGCGCCCATGATTTGGAGAATATACCTGGCGGAAGCTATTCTGAACTGTTTAAAAGCTTAAGCAGTCTATTGTCTGAGCAGAAGTCATGCAGGTATACGGCAGGTCAGATTATACAGTTAAATAGCAGAAAAAGAAAGGATGATACAAGGGAATGCCGTGTATGCAAGAATTCATCTGCTGTCAATAGGGATGATATGTGTCTTTTCTGCTCTGCTATGGAGGCTTTTTCAGGAGATATTCTTTACAAGGATTTTTTTACTGTGATTAAGGAGAAAAGAGAGGGGAGTATTCCACTTCCGGGAGGAGAATATCTTGTTGCCCATGACGAAGAACAGTTAAAGAGGTGCATGGAGGAAGACAGCTATTTTGTCAGAACGTATGGAAAAAACAGATTTTTTACGGGTAAATCCGTTACGACAAAGCTATGGGTAGGAGATTATGTTCCAAAGGATGTAAAGACAGGAAAGACGGAGAAGGGTAAAACAACAGATGAATATGCATGTGAGGCGCAGGGAATTGACAGAATTGCAGTGCTTCGCGCCGATGTGGATAATTTGGGACATGCTTTTATTTGCGGGTTTGACGAGAGATATACCACATTATCCAGAACGGCAACATTTTCCAGACAGCTATCCTTATTTTTCAAGCGTCATATTAATTGGATTTTAGAGCATGGGGAATATGGAATGGAAGGAACGCCTTCACACCGAAATGTTACCATTGTATATTCCGGAGGAGATGATTTGTTTATCGTAGGCGCATGGAATGAGGTGATAGAGGCGGCGGTTGATATCCGTCAGCAGCTTGACAGGTATTCTCTGGGAGCTTTGACTATATCTGCCGGAATTGGAATATATCCGTCGGGCTATCCATTGAGCGTATGCGCGCGGGAGGTGGCGGAATTAGAGGAAAAGTCCAAGGATTACGTCAGCTCTGAAAATAAACAAAAGGATGCCGTCACATTGTTTGGCGCTAATATCACATATTCACGGAAGGAATTTTTAGAGAGAGGAAATAATGATTATGAGGCTAAAGAGAATTTTGATACTACATTTTCATGGAATGAATTTACAGAAAAGGTCATTCAGGAAAAATTAGGGGCCCTTACTGAATTTTTCGGAAAGTCCGAGGAGCGGGGAAAGGCGTTTATGTACCGGCTGTTGGATTTAATGCGGAATATGGATGAAAAGATTAATCTGGCAAGATTTGCCTATGTGCTGGCAAGATTGGAGCCGGATGAAGAAAAATCTAAGGAGCAACGGGAAGCGTACCGGGTATTTTCCCGTCAGATGTATCAATGGATACAAAGTGATACAGACAGGAAGCAGTTAATTATGGCAATATATATTTATGTATACTTACACAGAGAAGGAGGCGGCGAAGCATGATATTGGAAAATGATACATATGTAGAAATGGCGGAAAATGCAATAAAGGAGCTGGCGAAGAAGAAGGACAAGCATGGAAAGCCCGATATGGTTACAACAACTCAAATCAGAAATTTACTTGCCATGACGGCGGATATATACAATGAAGTATGTATCAGCATGGAGGATAATTTAAATGAGGATATCCGGGGAAGGATTAATTATCTTAAGATTCGTTTTCTTTATGAGGCGGGACGAGGAAACAAACAGCAGCATCAGGTAAAGGACTTTGTGGAGGCAGCAAGGCTTATAGAATGTATTGATGAAATTAAGGGATTAAAAAAGAATTATATACTGTTTAATAAATATATGGAAGCGCTGATAGCATACCATAAATTTTATGGCGGAAAAGATTGATAAAGGGGGAAAATATAATGTTTGGAAAAATACAGATTACGGGAAGCTTAGAGGTTGTGACAGGCATACATATAGGAGGCTCGTCTGCGTTTGCGGCAATAGGAGCAGTTGATTCGCCTGTTATCAGGGATGCGGGAACAAATCTTCCAATGATACCCGGAAGCTCCCTTAAAGGAAAAATCCGCACATTACTTGCAAGGCAGTATAATCAAAGTAAGATGGCAGGTCCCGACGAGGATGAAGAATGTATTATCAGGCTTTTTGGAAGCGCAAAAAAAGTAAACGGCATCATTCCAAGAGGAAGACTGTTGTTTACCGATATGATACTGAATAACAGGGAGGATCTGTATAAAAAAGGGGTGCAGGGTCTGACGGAGGTTAAGTTTGAAAACAGCATTAACCGTCTAACGGCAGTGGCAAATCCGAGACAGATTGAGCGTGTAATACGAGGCTCTAAATTTCCATTGGATTTGGTTTATGAGGTTAGGGATGAGGAAGGCGTTGAGGAGGATTTTAAGATTTTGGCTGAGGGACTTAAGCTGCTTGAATATGATTATTTGGGAGGAAACGGCTCAAGAGGGTATGGAAAGGTGAAATTTTTGGATTTACATGCATCTGCCGTTATTGGAAATATTGACGAAGCGCTGATAAGAAGGTGTAATGAGATACTGGCATATAGGCAGTAATGGGAGGAGGATAAGAGTGAAATATCTTATGTATTGTTTACGTTTTCCTGCCGGGGTACACCTTGGTGAGAAATCTTTGGATGAGAGCAGATGTTCATTCTACGCCGATACTCTTTTTTCTGCTCTTTATATGGAAGCATTAAAGCACGGTGAGGATATGGCAGCATGGCTTCTCGGAAAGGTTTGTTCCGGTGAAATCCTTTTTTCAGACGCATTTCCTTATATGGGAGATACATACTATTTGCCAAAGCCCTTAAAGCGGGTGGAAGCCCATGAAGCAAAGGGAGATTCCGTCATAAAGAAGGCATTTAAGTCCTTAGCCTATATACCAATGAAACAGATGGAAAGCTATATGAACGGGGATTTTGATGCAATAGCTGAAAAAAGAAAATTGGGAAATTTAGGAAAGGGATATGTAAAAACCTCCGGGGCTATTCATGGAATGGAGGAAACCCGGCCTTATCATGTGGGGGCGTATTATTTTAATGATGACTGCGGCTTGTATTTTATTGTAAAGATAGCAGATGAACAGGATGAGAATCAGATATATGATTTGCTGGATTCATTGTCATTTTCAGGAATTGGCGGAAAAAGAACGGCGGGACTTGGCAGGTTTGAGATTGACAGGCTTCAAACCTTAGATTCCTTTGATTTTGAACGAAAGGGAAATACATATATGTCATTAAGTATTTCTCTTCCTAAGGAGAATGAGATGGAAAAGGCTTTATATCACGCCCGGTATCAGGTACAGAAAAGAGGCGGTTTTGTGGCGTCCTTTGAATATGCTTCAGAAAACAGAAAAAAGAAGGATTTGTTTATGTTAAGCGCAGGCTCCTGCTTTGAAACGGTTTTCCAAGGGGATGTCTATGACGTTTCGGACGGCGGCAATCACCCAGTGTACCGTTATGCAAAGCCGATTTTTCTTCCGTTATAGAAAGATATAGAAAGGAGGCGGGCAAATGAAGGATTATTTAAAAACTTATCAGATGGTTTTAAAAACCGTAAGTCCGGTACATATAGGTACAGGAAAGACCCTAAGCAAGAAGGAATATATTTTTTTGAACAATAAGAAAAAGGTGCTGATTCCTGATGTAAATAAACTTTATCAAGGATTACAGAGAAAAGGCTTGGGGACACAGTTTACGCAATATCTTTTGACAGATGAAAGAATTGATTTAAATACATGGCTGCAAAAAAACAATATTTCTCCGAAGGATTATGGAAGCTGGATAAGGTATGAGTTAGACTGCGGTGATTTTTTGCAGGAGGAAGGGAAAAAAGCGATAGAGGTAATGGAATTTCAAAAGGACAGCTATGGTCTGCCTTATGTTCCGGGGACGTCTGTCAAGGGTATGCTTAGAACGATTTTACTGTCATACCGTCTGATGACGGAGAAGGAAGCGTGGAGCCATGAGAGAAAACAGGTATCAGGGGAGGCAAAGCAAAGCAGGGACAAGGGAAAACGATATCTTAGCAGGGAAAATGCTCTGATAGAGGAAAAGCTCCTTCATACCCTGTCGCGTAAGGATGAAAAGGGCAAGGAGATTGATTCAAGAAATGCAGTTAACGACTGTCTGTCAGGCTTGATTGTGGGCGACAGCGAGCCGTTGTCACTGGAGAATTTGGTTTTATGCCAGAAAATAGATGAAAATGTGGAAGGAAAACAGCATGCAATTAATATTCTAAGGGAGTCAATTAAGCCGGGAAGAGATATAAAATTTAAGCTGACAATAGATACTGGGATATGTAAGTATTCTATAGAGGATATTTTAAAGGCGGCAGAGTTTTTTGGGGAAGCTTATTATGAAATGTATTTGTCAAAATTTAAGTGTTCCGACAGACCGGCCGGTAATTCAGTCTGGCTTGGGGGAGGGGCAGGATTTTTTACAAAGACGGTTATGTATCCTCTGTTGGGACAGAAGCAAGGGTTGGAGGCAGCGGCGTCTGTGTTTGAGCATACGCTGCATCCTAAGATTGCCGGGCAGCATAAGCATTACAGGGATAAGGATTTGGGAGTTTCTCCGCATATTCTTAAATGTACCCGGTATGAGGGGAGGAGGTTTGTTATGGGAATGTGTCAGTTGAAGGTGGAGGATTTCGGCTGCGGGTGATTTGCCACGCAGGGCGTAAATGCTGGGAGAAGGGAGGTTTTTGGGAAGGGGCGGGTGGTTGGAAAGGTGGCAAAGGGTTTTGCCACGCAAAATGGGGAATGGGAGTAGTGTTTATGGGGAGTTGATAGGGCAGGATTAGAAGATAGAAGACCCCGATAGGGGACGGAAACATTACTCGGTTCATAATTTCCATTCACATCTATACGGATTAGAAGATAGAAGACCCCGATAGGGGACGGAAACAATCTGCTCTCTTGCGTATTCTCTCATAATCTCCAATTAGAAGATAGAAGACCCCGATAGGGGACGGAAACTGTTCCCATATTGCACCTCCAACTTATTATGTAATCAAATTAGAAGATAGAAGACCCCGATAGGGGACGGAAACCTTTTTTAAAACTCTTTTCATGTTTACACCTCTTATTAGAAGATAGAAGACCCCGATAGGGGACGGAAACACCATAACCGTATTCTGTGCGATCCGACATCCTAACATAAGAAGATAGAAGACCCCGATAGGGGACGGAAACGGATGTTGCTATATGAGACTACAAAAGTTATTCATTATTAGAAGATAGGAAACCCCGATAGGGGACGGAAAATTTACTCTATTCATTATTACTAGTCCGACACATACTTTAATTAGAAGATAGAAGACCCCGAAAGGGGACGGAAATACTACTTCTTGATGACAAAAAGCTTTATGATATATGAGAAGATAGAATCCCCCGAAGGGGGACGAAAACTGTAAGCAGACAGAAAACTCCAAGAGATACAAAAAAATAATTAACTTGTCATGTTTTAATTAAATCGTTATAATTAGGATAGAAAATCCCGAAAGGGAACGGAAACTCGTTTTTGTTAACTTTTGACTTGGTTTAGCTTGAATTAGAAGATAGGAAGCCTCGAAAGGGGACGGAAGCAAATATTGAAAACTTAAAATTTGACTATGGTATTATATTAGAAAAGCTTTCTATCAGAATATGATAGTTCTTAATAGCTTTATATTAATATACTTAAAAATAACGATAGAACTAGTTTTTTCAAAGAAAACAGACAGAAAAAATAATTACAAAAGTACAATTATAAGGAGGCACCATGGGATATTTATACATCACAGAAAGCGATGCGCAAATAGGAGTTGCAGAGAGCTATGTCACAGTAAAGCATAAGGATGGCTCACTTACCAAAATTCCGGTAGAAACATTAGAGGCTGTTAGTATTTTCGGGAGAAGCCAGATTACTACCCAATGTATTCAGGAATGTCTAAAAAGAGGAGTTCCGGTGTCTTACTATTCCAAAGGAGGGACATATTTCGGGCGGATACATTCAACAGGTCATATTAATGTTGCAAGACAAAGAAAGCAGGCATGCTTATTGGGGTCAGAGCTGGCGTTGAAGCTGTCAAAGAAGATAATTAAAAGCAAAATGCATAATCAGTACGTTGTTCTGCAAAGATATGGAAAAAGCAGAGGAGTAGACGTTTCACAGACCTGTACACAAATGAAAATCCTAATGGAGAAGGCGCCGGACTGTACTTCGGTTGAACAAATTATGGGATACGAGGGAAATGCTGCAAAGCTATATTTTCAGATGCTGAGTCTTTTGGTGGAACCGGCATTTTCTTTTAACGGAAGAAGCCGCCGTCCTCCCATGGATGCGTTTAATTCTATGCTTAGTTTAGGGTATTCGGTTTTGATGAATGAATTTTATGGGAAAATAGAGAATAAAGGACTACACCCGTATTTTGGATTTATGCATCAGGACAGGGAGAAGCATCCTACTCTGGCAAGTGATTTAATGGAGGAATGGCGGGCAGTGATTGTAGATTCACTGGTGATGAGCCTTGTAAACGGACATGAGATTTTGGAAGAGCATTTTTATCAGGAGGAGGAGAGCCCCGGCGTATTTTTGACGAAAGCCGGTATGAGTATATTTATTAAAAAGCTGGAGGATAAAATGAGAAAGGATATTCATTATTTGGATTACATTGATTATTCCGTTTCATTCCGAAGGGCAATGGAATTGCAGGTAGCTTCATTGTCTAAGGTGATAGAGGAAGAGAATGCAGAAATGTATCATCCTATATGGATACGGTAAGGGGGGATTTGTTTGGAGGATTATTTTTTTGAGACGCCTATGGAGGAAAACCGTGAGTGTAAGCTGTATGTTTTGATAATATATGATATTATTGACAATAAAAAAAGAGTGAAATTATCCAAGTTTTTGCAGGGATATGGATTTAGGATACAGAAGTCTGCATTTGAGGCTATGCTTTCTCCAAAATTATATCATGATTTAAAGAAAAAAATTGCTGCGTTTGCATCAGAGGAAGACAGCATACGTGTTTATAAAATCATTGGCAAAGGTCAGGTGACTTGCTTTGGAAAGAAGGAAGAGCCGGATGCTGATGATGTAATTATTATATAATGATTTTTATTGCTATTACATAAGAAATGGAGGCTTTTATGAGTTGTATTTTATTTTCGCCCATTGGCGGCTCTGACCCAATCAGAAATTTCAGAGATGGCTCTATGCTGCATATCTGCCGGAATTACCTGCCGGATAAGCTATATTTATATTTGTCTTATGAAATGTATGAGTATCACAAAAAGGACAACAGGTATTTATACTGCATTGAAAAGCTTGAGGAGCAATGCGGTCATAAAATTGATGTGAAATTGATTATTCGGGAGAATTTGAAGGATGTTCAGGATTATGAGATATTTTATGAGGATTTTAGGAAGTGTATAGCCAATATAGAGGACAGTATGAATGAGGAATTGCTGGTGAACATTTCATCAGGCACGCCGGCTATGAAAAGCGCGTTAGTTGTATTGTCCACCTTGGCAGAATTTCCCTTTAAGTCCGTTCAGGTGCCTACTCCCCTTAGGAGAAGCAATTATACCGATGAAAATATGGAGCGGTATGATGTGAAGGAACAATGGGAATGTAATGAAGATAATGAGGGGAAAAAAGAAAACAGATGTTTAGAGGTTAAGTCTGTCAATCTGCTGACACTCTGGAAGGTAAATATTATAAAAAAGCACCTGAGCGCATATGATTATTCGGCTGCCTGTCAGGTTGCGAATGAAATGGAAGGGCAGCTTTCAAAAGAATGTATTTTATATTTGGAACAGGCATTGGAGCGTATGCGTCTTAATAGCAGCAGAGTAAACAGCATTGCCAAGGAAACAGGCTACCAGCCAATGCCGGTGACGAAGGATGAGGACTGTGTTTTAATAGAATACATCCTAAATTTGCAGGTGAAGGACAAAAGAGGTACATATGATGATTTTGTACGGGGAATTACTCCGGCAATTTTTGAATTGTTGGAAAGAGCGTTAAAATGTCAGTGTGATATTGATATAAACCGTTACTGTAGCGCCCGGAATCATGTGCGCAGATGGGATGATGATAAGCTTAAAGGAAGTGAGATATTAGCCGTATTTGAAAGTATATACGGCAAAGGCAGATTTAAGTCGGGAAATGTATATTCTGTTCATTTAAAGGATTTAATTTTGCATTTTTCAAAAAATCAGAAATTGAAAACCTTGGCAGAGAATTTGCGCTTAGTGGAAGAGAAGGTAAGAAATCCAGCGGCGCATACAATGACTTCCATAACGCAGGACTTGGTGAAACGCTGGACAAAGTATAGCACGAAGGATATTCTCCAAATGATGAAGGATATTATTAAGTATACTGGGATAAGGGATATAGATAAAAATAAAGTGTGGGAGTCTTATGATAGAATGAATGAGGAAATCTGCAGGGTTTTGGAAAAGGATGTTCAATTATATCAAACGGACAAAATTGATATAATTAGTATTGACAATAATTAACTAATAAGCTACACTTTAAATATATTATTTAACAGACATTAATGAGGATATTAAATTAATGAGAGAATACCGTTTTAATGATAAATGGGAGAAGCTGTTGACACCGGATACAGTATCGCTTTTGACAGCAATTCATGAATATAAGGGACAGCAATCCTTTTTTATTGAGACCCACTCAGATGAATTAATAGAATTAGCGGAAATTGCCAAGCTTCAAAGTGTGGAAAGCTCTAATAAAATGGAAGGAATTTTTATATCAAATGACCGAATGAAAAAATTGGTGCAGGATAAAACGCTGCCGCAAAATCGTAATGAACAGGAAATTGCAGGATATAGGGATGCGCTAAATACAATAACCGATAATTATGATTATGTGTTGGTTAAATCAGAGCTAATCCAACAATTTTCTATGAATTTATATAGATATCAAGGGGGAAATACAGGAGTAAGATTTAAGAACTCAGAATCCATTGCAGCGTTATGTAACGCATATAATGAAGTAGCAATGGATAAAAAAATTGATTTGTTGATAGTGATACCAATGTTTATACTGGATTTTTTGTGCATACATCCATTTATCGCAGGAAACGAAAGGATAAGCAGGCTGCTTACTTTATTGCTATTATATAAAGCCGGATATACTGTTGGTAAATACATAAGTATTGAAAAGCTGACAGAAGCGACAAAAGATACATATTATAAGACTATTTATGAAAGCTCACAGAACTGGAATAAAAATGAGAATGATTATGCACCGTTTGTAAATTATACACTTGAAATTATTTTGGCAGCATATAAGGAGTTTTCAGCTAATGTCAGATTGCTTACAAGGACAGGCTTTACAAAGGGAAATCGCATAGAGGAAATTATTAAAGCTGTCGACGGAACAATTACAAAGTCGGATATAGTAAAAAAATGCCCTGATATAAGTCAGATTACTGTTCAGAGAGCGCTTATCGATTTGCAGAATGCAGATAAGATTAAGAAAATCGGCGGAGGACGCTACACAAAGTATATTTGGAAAGAGAAGAGGAAGGAAGATTAAATGATTACAGGTGAATTGAAAAATAAAATTGACAGCTTGTGGGAAATATTTTGGACAGGCGGGCTTACAAATCCCCTAGATGTTATAGAACAGATGACTTACCTTATGTTTATCCATGACCTTGATGACAGGGATATTATTCAAGAAAAGGAAAGCGCAATGTTAGGTCTTCCATATGAGAGTATATTTACAAATGAGGTTTCCATCGGAGACAGAATTGTTGACGGTACGTGGTTAAAATGGTCAGTGTTTCGGGATTTTCCTGCTGATAGAATGTATTCGATTATGCAGGAAATGGTTTTTCCATTTATTAAAAATCTTCATGGAAATAAAAACAGCGCCTATTCAAAGTATATGGATGATGCAATTTTTAAGCTTCCTACGCCGTTAATGCTGTCAAAGGTAGTGGATGCTATGGATGGTCTTTATGAGCAGATGGGCAAATTGACAGAGGAAGATGCAAGAGGCGATGTTTATGAATATTTGCTTTCAAAGCTTTCCACTGCAGGCGTAAATGGACAGTTTCGTACTCCAAGGCATATTATAAAAATGATGGTGGAGCTTATGGAGCCGACTGCAGATGATATTATCTGCGACCCGTCATGCGGTACGGCAGGCTTTTTAGTTGAGGCGGGAGAATATCTGAGAGCCAATAGGAAAGCAGAGATATTTTATGATAAAGAGAAAAAAAATCATTATATGAATCATATGTTTTACGGATTTGATATGGATAGAACCATGCTTCGTATCGGAGCAATGAATATGATGACTCATGGAGTGGAAAGTCCGTTTATTGAATATAGGGACAGTCTTTCAGACCAAAATCCCGACAAGGACAAGTTTTCACTTATTCTGGCAAATCCTCCGTTTAAGGGAAGTCTTGATTCAGATATAGTATCGGGAGATTTGTTAAAGGTATGCAAAACTAAAAAAACCGAGCTGCTTTTTCTTGCACTATTTGTCCGCATGTTGAAAATAGGCGGTCGTTGTGCCTGTATTGTACCGGACGGAGTGTTGTTCGGCTCATCGAAGGCTCATAAGGATATAAGAAGGGAGTTGATAGAGAATCAGCGGCTGGAAGCAATTATCTCAATGCCTTCCGGTGTGTTCAAGCCATATGCGGGAGTATCTACAGGTATATTGATATTTACAAAGACAAATCATGGCGGCACAGATAATGTGTGGTTTTATGATATGCAGTTGGATGGATATAGCTTGGATGATAAAAGGAATCCGGTAAATGAAAATGATATTCCTGATATTATAGAAAGATTTCATAACAGGGATAAGGAAACAGACAGAGCCAGAACAGAGAAATCATTTATGGTTTCTAAAAAGGAAATTGTGGATAATGATTATGACCTGTCAATTAATAAGTATAAAAAGACAGAGTATGTACCAGTAGAGTATCCCCCAACAGAGGAGATTATGGGGAGGATAATTGAGCTGGAGGCTCAGATAGGAAGGGAATTGGCAGAATTGCAGGAGATGCTTAAAGAATGAGAAAGGAAAAGCAAATTGAGATTTGTAGGGGATGGAATGAAGTTGTCAAAAGGGATGTAAGCATGATAGAAATGATTATAAATTAAAAGGAGACAGAATAATGAATAAGGAGAAGTTTTCATTTGTAATATATATGATTCGTGCATGTGCAAGCCATTGGAAGAAGAATCCTTCCGAAGTATACAGAAGCATGAAAAGCACAAATTGTATTATGGGCTTTTTAGTGCCTAATTATGAGATTCTTCATACGCAAAGTACAAAGTATGTTATTGAAGATATTAAGGAATATTTTAATGTCAGGGGGATATCAATATGATTGTTTATCATGGCTCAAATGTGATTGTAAATCATCCGGATATAAAACATTCTTTCCGGTCGCTGGATTTTGGAAAAGGCTTTTACGTGACAACGGTAAAGGAGCAGGCTGAAAGATGGGGAAGAAGAAAGGCTGATATTTATGGAGCAGATAAAGCATTTGTTACTGTTTACGATATGTCGGAAGATTTAAACGGATTGATTAAAAAATGTTTTGAAGAAGATTTAGCAGAGTGGATTGATTTTATATGCAGATGCCGTGATGGAGAAGAAGAATATTTACAATATGATTTGATTAAGGGAAAAGTGGCGAATGATAAGGTGTTTAGAGTTGTAGATATGTATCATTCCGGTATTTGGGATAAGGAAAGAGCTATAAAAGAAATAAAAGTATATCCCAATTATGACCAGATTGCTTTTGTAAGCCAAAAAGCTATAAATCAGTTATTATGTTATACATCATTTTATGAGGTGGTAAGGGTATGAATGATGAAATGCTAGAAAGTGTATATCAGGAAAATCTTGAGGAACGGATAATAGCATATTTGGCAGAAGTGTGTGATTTTTCCTTTGAAAAGGCAATGGATGTATATTATAACAGTAAATTGTCAGATAAGATTTATCTTGGAAAAAATGGAATACAGTATTTGGATTATAAGGTGTTAGTTCAAATATTGCTTGAAACGGAAAGGGAACTGTTGGATTGAGGATTGTGGGGAAATAAGGATGGAACGATTAAAAATTGGTGATATTTGTGAAATAGTTTCAGGAAGTACACCGCAAACTAATGTTAAAGAATATTGGGATGGAGATATAAAATGGATTACACCTGCAGAAATTGATGATAATACATATATTATCACAGATAGTAGAAGGAAAATAACAAAACTTGGTGTGGATAAAACTGGATTAACATCATTTCCAGAAGGAACGGTAATTCTTTCCTCAAGAGCACCAATAGGAAAAGTAGCAATAGCTGGATGTGAAATGTATTGTAATCAAGGGTTTAAAAATCTTGTTTGCTCAGAAAAGATTGATAATCAGTATTTATATTGGTTTCTTAAAGGTAAAAAAGATTATCTAAATTCTTTAGGAAGAGGTGCAACTTTTAAAGAGATTTCAAAGAAAGTTGTTTCAGAAATCAATATTAATATTCCTGATAGGCAAACACAGCAAAACATAGTGAAAAAAATTAAGAAATGTAGAGATATCATTGAAGAAAGAAAGCAGCAACTGGAACTACTGGATAACCTTATCAAAGCCCGATTTGTCGAGATGTTTGGA
>ERZ777011.1382-NODE-1382-length-25882-cov-55.416386_pt1 | contig 25882 bp, 22 predicted proteins | sample MGYA00374964_ERZ777011 | MGnify/ENA primary metagenome ERZ777011 (study PRJEB29310, sample SAMD00008975) | mouse gut metagenome | study: EMG produced TPA metagenomics assembly of the Metagenome analysis of fecal microbiota from mouse which was promoted... | reverse complement strand
TTTTGTCGCTAATCACCAAATTTTAAACTACTTAATTTTCATCGAACTCACGTTAAAATAAGGAGTTTTTATTCAATACGGCTACTAAAAGTGAATATTTTGGAAATAAATGCGGAGATGTCGTTTGTTAAATTTATACTAAGATGCGCTTAGTCGTTAATACTTTTATCGCCGTATTCCTCAAGATATGCTTCGCAGGCTTCGCACAGCTCGGCATACCACTCCTCCCCGAAATAATCGGTTAACGGACCTTTCAGGAACTGATACAGGCGTATACCAAGCTCCTTGCCCTTCTGCTCGGCTGACTTGCATATCTTCCAATGGTGATAATTCACAGCAGTGAATGTAGGATATTTGGTAAGGCGCACCGGATAGAGCGCACATGACGAAGGCTTACGGAATTTGCCTGTCTTCCCTTCATTGAAGGCACATTCTATGGCACACTGGCATATACCTCCGGGCGCATAGCATGTGTATATGCAATTTCTGCCATCCACAATCTGAGTCACAAGGTCACCGTCAGGATCAAGATAGCTCGTGCCCTCCTCGGCTATACGAGCCTTGGCAGACGGCAATAACTTATCCTCAAACTGCGGGTAAAGTCGGTCGATCTCATCCCGCTCCTCCTCCGTAAGGGGCGCTCCGGCATCACCCTCGATGCAACATTCACCCAAACATTTGCTCACATCGCAGCAGAAAAACTTTTCCGCCAAGTCTAGCGACACTAATGTATCTTTAATCTGAAGCATATATTCCTCCATAATTCAATTTGCAGTTGTCAACTGCGTGATTCCTATTAATTTATCAAATCTCTCACCCTTTGGTCGGTGATAGATTTTCACCACATATTCATTGCCTGTCTGATAAAAATTCCCCTCCACTTCCGAAGTCGAACCGTCGGTTTCACCCAACGGGAGGGCGAGGTATTGGTAATTATAAGCGCCTTGTTTCAGCAGCATTGAATTCTCATATTGCCCCGTGGCACGATTATATACCATCCTCGAAGCAGGATCAAACCGACGGTTCACAAAATCGCCGTCCAAGAACAGCTCCTTTCCGGGAAGCTCAGGCATCTTCAGAGTGAAATGCACCATAACATAATCTGCCTGAGTGTCTGAATCATCAGACGACACCTCTCGCACAAGAAACCTGCCATGCTGGGTGCTGTCATACGTATACAAAGAATGATTTCTCGGATAGTCAACGGCAAGCGTCATATTGTAGTACGGATTACCGTACGAAATATCTTCAATACCAATACCGGGATAAGAGGTGGAGACTGTTTCAAAGCGGCGATACTCATTGCCGGCATCGAAGATCAGGGGGAGAAGATGTTCATATATCAACTTGTCGCCATTGACACGCTGCGGAGTGGTGAGCACAACCTCATTATCCACACGTCCGTTCTGGCTGACCACCACCTTTATGTCATTAAACGGATCATTAACCGCAATATGCTTGGTGTCAACGCTCAACGCCACTTGCTGGTGAGCGTCATTTGAATCTATGTCAGTGCGGGATGACACCGACATGGAAGCATCAGCTGAGAAATCCGACACACCGAAACGGGCTTGCAGCAATGTCACATCCGGATCGCTTTCATCGTAAACCCGAAGCAGGAAATTGCCTGACTGCGTGATGTGCATCTGATCGTTAGGGATGGTTATCGTGTAATGTACATAGTGCGCCAACGTGGCTTCCGAAAAAGCATAGTCATCAACTGTGCCCTCATTGAATCCGTCAAGAAATTCCGAATCCACCAACCCCTCAGGTTGCCATCGGGCATCACAGTGGGTCAACGAATACCGCATATATCTCCTATCCTCCGAAAGCTCGTCAAACGATATAACTATCTTGTCACCGGGATCGTTTAGAGCCACAACGGCTGGCGCATATCTGTTGGAAGCGAGATACACTTCAAGCGTCTTGAACGATGGATGGAATATGCCCTGCATCGTATCGGCAGCGTTCATTGCAAACGCTGAAATAAAGGTCAATATCGCTGCCAAAACCGATCGCATCAGCATATCTCCATCTCAATATTAGTCACACCAGTTTATAGGGGTCTCACCTCGGGCTACGAGATACTCATTAGCTCTCGAAAACGGACGACTCCCGAAAAAACCTCTTGAGGCACTCAACGGCGACGGATGGGGCGATGTGATGACACAATTACGTGTACGGTCTATAAATTCACCCTTGCGCTGAGCGTAAGCGCCCCAAAGTATATAGACAATCCCCTCACGCTGAGTGGCAAGCGCACGTATGGCTGCGTCAGTGAACTCTTCCCAACCCTGATTTTGATGCGAGGCTGGAGAGCCGGCATTGACAGTCAATGTGGCATTAAGTAGCAGCACACCCTGACGAGCCCATCGGCTGAGATCACCGTTGGCGGGAGGGGTGCATTGCAGGTCAGATTCAAGTTCTTTGTAGATATTACGCAATGACCGGGGCAACTCAACACCCGGATTTACCGAAAAGCTCAGACCGTTAGCCTGTCCGGCGCCGGGATAAGGGTCCTGACCGAGTATCACCACCTTCACCTTGTCAAAAGGGCATGAGTCAAAAGCCGCAAAAATTTGACCGGCAGGTGGATATACCATCCTCGTGGCATATTGGCTTCTCACGAAATTTGTAAGCCGGATGAAATATTCCTTGCTCCATTCCTGCTCAAGAGCTTTCTTCCATGAGGGATCGATGCGTACGTTCATTGCTTTGAATTAACTTTTAGTGGCTACTTATTTTTTGCAAAAATACAAAATTTTGTCTAAATTTGCACACTGTAAATGGCTGTACGGTCATTTAAACCGTATTAAAACCATGTTAATGTTCCCGTAGTTCAATGGATAGAATATCGGATTCCGGTTCCGACGATTAGGGTTCGACTCCCTACGGGAATACTAAAATTCAGACCATAACACCGTATTTTTTTAATAATTACCGGAAATGAGACATTGGATACTACTAATACTTTTTGCGATCGGTCTCCTGATAAATCTCAAAGGATATTTTTATCCAGTGAAAGTGGAGTCGTCCAAAAACGACACCGAGCTTGCAGCTAAGTGTATGGCAATGAGCAAAAAATATTGCGGGTTAAGCGCTATAATATTCTTAGTGCTGGTACTTGACCAAATCCAAAGTATTGTCACCGGAGAATAAGTTAAGACGGTTATTTGGAGATATGACAAAAAAGATTTAACTTTGCGCCGTAAATCCAACACCGCATTTACATTCCCAAAGGATGCTCGAATGGTGGAATGGTAGACACGAAGGACTTAAAATCCTTTGGTCATTGCGACTGTGCGGGTTCGAGTCCCGCTTCGAGCACGACCCAAAATCGCAACTATCAGCAAACAAGGTAGTTGCGATTTTTATTTTGTCAATTTTGACTACCATTTTACTATTTGTTGAGCACTTTCCGTCCTCCATGTGTCTGAATTTCACTGCTCGAACGAACTTTACGACTTTATTCCGATTAGGTTTACGATGTATATTGGTTGATGTATTTTCATGCTTTGAGAATTTTTGCCAATGTTGGCACTTTTTCTCAAAGGGACATTCTGCACCTATATTACGATGCAACTATCATAGCACTTATGGCGTAGAGATATTGTTGTTTACCTTATTAACACTGCGCTGTGGCTTAGACACATGGCGCAGTTTTTCTTTCTTATTGACTTTGGAAAGCATACGTAGCCGTTCACGCTCTTCCTGACGGCGTTCACGACGGTTTTTCATGATTTTCGGCTGGATTGTCTGTGTGGTCTCGTCACTTATAGGGAGCGGTTTAATCTCGCAAGCGGTCCGTGTGGCTGCCTTGCGACGCATGGCGGCTCTTTCACGGGCACGGCGCGAACGCTCTGCCGCCCTATCCACCTCGGGGCGTATCATCGAAAAGGCAACTACCACATTGGCAGGGATATCATCCCCCGGAATTTTTCCATCACGGATATAATCGTCCAATACGGCAATAGCAAGCAGTGCTAAAGAAGGATTGTTGAGCTGGACAGAGAACAGGTTTACGATACGTTCGGTAAGGTCGGCATACACCTTTTTGGAAATGGTAATCATAGCGTTAAAAAATTAAATTGTGGAGTAAAAGGTTTAATTTTACTCCACAAAAATAGCATGATATTCCACCAAAAAGGTGCGAAAAATTCAATGAACTGATTTAAACTTTTTATAAAATGTTAAACTCAGGCTGAAAATTACCTTGTTTTCAATCTTTGAAGCTCTTTTCGGCTGAATTATCAGCATCTCTTCGGTCACTTAGCTCGCTAAGCTCCCTCATCGAGCTGGTAATTCATCTCGAAAATAGCATCAAATCTTAAAAAATAAAAAGTTTAAATCAGTTCAATTTGCAATTTTTTTCGGGAATTATATCACTGGAAACGGTATGTGATGGTGCCGGTCTGGGATGCGGGAGCATTGTTATCGACCGAGAACTGGGAGCGCATGGCAGCGTTCTCGCAATTCTTTCGTGCGGTAGAGCTTGCAGCCGCCGCACCGGTACCCGACATATAAGTGGCATCGGTAACTTTACCCTGACGGTTGACACTCACCCTGATAGTGATGGTGCCAAGAGGGGCACTCGCAGGTGTGTGCCATGCGGCTAATGAACGACCCTTAAGATTGAAACCGGGACTGCCACTGACAGCTCCCACTGTAGAATTTCCGTTGGGGCTTCCGGCATTACCGCTTCCCGAACCACCGGTGCCTGTCTTGCCAAACTGAACCTTATTGGCTATTGCCTTGCGAGTCTCCTGTTCACGTTTTGCACGTTCGGCAGCCTCTATCTCAGCCTTTGTGGGACCGGTTTTCTCAGGCACAGGCTTAGGCTCTACCTTTGCCGGGGAGGGACGTTTGGAGCTAACCACAGGAGCAGGAGTGGCGGGCTCGCCACTGTTTTCCATTGCTTCCACTTCAGGAGCGGGAGCTTCGGGAGCCTGAGCCTCGGCAGCGGGAGCTGGTTCGCTTGTGTTTTGCGCAAGCTCCGGGCGGTCACCTATCATCACATATTCACCGCCAAACAGAACCTCGGCAGAATCGACAGGAGGCCATGTGCGCTCATTATCCTCCACGCCGTTGTAGCGCAGATAGAGCGAGAGCAGAAGCACCACGAGCATCACATGGAACACCAAGGTGCAAATCAGAGCTATGAGTTTATTGCGATGATTGGATGTCATTACTAACTATTAATATACTATAAGTTAATGCCTTAATTAGCAGCCGGGCGGGCGGAGGTCGGAGCGGGCTTAGTGGCAAGCACCATCTTCAGATTATTCTGTGCGCCAAGATCAAGGACCTTCACAAGTGTGCCGTAAGTCACCTCCTCATCGGCATACACGGCTATGTAATCGTCCTCGGTCTCGTTACGTGTGCTCTGCAAAAATCCGAGAAGCTGCTCAAGCGTCACTGCCACCGGCTCACTCTCATCGGCAGTGGCATATATAGCTCCCTCCTTATCGATATATACACGAGTGGTGGGCTTAAGCACTGTCTGCTTTGAACTTTCAGGTAGATTCACCTCCAATGCCGTAGGGAACACAAATGTGGAGGTGACCATGAAAAAGATGAGCAGCAGGAAGATGACATCGGTCATAGATGCCATCGAGAATGCAGCCATCATTGTGTTTTGTCGCTTTAACGCCATGGTGATAACGATAAAATGTAGGTTATGAGGGATTGTTATGCCGGCTCGTTAAGAAGGTCCATGAACTCCATGGTACGTGCTTCAAGCTTGTTCATAACCTTATTGATACGTGCCACAAGGTAGTTGTAGGCGAAGAGGGCTATGATACCGACAATAAGACCAGCCACCGTAGTGACCAAAGCGGCATATATACCGTCGGCGAGCACTGCTATGTTAGCGCTTGAACCTGCGCTTGCAAGATTATAGAAGGCGGTGACCATACCTATAACAGTTCCGAGGAAGCCGATCATCGGCGCGCCGGCAGCGGTTGTGGCAAGCCAAGGAAGACCTTTTTCAAGGTTAGACACCTCGATGTTACCGGTGTTTTCAATTGTCACAAGCACATCGTTCATCGGTCGTCCTATACGTGATATACCTTTAGCTATCAGACGGGCGTAGGGAGTGTCGGTCTTCGCACAAAGCTTGCGGGCGCTCTCTATCTCTCCGTCATGGATATAATCCTTTATACGTTCCATAAACGACCCGTCCTCACGCTGCGCACGGCTTATCACAATGCAACGCTCTATGAAAATATAAATACTCAATATGGAAAGGATAGCCAGCGGGATCATGATAAATCCGCCACGCATAGTCAAATCCCACACTGAAAGTTCCTGAACCACTTGGGCTGCCTGCGCTTGGGCTGCCTCAACATTAGTGCCAACCGAGGCAATAGTATCTACAAACTCTCCTTGAAACATGAAAACAGGGTTTATTTTAGTAATGAATTTTTAATCTGATTAGTTAATTGTATCGGACGGACTGAAAAATCGTTTAGGGAAATCTTCAATCCGTCACCTTAAAAGCGACATTCCCGAGGGATTAGCCGGCAGTTGTCAACTGCTTTTTATATTGCTTCACAGTCTCTTCAAGCCCTAAGTAGAGCGCATCGCATATAAGCGCATGGCCTATCGACACCTCGCTAAGGCGCGGGATGTTGCGATGGAAAAACTCGAGATTCTGCAAATTCAGGTCATGTCCGGCATTGACACCGAGACCTTCCGAAAACGCCACTTTGGCAGCTTCGACAAACGGAGCCACAGCCTTTTCGGGATTTATAGGAAATTCATCGGCATACGGCTTGGTGTAAAGCTCCACACGGTCAGCACCGGTCTTGGCGGCAAGGCGGATATTATCGACATCCGTACCGACAAAGATCGAAGAGCGGATACCAGCGTCACGCAGACGCTCCACAATACCTGTCAGGAAGTCCATATTGGCAGCTACATCCCATCCGGCGCTTGAAGTCAGAGCATCTGGGGCATCGGGCACAAGCGTGACCTGTTCAGGCTTCACCTGAAGCACCAGTTCCATGAATTCCTCCGAAGGATAACCTTCAATGTTAAATTCAGTCTTGACCAGCGGGCGAAGGCTGTAGACATCCGCACGGCGTATGTGGCGTTCGTCAGGACGGGGATGCACAGTGATGCCGTCAGCCCCGAAAGCCTCGCAATCGGCAGCCACTTTCAACAGATCGGGCACATTCTCGCCCCGGGCGTTGCGCAGAGTGGCTATTTTATTAATATTAACGCTAAGATTTGTCATTTTCGGAATCTTTTTGTCTGCCTTGAGGGTTCAATATATAAAGTTTATTTGTAATTTTGTCCCCTCTGACAATCAACGATGCAAAATTAGTCAGAAAAAACTAAAAACTGAAACATTTTGCCACTAAAAGACGACATATTATCTCAAAATCAGACATTGGCTCTGCCGCCACACCCTGAGCTTGCCCGACTCTTCCCACCTGTGGAGGAGAGCAGCACGCTCCTACTCTCATGCCGCAGAGGTGATTACAGTGCCTCACGCATAGCCCGTGCAGTGGAGGATTGCGATGCGCACCTGCTCAATCTCAATGTCACAGCCGACACCGACAACCTTGACAATCGCATAGCGATAGAAATAAGGGTGTCACACCGCAACCCGTTATCCGTGGCAAGGTCATTGGAACGCTACGGCTACGAGGTAGAGGGCTTCGACTCGGCGTCAATCGCCGACAATGATTTGATACGCTCTCGTCTCGCAGAGCTGATGCATTATTTAGAGGTATAAGAAGAGATTTGTATACATGAAAGTTGCTGTATTCGGCAAGCGCCGTCAAAGTAGGGAGGACGCTCCCCTGATATTCGACCTTATAAACTCACTGTCGGAGCATAACGTGTTCATAACGGCGGAACGATTGTTCTTTGAAGCCATGACAAGGCTTACGGGCGATGCTCTTCCGGTAGACGATGTGTTTGAGGGGGATGATTTCACCGCCGATTTCGCCATAAGCATCGGTGGTGACGGCACATTCCTGCGCACTGCACGCTGGGTGGGCGCCAAGGAGATACCTATTATAGGTATCAACACCGGGCATCTCGGATTTCTTGCCGAAGAGTCCATAAAATCGGCTCCGCAGCTTATCGAAAGCCTTATTGAGGGAAAATACTTCATAGAATCACGTTCGCTGCTTGAGGTCAGGGCTGTGGAGGGTGACATACGTTCGAGTCTGTCAGGATGGGCGTACGCTCTCAACGAAGTGGCAATCCTCCGACAGGATACCGCATCCATGATCACAGTCAACACCCTGCTCGACAATATGCCTGTGGCATCCTATCAGGGTGACGGACTCATAATATCCACCCCTACCGGTAGCACGGCATACAATCTTTCGGTGGGAGGTCCGATAGTGCAGCCCACAGCGCCATGCTGGGTGCTTTCGCCGATAGCTCCCCACTCGTTGACCATGCGGCCGTTAGTCGTGTCTGACAGTCACATCATTGAGACTTCGGTCGATTCACGAGCCGAGACTTATCGCCTAACGCTCGACGGCAGGACGCTGATTCTCCCCATAAATGTCAAACTCCGTGTGCGCCGTGCCGACTTCGTTGTGAAGGTATTCCACTCCAACGGGCACAACTTCATCGACACCCTCAGCGCCAAGCTCCTCTGGGGCATCTCCAAAAGATAAAAATTGACATCATAGATGCCATACAATCTTGATGATAGGGAGTTGGGGGTGATTGAGGTGCGTGAAAGGCGCGGTTCATCACGCTTTTCCGCACGATGGAAAGAGGGGGGTCTCGTGGTGATAACACCCGTGGGTGTCAGCCGTAACGAGACGCTGAAGGCGATCGACGCCATGCGTGCGCGGCTATTGGCTCGGCGACCAGCCGCCATGTTTGAAATCGGGCACCCGTTGCAGCTTGACGGAGAGATAACCTATCATTTCGAAAGTTCACAGCTCCATCCCGACAAAATCATGCTCCATCCGTCAGACAACGGCGGAGTGGTAAGCATCGGCTCAAATCTGCAACTCGGCACACCTGCCACAGACGCAGCTATCAGCCGTCTGCTGATAATGTCAGCCTACAGACTCGCACATATACATATACTCCCACGTGCCGCCGAACTCGCCGCCGGCTTAAAGCTTAAACCGGCAGGCTGGAAGATAGCCAGAGGGCGCCGCACCCTCGGCACTTGCTCCGGACGCGGGATAATATCACTATCCTCACTGCTGATATTCCTGCCTCAGGAACTGCGTGACTACATAATCTATCACGAACTTGCACATCTCACCGAAATGAACCATTCCGAACGGTTCCACCGGCTCTGCAACCTATACTGCGGAGGGCGCGAAGCCGAGCTGATACGGCGGTTGCGAAATCACCGTTGGCAGATACTCAGATAGCGATTTCCCACTGAAATTTCATAACTTATCATAATTTTATATTTTTTTCGCAAAAAAGTTTGAAGAATCAAAAAAGTTGTTTTATATTTGCAAGCGAAATCAGGGCGTGAATGTAACCGTATCACAGTCGTGATTTCGTTTACTTCTTTAACCGAAGAGTCGGTTTTTGAAGGGATAATGTAGAGAGAAATAAGGGAAATATCGTACAAGACTAACATAAAATGTAGTGACCGGCAACAAACGGCGCATAATGCGTAGCGCCCGATGAGTGCCTGCATACATTCAACCCCGACATACAACTACCATCCTTCTTACCGGATGCCATAATTGTACCGTAAATTTTTCGCTCTGCGTGCCCTGACTGAAATTGAAGGCGCGCTATTTTTATTTGTATTAGAGATTAAATCATATATTAACAAAATTCTTAAAAAACTCTTGCATGAAGAACATTTGTTTTCAAATGAGTCGGAAAGCGTGGCTGGTCGCCTTTATGGTGCTTTGTCTCTCTTTCCCTGCTTTAGCGCAGAAGATTACAGTCAAAGGTACTGTAATTGATCCCGAGGGAGAACCTCTCATCGGTGCGAGTGTCGTGGTCCAAGGTGAAACCATGGGCGTGGCTACCGACATCGACGGTAACTACTCCATTCAGGCTCCCGCCAACGGAACTCTTATCTTTTCATACGTAGGTTATGATACTCAGGAGATCGCCATCAACGGTCGTGAGGTCATCGACGTACAGATGAAAGAAAATTCAGTGCTCCTTGGCGAAGTCGTAGCCATCGGTTACGGTACCGTTAAGAAGAGCGACGCAACCGGTTCGGTCGCAACCGTGAAACCTTCCGAAATCGAAGCCGGTCTTGCAACATCAGCCCAAGATCTTCTTGTCGGCGCATCTCCGGGTGTTGTCGTTACAACTGACGGTAACCCCTCAGGCGGTGCCTCAATCCAGATCCGTGGTGGTGCATCGCTCGCAGCATCCAACGACCCTCTTATCGTGATTGACGGTGTGCCTATGAACACACAGGGTGTGACAGGCGCATCTAACCCACTTGCTCTCGTCTCACCTGAAAACGTTGAGTCAATGACCATTCTTAAGGACGCATCAGCAACCGCCATCTACGGTTCACGTGCGTCAAACGGTGTCATCATCATCACCACCAAGAAAGGTCTTTCAGGCCGTCCGCAGGTTAACTTCACCATGAACGGCTATGTAAACACTCCCCGTAAGTACCTTAACATGATGAGTCCTGACGAATTCCGTCGCTTCATCATCAGCGAATACGGCGAAGGCTCTGATCAGGCTAACGCACTCGGCAATGCCAACACCGACTGGATGAAGGCAGCCATGCGCACCACCTTATCTACCGACTACAGCCTTAGTGTCGGTGGTACCGCCGGTTTCCTCCCCTATCGTGTCGCTGTCAGCTATACCGACAACAACGGTATCCTTAAGCGCACCGACATGGACCGCGTGACCGCATCTTTGAACCTCACTCCGAAGTTCTTCAACGACCTTCTTTCAGTGAACGCAAATGTCAAAGGCGCATATATCCACAACAACTACGCCGACAACACTCTCGGCACTTGCGCCAGCATGAACCCCACAATTCCTATCCGTGACTTCGAAAACGGTTCACCCGCATTCGGATACTGGACATCTTATATAGGTGGCGGTCTTCTTGCAGGTCCTGACACCCCCGGTACACAGATCAACTCAACAACCGCCCCTCTTAACCCTATCGCAGCTATCGAAGGTAAGGAATCAAGCGGTAAGGCTTGGCAGTCAATCGGTAACCTCCAGCTCGACCTGAAGATGCCGTTCCTCACCGACCTTCGTGCAAACCTTAACCTCGGTTATGACTATCAGCACGGCACATGGGAAGGCGGACTCCTCCCCTTCACTCCCGATGCTTGGACAGGCGGTTATCAGATCATCAACCCCAAGGGTGAAATCCAGTCAATCAAGGATGGTGGTGTGTCACGCACAAAACAGTTCCAGACCCGTACCAACCTTCTTCTTGACTTCTACTTCAACTACAATCACGAATTCAAGGATATCGCTTCTACCCTCGACGTGACCGCCGGTTACTCTTGGCAGAAGTTCCACAACAAGTATCGTTCACGCACATGGGTGAGCGAAGTCGGCGATCCAGCCCACAGCGAATATATCGGTGTTCAGGCTAACCCGACCTCAGTTGACATCGAACCCCTCCAGCTCGTTTCGTTCTTCGGACGTGCCAACTTCACATTCCTCAACAAATATCTCATCACTGCCACTGTACGTCGTGACGGTACAAGCCGTTTCTCAAAGGATCACCGCTGGGGTACCTTCCCGTCAGTTGCTCTCGGTTGGAAGATTCTTGAAGAGGACTTCATGGAAGGCGCTCGCGGCTTCATGAACGAACTTAAGATCCGTGGCGGTTACGGTGTGACCGGTCAGCAGGACCTTGGCGGTTCACTCTTCCCCTACCTCCCGGTTTATTGGACTTCAACCGACGGGACACACCTCTATCCCTCGCTAACAGGGGGGGCTACAGGCAATTACCCTATTACTCCTGATGCTTACAACGCCGATATCAAGTGGGAAGAAACCCACACTTGGAACGGCGGTATCGACTTCGGTTTCCTCAACAACCGCATCGTGGGTAGCTTCGACTTCTACCAGCGTAAGACTAAGGACCTTCTCACTTTCGCCAACTACCCCGCAGGTTCTAACCTCACCAACAAGGGTAACATGAACATCGGTGACCTTGAGAACACAGGTATTGAATTCACCATCACTACCCGTCCGGTAGTCAACAACAACCTCACTTGGACTTCAGCATTCAACATCGCTTACAACAAGAACAAGATCACACGTCTCGCTGAAGGCGCCGATACTCAGACCGGTGGTATCTCAGCAGGTACAGGCGGTACAATCCAGAAACATGAGGTAGGCTATCCCGCTTACAGCTTCTATGTTTACGAGCAGGTTTACGGTGCCGACGGCAATCCTCTTGAAGGTGTGTTCGTTGACCGCAACGGCGACGGTGAAATCAACGAAGCTGACAAGTACCTCTATCATAGCAAGAATCCTAAAGTGACTTTCACTTGGAACAACACTGTGAACTATAAGAACTGGGACTTTGGTATCGTTCTCCGTGCCAACATCGGCAACTGGGTTTACAACAACACTCAGGCTTCTAACGTGATCAAACAGGCTAACAACGCACTTCCGTTGAGCAACCTCATGGCTGACACCTTCCTGTTTGAATCAACTTCAATCCAGACCATCATGAGTGACTACTTCGTGCAGAACGCTTCGTTCCTCCGCTGCGACAACATCACTCTCGGTTACACTTGGAGCAACCTTTTCAACGACAATCTCCGTCTCCGTCTCTACGGTGCCGTGCAGAACCCCTTCGTAATCACCAAGTATAAAGGTCTTGACCCGGAAATCTCTTCCGGTATCGACAATGGTGTATACCCCAACCCGTTGACATTCACATTCGGTGTGGTTGCCTCATTCTAAAAAACCATAGAGTTTAATTATTCATCATCTACGAAACAATAGACTATGAAATTTTCAAAATATATCATTCTCAGCGGAATCGCCCTCACTATGGGTTTCACCTCTTGCGTCGATGACCTTGACGTAAAGCCCGAGGATCCCGATTCAAAAACTGAGCTTACCACTGCACAGGAATACTACGATCTCCTCGCACGCGCATACGGCGGTCTTGTGCTCGAAGGTGGTATATCTGTTGACGACGGCGGTGCCGGCGTATACACCCGCCAGCTTTGGAACCTTCAGGAATTACCTACCGATGAAGCTCTCATCGGTAAGAACTGGAATGACGCAGGTATCGACGAACTCGATTTCAATACTTGGTCAGGTGACAACCACTGGCTCTACGAATGTTTCTGCCGTTTCAACTATCAGATAGCACTCTGCAACGAGTTCCTCCGCACCATCGACAAGGCTGGCAGCCTTATACCTGACGAAGGTATCGACGGTAAGAACATGCTTAAGGTCGAAGCTCGTGTGCTCCGTGACCTCTCTTACTACCACATGATCGACATCTTCGGTCGCGGACCTTGGACTGATGAAAATTCAGTTGTGGGCGCTATACCTCCCACTTACGACCGCAAGCAGCTTTTCGACGCTGTGGTTGCTGACCTCGTTGACGCTGTGCCTCAGCTCACACCCGCTTCTCAGCAGCGTTACGGTCGTATCTCTCGTGAAGCCGGTTACATGCTTCTCGCAAAGATGTACCTCAATGCCGAGGTTTACACCGGTACAGGAATGTGGCAGGAATGTGCCAACGCTTGTAACGAAATCCTCAAGACCATCAACACACTCGCTCCCGAGTACAAGTATCTGTTCTGCGGTTCCAATGACAAGTATGTCGGCAACGGCGAAATCCTTTGGTCAATTCCTCAGGATCAGAACACACTTCAGTGCTACGGTGGTACCACTTATCTTTCAGGCGGTGCTTACAATGGCGAAGTTGATGTGACACCTTACGGTTGCGGCGCATCAGGCTGGGGTGGTCCCCGTGTACGCGCAGAGCTTTCAAAAGCCCTCAAGTCAAACGACAAACGTCGTCTTATCTATGAAGGTGACCTGAAAGAGGATATCTCAGCTTCTGGTCTTGACTCTTGGACTTCAACAGGCGAAGGTTACATGTGTATCAAGTATGTATACACCAATGAAGGTGACTACTACAACACTACCGGTAACAGCGGTTCACCCACAATCTTCAATTCAGCCGACTTCCCCTTGTTCCGTCTCGCCGACACATTCCTTATGCTCGCCGAGTGTGAACTTCATGGCGCAAGCGGTTGCAACGGTCTCGCCCGCTACAATGACGTGCGTATCCGTGCCGGTCTCCCCGCTGTAGGTTCTTACACAGCTGACGATCTTCTTAACGAACGTCTCTGCGAACTTTACTGGGAAGGTCACCGTCGTTCCGACCTTGTACGCTTCGGCAAATTCGCCGGCAGCGCTTACAACTGGTCATGGAAAGGTGGCATAGAGAATGGCGCAGGCACACCCGCTTACCGCAACCTATTCGCTATCCCGACTCAGTTCGTGCCCACTCTCGGTCAGAACGAAGGCTACGTGGGAGCTTCTAAATAATTCCATCATTCACAACTTCAAACAATATTTGAAATACGATGAATAAACTTCATATTTTTGGCATGATGGCGTTGGCTATGGTCAGCTTCACCTCTTGTGAGGATGACACAGACCCCAAACTTCAGGAGCCTACCGAGTTTGTGCTCAACACACCTCCATTTGCCACTCAGCTATATGATCTCACCCCCAACGGTGTGATTGAACTCACATGTTCTCAGCCTAACTATGGTCTGACACTCGCCACTACCTACGGTGTTGAAATATCAATGCTTGAGGACTTCGGCGCAAACCTCCCCGCTCCCGGCGAAGGTGAAGCACCCCATGCGGTGACCATCCTTCCGGTAAATCCGCAGAGCGCTGTGATCGAGATTCCCGAATCAAAGATCGCTGAAGCCATCTGCGCTATGCGCGGCATCACTTCCGAGGAAGAATATACTGAAATACCCGCTCATCCGCTATATGTGCGCGCTCTTGCTCACATCAACAACCAGCCCGCTACCAAGATCACATCCAACACTGTGACTCTTACTCAGGTCAAAGGCTACTGCGCATTCGAAGCTAAGGTATATGACGTGATTTACACTCCGGGTAACTCTAACGGTTGGAGCCACGGTGACTCACAGCAGCTTCTTGCTTACGCTGAGGGTAAATATCGCGGATTCATGTTCATCAACGGTAGCTTCAAATTCACTCCTCAACCCAACTGGGATTCTGACTGGGGCGCAGGTGCTACTGAAGGCACTCTCGAAGTCAAGGGTGGCGATATCGCAATGCCCGCTACCGGCGAAGGTCTCTACTATGCCGAAGTCGATGTCAATGCGCTCACCTACTCACTCACATACGTATCAAGCGTAGGTGCTGTCGGTGACTTCAATGGCTGGGCTGCCGCAACTCCCGCAGAAATGAGCAATGCCGACAACTACCTCGTATGGACTATCACCACTGACTTCACAGGTGGCGGCTTCAAGTTCATCTTCAACGGTCCTACCACTGAGTGGAAGTACAACCTTGGCGGAACATTTGACGAATTGGTATTCGATGGCGACAATCTTCCCGACGAAGCAGGTAGCCACACTGTGACACTCGATCTCAGAAAGATACCTTATACTGCAACCTTTGAGTAAGATCTATTAATTCGCATGACCGTGGATGTCACCACGGCAACCACGGTCACGCTTTAATCTAAAAATGAAAATTCCAAATATGAAATATTCAGCATTATTCGGGTTGGCAGCTCTCGCTCTCGGTTTCGCCGCTTGCGATGACATAGAGGACTCAAACAGTCTTCCCCAGTCCAATCCACAGCTCGACATAGTGAAGGCTGACAATGTTTCAGTAGCAGCAGCTCCTGCAGCTTCCGGAACCATTGACCTTGAAGCCCTCAACAACTCAGCGTCTACTGTAAATATTGCCAACGTGACCGAAGCATCAGACTGGCCCGAAGGTTTCACCGCTTCCGTGCCTTTCATGCAGGTTTCCAACGATCAAAGCTTCTCAAAAGTCGAGACTGTGGAAACTACCATGGGTGCTGAAGGTGCGATACTCGTTGAGCCTGACGCATGGGAAACTGCCCACGTGGCTCTTTTCGGCAAGAATCCTAAAGCTTCTACAGCTTACGTACGCTTCCCGGTAATCGCCGCTAACGGCGACCAGAAGGTACGCATGGGCGGTGAGGATTACTACTATGGTAATTTCAGCGTGTCAGTCAAGCCTTTCGACCTCTTCAACGGTCAGATTATCGAGGATTCTTATTACCTCATCACCAATGTTGACAACTGGGATTTCAGCAAGGCTATCAAGTTCAGCCGCACTGACGCAGATGTTTATGATGATCCCGAATTCTCTGTTGTAGCCAATGTCAACGGCGCAGGTTACCAGTGGGCTATCATCCCCGCTTCAACCTACGATGCCGGCACTCTCGGTGCAGCATACGGCGTGGCTGACCCGGCAGAAATGGCTGGCACACTCGTGGCTACTCCCGCAGGTCAGACCATCACTTACGGTTTGATTGACGCTGTTGGTCCTCACATGATAAAGATCAACATGGAGAAGCTGACTTACGAGACCACACTTGCCATCCCGCAGCTTTACACCCCCGGCGACAGCAACGGTTGGAATCAGGGTGCATCTCAAATCCTTACCACTACTGACTATGTGACCTACACAGGCTACGCACATCTCTCAGGTGGCTTCAAGTTCACTTCTCAGCCCAACTGGGACGGTATCAACTACGGTAACGCAGGTAATGGCGCACTCAGCACTGCCGGTGATGCAGGCAACCTCACAGTTGACGCCGACGGTCTCTACTGGTGTAACGCTAACATCGTGTCGCTCACTTACGCTCTCACCGAAATTAAGACTATCGGTCTTATCGGCGACGCAACTGCCGGCGGTTGGGACGCAAGCACACCTCTCCAGCCTTCTGCCGACTTCCTTACTTGGACCGGCACAGTAGAATTGAAGGATGGCGGATTTAAGTTCCGTGCCAACGACGGTTGGGATATCAACCTCGGCGGTTCACTCACTGACCTCACCCAAAACGGCGACAACCTCGCCTCACCCGGTGCCGGAACATACGTAGTGACCCTCAACCTCAACGCAGTTCCCTACACAGCGACAATCACTAAGCAATGAACAATTGACAATTGAAAATTGACATTTAACTTATAGGCTATGCCGCTTTGCTCTGCAAAGAATTGAAAATTAGTCCATCTGATTTGTCAATTTGATTTGTCAATTTGCTTCGCAAAAAAATGATAACTGTCAATTGTCAATTGTGAATTGCTAATTGCAACCTGAATAATTGTCAATTGTCAACTGTCAATTGTCAATTGTGAATTGACCCTTATTTCACTCTAAGAAAGCCGCCCGAATGTTTCCGAAAGGAACATCCGGGCGGTGATATTTTGTTCAATTGACAATTATCAATTGCTAATTGTTCCAGCATTCTGTTTCGTTGGCGATTTCGGGGATGGTGTTGGAGCTGTAGACGGGATCTTTGCCGGCTTTGCGCTGGGTGATGTAATCCTTTAACAGTATCACAGCATATCTGCCAAGCATGAATATGGCACCAAGGTTGCATAAGGTCATAAGCGCCATGGTTATATCGGCAAAGCCCCACACCAAGTCAAGCGTGGTGATGCAACCAACATATACCACAGCAGCCACAAGCACACGGTAGACCTTTATAATCCATTCACGATTGTAGATAAAGCGGATATTGGTCTCCCCATAATAATAGTTGGCGATTATACTCGTGAATGCGAAGAAAAATATGGCGATGCTTACAAAAATCGAGCCGAACTGATGTCCCCCTCCAAGCTCTGCATCAATCGCCTGTTGGGTCAGCACAATACCGTCGTGACCTTCGATGAAAATACCGCTGCAAAGGATTATGAAAGCCGTAGATGTACATACAAGCATCGTATCGGTATATACGCCCAATGCCTGAATCAAACCCTGCTTCACGGGATGGGTCACCGAGGCTGTTGCGGCAGCGTTTGGAGTAGAACCCTCGCCGGCTTCGTTGCTGAACAGACCTCGCTTCACTCCCATTATTATAGCCGCACCGAGAGTGCCACCCAATGCCTGATTCACACCGAAAGCATTTTCAAAAATCATAGCGAATATCTCGGGGATGCGGGTGATATTCATTATTATAATCACAATAGCAAGGAGTATATAGGCTATCGCCATGACAGGGACTACTATCTCACTGAATCGGGACACACGCTGCACACCTCCCCATATCACCACGATGGTCAATAGTGTCAGGATTATTGCCATCCATTCTTTGGGGAAAGAGAAACAGGCATTAAATGCGTCAGAGACGGTGTTTGACTGCACGGAATTGAATGCAAAACCGAATGTCAAGGTGATAAGGATAGCAAATGTCACAGCCCACCAACGTTTATGAAGTCCCTTTTGGATATAATATGCAGGACCACCCATAAACGACTTTTCACCTTTCACTTTGAAGAGCTGCGCAAGAGTCGATTCCACAAATGCACTCGAAGCACCTAACAATGCTATGATCCACATCCAGAATACTGCGCCGGGACCTCCAAGGGCTATAGCAGTAGCCACACCTGCGAGGTTGCCGGTGCCAACACGTGAGGCAATCGAGAGTGCGAACGCCTGAAATGAACTGATGGTGCCATGCGACGGCTCATCATTCTTACGCCGGTCGTTGTCTCGTTTACCCGACTTAACGAGCAGCCGGCACATCTCCCCTATCATACGGAACTGCACGCCCCGTGTTATAAATGTGAAAAACAAAGCTGCAATCAGCAGCACCGTCACCATAACATAATCAGTAAGCACCCCGCTTACCGCATTTACCATATCCTGTAGAGTCATAATCGTATAATCAATTAACGCATGTATAATATATCCTACAAAAATAGTACAAAAATTGCTTTTCTGCACTATTTTTTGAATCATACACCCCTTTAACTGATTTAAACTTCTTATAAAAGGTTAAATCAACGTCATTAAAAACAAAAGCCGTGCCTGAAAAGCACGGCAGAACATTTATTTTACAAAGCATCACTCTCACGAGTGATAATATTGAACTGATTTAAACTTTTTATAAACTGTTAAACTCAAGCTGAAAATTACTTTGTTTTCAATCTTTGATGCTCTTTTCGGCTGAATTATCAGCATCTCTTCGGTTACTTAGCTCGCTAAGCTCCCTCATCGAGCTAATAATTCATCTCGAAAATAGCTTCAAATCTTAAAAAATAAAAAGTTTAAATCAGTTCATTTTAGAAATTGGCAACAGCCAATTCTTTTGCTATGGAGTTTATCGCTTTTTTAAGTTTAAGATATTGACCTTCACCTGCATTAGCCACACCGGATGTATATTTGCGCATCAGAGAAGGATTAATACCCGCCCTCTCGGCAATTTTTGACACATTAAGGAAATCAAAATATTCAAAAAATGATTTCATGTCATAATGATACACAAATTCCAACTTTATCGGAGTCTTACCTTCCTTAACAAGCAAATCATTTATTTCCTCGTATGCTTTTAGCATGTCAGCTTTTGCTTCTTGGGGCGTATTCCCGAAGCCAAGCAACCCGAAATCGGGAAGCTCCTCCAACATATAGCAGGAGCATCCGCCATCTTTTGCCATTTCAAAAACTATGTTTGCTTTCATCCGAATGAAATTATTAAAAGTCCTGTGAAAGGAGGCTTTAAAAGCCTCCTTATATTCTTAACAACAATCGCTTGTCTTTAGTTATGAAGTAATGAGTGGGGGATCACTCCCCAACCCATCTTTCTGAATTCCGACTGTCAAGTTTTCTTAACTCCGGATAGCCGGCGGATGCTACGTTCCGTCCCGGAGGGAACTTCCTTTGAACCATGATGTCCAAGCGGAAACTTCTTCCCCGTTATAGGTGAAAACCATATCAGATGATTACCACCTTTCCGAACAACATAGCATCCTGCGACCGTAAGTTCGGTCTCTAATTCGGAATACTTCATAAAATAAATGTTCTATTGTTGTTAACAACGACGCAAAGGTAGCAATTTTGCTCCATAAGACAAAATTTTTATTCGATATAAATTACAATTTTAATCTTATTTATCGGTGTATGATAAAATTTAAATGTCACATTTTAATTCCATTTTAACCTGCATATTAGGAATTAAGGTAATTTTTTAGTAAATTTGTAGCAAGATAAGTGGCTTTTAATCAGGCTTATCATAATACTTTGTAGCAAATAAACATTTAAAACCATGAAAATAATTCCCCGTATTACATCTCTGTTATTGCTGGCTTGTGGGCTGACATTTAGTGTAATGGCTCAAAACGAACCATTCCGCAACACGTCGCTCCCGGCAGCGGAACGTACAGCCGACTTATTGTCACGCCTGACTATCGATGAGAAGATTTCACTTATGATGGACAACTCTCCAGCCATTCCCCGTCTTGACATACCGACATATAACTGGTGGAGCGAGGCTCTACATGGCGTTGGACGTGCAGGTATTGCAACAGTGTTGCCACAGTCAATCGGCATGGCAGCCACCTTTGATGATGCCGCTGTCGGAGACGCATTCACAATGGTGAGTGACGAGGCAAGAGCGAAATTCAACAAATTCCGCAAGGATGGCGAGATAAAACGCTACCAAGGTCTGTCGTTCTGGACCCCGAATGTCAACATATTCCGTGACCCTCGCTGGGGCAGAGGACAGGAGACCTACGGAGAAGATCCCTACCTCGCATCCACAATGGGTGTTGCAGTCGTTAACGGACTGCAGGGTGACACTTCCGGCAAGTATCTCAAGACCCTCGCAGGTGCCAAGCACTATGCGGTACATAGCGGTCCGGAATGGAACCGTCACGAATTCGACGCAAAGAATATCGACCCACGTGACCTTTGGGAAACATATCTGCCGGCATTCAAGGACTTGGTAGACGCAGGCGTATGGCAAGTGATGTGCGCCTATAACCGATTCGAAGGTGAACCTTGCTGCTCAAACAAGAAACTGCTCACACAGATACTCCGCAACGAGTGGGGATATGACAAAATCATAGTCAGCGACTGCTGGGCAATACGTGACTTCACTGCCGATTGGGCGCACAAAACCCATCCATCCAAGGCACATGCGAGCGCCGATGCCGTTATCTCCGGCACAGACCTTGAATGTGGTTCGGAGTATAAAGGATTGCGTGAGGCTTACGACAACGGGATGATAACCGAGGCTGCCATTGATGCTGCATTGCTCAAACTTCTTGAGGCTCGTTATCGCCTTGGCGAGATAGACGGAGCCACAGACACGCCTTGGGAAAAGTATGATTCAACATACGTTGATAACGATGCCCACCGTGCGATAGCTCTCGACATGGCTCGCAAATCAATGACACTGCTTAAAAACAACGGTATACTCCCATTGAAACCCAACAGCGGCAAAAAAATTCTTGTAATGGGACCGAACGCAGCCGACTCAGTGATGCAATGGGGTAATTACAACGGATTCCCCTCTCACACCGTCACCATAGCGGAAGGAGTCAAGGCATTTGAACCCGGCGCACAATATCTCAAGGGTTGCGACCACGTGGTGAACAGCAATCTCATCTCTCATTTCGACAAATTCAAAAATGGCGTCAAAGCCACTTATTGGAACGGAAAAGAGAGCAAGCCCGCAGCAACAGTCACATACACTTCCCCTATCACACTCTCAACCGGCGGTGCCACTGTTTTTGCACCGGACGTAAATCTCACAGACTTCCGTGGAGTGTATACAGGGACTTTCATTCCTGAAGAAGATGGTGACTACATAATAAAATTAGAGACCAGCAAGGATGACCTTGTTCTCAGTGTTGACGGCAAGGATGTGGCAAAACGCTATTCAGGCGGTAGAAACGGTCATAACCTGTCACAGTCGTTCAACGCCAAGGCAGGACAGCCTGTCGAGATAAAGCTATCGTATGCTCATGGAGCCGATGTAGCCGACCTCAAATTCGATGTACTGTCAGCCAAAGAAGAAACAGTTGATTTTTCGGATGCGGACATAGTTATATTCGCCGGCGGTATCTCCCCGAAACTTGAAGGTGAAGAGATGAAGGTATCGGTACCCGGTTTCCGTGGTGGCGACCGTGAGACTATCGAACTGCCGCGTGTGCAGCGTGATCTGATAAAGAAGATCAAGGATGCGGGCAAGCAAGTGATATATGTCAACTGCTCCGGTTCGGCAGTGGCACTCGCTCAGGAAGATTCCATCTGCGATGCGGTGCTTCAGGCATGGTATCCCGGACAGGCTGGCGGACAGGCAGTGGCAGAAGTAATATTCGGCGCATATAATCCCGCCGGACGTCTCCCAGTGACATTCTATAAGAATGACGCACAGCTTCCCGATTTCGAGGATTACAATATGATGAACCGCACATATCGTTTCTTCCGTGGCGAACCGCTCTATCCGTTCGGTCACGGGTTAAGCTACACCACATTCAATTATGGTAATGCTTCACTGAGCAATATGAAGCCATCGGTAAATGACACCTTCACACTTAACATACCTGTGACTAACGCAGGAAAAATCAACGGTGATGAAGTGGTGCAAGTATATGTTCGCAAGCTTAACGACCCATCGGGACCGATAAAAACTCTCCGCGGTTACAGCCGTGTAAATATCCCTGCCGGCAAAACCGAGACAGTGAAGTTTACCCTTACACCCGAAACATTTGCCGCATTTGATCACAAATCACAGCGTATGGCAACACTGCCCGGCGATTATGAAATCCTCTACGGGTCATCGTCAGCCGACAAGGATTTGAAAACGATGAAAATTTCACTACGATAACATCGGAATAACATATCAATAAATAATAAAGGACGCAAACTTTGAATTGCGTCCTTTATTATTTATTGATATCAGCGAATTACGGGTACAAAATATTGCCGTCCCCTACTCTACCTAAATATTGCCGTCGTTATTCTTCGTTGCCGGCAAATTCCATCAAGTAAGCTTTGATGAAGGCATCGAGGTCGCCATCCATCACACCGTTTACATCGCTGGTCTGATAGTTGGTGCGGTGGTCCTTCACTCGGCGGTCGTCAAACACGTAGCTGCGAATCTGCGAGCCCCATTCAATCTTCATCTTACCGGCTTCAATCTTGGCTTGCTCCTGCAAACGGTGTTGGAGTTCCTTGTCATAAAGAATAGAGCGTAGTTGACGGAGGGCATTTTCCTTGTTCTTAGGCTGGTCGCGTGTTTCGGTGTTTTCGATGAGGATTTCCTCCTGCTCACCTGTGTAAGGGTCGGTATACTGATAGCGCAGACGCACACCTGATTCGACCTTGTTGACATTCTGACCCCCAGCACCGCCTGAACGGAATGTATCCCACGAGAGCAATGCCGGTTCGACCTTCACTTCTATTGTATCATCCACAAGCGGAGTCACAAACACGGAGGCAAACGAAGTCATTCGCTTACCCTGCGCATTATATGGTGACACACGCACGAGACGATGCACACCATTCTCGCTCTTGAGGTAGCCGTATGCGAAATCGCCTTCCACATTGATGGTGCATGACTTTATTCCGGCTTCGTCACCTTCGAGAAGGTTGGCGATAGATGTCTTATATCCGTGATCCTCACACCAGCGCAGATACATGCGCATAAGCATTGAAGCCCAGTCCTGACTCTCGGTACCGCCGGCACCGGAGTTGATTTTCAATACCACACCGAGCTTATCCTCTTCACGGCGAAGCATGTTTCGCAATTCAAGATTCTCAATTTTTGTGATGGCATCCTTATAGAGAGCGTCAAGATCTGATTCCTCCACGAGTCCTTCCTTCAGGAAGTCCCATGCAAGTTCCAGTTCATTCACCACCTTGTCTATCTCCTCGTAGCCGTCGATCCATGCTTGGAGATCCTTGATTTTTTTCATCTGCGCCTGTGCCTCTTTGGGATGTTCCCAAAAGTCAGGCACGTGGGTGCGCAATTCCTCTTCCTCTACTTGTATTTTCTTGTTGTCGATGTCAAAGATACCTCCTCAACGCCAACTTGCGTTCAAAAGTCTCTTTTAATTGTTCTTGAGTAATCATATATTACGTTTCAAACAGGGTTATAAAATTAATTTTCTGCAAATTTACGTATAATTTAGTAATTTTGCAGCATGGATTTGATTAATGACATATTCATCAATCATTCGGCATTGCAGGCGGTGATTATAATCTCGATTATAATTGCCGTAGGACTCGCATTCGGTAAGATACGTATTTGCGGAATCTCGCTCGGGGTGACGTTTGTGTTTTTCGCCGGTATTCTTGCCGGTCACTTAGGGCTTTCAATCGATCCGACAATACTGCATTACACCGAAAATCTCGGTCTCGTTCTTTTCGTGTATGAACTCGGACTTAAGGTCGGTCCCGGCTTTTTCAGTTCATTCCGCAAAGGGGGTTTGCAGCTCAACATGCTCGGATTAGGAGTGATAGCCATCGGCACTCTGATGACAATACTTTTCAGCGCAGGACTTGGAGTGCCTATCGGTGAGGCAACGGGACTGCTTTGCGGAGCCACTACAAACACCCCGGCTCTCGGTGCGGCTCAGCAGGCTCTTCAACAGATGGGGATGTCGGCAAACGGAGCGGCACTCAGCTGTGCCGTCACATATCCCCTCGGAGTGGTCGGGGTAATACTTGCCGTGATAGTGATACGTAAAATGTTCCTGTCTCCCGGCTCGCCCCTGACCTCCCAACAGGAGGAAGCCGACGCCACGTTCATTGCCGAATTCAAGATATGCAATCCGGCAATCTACAACATGACCCTGAAACAGATTTCGGAGGTCACCAAGACGAAATTTGTAATATCTCGTCTGTGGCACAATGACACAGTGACTATACCCGACTCACGCACAGTACTTCAGAAGGATGACCACTTGCTTGTGATAACCACTCCCGAAGACACGCCCAAACTTAAAGTGCTGTTCGGCGAGCAGGAGGCACGTGACTGGAACAAGAAGGATATCGACTGGAATTCGATAGACAACCAATTGATTTCACGGCGAATAATAGTGAGTCGTCCAGCCATTAACGGAAAGAAACTCGGTTCGCTCAAATTGCGCAACCATTACCACATCAACATAAGCCGTGTAAGCCGTAGCGGGCTTCATCTGCTTGCCACACCGGGATTGGTGTTGCAGCTTGGCGATGCGCTCACGGTTGTGGGAAGTGCTGCAGACATTGAAAAGGTGGAACAGATACTTGGCAATACAGCCATCAAACTCAAAGACCCTAATCTTGCTGCGATATTTATTGGTATAGTGGTCGGATTGGTAGTCGGCTCGATACCTATCGCTGTCCCCGGAATATCGACACCGATAAAATTAGGATTGGCAGGTGGTCCGATTATCATAGGCATACTCATAGGGCGATTCGGTCCACATTTCCGGCTTGTGACCTATACCACACGGAGTGCTAATCTGATGCTAAGAGGTATCGGTCTGTCGCTCTACCTTGCCTGTCTCGGGCTTGATGCGGGTAGCCAATTCCTTGACACCATCATGCGCTCGGAAGGGCTGTTGTGGATAGGACTTGGATTCCTCATCACATTGATTCCGGTGCTGATAATGGGTGGTGTGGCAATGAAACTATGCCGACTCGACTTCGCCCTGACATGCGGTATGCTCTGCGGGAGCATGGCAAACCCCATGGCTCTCAATTATGTAAACGACACAGTGCCGGGCGACTATGCCACTGTCAGCTATGCGTCAGTATATCCCCTCTCAATGTTCTGCCGAGTCATCATCGCCCAGCTGATAATACTCTGCATGGTGTAAATTCATAAATGGGCGATGCACTCACGGTTGAACTGATATAGCAATTGTAAGGAGGGTGTTGCAGAACTCCCTACAAAAAAATTAAGCAAAAGCCTCAACTTTCA
>ERZ777011.1380-NODE-1380-length-25912-cov-3.061685_pt1 | contig 25912 bp, 27 predicted proteins | sample MGYA00374964_ERZ777011 | MGnify/ENA primary metagenome ERZ777011 (study PRJEB29310, sample SAMD00008975) | mouse gut metagenome | study: EMG produced TPA metagenomics assembly of the Metagenome analysis of fecal microbiota from mouse which was promoted... | reverse complement strand
CGTACACAGGATATGATGTATGCAACCGTATGGGAATAGGATTTGACACGGGAGCTGAAATCGAAGAAATAAAAACGGCGCTTTCTTATTATGGGGTGAACTATAAGAAAACCAATGACGCGTTGGGGTGGGATGAGATAAAGCAGAATATAGACGCGGGTTATCCGATTGCGATGTGCATGGTTCCGTATTACGCAAATACTGACGCAAAGGGTCATTCCATAACATTGTATGGATATAACAGCACTAATCATTACATAGAAATATGGAATTCGCAAAGCTGGAATCCGGATGATAAAACTATGGGAGGATATTCAAAAGCAATTAGTTATTATAATCAAAAAATTGATTTGACCTTTGAAAAACAGAAAAATTCATCATGCGTCATATATTCTGACGACAAAGGAATGACATATCTTTGGAATCAGACATTATCACAGTATAATTAGGGGGGGACAATGAAAAAATTAATTATTTTATTTTTATGTATAACCTGTCTTTGCGCCGCCTGCGGTAAGCTTCCTTCCACTAGGTCCGACAAAAAGGAATTTGAAGAGCTATATTCCTATGCAACGCCTTTTATTTTTTCTCAGGAACGTATACAAAATAATAAAGTCGAATATATTGACGGTATTGACGTTTTAGTTGAAGAGGCTGTCGAAATTGTCGCCGGAAAAATGCAAAAAGCACATGATACCCGTGATTGGGATAGCGAGGTATGGACCGTATGGGAGTTTGAGTGCAATAAAGAAATATTCGACGGAAAAGGCTTTTATATATGCAAGATTCCAATTACCGAATACAACAATAACCGTAACAGGTTATGGAATACTTTCACACTGTTTATTTTCAACGAGGATAAAACAAAAGTCGGGGCGGCGGTTTTCAGTGATTTTGACCGTAAAAAACTGAGCGTGTCCATGATGCCGGACGCCTTATTTTTTGGAGTGGATTCTTTTGCAATAGCCAAGGAAAGCCCTGATATGGAATTTATAAATATTACTGCCAATTATAAAAGAGGAAATCCGCCGTCCCGACCGGGATTGATAGGAGGGGAAGGAGTGGAATATATTTCCGCTTCACACGCGTTAGGCGAAAATAACAAGGTGTATTATTATGACAAATATTCAGATACAAAGGTCAAGGAGCTTAAAATATCGGAGGACGGTAATCAATGGACTGTCGAGGGTGACGTTTTCCATTCCCTTCCCAAAGAAATGCGCTATTCATACGATAAAATCATGGATAATCTGATTTGGGTGGAGTACAAATAGAAAATTTTATTGTAAAAAAGAGGGACGCCGCCGTCCCTCTTTAATAATATCTTTCAAGTCAATGTTTTTTAGAGAGCTTAAAGTGCCTCCGAGCCTCTCTCGCCGGTGCGGACTCTTATCGCGTCCTCCACATTGTATACGAAAATCTTGCCGTCGCCGATATTTCCGGTCGAGATTTCCTTTGTTACGAGATCAATTATCTGCTCCGCGGTCTCGTCGGGGACTACCGTTTCGACCTTGACCTTGGGGAGAAGGTTTACGAAATATTCGTTGCCCCTGTAAATCCTTTTAAAGCCCTTCTGAGCGCCGTAACCCATGATGTTCGTGATCATAATGCCGTTTGCCTGATTTTCCTCAAGAATCTGTTTTAAATCGTCAAGCTTCTCAGGTTTGATGATGATTTCAAGTTTTTTCATAGTAAAGCCTCCTTGTATTATAAAGTTAGCCAATAATCATATATTCTTTGGTCGTTTTTATTTTAGCATAAGAGGGGAGGTAAATAAACAGGAAAATGGCGTTTTCGGTAATTTGATATGATGTTAAATAAAATGCTGCGCTTGAGGCAGCGGGAGGGCAGCGGGACTTAATTTTTTTAAGACTTGCGTAATGCGGATTGCATAAAAAAGGCTCTGCCGTGCTGCGGGCAAAGCCTTTTTTGCATTGTGAGTTATTTGGTCAGCGAGGAAACCACATTGAATATTTCTTCTTCCGACAGACCGTGGAAGCTGATTTCAAAAAACACGTTGTTATGTGTGAATTCCGCATAAATGCTTCCGCTGCCGAAGTCCTCAAAAAATACGGTTTCACCGTTTATAACGGTTGGCTCAAGCGGTTCATCGGAAATGGCAACGACGCAGGAAAAAGGCTTTTGCCCCTTGTCTCCTTTGACTTCGACGCTGCGGGATGAATCGGAGGAGCGGTATCTCAGCGTAAAGGTGCTGAAATAAATTTCACCGGTTCCTTTGTCTTTTCTGTAAATACCGTTTTTGTCACCTGATTCATGCAGATCGGCGGGCAGCTCGGGGAAAATGTTTGAGCCGTAATATTCAACCGTCTCCTGCCTGGAAAATTCGATAAAGTCCTCCAGAGAAGTATAAATATCCGGTGATGTCGAAGCGGAACCGCTCGCGACTTTGTTTATTTTGATTCCGGTCTGCGCGTTGTCCGGTATTTCGTTGGAATTACGCAGTATGCCGCTCTTGAAAATGCCGAAGCCTGCCGCGGCTATCAGGCACAGACAGGCAATAAACGAACCTGCTTTTACTGCGGTTTTTTTCCTGCGCCTCTGCGCCGCGTTATATTCGTCCCTGCGGCGGAATACGTTGTTTGCTACATCGCTGTGATTCTTCATCATATTAAGTCCTCCTTTTCGATCTCGGATTTGAGAGTGAGCTTTGCCCGGCGTATGAGATGCTCCACGCTGCTGACAGATTTTTTCATTATACGCGCGATTTCGGGCGTACTAAGATCCTCGAAGTAAGCGAGCCATAGCGCCTGACGGTATTCGGTCTTCATGGACTGCATTGAGCGGTGAAGGATGATCTTTCGTTCCTCATGAAGAAAGTTCTCTTCAAGTTCTTTATCATCAGAAAGCGTTTCCGTGAGATTGTCAATAGAAACGGTGCGGCGATTTTTTTCACGGCGAAGAAAATCCAGCGCGACGTTTCTGCCTACGGCGTACAGGAACGTTTTGAATGAGGACTTACCGGAAAACTTCGGTTTTTTTGTAACCAGTTTTACAAAGGTGTCCTCCGCAAGCTCCTCCGCAGTACCTAAATTGCGCACATATTCGTTAAGATAAAGAACAAGTCCGTCGTAATACTCGTCTATTATTTCGGCAAAGCCATTGTCGTCGCCGTCAAGAAAACGGCGGTAGCTGCTTGCACCGTTGGCCATCGGTCTGCCCCCTTTCACTTATTAGACGTATATTAGTATCGGATTCCGCCGCGGAAAATAGAAATATTTTTATAAAAATAGCTTGACTTTGTTTTGAAAGTAGTATATACTCATTTTGTTGTTTAAGAGGTTACTCCTCAGAACTGATATGATGGGCTATCGCCAAATGGTAAGGCACTGGACTCTGACTCCAGCATCTACAGGTTCGAGTCCTGTTAGCCCAGCTCGCACCACGATTGAGTGGTGCATTTTTATGCTCGCAGATTTTTATTAATTTTTGGAGAGTTATCGAAGTGGTCATAACGAGCCGCACTCGAAATGCGGTTGTCCTTTTTTGGGCACGTGGGTTCGAATCCCACACTCTCCGTTGGGCTTTTGGCACACAGCAGAACAGCGGTTGTGTGCTTTTTAACGCTTACGGCGTGACAGAATAATGAACAGGGGTGTTTGATATGTTTACTATGGACGGACGTGTGCGATACAGCGAGGTCGGAGCCGACGGCAGAATAAGACTGGACGCGATCGTAAATTATCTTCAGGACTGCGTGATGCTTCATTCGGAAGGCGTCGGCAGGGGAGTATACCGCGACGCGTCTTTGGGCGGTTTCTGGCTTATGGCTTCATGGCAGATCGAGATACTAAGAGCGCCCCGATACCATGAGGAAATAAAGATAGGTACTAACCCGTATGAATTCAGGGGAGTATTCGGAGGACGCAACGTCCAGATACTTGACGCGGAGGGCGCCCAGCTTGTGCGGGCAAATTCAATATGGGTATATGTTAATTCGGACACTGGCGCTCCTGCAAGGGTCCCGAAGGACGAGGCGGAGGCGTATACTCATTTTGCGGACAGGATAGATATGGAATATATGCCGCGAAAGATAACGCTGCCGGACGGAATGAGGGAATGCGCTCCGATTCCGGTGACGCAGGAGCTGATAGATACTAACAGACATGTGAATAACTGCGGTTATGTGCGCGTGGCTATGGAAGCGGCGGAGTATTACGGGCTGCCCAAGACACTGAGAGTCGAGTATAAGCAGGCGGCTGTGATGGGAAATGATTTTTGTCCTGAAATATACCGGGACGAGCGTCATTGCGTGGTCGAGCTTCACGGCAGGGACAAGACTCCGTTCGCAGTCGTGGAATTTATTTTTTAAATAGCGAGGATAAAATGATTGAATTAGGTAAGGTTCAGCCTTTGATGGTTGTCAAAAAGACCGATTTCGGGGTATATCTCGGAACGGAGGAGGAAAAAGTGCTTCTGCCCGCAAAATATGTGGACGAGGACGTGGAGATCGGCGATTCGCTGACGGTATTTGTTTACCGTGATTCAAAGGACAGACCGATAGCCACGACAAAAGAACCGCTTATAAGGCTGGGAGAGGTAAAGACGCTCACGGTGAAGGAAGTCACGCAGATAGGCGCGTTTCTTGACTGGGGTCTTGAGAAGGATCTTTTTTTGCCATTCAAGGAACAGACAAGCGCGGTTTCGGCGGGAAAAAGTTATCCGGTCGCTCTTTATATAGATAAAAGCGGCCGCCTTTGCGCAACCACCAGAGTTTACAAATATCTTGGGGTGACGGACGCGTATAATACGGGAGATACGGTGAAAGGCGTGGCGTATGAGCATATCGAAAAATTCGGGATGTTTGTCGCTGTTGACGGTCTTTATCAGGGACTTATCCCCCGCAAGGCGCTTTACGGTAAGGTCAATGTGGGCGACGAGATAAGCGCGACGGTGTCGAAGGTAATGCCCGACGGCAGACTTGAGCTTGCGCTGCGCGCTCCGGCGTATTTGCAGATAAATGAAGACGCGGATCTGATAATGGAGGCGCTTTCACGAAACGGCGGGAAGCTCGGAATAAACGACAAGTCCGATCCGCAGCTTATAAAAGAGGAGTTCGAGATGAGCAAGGCAGCGTTCAAGCGCGCCTGCGGTCATCTTTTAAAAGAAGGACTTATAAATATAACCGATTCAGGGATCGAGATCCGCTGAAATACAGCACAGTAATAAGGAGGAATTTAATTATGCAGAAAGTAATCAGCACAGACAAGGCACCGAGCGCGATAGGACCGTATTCTCAGGCAATCGAGGCGGGCGGGTTTATTTTTACGTCGGGGGTGATTCCCGTAGATCCGCAGACGGGGGAGATCGGGGAAAGCATAGAAGAGCAGGCAAGGCAGGCTTTCACGAATCTCTGCAATCTTATTGAGGCCTCAGGCTCGTATGTTTCACAGGTGGTAAAGACTACGGTATTTATAAAGGATATGGAGGATTTTACCAGGATAAACGAAATTTACGCCGAATTTTTCAAGGAGCCGTTCCCCGCGAGATCATGCGTTGAGGTGGCGAGGCTGCCTAAGGACGTTAAGCTTGAGATCGAAGCGGTAGTAGCGGTCTGATTTTTGACAGAAAATATAATACTTTGATATTAAGAAAGCAGCCGCGCGGATATTCCGCGTTACGGCTGCTTTCTTTCGGAAATTCATAAGGATTATACGGAGATGTCTATGTTGCCTCCGATGTGTGGAGTTACAGACATCTCAAGCATTTTCCTCATTCCGTCGCCCATGTCGCGCATGTCGTCAAGTCCCATTGAAAGGACCCTTGTCGCAATGTCGTCATTGGCCATTGAAATCATGGAAAGCGACGGAACAATCGCTCCGATATCCATAAACGCATCTCTCCTTTCTTTTTCCTTATTTACCCATTCTACAATATATATCTTTATTTCACAAGCAGAACTTAACCGGCGGATCATGAATTTTGCATGAAAAAATGCGCATATTAGAAATATATAACGCGGTTTGCGGTATCCGCAAAGAAAGGGCTTTTATATATGAAAAAATATCTCAGGTATCCTTCAATCGTCTTTGGGGCGGTCATAATGGGTATTGCGGTAAAATGCATATACAATCCCGGAAATATCGTCACAGGTGGGTTCGCGGGTCTCGCGATAATAGCGCAGCATGTGTGGGGAGTGCCGCTTTGGGCGGTCAATTTCGCGCTTAACGTGCCGCTTTTTGCCGCGACCTTTATTATACTGGGGAAAAAAGTGGTCGCGAGGTCGTTCCTCGCAACCGCCGTGTACACGGCGACGATGGCGTTTGCGCCGGACTACGGGCCTTTTGCGGGAGATATGTTTCTTTCGTGCCTTACCGGAGGGCTTCTTATGGGAGCGGGAATAGGACTTGTGCTTGCCGCTGACGCGACTTCGGGCGGAGTTGACACGCTTTCGCTGCTTGTCTATAATTTTACCCATAAAATAAAAATACAATGGATAATGTTTATCGCCGACGCGGTCATAATCGGGATAGGCGTAGCGGTATTCGGTCTTGTCAGCGCGGTATACGCTGTGCTTTCCGTGTTTATACTCAGCTTTATTTCGGGGAAAATAATAGACGGCGGAGATTTTTCGAGGGCGGCGATAATAATAAGCGGTCATAAGGACGAAATATCCTCGCGCATCATAAACGAGATAGGGCGCGGGGTCACGGGAATCGAGGGCAGGGGAATGTACTCCGGCAGACACGGGCTTTTGCTGTTCTGTGTCGCCTCGCGTAATGAAATGACGAAGATACGCGATATAGTGTATGAGACTGACAAAAATGCTTTTATGACGGTGGCGAATGTGTCCGAGGTTTTTGGTGAAGGTTTTGTGAAAAAATAACAGTATATCTATGGAAAATTGTGAAAATTGTACAAAAATATTTCGGCATTTTAAAATCATATGCAACTTGCTCAAATTGAAAAGTAATTTTTGTTAATTTGCCATATGGCGTAAATTTCTTGTAAAGTGTATTATTATCTAAGTAATAAATGAAATTTTTATACTCAAATTTACAGGAGGCAAGTTATGGCAAGTTTATCACTTAAAAATATCTGCAAGGTATACCCTAACGGATTCGTTGCCGTTAAGGATTTCAACCTTGAAGTACAGGACAAGGAGTTCATCATCTTCGTAGGTCCTTCCGGATGCGGAAAGTCAACCACTCTTCGTATGGTTGCGGGACTTGAAGAGATTTCTTCCGGCGAACTCTGGATCGGCGACAAGCTGGTTAACGACGTAGAGCCTAAGGACAGGGATATCGCCATGGTATTCCAGAACTACGCTCTCTATCCTCATATGACGGTATATGATAATATGGCATTCGGTCTTAAACTCCGTAAGGTTCCTAAGGCTGAGATCGACAAATTGGTACATGAGGCTGCCAAGATCCTCGGCATCGAGCAGCTCCTTGACCGTAAGCCGAAGGCTCTTTCCGGCGGTCAGAGACAGCGTGTTGCCATGGGTCGTGCAATAGTTCGTAACCCCAAGGTATTCCTCATGGATGAGCCTCTTTCTAATTTGGATGCAAAGCTCCGTGTACAGATGCGTATCGAGATCCAGAAGCTCCATCAGAGACTTCAGGCAACTATCATCTATGTAACGCATGACCAGACCGAGGCTATGACGCTCGGTACGAGGATCGTAGTTCTTAAGGACGGTATCATTCAGCAGGTAGATACTCCTCAGAACCTTTACGATAAGCCCAACAACATTTTCGTTGCCGGATTCATCGGATCACCTCAGATGAACCTTGTTGACGCTAAGGTCGTTCAGTCGGGCAACGATATTGTTCTCATGTTCGGCAGCAATTCAGTTAAGCTTCCCGAAGGCAAGGCAAAGAAGCTTATTGACGCAGGATATGTTGACAAGACCGTTGTTATGGGTATCCGTCCCGAGGACCTCAAGGATACTCAGATCGAGATCGAGGCTAATCCCGACAGCGTTATCGAAGTAAATATCAAGGTTTATGAGCTTCTCGGAGCCGAGGTATTCCTCTATTTCGATATCGATCAGGTAAGCTGCACGGCGAGAGTTAATCCCCGTACAACAGCAAAGGTCGGCGATACGATCAAACTTGCGCTTGATATGTCAAAGCTTCATGTTTTCGATAAGGAGACAGAGCAGGTTATCCTTCATTAATTTGAATATTGATTTGAGTTTTACAGGGCAGGGAATATTCCTGCCCTGTTTTTTTGCGCGGGGACGCGCGGCGGGCAGAAAACGATTTCCATAGCCGATTATATGGTTTGATGGAAATTATTGACATATTGATCGTTTGAGATTATAATAAATTAAAATATATATTGGAATTTTAAAGCTAGTCTAAATACGTGTAAGGCATGCGAAAACATAAAGGGGGAATATAAAATGAAGGAAGATAAAAAGATTTCCGCAAAAAAGAACGCGGTCAGGGGCAGAATTTTCGCTTTTGCCGCTGTATTCGCTGCCGTGGCGGTACTGTGTTCTGTATTTATTATCAGGGCGAAGGCGTATAATAAAAATGTTGACAATGAAGATTCCGTAAGCTCACCGGATAAGACTTTAATTTCTACGGCTAAAACAGAGCGGGAGCAGCAAAAAGAAACGCAGGTGAAACCGGAGCAGACTGAGTCGTCGGAGAAGCTCACGGCTGAGTATATGCTGCGCTTTGAGGGAGTGGACATAGCGGGCAGCGATAAAAAGGGGAAGGTATATTTCCGCGAACTTACAGGAGCGGGAGGCGGAACGAGCGAACTTAGTCTTTGGGCGGACGGAGAAGAGATATGGACTTCGGATGAACATATGCCGGTTTCTGCCGCTCATGTCGGTCAGACGAGTTATTATGCAGTCAGAGTTGGCGGTAAAAACTATATTATGGAATATACTCCGTATATCGGACAGGGTACGGGTACGGCTTATTATGAGATTTTTTCTGTCGATATGGACGGTAATGAGAAGGTCATTGAAAAGGACATCATAGGATTTATCCTTATGAAAAAAAGCAGCGGTGAGGGATATTTTCCTGTTAAGTATATGCTTGACTTTGCGGAGAAGGTGAAGGGTTATATTGATAACGGGAGTCTGCTTGTTTCAACTGTCAGCGGAACTTTTGAATATGATAATTCCGCCGATAAAACAAACCCTGTTTTTCCTTATCTTAAGTTCATCTATCCTTGGGTGTATGAACAGGCGGCTTCGCAGAAACTTGATTTAGACGGCTTTTCTTCGTTGGAGGAGGTTTTGGAGGAGCTTGAGAAGGGTCTGCGGGTCGTGCCGGAGGATTGGGACGCTCGGATAGATGTTATGAAAAAATGGATCGAGGAATGCAATGCATAAATTTGCGCTCAAAAGGTCCGGCTTACACCGGATCTTTTTTGAATTTTACTCTAAAAATTCGCTTTTTTCTACATTTGTACTTTTTTTTTTCACAATTATGATTTAGAATAGAATAAAAGCGGTTATCAGGCAAGTCCGGTAAATTATATGGGACTTTGCGGGAATGTTAAGGAGAGGGCGTATGATTTCTAATCAGATACTTCAGAACACTATCGACGGGTTGAAGGCGATTACGAGAATAGATTTATGCATAGTTGATACGGACGGTAAGGTTTTGGCGACCAGCTTTCCGGAGGCGGACGGTTACGAGGAGGCGGTCCTTTCTTTTGTCGTGTCGCCCGCGGACAGACAGGTAATATCGGGCTGTCAGTTTTTTAAGGTGCTGGACGACGGGCAGCTGGAGTATGTGCTTCTTGTGAAGGGGGGCAGCGAGGACGGATATATGATCGGCAAGATCGCCGTTTTCCAGATACAAAATCTCATCATTGCGTACAAGGAGAGGTTTGACAAGGATAACTTTATAAAAAATCTTCTGCTGGACAATCTTTTGCTTGTTGACATATATAACCGCGCGAAGAAGCTTCATATAGACACGGAGGCAAAGCGTATAGTTTTTCTTATAGAGACGAAGCATGAGAAGGACAGCAACGCGCTTGAAACGGTGAGGACGCTTTTTGCCACGAGAACCAAGGACTTTATAACGGCGGTGGACGAGAAAAGCATCATCATCGTCAGGGAGGTCAGGTCGAACGAAAGCTATAAGGAACTTGAACAGACCGCCTATGTGGTGCTTGATACGCTGAACGCGGAGGCAATGAGCAAGGTGCGCGTGTCTTACGGCACTATAGTAAGTTCTCTTAAGGAGGTTTCGCGTTCTTATAAGGAGGCGAAAATGGCTCTTGACGTCGGAAGGATCTTTTACAGCGACAGAAACGTTGTCGCGTACAGCAATCTCGGAATAGGCAGACTGATTTATCAGCTTCCGATTCCTCTCTGTAAAATGTTTATTAAGGAAATTTTTGGAAATAAATCGCCCGATGATTTTGACGAGGAGACAGTGTCAACTATAAATAAATTTTTTGAGAACAGTCTAAATGTTTCGGAAACGGCGAGGCAGCTTTTTATTCACCGTAATACGCTGGTGTACAGACTCGATAAGATTGAAAAAAGCACAGGCCTTGACTTGAGGGTATTTGAGGACGCAATTACATTTAAGATCGCACTCATGGTAGTTAAATACATGAAATATATGGAAACAGTTGATTATTGATTCGGGCTTTGTATATAATGTTCCTGTAGCAAGGTAACTTTTCCGGCTGCCTGCCGGGGACAGACAAAGGAAAAATATATATGATTTATTTAGAGAACGTATGTAAGACCTATTCAAGCGGGATACCTGCCCTGAATGATGTAAGCCTACATATAGAACGCGGAGAATTTGTGTTTATCGTGGGGGCGAGCGGGTCCGGTAAGTCCACGCTGATAAAGCTTCTTCTCAAGGAGCTTAACCCGACTTCGGGCAAAATTACGATAAACGGCAAGAATCTTGCCAAGATAAGAAAGTCGAAACTTCCGTATCTTCGGAGGGATATAGGAGTTGTCTTCCAGGATTTCAGGCTTTTCGACGACAGGAACGTATATGAAAATATTGCTTTTGCCCAGAAAGCAATAGAAGCTCCGAGCAAAAGAATACGCGCAAAGGTGTTAGCTATGCTCTCCATGGTCGGGCTGCTCGACAAGTACAAGACCAATCCTAAGCAGCTTTCCGGAGGGGAGCAGCAGAGGGTGGCCATAGCCAGAGCCTTGATAAACAAGCCGGAGATACTTCTTGCGGATGAGCCCACCGGAAATCTGGACGAGAATAATTCGTGGGAGATAATGAAGCTCCTTGAAAATGCCAATGAGCAGGGGACGACAGTCGTTGTGGTTACGCACAATATGGAGATCGTCCGTGCGATGCGTAAAAGAACCATAGCTATTTCTGAGGGTTCTGTCGCGTATGACATTGAGGAAGGCGGTAACATATATGAAGTTTAAATCATTAGGGTACTGCATTTCTCAGGGATTCAAGAATATCGGGCGCAACAGGGTGTTTTCCCTTGCGTCGGTGGCGACGATGTCGCTTTGTATTTTTTTGCTTGGACTGTTTTATTCGGTGACGTCAAATGTTTCGTACATGGTTGATCAGATGTCGAATACTCTGTGCGTAAAGGTTTTTTTTGACGCGGGTATATCGGACGCGAGGATCAAGTCCATAGGCAATTCAATAAAGGATTACAACGGCGTTACGATAGTGCATTTTACATCCGCCGAGGAGGCGTGGGATAAAGTCAAGCTGGATTATTTCGGCGAGGAATACATCGACATGGCGGAGGGCTTTGAAAAGGACAATCCTCTGGCAAATTCCGCTTCGTATGAGGTTTATTTCGAGGACGCGGGTATGCAGGCAAATCTTGTAAAGTACATAGAGTCAATACAGGGAGTACGCAGCGTCAACAGTTCGCAGATAACCGCGGACAGCCTTACGGAGATAGGCAGCCTTATAGGAGTAGTGTCCGCCGTTATACTTGGAATACTTATAGCTGTCGCGCTTTTCCTTATAAACAATACGATTTCTATAGGAATAACGGTGCGTGACGAGGAGATAAGCATTATGAAGCTGCTCGGTGCGCGAAACGCGTTTGTACGCGCTCCCTTTGTTGTTGAGGGTATCACTATCGGCGTCATCGGCGCTGCGCTGCCGCTTTTACTCGTGTTTGTTCTGTATGACAGCGCGGTTGAATATATTTTGAACAAATTTTCTTTTATATCGACAGTGCTGACATTTCAGCCTATAGGCGAGGTGTTCCAAAATTTCGTGCCTATGGCGCTGGCGCTCGGAATCGGGTTAGGACTTTTGGGCAGCATTATTTCGCTCAGCAGGCATCTTAAGGTATAGAAGGAAGGGAGGAAAAAATAAATGAAAAAGAGAATTAAAGTCGCCGCGGCAGTGGCAGCGATGCTTTTGATATCGGCTGTCGTTCAGAAAACGCCGGACGATATTATGGCGACCGACCAGAACGACATAAATCAGGCTGAGAACAATATTGAAGATACAAAGCACAGGATAGAGGAACTCAACAATCAGAGGGATCAGCTTAAAGGCGATATACAGTCCGTTCAGAATTATGTGAACGAGCTTGACGCGGCGCTTTCCGCAATAACGGGCAGCCTTATAGATTATCAGAAAAAAATAAACGATAAACAGGCGGATATAGACGCGAAAATGAATCAGATTTCCGATAAAATGAAGGAGATCGCCAGCGCGGAATCGGATCTGGCAGACGCGCAGAAGTCAGAACGCGAGCAGTATGAAGCAATGAAGCTTCGCATACAATATATGTATGAGTGCGGCGAGACCACGTTTCTCGATATGATTTTTTCAGCGTCAGATCTGTCGGATATGCTTGGCAAAACGGAATATGTGACGAGCATAATGGAATATGACCGTAATAAGCTTGAAGAGCTTGCCGGCATCAAGGAAGATATATCCAATATGATAGTAAAGCTTAACACCGACAAGACGGAGCTTGAGGAGGAAAAGAAGCAGCTTGAAAAAGAAAAATCCGATCTGCTTGTGCTTCAGAACGATTTGCAGATCCAGCAGAATCTTGTGAATCAGGCCATTGATTCAAAGCAGGCGGCTATCGCTAAGCTTGAGAACGATCAGGCGTACGCCGAGCAAAGGATAAGGGAGGAGCAGGCAAAGCTTAAAGCGGAGCAGGAAGAAGCGGCAAGACTCAAGGCTCTCTGGGAGGAAGAACAGAGAAAACTGGCGGCCGCCGGAAACAACGCGGACGAGGCAAACAAGAAAAAACTTGAAGAAATAGGACTTGCCGGAGGTTTTACATGGCCTCTTCCGGGGTATAATACAATAACATCCAATTTCGGACCGAGACCGTCGCCTATTCCGGGAATGAATCTTACGAACCACAGCGGCACGGATATTTCGGGAGCCGGAGTTTACGGAAAGCCGGTAGTGGCGGCGTATGACGGAGTAGTGACAGTAGTGGACGTATATACCGCGTCCGATACAAGGTATACGAAGCCTTACGGAAACCGTATACAGATAGATCACGGAGCCGGAGTGGTTACGCTGTACGCTCATCTTTCTTCTATGGCAGTGAGCGTTGGACAGCAGGTAAAGGCGGGCGACGTTATAGGCTATGTAGGAAGCACTGGAGCGTCTTCGGGAGCGCATCTTCACCTTACGCTTTATCTTAAAGGCATAATGGTAAACCCGTTGGATTATTTTACGATCCCTACATATTAAAGGAGAATTAAATGGATTCGGAACAGCAGAAAGAAACGTATAATAAAGGAGTAAAAATCGGAATAGCCATAGGGGGACTGTCGGTTCTTCTGCTGTGTATGATTACTGCCGGAATATTTTTAAGTATCTGGTTTCAGAAAAAGGTGATCACGGAGCGCAAGAATCCTACATTGAAGCTTGACAGTGAAGTCACGGACAAGATGAATATGCTTCTGGACTATATGGACGGAACATTTCTTTATGAGTATGACGACGAAGTTTTGAGAGAAAAAATATACGCAGCGATGCTTGACTCGCTTGACGATCCGTACAGCTGCTATTATACCGCAGAGGAATATAAGCAGCTTATGGAATCAACGAACGGCGTTTTCTACGGAATGGGAGCGGTCGTTACCACGAATCCTGAGACGGGCGACACATATGTCGTAGAGCCTTATGAGGGTTCTGCCGCAGAGGAGGCGGGAGTCCTGCCTGGAGATATAATAAGGGCGGTTGACGGCAAGGATATAGAAGGAATGAACAGCGACGAGGTCGTAGGGCTGATACACGGCGAAGAGGGCACTACCGTTGTGATAACCTTCCAGAGGGGCGACGAAAGGTACGACGCAAAGATCGTGCGCCGCGCGGTTGACGTAAAGACCGTGGAATCGCGTATGCTTGACGGCAATATAGGTTATATCATGATTTCACATTTCAGCATGGTCACGCTTAAACAGTTTACCGAGGCATATGAGAAGCTTGCGAAAGAAGGGATGGAAGCTGTGATTTTTGACGTCAGGTCAAATCCCGGAGGCAGACTTGACACGGTGAACGACATGCTTGACTATCTTCTTCCGGAAGGATTGCTTGTATATACGGTGGACAAAAAAGGCAGACGCAACGAGTTTAAATCGGATGCGGACGCAAAGCTTGACATTCCCTGCGCGGTTATCGCGGACGGCAACAGCGCAAGCGCTTCCGAGGTGTTCTGCGGGGCGCTTCAGGATTATGACGCAGCTGAAATAGTCGGAACACAGACCTTCGGAAAGGGAATCGTGCAGTCGATAATTTCTCTTTATGACGGTTCGGCTATAAAAATTACGGTGGAGGATTATTATACGCCAAACGGAAACAATATACACAATATAGGGATTACGCCTGACATAAAGGCGGAGCTTGACGCCGAGGCTCTGGATTTTGTGAAGAACCATGGACTTTTGAAGCTTGGCGAGGAAGGCAGGGATTCGCAGCTTAACGCGGCTGTAGAATATATTAAAACTAAAATTAATTAGCACGAGAACAGCGGCGCGCAAAGCAAACGCGTCGCTGTATATCATTTAAAGATGTATATTAAAACATATTCTGAAGATTCCCTTGTTTTATCCTTAACGGCATACTACAAGGGAATTTCCGCGTTTTCACGCTGAATTATAAATTCAAATATTTAAGGGATTTTGAGGAGAAGACCAATGAACGACTTGAAAATGCTTCTGTTTGATCTTGACGGAACGCTGCTGCGCAGTGATAAGACGATTTCCGAAAATACGCTGCATTCACTGAGAAGATACAGGGAAAAGGGCGTGCTGATAGGCGTGTCAACGTCGAGGAGCGAGCAGAACGCGCTTGGTTTTACAGAAAAATTGCGGCCGGAGGTGCTTATCACAAGCGGCGGAGCGTTGGTGAAGTATAATGACGAGTACATATACAGGGCTGAATTTTCGGTCGAGGAAACAAGACGCATTATCGGGCTGGCAAGGGACGTTTGCGGCTGCGACTGTGAGATGACCGCCGATACGGTCGAAGCGCATTACTGGAATTATAAAGTCGAGCCTAAAAAACAGGATAAGAGCTGGGGAGACAGCATATATACGGATTTTGATGATTTTAATCAAAATACGCTTAAAATATGCGTGGAGATATTTGATGAAAATGCGGCAAAGCGTCTGAGGGAATTGCTGAAGGATTGCGACTGCGCGCGTTTTTCGGACGGATATTGGTATAAATTCACCCGAAAGACCGCGACGAAGGAAAAAGCGATTTCCGTGGTCTGTTCCGTGTGCGGTATCGGCACTGAGCAGATCATGGCGTTCGGAGACGATTATTCGGACATCGGTATGCTGGAGTTGTGCGGAAAAGGCGTGGCGATGGGAAACGCGATAGACGAGGTAAGGGAGAGGGCGGATATCGTGATAGGAAGTAATGATGATGACGGTATTGCGGAGTACTTGAATATGTGTTATACTAAATAATAATTATGGTTATTCGTAGCAGATCAGAAAGGCGGCGATACTATGACAATAGGAGGACTTGGCGGGTACAGCCCGTATCAGTATTCACAGGCTGGATTTTTTAATTCCGGGAAACCGGCGGAGAGCGCAGACGGTACGGAAAAGGCGGGTAAGCCGGCTGATGAAGATTCGGTGAAGAAGGCGGGACGCCGTTCGTCACCTGAGGAGTGCCAGACATGCAAGGAACGCAAATATCAGGACGGCTCGGACGAGAACGTGTCCTTTAAATCGGCGGCTCATATTTCACCGGAATCAGCGGGCGCAAGAGTGCGGGCCCACGAGCAGGAGCATGTAAGCAACGCGTATTCAAAAGCGGCGGAGAAGGACGGCAAGGTCGTCAGAGCCAGCGTATCCATACGCACCGCGGTATGTCCTGAATGCGGACGCACCTATGTTTCCGGCGGAACTACCAACACCATGATAAAGTATCCCAATGAGAAGAATCCTTATCAGAAGAACCGGAAAATACAGGATTCGATCGGTCTTAAAGGACGTAATATTGATTATGTGGCGTAGCGGCGCGCATAGATACGAGGCGGATCAAGATGGCATCAGATAGCAGGCATAAGAAAAAATACCGTGTACGCAAGGGAAGGGTTGCGGCTGCCGCCGGAATACTGGCGGTCGTTGTCGCTGCGATCGTAGGCGTATGCGTATTTTTTGGAAATAAAGGCAATAATGATAAAAGCGGCAGTCCGGGAAATAAGAACACGGTCAATGCCGATGAGATATCCCGAAACGGAGAATATATCGAAATAGATCTTGATGACTGTAATCTTTATGTCGGCAGCATACTTCGGCTTAAATGTAGCTCACAGCCGGAGGAATACGCGGACAAAGTGATCTGGAGCAGTTCCGACGCGGAGGTTGTTTCGGTCAACGGCAAAGGAGATATCATCGTCAAAGCGGAGGGAAGCGCCGCGGTTACGGCTACCTGCGGTATTTTGTCGGATTCCGTTATAATAAAAGCCGTGAGCAAAGGCTCAGGCAATTATGACACCGATCTTCCGGTATATGATATAGAGGACGGAAAAGTAGTGGAGATACAGACCGGAGCGCAGGGGAATAAGCCCGATCAGGAACAGAATACGCGTCCGGCGGATAACCCCGGTCCCTCAGTTCCTACACAGGGAGGAGATAAGCAGACTTCGGGCAATCAGGAAAAGCCGCCTGCATTTACTCTGCCGGTTCCCACAGTCAGACCGGACGATCCGGTCATACCTACAGCTCCTGTTGAGCCGGGAGGCGACGAACCGGTCGAAAAGCCTACCGAGAAGGAGCCGGATACCGATCCGGAGCTTACGGAAAAGCTTGTTTCGGACATAAGGGAAGCCGGTTTTTCAAGGTATCTTGAGGATACATATATTTACGTCGAGTCAGGAAACTATCTCGGTGAGATTATAGTGGGCGATTCGTTTGTTCAGATATATGTTATGACGAGGACGACGGCGTTTGACGCTTCGCTCAAGCGTGTGATAATGTCGCTTCTTCCGACCGGGTACGAAAATGTTTTTGCGCAGCTTATAAGCGCCGAGACTGACAGGACTTTCAGCACGGACGGCTACAAGGTGAGAATTGTCGCGCCTTCCGGAGGCGGACACGCGCAGCTTATTATATATTATTGATTCTGACGGCGGCGCGGCCTGATATTTTTGGAGGCAACATGATTAATAAAAGAAAAGTACGGCTTATGACAAGAACCGCTATGTATGAAAAGCACGAATGCTCGGAGGATGTTCCCAAGGCGAAGTATTACAAAAGCGATTATGTCGGTCTGCATATGTGGACCACTGCCGTTGCCGTTACCGCGGCTTATATAATAATACTTCTTCTGATTATAGCGTGTAATTTTGAATATTTTGTAAATAATCTTACGAAACTTAACTATACGCTGCTTGTGGTTATTATGGCGACCGCTTATGCGGCTATGATGATATTTTTCCTTCTTGTGGCGTATTTTGTATATTCTTACAAATATGTTGAGGCTGAGAACGGTATTAAAATATATCAAAGCAGGCTCCACAAGATTTTTCTTATGAACAAGGAAGACAGAAAGCGTAAGGGAGGCTTGCTCAAATGATTACAGGACTGCTTATCTTCCGGGATAAATTAAAAGCTTTTTACGCTAAAGGCGGCGTTTATATAAGGCATATACTCCGCTTTGCGCTCGCCTTTCTTGCGACATATGTGGTTGGCAGGGTGATCGGCAACGGAAGCATGATTTCAAGCCCGCTTATATGCGCGGCGATCGCTCTTATATGCGCTTTTGTGCCGTTGAATATAACGGTTGTTGTGTCTACGGTATATATTATCATACACTTGTTTGGGATATCACTTGAGCTGGCGGTCATCGGAGCGGCTGTGATACTTGTGGTATACCTTCTTTACTTCCGCTTCACGCCCAAAACGGGATTTCTTCTGATACTCACGCCGCTTTTATTCTGTCTGCGCGTTCCGTATATCGTGCCGGTGATAGCGGCGCTTACGGTGGGAATGTCGGGAATAGTGCCGTCGGTGTGCGGGGTATTCATATACTATCTGGTTGATTTCGCCGCCAAAAACGCGAACGCGATAATTACTATGGACACGGACAACGCTTTACAGAACATAACTTTTATTTTTAATAATATACTTACCAATAGGGAGCTTATTGTTATCGCGGTATCTTTTGCCGTTGTGATTACGATGATATATCTGATAAAAAGGCTTTCTGTCAATTATTCATGGATAATCGCGATAATCGCGGGCTGCGTTACCGACGCTCTCATTCAGATAATCGCTTTTTCTGTGCTTGAGGTGGAATACAATTTCCTTATGATGTTAGGAGGACATCTGCTTGCGATACTTGTCGGGCTTGCGATGAATCTCTTTATATTTACCGTCGATTACTCGGCGGCGGAGTTTGTGCAGTTTGAGGACGACGATTACTACTATTATGTCAAAGCGATCCCCAAGGCTTCAGTCGCGAAAAGGGACGTGACTGTAAAGCGCATTAACGACGCGGGCAGAAATAAGGGCTTTGTCCATACCGAGAGCTACGATGACGAGAACGAAGCAGAAAGCGAAGAAGAAATATAGCCGTCGGCAGCGCGGTTAAATACGGCTTGACAGTTATGGCGGGCCAGATGAGAGAATGGTGTTGAATATGCAGTCGATAGTCAGTTTTTTTGAAGAATACCTGTCAAATTTCTACATACCGAAATCATGGCTTGTCTCAAATATTTTTGAGATCATCATTCTTGCTGTCCTTATTTATGAGATCATAGCGTGGGTAAAGACCACGAGGGCGTTCGCGCTTCTCAAAGGAATAATCGTACTTCTTATATTCTGGATACTTGCTTATCTTTTTAATTTTACCACTATACTCTGGATAGGCGGCAAAATAATCAACATAGCGATCATCGCGCTCGTCGTTATTTTTCAGCCCGAACTCAGAAAAGTTCTTGAACAGCTCGGACAGCGCAAGCTGTTTTCACGGCTTCTGCCTTTTAACGACAAAAAAGACAGGGGCGAGCGCTGTACGGATAAGACGGTCGAAGAGCTGGTGAAGGCGAGCTTTGAGCTTGGCAAAACAAAGACCGGCGCTCTCATGGTTATCGAGCAGGAGATTTTGCTTACCGAATATGAAAAAACCGGAATACCGATAGACGCGATAGTGACAAGTCAGCTTTTGATAAATATATTCGAGCATAATACGCCGCTTCATGACGGGGCGGTCATCATACGCGGAGACAGGGTTACGGCGGCAACCTGCTATCTTCCCCTGTCGGATAATATGCGTATAAGCAAGGAGCTTGGCACAAGGCACAGGGCGGCTCTCGGAATCTCTGAAGTGACAGACACGCTTACGATAATCGTATCGGAGGAGACCGGAAAGGTGTCGATTGCTATTGCCGGAGAGCTTTTTAGGGATGTTAACGCCGATTATTTAAAGAGCAAGCTCACTTTTCTTCAGAAAAAAACGATAGACGTCCAGCGTTATAAACTCTGGAAGAAGGGGGGCAAGTGATATGAAATTTTTTAAGGACATCAAGATCAAGGATCTTATTTTCAAGAATTTCGCGCTCAAAATACTCGCGGTCATACTTGCCGCCGTATTGTGGATAGTCATTGTCAATGTCGATAATCCTTCGCAGCGCAAGACTATCTCGGGCATTACGGTAAACCTTCTGAACGGGGATGTATTGACGGACATGGATTATATATATCAGGTTAATTCCGGTTCGGTCATTTCAATAGTCGTAAAAGCGCCTCAGACTATTGTGGAGGAGCTTAAAGCGTCGGATTTTACCGCGTACGCCGATCTTAGCGAGCGCGCGGCTGATTCCGACAAGGTTCCGATACATGTGTCATGCAATAAGGAGGATATAGAGAATCAGGTGGACATTATAAGCCTGAGGACCGAGTATGTTCAGCTTTCGATAGACAATAAGGTTGACCGTGATTTTGAACTGACTGTGGATATTTCCGGGAATCCCGCCGAGGATTATATCGTGGGAGGACATTCGATTTCGCCTACGACTATCAAGGTTACGGGAGCGGAATCAATAGTAAGCCGTATTGAAACGGCGGTTCTTCGCTATAATGTGGACGGTATGACCGACAATATAGACGACGCGGTGGTTCCTGTATTTCTGGATGCCAAGGGCAACGAGGTAAATACGGATAAACTGAGCGTGAGCAGAAAGACGATAAGGCTCAAGATCGATATATTCCCTACCAAATGGGTTCCCGTTAATTTCTCTGTTTCGGGAGAGCCGGAGGAGGGATACGAGATGACAGGCTATGAGCCGAATCTTGAATCGGTGAAAATAGCCGCTTCAAGAGAGCAGCTGGCTTCCATCTCGGCAATAGACGTACCGTCGGGAGCGATAGATATAACGGGGCTGAATCAGGATACGACTTTATCCGCCGAGCTTTTGACATATCTGCCTAACGGATGCACGATCGTTTCTTCGCAGAATAAGCTTGAGGTGGCGGTTAAATTCGAGAAGGTCGTGACGGCGGAGATAGGTATTCCTGTCAATGACATAAAAATATCAGGTATCAACAATGATTACGAATATGAGATAACCGCGGGAGGAGGCAATACCCTGACCGTTGAGATCTCCGGACGCGAGAGTGTGATAAATCAGATAAACGCGGGAGACTTGGTCCTTTCCGCCGACGTGTCGGGCAGGGGCGAAGGACGCTTTAAAATACCGGTTGCAATTGAGGAAGACGACAGATTTACAGTCGTGTCCGACAATTATCTTGACGTGCTGATAATCAGGATACCCGAGGAGACAACGCCGGAAGAGACCACGGAGGCGACGGAGGAAACGCTGCCGGTGGACGCGCAGCCTCAGGCTACCTTGCCTGAGCCGGAATCTGCGGAGTGATTTTTATATAAAAGACAGATTATATTTTTTGCAGGATTGGAGAATAAAATGGCGAGAATATTCGGAACTGACGGAGTAAGGGGAATTGCCAACAAGGAGCTTACGGTTGAGCTTGCGATGAATCTCGGAAAAGCGGGGGCTTATGTACTTACGAAAGAAAACGCGCATAAGCCGACAATACTTGTAGGCTGCGACACAAGAGTATCAGGGGAGATGCTTGCAAACGCGCTGATGGCGGGGATATGTTCGGTGGGAGCGGACGCGGTCTACGCGGGAGTTATTCCGACGCCCGCCGTCGCTTATCTTACCAGACATTACGGATACGACGCGGGGGTCGTTATATCCGCTTCGCATAATCCGGCGGAGTATAACGGCATCAAGTTTTTCAGCAAGACAGGATATAAGCTTCCCGACCTGCTTGAGGATGAGATCGAAGAAGTTATGAGGATGAACTCGGCGGAGCTTCCGATGCCGATAGGCGGCGAAGTCGGAAGCGTTACATATAATTACAGTGCGAAAGACGACTATGTTGATTTTGCCGGCTCCCTTCTGGATATAGATCTTTCGGGACTTAAGATAGTAGTCGATACCGCGGACGGCGCGGCGTTTTATACCGCTGAAGCGACTTTAAGGGCGTTAGGCGCGGATCCGGTTATGATACATAATAAGCCGGACGGGGTAAATATCAACAGAGGCTGCGGCTCAACGCATCTTGAGGAGCTTATGGAACGCGTTGTTGCGGAAAATGCCGACATCGGTATCGCTTTTGACGGCGACGCGGACAGAATGCTCGCGGTGGACGAGAAAGGACGCCTTGTCGACGGCGACCAGATAATGGCAATATGCGGTTTATATATGAAAAAACAGGGCAGACTTAAAAAGGACACTATTGTTGCCACCGTTATGAGCAATCTTGGCTTTTTCCAGATGGGAAAGCGCGAGGGCGTGGATATCGTGCAGACAAAGGTAGGGGACAGATACGTTCTTGAGTATATGCTTGCCAATGACTGCAATCTTGGAGGCGAGCAGTCGGGACATATTATTTTCCTTGATGAAAATACGACGGGCGACGGTCTTTTGAGCGCGCTTCACCTGCTTGAAGTTATGACCGCGACGGGCAGCAGACTGTCAGAGCTTGCAGGGGTCATGACGGTGCTCCCTCAGGTGCTTGTCAATGCTTCGGTGTCCAATATCAAAAAAGAATATTACATGGAAAATAAGGCGATCGCGGATGCGATAGCCGATCTTGAGGCGCGGTTTGACGGAGCCGGAAGAGTGCTTATCAGACCTTCGGGAACCGAGCCGCTTGTCCGGGTTATGATTGAAGGAAGCGACAGGGAATTTATCGGGAAAGAGGCGAAGGCTCTGGCTCTCCTTATAGAGCAGAATATCGGAGAATCCTCGTTATAGGGACTGCTTCGCGGGAAGGTTAAGGAAAACAGATGAACGGCGTTACCGAAAAATATCCGGAGGTCGATGTGGTCATTCCGGTATATAAGCCGGGCAAAGAATTGCTCGGCCTTCTGCAAAAACTTCAGAAACAGACCAATCCGGTTAATAGGATCATTATAATTAATACGGAAAAGGTCTTTTTTGATGAGAATAAATATATCTCCGGGCATAGAGGTGTATCATATCAGCCGGGAGGAGTTTGACCACGCGGCGACAAGGCGTATGGGTATGGATAAATCTTCGGCGAAATATGTGCTGTTTATGACAATGGACGCAGTGCCGAAGGACAAATACCTTGTTGAAAGGCTCGCGGAGGGATTTAAAGGCAGAAACACCGCCGTAGCCTACGCCAGACAGCTGCCTAAAAAAGGCTGCCGTCTAATAGAGAGGTTTTCAAGAGAATATAATTACCCCGCCGATGATATGTACAAAACGGCGGAGGATATAAACAGGCTCGGCATAAAAACATTTTTCTGCTCCGACGTGTGCGCGATGTATGACAGGGAGGTTTTTCAGAAACTGGGAGGCTTTACGGAGAGGGCGATATTCAATGAGGATATGGTGTATGCCGCCAAAGCCGTTGACGCCGGCTACGGCATAATGTACTGCGCCCGCGCGATGGTCCGTCATTCGCATAATTACGGCTGTATTGAGCAGTTCAGGCGGAATTTCGATCTGGGCGTGTCGCAGACGGAGCATCCTGAGGTTTTCGGACGCGTAAGCTCGGAATCCGAGGGCATAAGGCTTGTGAGGAAAACAGCCGCCTACCTTTGCCGTAAAGGACATTGGTATGAGCTGCCGTATCTCGCTCTTGTCAGCGCGTCCAAATATCTCGGTTACCGTATGGGCAGGAGATATGAAAAGCTTTCGCGCCGCAGAATACTCAGGTATACCAATAACAGGTATTACTGGAAAATGTAATAAAAACTTAACACAAAAGTAACAGAAAAATTGTTGCCCTTTATTTTGGCTTGATGTATTATTGAGCTATCAGATGGGGAAGTGGGGATATTTTGATAAGAAGAAATCAAAAATATTTGAACAAGCTTCACGTTTTGATGGACGCGATCATAATAATAGCCGCGTACATTTCGGCGTGGGCGATTAAATTTGAGACTATCATCTTTAAAGAAGATATAGGACGTCTGGATATAAAATATTATCTTTATGCGCTTGCGATGATTGTACCGGGATACCTTATCCTGTATGCTCTGAGCAGTCTTTATACTCCCAAGCGGATGCACGGACAGCGGTACGAGATCTTCAATATTATCAGGGCCAACGCTTTCGGACTTCTGATAATTATTTTTGTGCTTTACCTTATAAAGCTTATAGATTTTTCGCGCGTGATGATGTTTCTTTTCTGCGTGCTGAATATCCTCTATGAGATAATTGCGAGAGTCTTTCTCAGAATGCTTCTTCGCAGCATCAGAAGAAGGGGCTTTAATCAGAAGCATATAGTGCTTGTGGGATACAGCCGCGCCGCCGAGGGCTATATAGACAGAGTAAAGATGTTCCCTCAATGGGGATACGGAGTTGTCGGTATTCTTGACGATAATGTTGAAATAGGAAAGACCTACAGAGGCGAAAAAGTTATCGGCAGAGTGGAGGATATAGAATCGGTGCTTAACGCCAACGATATCGACGAGATAGCCATAACTCTCGGACTTGCTGAGTACGCCAAGCTTGAGAAGGTGGTCGCCGTATGCGAGAAGTCGGGAGTGCACACGAAGTTCATACCGGATTATAACAATATCATCCCCACAAGACCGTATATAGAGGACGTACAGGGACTTCCTGTCATCAATATAAGGCGCGTTCCGTTAAACGGAATGTTCAACAGGGCGGTCAAGAGGTTGTCCGATATCGTTATCGGGAGTATCGCTATCGTTTTGTTTTCTCCGGTAATGCTTATCGTGGCCCTGATCGTAAGATGCTCGTCGCGGGGACCTGTAATATATAAGCAGGAGCGCGTGGGGAGGCATAACAAGGAATTCAAGATGTACAAGTTCCGTTCCATGAGAGTGGAGAATGACGGAAGCGACAAAAGCAAGTGGACTACTCCGAACGATCCCAGAGTCACGGGCTTCGGCAAGTTTATTCGTAAGACAAGCCTTGACGAGCTTCCGCAGCTTTTTAACGTGATAAAGGGCGATATGAGCCTTGTCGGGCCGCGCCCCGAAAGGATATTTTATGTTGAGCAGTTCAAGGAAGAGATACCGCGGTATATGATAAAGCATCAGGTCCGCCCCGGAATGACAGGATGGGCGCAGGTAAACGGTCTGCGCGGGGACACATCCATAGAAAAGCGGATAGAATGCGATTTGTATTACATTGAAAACTGGAGTCTTCTTTTTGACTTCAAAATACTTGTGCGGACTGTGTTTAAGGGGTTTGTGAATAAGAACGCTTATTAGAATCGGTGCTGAAAGGGATTGTATAAATGGCTAAGTATAAAGATTTTGACGACGATTACGATTATGACGATGAAGAGGAAATATATGAGGAAACTTATAGGGACAAGAAAAAACACCTGAGGGAAGAGGCGTATACGGACGAAGTCGAATACGGGAGAAGACAGAAAGCGCCTAAGAAACGTAAGGGAATCAAAAGATGGGTGCTTGCGCTTATTTTTGTGGTTGAGATCATACTGCTTCTTGTGCTGCTTCTTGTGTACTATATTATAGGCAAGATAAATATGATAGAGTATACCCCCATCAATAAGGACGCGATCGTTATCAATCCTGATATAGATAAGGATTATACGGAGGAGGTCCTTGACGGCTATACCAATATCCTTCTTCTCGGAACCGACATAAGAGACAATGCGTCGAAGGATGTGCTTTTTAAGGTCGGTGAGAACCATACCGATTCGATAATCGTTGCGAGCATCAATAATAAGACCAAAGAAGTACGTCTCGTGTCTGTGTACAGGGATACGATTTTACAGATGTCGGACGTAAACAATGCCGGGGAACCTAAATTCGACAAGGCGACCGAGGCTATTTTCTGGTACGGGATCGAGTCCGCGATAAGCATGATAAACGTCAATCTGGACCTCGATATACAGGATTACATTATGGTAAACTGGGAGGCGCTGATACAGATAATCGACGCCGTCGGCGGGATAGACCTTGAGATAAACGATACCGAGCTTTACTGGATAAATGCCTACCTTCAC
>ERZ777011.1379-NODE-1379-length-25919-cov-2.797131_pt1 | contig 25919 bp, 21 predicted proteins | sample MGYA00374964_ERZ777011 | MGnify/ENA primary metagenome ERZ777011 (study PRJEB29310, sample SAMD00008975) | mouse gut metagenome | study: EMG produced TPA metagenomics assembly of the Metagenome analysis of fecal microbiota from mouse which was promoted... | reverse complement strand
ATCGTCTGCACGCCGAAATAGTACTCCTCCGGAACCTGCATGTAACCGATCAGGTCGTGTTCCTCTCGTGTTTTGCCCGACAGTTGGGCAGTCGTGATATCCATAACTGAATAAGGTTGTATGTTTGTTTTTAGTTCGTTTTAAATAGACGGGCCGACAAGGCCCTAATTCCGCAAATGTAGCTATTTTTACGTGTGGTTATCCTTTTAAGCTACAAAAATTTACAAAAAGCCCTCGGAAACTGTCATTTTAACACTTTCGGGGGGGGCTGGAGCGGTGCGGCTCCGCCGGCTATTTGGGCGCTTTCCTGTAGAGATAGAGAGCGATCAGGGCGTAGAAGATGTCGGGAAGCCAGACGAGCAGGATAGGAGAGAAGAACGAACTGCTCTTGGCGAATTCGGCGGCGAACTTGCACACGAGAATGTAGGTGAAGCAGAGACCGATGCCGATACCGATGTGCAGTCCCGTTCCGCCGCGCACCTTGCGTGAGGAGAGCGATACGCCGATGACGGTCAGCACGAAGGTGGCCATCGGATAGGCGAAACGGTTCTGCCGTTCCACCTCGAACATCGATACCATGTCCGACCCTTTGGCCCGCTGCTCCTCGATGAAGCGGCTGAGCTGGCCGATGCTCATGGTCTGGATGATGTCTTCCAGCTTGCCCAGCTCCACCACGTCGAGATTGATCATGGTGTCGAGCTTCTCGCGTTTTTCGAGGCGCTCGATGTCGTTCTCGTCGAAGGTGCGCATCAGGTATTTCTCTGCCGTCCAGTGTTTCGTGTCGGGGTCGAACTTCACGTCCGATGCTTCGAGGGAGGCCACCATGCGGCTCTCCTCGTATTTCTCGATGGCCAGGTAGGAGGCTTTTCCCGAACCGTTGTAGCTGCGGATGTAGGCGAACGTCCCCGGGTAGACCTGGCGGTAGATATGGCGGTCGTAGCGGATGTAGGTGTTTTTGGTGAGGTGTTTCCGCTCGAACTCCACCCGTCTGGCGTTGGCGTTGGGGATTACCCACAGATTGAGACTCAGCGAGAAGAGGGTGATAAGCAGGGCCGAGAGGAAATAGGGCCACATGAGCCGGCGGAAACTCACGCCGCTCGAGAGAATGGCGATGATCTCCGTCTGATAGGCCATCTTGGAGGTGAAGAAGATGACGGCGATGAAGGTGAACAGTCCGCTGAACTGGTTGATGAAGTAGGGGATGAAGTTGAGGTAGTAGTCCACGGCGACGGACTGGAGCGACGCCTTGGTGGTGATGAAGTCGTCCATCTTTTCCACCGCGTCGAACACCACGACGATGACGATGATGAGCGCGATGGCGAACGCGAAAGTGCCCAGAAACTTCCGGGTGATGTACCCGTCGAGTATCTTGAAGCCGGGGAACTTTATTTTTTTTCTGTTTGCCATGCCGTTGTCGAAAGCCTCCGCCGGAGGCAAGCCAAAGTTACAACCTCCGGGTCAATTTTACAACCATTTCGCGTTTCCACTCCGCAAACGTGTCCGCCGCGATCTGCCTGCGGGCCTCGTCGACGAGCCACATGTAGAAGGCGATGTTGTGCAGCGAGGCGATCTGCGCCGCCATCATTTCGCCCGATACGGCCAGGTGGCGCAGATAGGCCTTCGTGTAGCGCGTATCGGCGAAGCAGTGCCCCATGGGGTCGATCGGCGAGAAGTCCCGGCGCCACTTCTGGTTGCGGATGTTGATGATGCCTTCCGAGGTGAAGAGCATGCCGTTGCGCCCGTTGCGGGTGGGCATCACGCAGTCGAACATGTCCACTCCGCGGTCGATCGCCTCCAGAATGTTGACGGGTGTTCCCACCCCCATCAGATAACGGGGTTTGTCTTGCGGAAGTATGTCGTTGACGACCTCGATCATTTCGTACATCACCGGGGCGGGTTCCCCTACGGCGAGTCCCCCGATGGCGTAGCCGTCCGCGTCGAACTGCTGTACGAACCGTGCCGATTCGGCTCGCAGATCGGGATAGGTGCACCCCTGTACGATGGGGAAGAGCGATTGCCGGTGGCCGTATTTGGGGGCTGTGGCGGCATAACGCTCGAAGCAACGTTCCAGCCAGCGGTGGGTGAGGCGCAGCGATTTGGCGGCGTAGTCGCGCGGCGAGTCGCCCGGAGGGCACTCGTCGAAAGCCATCATGATGTCGGCCCCGATGGTGCGTTGGGTGTCGATGACGTTTTCCGGAGTGAAGAGGTGGCGCGAACCGTCGATGTGGGAGCTGAAGCGGCATCCCTCTTCGGTCAGTTTGCGGCACTGGGCCAGGGAGAACACCTGGAAACCTCCGCTGTCGGTGAGCATCGGCTTGTCCCAGGTGCAGAAGCGGTGGACGCCGCCGGCCGCCTCGATCACCTCCATGCCCGGACGCAGGTAGAGGTGGTAGGTGTTGGCGAGGATGATGCGTGCGCCCGCATCGGCCAGGTCGCGGTGGAAGATACCCTTGACGCTCGCGGCCGTCCCCACCGGCATGAAGACGGGGGTCTCGACGGTGCCGTGGTCGGTGGTGAACCGTCCCGCCCGGGCTGCGCTTCCCGCCGCCCTGTGTTCCACTTCGAAAGTCATTGCTGTTTTGAGATGGCTGTGGTTTTGGTCCCCAAAGGTAAGCAATTCCCTCCCATTTACAGCAAATCGGCATGCGGTGTGGCTCCGGATGCGGGGCGCGGCGGGTTTTGCCCTCCCTTTTTTTGCTATTTTTGCGCTCCGCGTTTTGCGGAGCGATGGCCGGCAGGTTGCGGGCGCTTTCCGGACCGCTTACTCGGGCGGGGGCGAGGCTTCCGCTTCGTAGGGACGACGCTGCGGAGATACCCCGGCAGCTCTTTTCCGTTGTCGTTTCCTGCTCCCGGAGTGCTTTTATTCCGGCGATTTTCCGTAAATTTGTCTTCGGGGACAGTTATCTTTTCTACCGTGATGCGAAAACTCGTAATAATACCGACCTATCTGGAGCGGGAGAATATCTCGGCCATGATCGACAAGGTCTTCTCGTTGCCCGAACCGTTCGATCTGCTGGTGATCGACGACGCCTCGCCCGACGGGACGGCGGATATCGTGCGTGTGCGGCAGGCGGAGTTTCCCGGCCGGCTCTTTTTGCTGGAGCGTCCCGGAAAATTGGGACTGGGGACCGCTTATCTGACGGGGTTCCGCTGGGCGCTGGCCGAAGGCTACGACTACGTGTTCGAGATGGACTGCGACTTTTCGCACAACCCCGACGACCTGCTGCGGCTCTACCGGGCGGCGGTGGAGGGGGCGGATGTCGTCGTCGGCTCGCGTTATATCCAGGGCGTGAATGTGGTGAACTGGCCCATGTCGAGACTGCTCATGTCGTATTGCGCCTCCGCCTATGTGCGGACCGTGACGGGGATGCCCGTGCGCGATGCTACGGCGGGATTCGTCTGCTACTCCCGCGAGGTGCTCGAAACCATCGACCTGGATGCGGTGCGGATGAAAGGTTACGGTTTCCAGATCGAGATGAAGTATACCGCCTGGCGGCTGGGTTTCCGGATCGGGGAGGTATCCATCGTCTTTATGGACCGCACCGCCGGGGTGTCGAAGATGAGCAGCGGCATCTTCGGAGAGGCTTTTTGGGGCGTCGTCAAGCTGCGGTTGCGAAGGATACGTCCCGTAGCCGCGCGTCCCTGAGGCGCAGACGGGAGGGGCGCTTTCCGGCGATCGCCCTTTCCACGGTTCCGGCGGTGTGCGCCGAATCGGGTTCATCTGGATATATCCATGTTCCGCCGATGCCTCGCGGGGCGCGGTCCGAATCTTCTCTTGAAATGGCCAATTACGTCGAATCATACCTCACCTACATCGGGAGCGGCAGGCGCTATTCGCCCAATACGGTGAAGAGCTACGCACGCGATATCGGGATGCTGCTCGAATTTCTCGGTACGGATGCCGACGGGTTCGAGCCCGCGCGGCTGGAGGCCGACGATATCCGCGAATGGATCGTTTCCCTCTCCGACGGAGGTCTGAAGCCGTCGAGCATCAACCGCATGCTCTCCGCGTGCGGCTCTTTTTACCGTTACCTGCAACGCGAAGGAGCGGTCGGGGGGAATCCTTTCCGGAAGGTTTCGGCGCTCAAGACTCCCGCCCTGCTGCCCTCGTTCATTCCGGAGGGGCGGATGGCGGCGCTGGTGGACGAGCTTGCCGCCGAGATGGACGAGGCGACCGATTTTCGTACCATGCGCGATGCGTTGGTGGTACTCTTTTTGTATTCTACGGGAATACGGCTTGCCGAACTGATCGCGATAGACCGGACCGATTTCGAGAAGGGTTTCCGGGAGCTGCATGTGACGGGGAAGGGCGACCGCGAGCGGATGGTGCCTGTGGTACCCGAGCTGCAACACCGGCTGACCGAATATATCTCCGTGATAAAGCGTGAAAATATTTGCAGATCCGGAGAAAAAGCGCTATTTTTAACTGAGAAAGGAGAACGTATCTCCCGGACGGAGGTCTACCGCATCGTGCGGGGGCAATTGACGGCACTGGGAGTGCAGGGAAAGCGGAGTCCGCACGTGTTGCGGCACACCTTCGCCACCCACCTGATGAACAGCGGCGCCGATCTGCGCGAGATCCAGGAGTTGCTGGGGCACAGTTCGCTCGATGCCACGCAGGTCTATACCCACAACAGCATCGCGAAACTGAAGGAGATCTATGCCGGAGCGCATCCCCGCGGAAAGGAGAAGTGACGCGGGCCGGAGCAGGGGCGGGAGTCCCGGGGCCTGCCGCGTAAACGATAAACGGCGCCGGAGGGCGCCTTAAAGTAAAGGAGGATTAGTTATGAACGTACAGATTCAGGCAGTTAAATTCGATGCCGACAGGAAGCTCATCGAATTCGTAGAGGCAAAGATGGCGAAACTCGACCGTTTCATAGAGCGTGCGACCGGAGCCGAAGTCAGCCTTAAACTCGACAAGGATAACGAGAAGGGAAACAAGGTGGCGATCATCCGGATAGAGGTCCCCGGCGACGAACTGGTGGCCGAGGCGCGCAGCAAAAGTTTTGAGGAGTCGGTGGACAATGCCATAGATGCACTGAAGCGACAGATCGAGAAACACAAGGAGCGTTACGCCAAATAATCCTTCGGCCAGCGGGAGGGCCTGTTCCCGAGAGCGATGCCGGGCCGGATGCGTATGCGTCCGGCCCGGTCCGTTTTTTTTGCCGGGACCGGCGGATGGGGCGGGAGAGGCCGGCGATTATTCGGGAAAAACGTTCCGATTCAGCTCGAATTATGGTAAATTTGCAAAAGACGTTTTTGCGGACTCCCGTGCAACAAAAGGGCGGTGCCGCACGTCTTTAAAGGAAACGGAGCGATAAATCTACTCAGGAATGAAAAGAGTTGTGTGGACATTGGCGGTGTTGGCCGCGGCGGCGCTTACCGGATGCCGGGAGAGGAGCGATCATGACAGTGTGACGCTGGACAGGTATGCGTTGGAGATGCGTACGGGCGATACGCAGACGGTTTATATCCTGACGGGCGACCCCGACCGCACGGTGTGGCGCAGCGACAACGAGTTCGTGGCGACCGTCCGCAACGGGCGCATCTCGGGGTGTCGTATCGGCAAGACGCGCATTACGGCCAACAACGCTTCGGTGGCCGTGACGGTCACGGGGCGTTCCAGCCTGTACGAGGAACCCATGGAGGAGTTGAGATGGGGTATGCTGCGCGAGGAGGTCGTCGCTCGTTTCGGGTTGCCCGACAGGTTGGAGGAGAACGTGCTGACCTACCGCCTGGACTCCTCGGTCAACTCGTTCCGGTCGTATGACTTCGATGAGCACAACAGACTCGTTGCGGCTCACATCACCGTCGCGAGGGACAAGACGTTGCAACTCGACGATTTCCTCGGAGAGCGTTACCTGCAGTTGAGCGACGACGACCGGCAGGAACGGGACTATATCGACAACCTGACCTATACGCAGGCTACCGTGCGGGTGAGCCGGGTGGGGTACGACGACGATTACTGGCTGGTTTCCTACCGGCGGGTCAACTCCTGACGCGCTCGGCTGCGGAAGGGGCAAGACACAGGGGGAGGGCATACGCCCTCCCCCTGTGTCTTGCGGTGTCGTGGCGGTGCCTACCGTTTGCGCTTGCCGAGCCGCATGCCTCCTTTCCTGCTGCGGGAGGCCATGTCGTCGAGCCGTTCCTCCTTGATCTCCTGCGGAGTCATCAGTTTGAACTCGTGGTAGTAGATCTTGACGAGCAGCAGAAAGAGGGAGATGAGCAGCGGACCGAAGATGATTCCCCAGAATCCGAAGAGCGGGATACCCATGAAGACACCGAAAATGACGATGAGCGGATGGGTGTCGGTCATCTTCTTGTTGAGGAAGATGCGGATCAGGTTGTCGACGTTGGCGATGACCAGCATGCCGCAGAGCATCAGCAGGACGCCTTGCCACACGTGGCCCTGCATGATGACGGAGATGCCCAGCGGAATGCTTACGATGACCGAGCCTACCACCGGTATCAGTCCGGCGATGGCGGTGAGGAAGGCCCAGAAGGCGATGTGCTGGATGCCGAACAGCCAATAGACGAGGGCGGCCGTGAGCCCCTGGCCGAGCATGATGATGGGGATGCCGAGGGCGTTGCTGTAGATGATGTCGGATACCTCTTTGTTCACCAGTTGGCGGTTGTCGCCTTTGAACGGATTGTAGCGTCCCAGCCGTCGTTCGAGTTTGCGTGCGTTGGCCAGCATGAAGTAGAGGATGATGATGGTGAAGAGGATGTTGATGACGAAGCTGTAGGTGGTGTTGATGATGGAGCCTGCCGCTTTGGTCAGGTAGGCCGACGAGTCGGAGAGGTAGGTGGCCGGAATGAGGTTGAAGGGGAGTTGACGGTTGATCTTCTCCACGATGCCGTCCAGTCCGGAGAGCAGGCTCTTGAAATCGATGTTGATGATTTCGGCGGAGATCACCCGGAAGACCCCGAACAACAGTCCGCCCAGTACGATCAGCGCCAGGGCGACGAGCAGCAGCGAGGCGAGCCAGGGCCGCCAGCGGTATCGCTCGATGAGCTTGTATTGCCAGGGGCGGAAGACCATGTAGAGCGTGATGGCCCCCAGAAAGGAACCGATGATGAAGGAGAGCTCCCGGAGCATGACGACCCCGATCAAGATCAGTACCGACAGGAAGAGGAGTTGCCGGAAGAAAAGATTGTTCTTACGGATGGTTTCGTCTAATTCTGCCATAGGTCGACGATGTTAGATGGTTTTTGGTGTTTAATTTTCTGTTTGTCAGTATTTTATTTTTGGTGTTCGCGGCTGCGATACGGGGGTGGGAACAAAAATTGCTCCAAAAGGAGGCAGGCGGTGCGGGATAATATTTTTTATTTTTTTGCTTTTTTATGAAAAAGAAAATATATTTGCACCTCGATTGAAGGCGGGATGTAGTTCAGTCCGGTTAGAATGTTGGTCTGGGGGACCAAAGGTCGCTGGTTCGAGTCCAGTCATCCCGACGAAAGGTGGCAGCTCTCTGTGTAAGAGGGCTGCTTTTTTTGTGTTCGCGGCGACTGGTGCGCCTTCGCGGAGAGGCGTGTCGGTCGTAGGCGTCCGCTGCGTCCGGGCATTGCGATCGTACTTCGTAGTTCCGGACCGAAAGAGGGGGCGCGGTTGGAGTCGGGCGCCGGGCGGTGCCGTCGGTTTGCGCGGACGGGACGGTTTCGCCGGTCTTGCGGCGCGGCGGTTCAAGGGGGCATCGGGCGCCGGGATGGGAACGCGATGCGTGGACGGCGCGTGTGACGGCCGGACCGGAGGGGGAAAAGGTATGCGCGGGGAGGACCTCAGTCCTCCCCGCGCATACCTTGCGGAACGATTCGGTTATTTGCGGCGGGACTTGTCGTTTTTCACGTCGCGGTATTCGAGCCCTTCGTTGTAGATGTGCATCGCCTGCATGCTCATACCCATGCTGGAGTATCCTCCGTCGTGATAGAGGTTCTGCATGGTGACTTTGCGCGTGAGGTCGGAGAAGAGCGTGATGATGTAGTCGGCGCATTCGGCCGCCGTGGCGTTGCCCAGGGGCGACATGCGTTCGGCGAAATCCATCAGGTTGTCGAGTCCCATCACGCCGCTGCCGGCGGTGGTGGGGGTAGGCGACTGCGATACGGTATTGATGCGGATGTTCTTCTCGCGACCGTAGATGTACCCGAAACTGCGGGCGATGGATTCGAGCATGGCTTTGCCGTCGGCCATGTCGTTGTAGCCGTAGAGCGTGCGCTGGGCGGCAATGTAGCTCAGCGCCACCACCGATCCCCACTCTTCGATGGCGTCGAACTTGCGGCAGGTCTGTATCACCTTGTGGAACGAAATGGCCGATATGTCCACCGTCTTGTGGTAGTAGTCGTAGTCCAGGTCATCGTAGGTGCGTCCCTTGCGCACGTTGGGCGACATGCCGATGGAGTGCAGCACGAAATCGAATTTGCCGCCCAGGTGTTCCATCCCTTTCGTCACGAGGTTTTCGAGGTCTTCCACATTCGTGGCGTCGGCGGGTATCACGACGGCTCCGCACCGCTCGGCGAGTTCGTCTATCGTACCCATGCGGATGGAGACGGGGGTGTTGGTGAGCACGAGCTTCGCACCCTCCTCGCGGGCGCGTTCGGCCACTTTCCAGGCGATGGATTTGTCGTTGAGGGCGCCGAATATCAAACCGCGCTTCCCTTTCAGCAGATCGTATGACATAGTTTTCCGTTTAAGTAAGTAAGACGCCGCAAAGATAGGAACTTCCGGCCGATTTGCGTCAACGGGGTCCCGTACCTCCTCACCTCCTCACCTCCTCCTCCTCCTCCTCCTCCTCCTCCTCCACCTCCTCCTCCTCCGGTTTTTCCCTCTTCTCCTCCCGCGGGGAGCGGATATTAATATATTGGTAGAAAAGTCGAAGTTTGCATATCTTTGCGCGATCCCTAAGGGAATTGTTTAAAAATCATCGATATGAAACAGTGGTTCAGTGTGGCCGCCCTTGCGGCGGCCGTGGTATTTGTCGGTTGCGGTACCGTGGATTTGACCGATCACGGGCGTGCCCCTGCAAACATAGGTCCCCTGACCGTGGATCGGAACAGGATCGGCACGGAGCAGCCTTTTACGGCGACTTGTGTTGTGCCTGCCGGAGCACACAACATCGCGTCGGTGGAGTATCTGTGGGGAATTCGTCCGGCTGCGGAGCAGGCGTCGGCTCCCGGCGTTACCCGTACTTCGCCCGTGCCGCCCCATGTGGAGGAGAAGCAGTTTACCGCTCCTGCGACGGCCGGTGAGTATGTGGTGAGCTGTACGGCGCGGTATGTGTTCGGCGCACCCGATGTCGACGGCAATGCGTATAAGGATGTGACCGGGGAGGTGCGTGTACGTGTCGAACCTTGCGATGTGCTCCGCTCCTTCTGGGGCGATAGCATGCAGGAGACCGAACGCAACTATCCGGGGGTGAGCGTTTATACCGATGGGTTGGGCGGAATGATCTACGATCCGCTTCAGTCGGGGCTCCCCGCCATCGCGACGGCTTTCCGGTTTACCGACGGAAAACTCTCCAGTATCTTGCAGACCGAAGAGGTGGAGACGGCCAAGGGGAGCGGCTTCTACATGCACTACCTGCTGCTGCATCACCGGGTCACGACGAGTCCGGCGTTGATGCTCGCCTGCGACAGCGCCGTGATCGAGTGGGCCGACGGTACGAAGGAGACGCCCGCTGCCGAGACCGACAACAAGGACAAGGAGAAACAGGCACGCATCGACGCCGGTCTGATTGCCCGCGAGGCGAAGATCGCATCCGTTTTCCATAGCGACACCTATACCTTGACGCTCGTTGTGGAGGAGATCGACGGCAAGGTGATTTTCGATCGCGTCTATACGCCCCGCAAGGCGCAGTAAAGGCGTCGCTGCGGAAGGTGCCGAACGCGGAAGGAAGGCGGAAAAGTACTCGGTGCCGGTCGGCCGGAGAAACGGTCGGTCGCCGGTGTGCCTCCTGTCGTTTCGGCGACCTAAAACGCCTTGAAAGCCGGATGAAGTGCAACTCAGGAGGGCGTCCCATCGCAAATGGGACGCCCTCCTGAATTGTTTCCGTTTCCCGGCGGCGCTCGATCAGAAGTACTCCTGCCGGAACTCGTACTCCTCCCGGAAGGCTTCGAACCTTTCGGGAGCCGTTTTCAGTGCTTGCGACTGGCGCTCGATGTCGAAGCGGGCCGTTACGGTCGCACGCATCTCCGCCCAGCCGATCGGTCGGCGTGCGATTCGCGTCACGCCGGTCGGATACCATCCCGTCAGCGGCAGCCTGAACGCTTCGGCCACCGCGGCGACGACTGCTGCCGAGGCATTGGCCTTTCCTTGCTCGGAGTAGCCTGCGATGTGGGGTGTAGCCAGCAGTGCCGCTTCGAGCAGCTCCCGGTTCGGTGTGGGCTCGTGCTCCCAGGTGTCGATGCAGCAGGAGCAACGTCCTGCCGCGATCGCTCGCCCGAGCAGCTCTTCGTCCACGATGCCTCCGCGGGAGGAGTTCAGCAGGAGGGCACCCGGCTTGAGAGCGGCGAAGAAGCCTTCGCCGGCGAGCCGTGCGGTGGGGTAGGGACCTTCCCTGCGCATCGGCACGTGGAAGGTGACGATATCCGACCGGATCGCCAGTTCTTCGAGCGGCACATAGCCTTCCGCCCGGCCCAGGTGCTCCGCCGCTTCGCGCGGCGGGTCGGAGCGCAGGACCCGGAAGCCCCACTCCGTGGCGTACCGCTCCACCAGCCGCCCCACGTGGCCCACACCCACGATGCCCAGCGTCCGTTCTTCGGGGAGCTCCCTGCCCACCGTCCGGGCGAGGACGGCCGCTACCCATTGGAGCACGCCCCCGGCGTTGCAGCCCGGTGCGGAGACCGTTGTTATGCCGTGGGCGGCGCACCACGGCAGGTCGATGTGGTCGGTCCCTATCGTTGCAGTGGCCACCATGCGGACGGTGGAACCGGCCAGCAGTGCGGCATCGCAGCGGGTTCGCGTGCGCACCAGCAGTGCATCGGCCTCTTTCACCGCCGGAGCCGTAATCTCCCTGCCCGGCAGGTAGACCACCTCGGCATAGGGTTCGAATACGCCCCGTATGTAGGGGATCTTGTCGTCGGCTACTATCTTCATTGTCGTCTTTTGAATATCGTGGATGAAACCGGGGCGGGAGCGTCTGCGTCCGGGGTCAGATGATGAATTCGATCTCCCGGAAGAGGAAGCTCCGCTCCTGGCCGTCGATGGCTACCGTCAGCCTGCCGTCGGGTGCCGCGCCGCATATCGTGCCGATCACCTCGCCCCGGTCGGGCAGGAAGAAACGCGCGGGTTTTCCGCGGCGGTAGAGCAGTGCATTGTAGTCGTCGCTGATTTGCCGGGCTCCGCCGCTTTCGAGCGTGCCGTAGCGTTCCGCGAGGCGGGCGTAAAGACGCTCGAATACCGCGGTCGTTTCGTGGCGGACGCCCGTCTCGGTGAGCAGGGAGCACGGGTTGGCGATCCATTCGGGAAAACGCTCCTGGTTGATGTTGAGGCCTATGCCGGCGATCGTGCGGACGAGGTGCGAACCCTCCAGGCTGTGTTCCAGCAAGATGCCGCATATCTTCCGGTCGCCGACGTAGATGTCGTTGGTCCATTTGATGGCAGCCTCGACGCCGTACTCCCGCAACGTGTCGGCGACGGCGAGTGCGACGGCCTCCGAGAGGAGAAATTGTTCGGCAGCCTCCAGGAAGGTCGGTTCCAGGACGAGACTGAAGGTGAGGTTCTCGCCCGGGACGCTCTCCCAGCGGTGGCCGCGCTGTCCCCGGCCTGCGGTCTGGCGCACGGCGATGATCGCATCGCCGTGGCGGTAGCGGTTGCGGTCGGCGGCCTCGGTGTTGGTCGAGCCGCACTCCGCCAATATCGTTGTTTTTCCCCGGAGCATGTTGTTATTTGCGGAAAGGAGGTTCGTCGTAACGGAGGAAGGCATAGCTGACGGCCACTGTTCCCCGCATGTGCAGCATCTTGTATTCGAGGTAGTTGCTGCCTCGTCGGAAGATGTCCTTGAAGCCCATCGAGAAACGCGCGGTCATCCTGACGCGCGGCACGATCTGCCACTCGTATCCCAGCAGCAGCCCGGCATCCCACTTGCCGAGGTAGTCGTTGAAGACGGGCATCGCCTCCGGCGGTACGGGGGTGTCGGGAGTCACCAGGATGGGCGGTTTGGCGGGCGAGCCGGGGGTCTCCACGAGTCCCTTCAGGGGCGTGGTGTTGAACCGGCTCCTGAGGATGTAGCTGTAATAGGCTCCCAGGTACACCCGGTTGCGGCCGCCGCCAAAGCTGTAGCCCACATAGACGGGCAGCTCCAGCATGGAGAAGTTCATCATCACATTGGCCGTTCCCCGGAAACGTGTCACCAGATCCTCGCCGTCGGGGTTCGGGAGCCGGAACTGTTGGCCCGATACCCATGCTTCGGCGTCGATGCCAACCTGCTTGTAGGTGAGTTCCGCCGTGAGCGAGAGGCGGTAGGGCATGTGGGCGGTGAAGGAGAGGCCGAGCGAGGGGCTCAGCTTCGGTACGGCGCTCATCTTCATGGCTCCGCCCCGTAGGTGGGCGGGAGGCCAGGGCGCGGCGGCACCCAGGTCGAGCCCGATGTGTACGCCGAACGCGTATCTCGCCTCTTCGGAGAGACGTTTGCCTGCCGTGTTTCCTTTGCTCGGGAGGGGCAGGGAAGCGGAGACCGGCTGAGGCGGAAGCTCTGTCCGTACCTCTTTCTGCCTCTGTGCCGGAGCGGGTTCCTGTGCTTCCGGGGCTGCGGGAAGGGGTGCGGTGCGTACCGCGGGGCATGTCCGCACGATGTCGGCCGGTTCCGGCGACTGACCGCAGGTGCGATCCGTGCCGACCGCTACGGCCAGCAGGAGTGCGGTGTATCGTATGAGATGCTTACTCTTCATAAATTAACCGGATGTTGTCGATTTTCAGTACGGAGCCCACCGCCCCCTTGAAGGTGTCGCCTTTCGAGGAGGAGGAGAACGTGACCGTCATGTGGGTGTACGACGGATAGGCGCCCTCGTACTTCAGCGGGACGAAGACCGTCTGCCACGTATTGTCGGGGAGGATGAGGTCGGCCGGGTGGCTACTACGGAGTGGCCGCGGGCCACCCTGTCGGCGTTGTTGCGGGGATGCCAGGTGCCGTCGGGGCGCATGCCGTGGTATTCGAGCACTTCGGAGGGGTCGTGCTGGCGGATGAGCTCGATGGCCAGCGATCCGGAGTCGCTCGACGGACCGTTGCCCGGATGGTAGAGGACGTCTGCCTGCATGCCTTTCAGGGGGCGGTTGGAGGAGAAGGGGATGCCGTAGTGCATCATGACTGTCGGGTCGTTCATGTTGCCCGTGGGGTTGGAGTCGTCGAACCAGCCCAGGAAGAGCGAGCCGGCGGCGAGTTTGCCGATCAGCGTGTTCTTGGTTTCCATCTGCACCGCTTTGCCCTGGCCCGGGGCGCCTGTCGTCTGCGTGGTGCCTTCCACCACCACGGGCGAGGTCATGTTGGCCGAGGCCCAGTAGGGGCTGCCCTTGATGCCTTTGGGCAGGGGCGTCCGCAGGTCGGCCCATTGCTCGAAGTCGGCGTTTCGCAACTGCGGCATGTAGGTGGTGTGCAGCCTCCATTCGCGCGTTTCGCCGTTCTGGGCCGTCACGGTGAAGGGGATGTCCTCCACGCGGTCGAATTCGACCGCACCGGAGCCGTACGGATCGGTCAGGGTGCAGGTGGCCTTGTAGGAGAGACCCATGCGGATGTTCATCTTGACGGGAAAGCGCCCCGTCTGGTCGAAGTTCACGGTCACGATCCCCTTCTCCGTGTCGATTCCCACCAGCTCGGCCCGGAAGTTGGGGTCGGAGAAGGAGAGGATGCGGAAGGAGGTGACGTCGGTTCCGGTCTCTTTCAGCGGCGGACGGAGCCTGAAGGTCCACACTTCGCTGTTGCGTCCGCTTTCCGAAACGATCTCCACCTTGTCGGTCGCCTCCGGGGAGTCGAATACCAGCGGATCGCGGCCGCCGTTCTGGGTGGCGATGCGGGCATACTCCGAGAGCCGGTAGTCGACGGCTGCGGTGATGGGGTATCCGTTGTCGTCTTCGGTGAGGTTCAGCGTGACGGTACGGTTGTCGTAGTCGATGGTGAGCGGTTCCGCCTCGAGTTCCACGGTGTAGGGGCGTACCTCTTTGAGCGTCACGCCGTAGAGCGCACATTCGTCGGAGGCTTCCGGGGAGCCTTCGCGCCAGTCGCGGATGACGATCTTCCATTCGTAGAGGCTGCCGTCGGAGGCCTCCACCCCGAAGGTTTTCGGATTCTTCCACGAGTCGGTGCCCTCCCAGTCGAAGTTGCTGAGATCGACGAGGGTGGCGCCCGCGCTGATGCGGATGTCGACCGTCAGCTTCAGCTTCCAGGGGTCCAAGGAGGGGTATTTGGGATTGTGTATCTCCACCGCCCGCAGGTAGATGCAGCGGTTCACGGGGTCGATCTCGGCCGTCCGGTCGGCATCCATGACGATGGCCGGTACCGGTTCGTCCCGCAGGGAGTTCTCCCGGACTTCCGAGGCGGTGTAGTCGTAGGAGAAGGCGAGCACCGAGGCCACCGGCGAGTCGTACTCCCGCAGGCGTACGATCCAGTGCCGGGCGATGCCGTTCGCCGTGTCCAGCAACCAGAAGGAGCGGATGCTCTCCGGGTCGGGAAACGACAGCTCGCCCGCATCCCCTACCAGCGATACGCCGTCGGGCAGCGGTATCTCCATGTCGATCTTCAGCGGGTACGGCGGCGAGCCGGCCAGGGTGTTGATGTAGAGCGTGAGGGTGTCGGCGGGCGCGTCGTCCGCTATCGAGGCGGTGAAGCGGTGCTCCTCGATCGAGAAGCCTTTGCTGCCCGGCTCGGCCGAGAATCCGGTCAGATCGGTGGGGGCCAGGGTGCCGGGGTCGATGTCGGCGGAGTCGGCGTCGACCGTCGGAAGCAGGGCGAGGCCGAACGTCCATTGCTTTTTGGTGCCGTCGCGGGCCACTACCGTGATGCGGTGCCGTTCGCCGGCCGAGCCGAACGCGTAGGTCGTCGAGCCGTTCCCCTCGAGGGTGGCGCCGTCGCTGAGGGTGAATTCGGGCGTGAGCGTCAGCGGGAACCGCGGGTCGACGACATTCGCGAGTGCCAGATACCCCTCCTCGGGGACGTCGCTCCGGACGATGGTCAGCAGATCGGCCACCACGCTTTGGGCGGGCAGATCGGCGAACGATACCGGCGGAAAGAGGTCGGCGTCGCTGCTGCTGGCCGTATAGTCGATCTTGAACGTATACTCCCGCGGCAGGCCGCTGAGCGCCTGGACATAGAATTTGGGCTCCTGGAAGAGGTAGTTGCCGTGTTCGTCCAGGATGGGCTCGTCGCCGTTCTCGCCGCCCCGCTGGATGTCTATCTCGATCCAGTCGTTGAAGTCGAGTCCGGTGACGCGGTCTATCGGGTTCTCGAAACGGGGCTCTCCTTTGAAGTAGAGCGGGAAGTGGTGGATGCCGTACAGGACGGGAATGCGGATGGTGTTGCTCGCCATGACCGGTTCGCCGATCACGATTTCGCCGTCGGTGCCCTTGTGCTCCGTGATTGCGAAGGAGAATACGGCGTTGTAGTCGTTCAGCCCGTCGATGTCGCTGCATGCGGCGAGCAGCAGCACGCAGAGCGAGAAGAGGAGAATGCGCAGGTTTTTCATACGTGTAGCAGCTGTTGGTAAGGAGTTTGCCCTATGCGGCACCGGTCGCCGCATAGGCGGCTATACCGGTACGTCGAAGTCGCGCAGGGCGTCGTTGAGCGATGTTTTGGTATCGGTGCTCTCCTTGCGGCGGCCGATGATGAGTGCGCAGGGGACGCCGTAGTTGCCTGCGGGGAAATGTTTGGTGTAGCTGCCGGGGATGACCACCGAGCGGGGCGGGACATACCCCTTGTAGGTCACGGGTTCGGACTGCGACACGTCGATGATCCGGGTCGATGCCGTAATGACCGTACCGGCGCCGATGACAGCTTCCCGGGCGATGCGGGCACCTTCGACGATGATGCTGCGCGAGCCGATGAAGCAGTGGTCCTCGACGATGACCGGTGCGGCCTGTACCGGTTCCAGCACGCCGCCGATCCCCACGCCGCCGCTCAGGTGGACCTCCTTGCCGATCTGGGCGCAGGAGCCCACCGTAGCCCAGGTGTCGATCATCGTCCCCTCGTCGACGTAGGCGCCGATGTTCACGTAGGAGGGCATCATCACCACGCCGCGGGCCAGGTAGGCGCCGTAACGGGCTACCGCCGGAGGCACGACGCGTACGCCCAGCTCCCGGTAGTTGCGCTTGAGGTCCATTTTATCGTTGTATTCCATTTCGCCGGCGTTGGTCTGGCGCAGTTCGCGCGTGGGGAAGTAGAGGATCACGGCTTTCTTCACCCAGTCGTTCACCCTCCATCCTCCTTCGCCGTCGGGTTCGGCGGTGCGGAGTTCGCCTTTGTCGAGCAGCTCGACGACTTCGTTTACCGCCGCCTGCGTTTCGAGATTCCGCAGAAGGGTATGGTCTTCCCATACCTTTTCGATCAGCTCCCTGAGTTCTGCATGGATCGAGTTTTCCATAGTTTATCGGTATATATATAGTATTCGAACGGAATGACGGGGGTAAAATTAGCTATTTTTTCCATGTCGCATCCCTTTTCCGCCGAAAGAGGGGGAGGGGAAGCGCACGATTCCCGATAAGTTTCGTAACTTTGTTAGCCGTACCGGCCTCATTTCGGACGCATTTCATATATTAAAACAAATAACCGATGAAGCAACTTCCGCTTTATGCCGCACTGGCGCTTCTGTGCCTTGCGACGACAGACTGTACTTCAAAAAAGAGAATGGAGATCAAGACCAAACCCTATCCGCAGACGGCGAAGGTCGACGTGACGGACGACTATCACGGCACCTCGGTAGCCGATCCCTACCGCTGGCTGGAGGATGACAATTCCGCCGAAACGGCAGCCTGGGTGGCGGCCGAGAACGAGGTGACGTTCGATTATCTTTCGCAGATTCCCTATCGCCCGCAGATAGACGCCCGCCTCACGGAGCTGTGGAACTACGAGAAGATAGGCGCTCCCACGAAGGTCGGCGACCGCTACTTCTATTTCCGCAACGACGGGTTGCAGAACCAGAGCGTGCTCTACATGCTCGACAGCCTCGACGACCCGCAGCCGGAGGTCTTCCTCGATCCCAATACGCTCTCGGAAGACGGCACGGCGGCGCTCAGCAGCGTAGCCTTTTCCGAGGACGGGAAATACATGGCCTACGGGATCGCCCGGTCGGGTTCCGACTGGGTGGAGATATTCGTCAAGGAGGTGCCCACGGGGCGCATGCTCGACGACGTGATCCGTTGGGTGAAGTTCTCCGGCGCCAACTGGGCGGCCGATTCGCAGGGCTTCTACTACCGGGGGTACGAGGAGCCGGCCAAAGGGTCCGAACTCTCCGGCCAGAACCAGTTCCAGAAGGTCTATTACCACAAGCTGGGAACGCCGCAGTCCGAAGATGAGATCATTTACGCCGATCCCACGCATCCGCTCCGTTACTACGACGGATTCGACGACGGCGATACGGGCAAGTACCTCTTCGTGAGCGTTTCGGAGGGTACCTCCGGTACGCAGCTGATGTACAAGCGTACGGGTGTGCGCGAGCCCTTCCGCATCATCCTCAAGGGATTCGACCACGAGTACTCCGTGGCCAAGGTCCGGGACAACATGCTCTACCTCTACACCAACGAGGGTGCACCCAACTACCACCTCCTCCGCATGGACGTGCGTTTCCTGCCCTCGCCGCCCGAGAGGATTCTGCCCGAGGACCCGAACATGTTCCTGCAGTCGGTGCGTTTCGTGGGGGACTATATCTTCGCCATCTACATGAAGGACGCCTCCAGCCGCGTCTACCAATACACCCTCGACGGGAAGCTGGTGCGCGAAGTCGCGCTTCCGGGTATCGGTACCGTGGCCGGCTTCGAAGGCAAGGACGATGCGACCGAGACGTTCTACACCTTCTCCACCTTCACCGCTCCGCCCGCGATCTACCGTTACGACCTGACCACCGGCGAGTCCACCCTCTTCGCCCGTCCGGAGGTGAAGTTCGATCCGGAAGATTTCGTGACCGAGCAGGTCTTCTTCCCCAGCAAGGACGGCACGCAGGTGCCCATGTTCCTCTCTTATCGGAAAGACCTGAAGAAGAACGGCAAGAATCCCGTCTACCTTTACGGTTACGGCGGTTTCAATGCGCCGCTGACGCCCGGCTTCAGTCCCACCAACATCGCCATGATGGAACAGGGAGCCATCTACGTATCGGTCAACCTGCGCGGGGGTAACGAGTACGGCGAGGCATGGCACAAGGCGGGAATGCTGACCAACAAGCAGAACGTCTTCGACGACTTTATCGCCGCGGGAGAATACCTCGTGCGGAACAAATACACGTCCAACAGGAAGCTCGCCATTGCGGGCGGTTCCAACGGCGGACTGCTCGTGGGCGCCTGCATGACGCAGCGTCCCGATCTCTTCGCCGTGGCGTTCCCGCAGGTGGGCGTGCTCGACATGCTCCGTTACCACCTCTTCACCGTTGGTTGGGGTTGGGTAGTCGAGTACGGTTCGAGCGACGATCCCGAACAGTTCGAGTATATCTACAAGTACTCCCCGCTCCACAACATCAAGGAGGGTACCTGCTATCCGGCGACGATGGTCACCACCGGCGACCACGACGACCGTGTGGTGCCGGCCCACTCCTTCAAGTTCGCGGCTACGCTCCAGCAGGTACAGGGGTGCGACAAACCGGTACTGATCCGCATCGACACCAATGCCGGCCACGGTGCCGGCAAGCCCACGGCCAAGCGTATCGCCGAGGCGGCCGATATCCTCTCGTTCTTCTTCTGGAACACCGATACCGACTATCGGCCGATGAACGAATAGGGCGTAGGGAACGTGCCGCCTTGGGGCGGCGACGCTTCCGAGTGAAATGCTAAGTCTTCCGCCCGGCGGGGGACTTAGTATTTCGTTAAAGGCGCGGCGGCGCGGGGCGTGCGGTAGACCCGGCGGTGCTGCCGGCAGGGAGAAAATATCGTAATATGCAGAAAGCAAGATTGACAAGATGAAAGTATATAAGTTCGGCGGCGCATCGGTGAAGGATGCCGCCGGAGTGCGCAACATCGCCTCGATCGTGGGGGCCGAAGAGGAGCGACTCTTCGTGGTCGTATCCGCCATGGGAAAGATGACCAACGCCCTCGAAAAGTTGCTCGGTACGTTCTATGATGGCAAGACCGCGCAGGCGTTGGAGCGGTTGCAGGAGATTGTGGATTTCCATAACGGCATCATCGAAGAGCTGTGGGGCAGGCCTTTCCTGCCCGACCGCGTGGCCCGTTTCTATATGGAGCTCGAGGAGACGGTCGCCTCGTCGAATCCCGCCGTGCGCGATTACGAGGTGTGGTACGACCGGATCGTGGGGTACGGAGAGCTCATCTCCACCTCCATCGTTTCGGAATACCTCGCCGCGCAAGGGGTGGCCAATACTTGGGTGGATATGCGGGAGTGCTTCGTGACCACCGCCCGCCATAAGGATGCGAATGTGGATCTGGAGCGCTCGGCCGAGCGGCTCGTTCCGCTCGTGGAGGCCACCGACTCGCGCGTTTATGTCGGCCAGGGCTTCATCGGTGCGACGGAGGACGGGGCGCCCACTACGATCGGCCGCGAGGGGTCGGACTATTCGGCCGCCGCGGTGGGATATATTCTCGGCGCCGGGAGCGTGACCATCTGGAAGGATGTGAAGGGGATTCTGAACGGCGATCCGAAGCGGTTCGACGACGTAAGGCTGATCCCCGAGATGAATTATCTCGATGCCATCGAACTGGCCTACAGCGGTGCGCAGGTGATCCATCCCAAGACCATCAAACCGCTTCAGAACAGGAACATCCCTCTCCATGTGCGTTGTTTCGTCGATCCTTCGCTGCCGGGCAGCGTCATCCGCGCCGGAGTGCAGAAGAACCGCGAACTGCCCATACTCATCGTCAAGCCGGCGCAGGTGTTGCTGACCGTGCGGGCCAACGACTTCTCCTTTATCCTGGAGGAGCGTTTCGCGCAGATATTCGCCCTGCTCGACGAGTACATGGTGAAGGTGAACCTCATCCAGAGTTCCGCCGTGAACCTCGACCTGTGCATGGACCGCACGCGTCACCTGGAGGAGCTCACCGAGCGGCTCCGGCAGGAGGGGTACTATACGCGTTACAATACGGATATGGAGCTTATCACCATCCGCAACTACACGGCCGAACAGCTCGCGTCGCTGGAAAGGGCGCAGGATGTCTATCTGGTGCAGCGGACGCGCCGGACGTTGCAGGCAGTTCGCAGGAAGGAGGAGTGAGGGAGATGGAGATACTGAGAAAGCAGTTCTTGCAACATATCGGCCAGACCTCGCCCTCGCCCATGTTGGTGGAGGTGGAGCGTGCCGAGGGGGTGTGCTTCTTCACACCCGAAGGGAAGCGGTATTACGACATCATCGCGGGGGTGTCGGTCAGCAATGTGGGGCACGGCAATCCGGCGGTCACGGAGGCCGTGTGCCGTCAGGCCCGCGACTACATGCACGTGATGGTCTACGGCGAACTGGTGGAGCGGCCGCAGGTGCGCTTTGCCGCGCGTATCGCCGAGTACCTGCCCGCTCCGCTCGACGCGGTATACTTCGTCAATTCGGGAGCGGAGGCGGTGGAGGGGGCCCTGAAGCTCGCCAAGCGTTTTACGGGCCGCCGACGCATGGTGGCCTGCCGCAACGCCTACCACGGTTCCACGCACGGGGCGATGAGCGTCATGGAGAGCCGGGAGTTTGCCGATGCCTACGGGCCGTTGCTACCCGGTGTGGAGTGGATTCGTTTCAATGAAACGGAGGATTTCTCCCTCATCACTCCGGAAACGGCCTGCGTACTCGTGGAGCCCGTGCAGGGCGAAGCGGGGGTCCGTCTTCCGCAGGCGGGGTATCTGGAGGCGCTTCGCCGTCGCTGCGACGAGGTGGGGGCACTGTTGATCTTCGATGAGATACAGACCGGTTTCGGCCGGACGGGGGAGATGTTCGCCATGACGAAATACGGCGTTACGCCCGATATCGTCTGCCTGGCCAAGGCGCTGGGCGGGGGAATGCCGCTGGGGGCGTTCGTTTCGTCGGGACGCATCATGGAGTGTCTCTCCCATGATCCGGCTCTGGGGCATATCACCACTTTCGGCGGGCATCCCGTCTGCTGTGCGGCGGGACTTGCCGCCATAGAGTATATTATCGGGGAAGGGTTGCTGGCGGAGGTCGAACGCAAGGGGACGCTTTTCGAGGCGCTGCTGGGCGGCCATCCCGCGGTGAAGGAGATCCGCCGCAGCGGGCTGCTGCTGGCCGTGGAGCTCGGCCGGAGCGAAAAGCTCTACCGGATCATGGAGCTCTTCAAGGAGCACGGCATCCTGAGCGACTGGTTCCTCTTCTGCGATACGGCGTTCCGGATCTCTCCGCCGTTGGTCATCACCGACGGCGAGGTGGAGGAGGTGTGCCGGATCGTCACCGCGTGCCTCGATCTGCTGTAGGGGCCGGGACGCGTGCCGGGAGCTCTTCGGCCGGGCGGCGGGGGACCGCGGCGCACCGGAATGCCGGACCGAACCGGAACAGGACGGAACACAAGTTACGTATACCGCTCGTCGGGGCAAGGCCCGCGGGCGGTATCGTATTCTATGCAGGGCGACGGTCCGGGACGGAAGGCCGCGACGCCGTTGACCGGAGAAGCGGCGGATGCGGGTGATTGTATTTGTCCGAGAGCGCGGGATTGCTTACTTTTGCGGCTTCACGGAACAGACCGTGACGGCCGGCGCTTGTGCGGGGCTGCAATTGTCTAAAGGAAAAATCAGAGTAAGAAAACGTTATGGTGCGTTGGGTAAAAGGAATGGCGGTCGTTGCGGCCGTGGTATTTTCGAGCGGTGTGTATGCACAGGAGAAGCATTGCCGGGTGGAGCTCTCCGGCGGAGCCGATATCGTAAGCAACTACATGTGGCGCGGTCTGCGGGAGGCGGGGATCAGCATCCAGCCCCAGATGTCGCTTTCGGCGGGCGGCTTTGCCCTGAAAGCATGGGGGTCGAGCGCCTTCGCATCGGAGGCGTACCGGGAGATGGATCTCTCGATCTCCTACGATTTCGGACCGGTGATGCTGTCGGTAGCCGACATCTATTGCGTGTCGCCGGCGGGCGTGAAAAAGGAGAATTACGGCTATTTCAACTACCGCAAAGGGTCGCCCCATCGGATAGAGGCCGGTATCAAGTGGTGCATCTCCCAAAAGGTTCCTCTCACCCTGTCCTGGTATACGACCCTCTTCGGCGGTTCCGACTATACGGTCGGCGGCAATCGCGTCTATGCCTCCTATTTCGAGGTGTCGTATCCCTTCTCCTTTAAGGAGATCGACCTGAAGGCGGGAATCGGCATCGTGCCGTGGAACGCCTACGGGGTGTACGGCATCGACCGCGACTTCTATGTGCAGGACCTCTTCCTCAATGCCGAGCGGAGCTGGCCCGTCAAGGGACTGCCCGGGCTGGAATTCGCCATCTTCACCGCCGTCAGCTGGAACCCGGCACTGGCGGATGTCAACTTTACGGGCGGCTTCTCGTTCCGCATGTAGGCCTCGGGCGGTCGTTCGCAGAGTTTTTTCGGGGGTCCGTGATACACGGGGCCCCCTTTCTGTTTTCCGAAAGGAGCGCACGGAAGGTATGCCCCCGCGGGAAGGAGGCATCGGAGTGCCTGCTTTCGGACGGCATTTACGGCAGCCGTATTTCGGTCGGTAGGGATGGGGCGTGCGGGGCGTATCGTGTTTCCCGTGACGGATTTCGGGTACCGTTTCTCGTGCGGGTTGTTCCTTCGACCTTTGCGGTCGGTCGGTGCGGAGTAGCTACGTGCGACAGATGTCGAGCGCAGTATAGAATAATATAACAGGGGGTCCCTCATCGAGGGACCCCCTGTTATATTATTTGTCGAGGCTGCGGACTATTTCGCTGCGACTTCGGGCGTCATCAGAATCTCGATCACGTTGCCGTCGGCGAGAATCTTCGATGCGAGCTGCTTGAAGTAGTCGGAAGTGAAGCCGTTCACCGTTTCCATGTACTTCTCGTCGAGGTCATACCCGTAGAGGTGGTAGGAAACGAGGATGCTCCGCCAGTAACCGTTCTGCTTGATCTGGTCGGGGTACTGCTTGGTGAAGTACTCTTTGATCTTGCTCAGGTCTTCTTCCTTCACGCCCTCTTCGGAGAGTTTCCGGATTTCGTTCACGATATCCTGCTTGAGGTCTGTACCGGTACGAAGGAGGTGTCGCCGCTGGTCTGTACGCCGTAGGTACCGCCCTTCTCCTCGCGCAGGGTCGCCGTGTAGCGGATGTCGAGAATCTGGGAGAGGAAATCCATGGCGAGGATGTTCTCCAGCGTGTAGGGCATTTCGCCGGTGAAGATGGTGAGTACGCTGGTCTTGGGCATCTCCATCGCGGTCGAGAAGTGGTTCACCACCTTGCCCTGCGGATACCGTACGCCGTCGTCTACCCACGAATAACCCTCCTTGGTCTTGGGAAGCGAACCGATGTATTTCTCTACGAGCGGCTTCAAGGTTTTGAGGTCGACGTTACCCACGATGATATAGGTGAAGTCGTCGGCGTTGCCGTAGAGCTTCCGGTAGATCTGCTGCATCTTGGCGAAGTCGATCCGGGAAAGCTTGTCGTAGGTGAGCATCTCGCGACGCGGGTTGTGGTTGTAGAGGGTGTTGTTCAGCGTATCCTGCAACTGGAACATCGGGTTGCTTGCCATGTTCAGGTAAGCGGACTGCAGCTGGTCCATCATCACGTCGAAGTCGCTCTGGTCGAAACGCGGTGCGGTGAACGACAGGTAGAGGAGCTGGAGCATGGTTTCGAGGTCCTTGGGCGAAGCCGAAGCGTAGAAACCGTTGCTGTAGTTGCCTATGAAGGGACTTACGCTGGCCATCTTGCCGGCAAGCTGTTTGCGCAGGTCGCTGGCGTTGAATTTGCCCAGACCGGCCATGGTGGCGTAGTCGGGAAGTACGTTGGCCGAGAGTATCTCGTCTTCGGAGAGTACCGATTTACCGCCTTTGGAGATCACCTGCATGGTTACCTCGTCGGCTTTGAAGTCGGTGGGAAGCACTACGACCTTCGCGCCGTTCTTGAGCGTCCATATCGTTGCGCCGAACTTGTCGGTCTCGGTCTGCGCCACCTTGGAGCCTTTGAGCTTGGTGCGGGCCGGGATGAGGGGCTCGGCTACGAAGTCTGCGATGTTGGCTTCGAGTTCCGATGCGCGTACCTTGGCGATCGCCTCTTCGATCTGTGCAGCGGTGGGGATGGTCGCATCCGCCTTCTCGGGAGCCTGTACGATCACCACCTGGTTGGTCGGGGTAAGACGCATCTGCTGTACGAACTGGTTGAGCAGGTCGAGGTTGATTACCTGGAGCAGGTAGTTGTTGAACTCATATTCGTCCTGTGCGCTCATGAAGGGCTTGTTGAGCATGTAGTTGTAGATGAACGGCCACATGAATTCGTCGCTGCGGCGGTCGTCGCGGCGGTCGTAAGCCAGCTGTATCTGGCGCTCGATTTCGGTTTTGGCACGGTCGAATTCCGACTGCGTGAAGCCGAAACGGATCATCTTCTCTACCTCGGTGTACATGGCCTCGAATGCCCTCAGGGCTTCGCCGTCACGGGCGTTGGCCTGCACGAGCGTCACCTCCATGACGTTGTTCATGTGGCCGCTGTACATGCCTCCCGATACGAACGGCGCGTTGGGCTGCCGGGCGATGTCGCTGAAGCGTTCGTCGGCGATGGTCATCATGAACTGGTCGAGCAGGTCGAGCAGTGCGGCATCCGGCGTCTTGTTGTACTCGGTGGGGATCGGTTCCCTCTTGATGTAAAGGGTTACGTTGGTGGAGGTGAGCTCGGGGTCGGTGATGATGCCCACCACGGGTTCGTTGTTCGCAACGAATGCGATCTGCTGCTTGGCCTCCGGGTTTTCTACGGCCGGGATACCCGACATCAGGGCAACGACCTTCTTCTCCATCATGTCCACGTCGAAGTCGCCCACGATGAAGATGGCCTGCATGTCGGTGCGGTACCAGCGGTGGTAGAAGTCGCGCAGTTCCTTGTGCTCGAAGCTGCGGAGACCCTCCTCGCTGCCGATGATGTTGCGGTGCGTGTAGCGCGTGTCGCCGTAGAGGAAGGGGCGGAGTTTCTCCTGCACGCGCCAGCTTGCGTTCTGGCGGGTACGGAGCTCCTCGATGATCACGCCTCGCTCGTTGTCGATCTCATCGCCTTCCAGGGCGATGTAGTAGGCCCAGTCGTGAAGGATGAGCAGAGCGGAGTCGATGACGCCCTCGCGGTTGATGGGCACGTTGGACATGTTGTAGCATGTCATTTCCTGTGCCGTGAAAGCGTTCAGGTTGGCACCGAATTTCACGCCGATCCTCTCCAGGTAGTTGATCATGCTCTTCCCGGGGAAGTTCTGCGTCCCGTTGAAGGCCATGTGTTCGAGGAAGTGTGCCAGACCCTGCTGGGAGTCCTCCTCCTGCAGTGCGCCCACGTTGTCGAAGATCCAGAACTCAGCCTGGTTGGCCGGTTTGGCGTTGTGGCGGATGTAATAGGTCATCCCGTTGTCGAGCACGCCTTTGCGTACGTCCGGATCATCGGGAAGCTCTTGTGCGAACAGCCCCGTAACTGCTACGAGCGTCGCGGCTACCGTTAAAAAGATTTTCCTAATCATGAGATTAACATTAAAAGGGTTGATGAATATTTGTGTTGTCTGTCGTTACTGCTCTTCCTGCGGGACTTCCCTCTCCGGGGAGTCCGGGCGGTACTCGATGATGTCTCCCGGCTGGCACTCCAGTACGCGGCAGATGGCGTCGAGCGTCGAGATGCGGATGGCCTTCGCCTTGCCGGTCTT
>ERZ777011.1378-NODE-1378-length-25924-cov-3.766245_pt1 | contig 25924 bp, 18 predicted proteins | sample MGYA00374964_ERZ777011 | MGnify/ENA primary metagenome ERZ777011 (study PRJEB29310, sample SAMD00008975) | mouse gut metagenome | study: EMG produced TPA metagenomics assembly of the Metagenome analysis of fecal microbiota from mouse which was promoted... | reverse complement strand
AAAAATAGCCCGCCCTCCGGCATGGAGGCGGCCAAAGGAGGAGGAACTATGTATGCAGTATCTCAACGCGTTTCTGTGCGGCGGCGTCCTGTGTGCTATCGGACAGATTTTCATCGACAAAACCCAGCTGACCCCTGCCCGTATTCTGACGGGGTATGTGGTAATCGGCGTGTTTTTGGAGGCTATCGGTGTGTACGGGCCCATTGCCCAGTGGGGGGGAGCGGGAGCCAGCGTCCCTCTGACGGGCTTTGGTTCTAATCTGGCTAAGGGCGTGGCCAAGGCTGTGAGCGAGAAGGGCTGGCTGGGGGTCATGACCGGCGGCCTCACCGCCACGGCCGGGGGCATCGCGGCCGCGGTGCTCTTCAGCCTGATAGCCGCCCTGGTGTTCCGGCCCGGGGAGAAGCGATAGGACTGGGAGGAGCGGGCAGAACGCCCGCTCCTTTTTTCGTCAAAGGCGGGGCGTATTTTTGTGAAACCGCCCCAGGGGCCGGCGACGCTCCCCTTTTTCACCGGCGCCGGTCCCACAACCGAAGAACCGGCGGGCTCCCCCCTCCAAATTCCCTCTTGACAAATACCTCCGGGGGGTATATAGTGGAGTCAGCAAAATACCCCCAGGAGGTATACGGATGAAACAGCAATGCAGCTGCCACAAGACCCGCGTGCGCAGCCAGGAGGAGCTCAAAAAGCTCTCCAACCGCCTCAGCCGCATTGAGGGACAGGTGCGGGGTCTGCGGGAGATGCTGCAAAAGGATGTGTACTGCATGGACATTCTGGTGCAGGTGTCGGCGGTGAACGCGGCCATCAACAGCTTCAGCAAGGAGCTGCTGGGCGAGCATCTGCGCACCTGCGTGGCCGAGAACCTGCGCCAGGGAAACGACGAGGTGATCGACGAGCTGGTGAACGTGCTTCAGAAATTGATGAAATAGCGAGGTAACAGCCATGAAGCAGACTTTCAACGTGTCCGGCATGACCTGCTCCGCCTGCTCCGCCCACGTGGAGAAGGCGGTGTGCAGGCTGGAGGGGGTGGCGGAGGTGAACGTGAGCCTCCTGACCAACTCCATGCAGGTGACATACGACGAGGACGCCGCCTCCTCGGAGGCCATTATCGCGGCGGTGAAGAGCTCCGGCTACGGGGCCTCCCTGCCCCGGGCGGCGGAGACCGCCGCCCCCGCCGTCCGGCAGGAGGACGTAATGGCCGGCGAGCTGGCCCAGATGAAGCATCGGATGGTCTGGTCCTTTGTCTTCCTCATCCCCCTGTTCTACATCTCCATGGGCCACATGATGGGTGCGCCCCTGCCCGGCTTTCTCACCGGCATGGACAACGCCCTGGCCTTCGCTTTCACCCAGCTGCTGCTGACCCTGCCCATCATGTACCTCAACGACAAGTACTACAAGGTGGGCTTCAAGACCCTCCTCCGGGGCGCGCCCAACATGGACTCCCTCATCGCCGTGGGCTCCATGGCCGCCGTGGCCTACGGCGTGTTCGCCATCTACCAGATCGGCTTCGGCCTGGGCCATGGGGACGGGGAGCTGGTGGCGAAGTACCACATGGACCTGTACTTTGAATCCGCCGGCATGATCCTCACCCTCATCACCCTGGGCAAGTTCCTGGAGACCCGGTCCAAGGGCAAGACCAGCCAGGCCATCACCCGGCTGATGGATCTGGCCCCCAAGACCGCCCGGGTTCTCCGGGAGGGCGGGGAGATGGAAATCCCTGTGGAGGAGGTCCGGGTGGGGGACCGGATCGTGGTGCGGCCCGGTCAGGCTATCCCCGTGGACGGCACAGTGACGGAGGGGGCCTCGGCGGTGGACGAGAGCGCCCTCACCGGCGAGAGCCTGCCTGTGGACAAGGGGCCCGGGGACAAGGTGGCCGCCGCATCCATCAACAAGTCCGGCTCCTTTGTGTTTGAGGCCACCCGGGTGGGCCAGGACACCACCCTGGCCCAGATGATCCGGCTGGTGGAGGAGGCGTCCAGCTCCAAGGCCCCCATCGCCAAGCTGGCGGACAAGGTGGCCGGGGTGTTTGTGCCCGTGGTCATGGTCATCGCCGCGGTGACGGCCGTTGTCTGGCTGGCCGTCACCCGCAGCCCGGAGCAGGCCCTCACCGCCGGAGTGGCGGTGCTGGTGATCTCCTGCCCCTGCGCCCTGGGTCTGGCCACGCCGGTGGCCATCATGGTGGGCACCGGCAAGGGGGCGGAAAACGGCATTCTGGTCAAGTCCGCCGAGGCCCTGGAGACCCTCCACGCCATCGACACGGTGGTGCTGGATAAGACCGGCACCCTCACCCAGGGCAGGCCCCAGGTGACGGACATCCTCCCCGCCGGCGGCGTCACCGAGAGCGGCCTGCTGGGTCTGGCCGCCTGCCTGGAGGCCCCGTCGGAGCACCCCCTGGGGGCGGCCATTGTGGAGGAGGCCGAGGCCCGGGGACTGCCTCGCCAGCCGGTGGAGCGCTTCGCCGCCGTCCACGGCAGAGGCGTGGAGGCTGTGCTGGGGGGCCGCCGGTGTCTGGCGGGAAACCGGGCCATGATGGAGGAGGCGGGGGTGGACCTCGCCGCCTGGGAGGACCGGGCCCAGGCCCTGGCCGCCCAGGGCAAGACGCCTTTGTACTTTGCCAAGGAGACGTCCCTTCTGGGGCTCATCGCCGTGGCGGACACCCCCAAGCCCACCAGCCGGGACGCGGTGGCGGCCTTCCGCAGCCTGGGCATTGATGTTATCATGCTCACCGGCGACAACCGCCGCACCGCCGCCGCCATCGGCGCGCAGCTGGGGGTAACGGAGGTGCTGGCGGAGGTGCTGCCCCAGGACAAGGAGCGAAAGGTGTCGGAGCTCCAGAGCCAGGGCAGGAAGGTGGCCATGGTGGGCGACGGCGTCAACGACGCGCCGGCCCTGGCCCGGGCGGACGTGGGTCTGGCCATCGGCGCGGGCACGGACGTGGCCATCGAGTCAGCGGACATCGTGCTGATGAAGTCGGACCTGCTGGATGCGGCGGCGGCGGTGGAGCTGAGCCGGGCCACCATCCGGAACATCAAGGAGAACCTGTTCTGGGCGTTTTTCTACAACGCCCTGGGCATTCCCCTGGCGGCGGGGGTGTTCTTCCCCCTGCTGGGGTGGCAGCTGAACCCCATGTTCGCCGCTGCGGCCATGAGCCTGAGCAGCGTGTGCGTGGTGTCCAACGCCCTGCGCCTGCGCTTCTTCAAGAGCAGGTTCCGCGCCTCCCGCCGGGAGGAGAATCCGGTCATGACGCAGCCCGAGGCTGTGCAGGACAGCAGCGACGACAACCGTACAACAAAACAAGGAGGAACAACCGCTATGACAAAGACCATGAAGATCGAGGGCATGATGTGCGCCCACTGCTCCGGGAGGGTGGAGAAGGCCCTCAACGACCTGCCCGGCGTCACCGCCACGGTGGATCTGGAGGCGGGAACCGCCAGCATCACCGGCGGCGCTGCGGACGACGTGCTGACCAAAGCCGTCACGGACGCAGGGTATACGGTGGTCAGTATTCAGTAGGATAGGAGCGGCCATTCTAAAGAAAGAGCGCTTTAGAGAGACCTGCCCCCTCAAAAAATCCCCTTGACATCCCCTTCTTCCCTGTGCTACAATACCCATGCAAAGATTGCGAACGCGTGGAAGGCGTTATGCCATGTTGATGGCGCTCTCAGAGAACCGGCGGTGGGTGCGAGCCGGGGGGCGGCGGCGTGGCGGCTGGCGCCGGAGCGGGCCGTCCCAAAGAGGATCCCTCCAGTAGGGCGGCACGGATTTGCCTCCGTTATCCGGGCAGGGGCTTGCTGGAGCCCTCAGAGTGTGCGCACAGGCGCAAAGCCGGGTGGTACCGCGGTAAACTTGCTTTATCGTCCCGGGAGCAGAACAGAGCTCCCGGGACTTTTTGTTGTCTCCATGGGAGCAGAGAAACCTGATAAAGGAGAACCTACGCCATGAAAACCGTCAAAGTATACGACATCACCCTCCGGGAGATCGGCCGCGCCCGCTCCGCCGCCCTCAGCTTCAAGGAGCGGGTGGAGATCGCCCGGACCCTGGACCGGCTCCAGGTGGACGCCGTGGAGCTGCCCGTCCTCAAGGACGGCAGGGCCGGCGCACTCAGCAACAAGACCATCGCCTCCGTGGTGGACGGCCCCCGCCTGTCCGCCGCCGTGGGCCTCACACCGGAGAGCGTGGACCAGACCTGGGACAGCATCCAGTCCGCCAGCCGGCCCGCCCTCCACATCATGCTCCCCGCCTCGGCGGTGCAGATGGAGTACCTGTGCCACAAAAAGGCCCCGGCCATGGTGGAGCTGACGAGGGAGCTGGTGGCCCGGGCCCGGCAGCACACAGAGCGGGTGGAGTTCTCCGCCCTGGACGCCACCCGGGCGGAGCCGGCGGTGCTCCGCCAGCTCCTGGCCGCCGCTCTGGAGGCCGGCGCGGACACGGTGACCCTCTGCGACACCGCCGGCATCATGACCCCGGACGAGTGCGCCCGGTTCCTTCGGGAGACGGTGGAGAGCGTGCCGGGCCTGGAGAAGGTCCGGCTGGGGGTGGAGCTGAGCAACGCCATGCACATGGCCGCCGCCTGCGCCGCCGCAGCCCTGGACGCCGGGGCGGAGGTGGTGAAAACCGCCATCACAGATCTGGACGTGCCCACCACGGCGGACCTCGCCGCCTACCTCTCCGCCCGCGGGGAGGAGAAGGGCCTGAGCTGGGGCCTGCGGACCACGGAGCTGAGCCGGGCCGCCGGCCAGCTGGACTGGCTCCTCCGGACCCAGCGCAGCAGCGGCTCCCCCTTTGACAGCGGCGTCAGCGACGGGGCGGGCCCGGTCTGCCTCACCGCCGGGGACGGCGCCGGCGAGGTGGCCAGGGCGGTGGACCGCCTGGGGTACGATCTCACGGAGGAGGACCACGCCCGGGTCTACGAGGCCTTCCAGCGCATCGCCGCCTCCAAGCGGTTCGTCAGCACACGGGAGCTGGACGCCATCATCGCCACCACGGCCCTCCAGGTGCCCGCGGCCTACCGCATTGTCAGCTATGTCATCACCTGCGGCAGCGCCGTCTCCGCCATGGCCCATCTGGCCCTGGAGCACAGCGGCCAGCCCCAGCAGGGCATGGCCGCCGGGGACGGACCCATCGACGCCGCCTTCCTGGCCATTGAGCAGATCATCGGCCACCACTACGAGCTGGCGGACTTCCAGATCCAGACCGTCACCGAGGGCCGGGAGGCCATGGGCTCCGCCCTGGTGAAGCTCCGCTCCAACGGAAAGCTCTACTCCGGCAGCGGCATCTCCACGGATATCATCGGCGCCTGCATCCGGGCCTACATCAGCGCCCTGAACAAGATCGTCTACGAGGAGGCGTAGTATGAAGCTCTCATTTACCATCCGCCACTGGCCCCGCCTGGACTGGGCCCAGTTCTGCCAGGCCGCCGTGGACGCCCAGCTGCAGGGCCTGGAGATCGACACAGTGAAAAACCCCCTCCTCTCCGTCCGCTCCGGCCCCATCAACCCGGAGCTGGCCGTGGCCGCCCGCCGGGAGCTGGCGGGCCAGGACCTGACGGTGCCCTGCGTGGGCGTGGAGGCGGACCTCATGGCGGAGGACCAGGAGGCCGTCCAGGCCCTGGAGACCGCCAGAAACCTGCTGGTGCCCTATGTGACCCTGCGCACCGTGTGCGGCGACCGGGAGGCGGTCATCGCCCGGCTGGAGCCCCTGGTGGCCCTGGCGGAGCGGCTGGGCGTGGTGGTGCTGCTGGAGAGCAGCGGGGCCATGGCGGACACGGCCCTTCTGGCGGAGGTGCTGGACCGCTTCGCCTGCGACTATCTGGCCGCCTGCTGGAATATGCACAGCACCTGCCTCATGCAGGGGGAGGCCCCGGAGCGGACCATCACCAATCTGGGGGCCTATGTGCGCCACGTGCGCATCACCGACGGCGCGGACACCGGCGCGCCGGAGCTTCTGGGCGAGGGGGCCCTGCCCATCCGGGAGCTGATGAACGCCCTGGGCAGCGTCAACTACGACGGCTTTGTCTCCCTGGTCTGGGACCCCTCCTGGTCCGAGGGCCTGGATGACCTGGAGATGCTCCTCACCCACTTCTCTGTCCACATGTCCCGCTTTGCCCGCTCCGGCCGCAAGAGCCACCTCTACTACAACACCGCCGGCACGGGCCGGTACGTGTGGAAGAAGGACACGGTCATCGACTGCACCTTCCCCCAGGTGCTGGACCGGATGGTGGAGGAGTTCCCGGACCAGTATGCCTTCAAGTACACCACCCTGGACTACACCCGCACCTACGCCCAGTTCCGGGACGACGTGGACCAGTTCGCCCGCTCCCTCATCGCCATGGGGGTGGGGCCCGGGGACAAGGTTGCCATCTGGGCCACCAACGTGCCCGCCTGGTTCATCACCTTCTGGGCGGCCACCAAGATCGGGGCCGTGCTGGTGACGGTGAACACGGCCTATAAGATCCACGAGGCGGAGTACCTCCTCCGCCAGTCGGACACCCACACCCTGGTGATGATCGAGAGCTACCGGGACAGCCACTACGCCCAGATCATGGCGGAGCTGTGCCCCGAGCTGGCCGCCGCCCAGCCGGGCAAGCCCCTCCACTGCAAGCGGCTCCCCTTCCTGCGCAACATCGTCACCGTGGGCTTCCGCCAGCCCGGGTGCATCACCTGGGAGGAGGCGCTGGCCCTGTCCGGCAGGGTGTCCCCCCGGGAGGTCCGCCGCCGGGCCGCAGCGGTGAGCATCCACGACGTGGCCAACATGCAGTACACCTCCGGCACCACCGGCTTCCCCAAGGGGGTCATGCTCACCCACTACAACGTGGTGAACAACGGCAAGTATATCGGGGACCACATGGACCTCTCCACTGCGGACCGGATGATGATCCAGGTGCCCATGTTCCACTGCTTCGGCATGGTGCTCTCCATGACCGCCTCCATGACCCACGGCGCCACCATGTGTCCCCTGCCCTACTTCTCCCCCAAGCCCGCCCTGGCCTGCATCAACCAGGAACGGATCACCACCTTCAACGGCGTGCCCACCATGTTCATTGCCATGATGAGCCACCCGGACTTCGCCTCCACCGACTTCTCCCACATCCGCACCGGCATCATGGCCGGGGCCAACTGTCCCCCGGATCTGATGCGGCGGGCGGCGGATGTGATGAACATGAAGCAGATCATCTCCGTCTTCGGCCAGACCGAGGCCTCCCCGGGGTGCACCATGAGCAGCTTTGACGATCCCCTGGACGTGCGCACGGAGACCGTGGGCAGCCGGTTTGCCAACGTGGAGTGCAGGATCATTGACCCGGAAACGGGGGAGGAGTGCCCCCGTGGGGTGAGCGGGGAGTTTGTGGCCCGTGGTTACAACATCATGAAGGGGTACTACAAGATGCCCGGGGCCACCGCCGAGGCCATTGACGCCGACGGCTGGCTCCACAGCGGGGATCTGTGCTGCGAGGACGAAAACGGCAACTTCAAGGTCACGGGCCGGCTCAAGGACATGATTATCCGGGGCGGCGAGAACATCTACCCCCGGGAGATCGAGGAGTTCATCTACACCCACCCCAAGGTCCGGGACGTGCAGGTCATCGGCGTGCCGGACGAGCAGTACGGGGAGGAGATCATGGCCTGCGTCATCCTCAAGGAGGGGGAGACCATGACCGAGGGGGAGCTGAAGGAGTACGTGCTCTCCCACATGGCCAAGCACAAGGCGCCCCGGTACGTGGACTTTGTGGAGGCCTTCCCCATGAACGCGGCCGGGAAGATTCTCAAGTACCGGATGCGGGAGGAGGCCCAGCAGCGGCTGGGCCTGAAGGCCCCGGGCCGGTAGGAGCGCCCAGGGAGGCCTGCGGCGGACATATGGCGGAAACCCCATTCCACGCCTGGAACGGGCATGCGTGAAAGGGATGGGGTTCCCGCCATATTGTCTGCCGCAGCGCTCCGAGCGCCCTCCGTCGGGACGCCTGGGGGAATTTCCCGTGTGGGGCATAAAAATCCCTGCGGTTGTGCATATCGCCAATTATGAAACAAGCCCTAAATTTATGATTGACAAATCGGTGGGGACATGATATGATAGCTTCACACTTTGACAAGAGGGAGAGGTGTCCGAGTGGTTTAAGGAACCGGTCTTGAAAACCGGCGATGTGCGAGCATCCGTGGGTTCGAATCCCACTCTCTCCGCCATTTTATTCATAATCTATATCATGCGGAAGTACCCAAGTGGCCGAAGGGGCTCCCCTGCTAAGGGAGTAGACGTCCAAACAACGTGCGAGGGTTCAAATCCCTCCTTCCGCGCCAAGCAAAAACCTTGCGTCCCAATGGGTGCAGGGTTTTTTTGTTGCCCTTGACATCCCCCTGCCGCCGGCGCATAATAACAGAGAGCGGACCGGCGCGGGGAGGACCTCCCCCGCCGGAGGAAATTCAGTGACCACAAGGAGGCCCCCATGCGGATCGGACAAGTTGACATCCCCTCCCAGCTGGCCCTGGCCCCCATGGCCGGGGTGACGGACGCGGCCTTCCGCCAGATATGCGCCGGCCTGGGCGCCGGGCTGACGTACACGGAGCTGGTCAGCGCCAAGGCCCTATGCTATCAGGACAGGAAGAGCCGCCAGCTGCTGCGCCCCTTCCAGGGGGAGGGCCCCTTTGCGGCCCAGATTTTCGGCAGCGACATCCCCGCCATGGCCGAGGCCGCCCAGATCGCCATCGAGGCCAGCGGCGCGGACCTGCTGGACATCAACATGGGCTGCCCGGTGGGCAAGGTGGTGAAGAGCGGGGACGGCGCGGCCCTCATGCGGGACCCGGAGAAGGCCGCCCGGCTGGCGGAGGCGGTGGTAAAGGCCTCCCCCGTGCCGGTGACGGTAAAAATGCGCCGGGGCTGGGACAAGGGCAGCGTCAACGCTGTAGAGCTGGCGGTGATGCTGGAGCAGGCGGGCGTGTCCGCCATTGCCGTCCACGGCCGCACCCGGGTGCAGATGTACGGCGGCCGGGCCGACTGGTCCACCATCCGGGAGGTGAAGGAGGCGGTGTCCATCCCGGTCATCGCCAACGGGGACGTGTTCGCCCCGGAGGACGCGGTGCGCATCCTCCGGCAGACCGGGGCGGATATGGCCATGATCGGCCGGGGCTGCTTCGGCAACCCCTGGCTCTTCCAGCAGGCCGCTGCGGCCCTGGCCGGGGAGCCTGTGCCGGACCGGCCGCCCCTGGCGGAGCGGTGCGACGCCGCCGTGCGGCAGATCGAGCTGGCCGCAGCCTACGGCAGCGAGAAGGTGGCCGTGCTCTGCGCCCGGCGGCACTACGCCTGGTACCTCAAGGGGGTGCCCCACGCCTCCTACTACAAGGAACAGATCGTTTCCATGGAGACGCTGGAGGACGTCTACCGGGTGACGGCGGGCATCAAGAGGGATCTCCATGACGGTTGAGGAGCTGGTCCGGGCCGCAGCGGGGGGCGACGAGGAGGCCTTTGCCCAGCTGGTGGGCCTGTATGAGGATAAAGTGTACAGTCTGGCCCTGCGGATGTGCGGCAGCCCGGAGGACGCCGCCGACGCGGCCCAGGAGGCCTTTTTGTCCGCGTGGCGGGCCCTGCCCTCCTTCCGGGGGGAGGCGGGGTTCTCCACCTGGCTCTACCGGCTCACCGCCAACGCCTCCATTGACCTGCTGCGGCGGGTCCGGCGGCAGCGGGGGGAGCTGCGGCTGGACGACGAGGACCTGGGCCTCACCGCCCTGGAGGCGGGTCCGGGCCCCCAGGAGGCCGCCGAGGAGGGGGAGCTGCGCCAAGCCCTGGATCAGGCCCTGGGCCAGCTGGGAGACAGCCACCGGCAGGTGCTGGTGCTGCGGGAGCTCCAGCAGCTCAGCTACGAGGAGATCGCCCGGGCCCTGGATCTGGATCTGGGCACGGTGAAGTCCCGCATCTCCCGGGCCAGGAGGGCCCTGCGAAAAATCCTGCTGAGAAGCGGGAACTTATCCGGCTATCTGCCGTCTAAACCATCAGAACAGACGGGAAAGGGGGGACGGCCGTGAGCGCGTGCCGGGAGTACGAGGAGCGCATCAGCGCCTTTATTGACGGCTGCCTGCCGGAGAGGGACCGGGCGGAGCTGGAGGCCCACATGGCCGCCTGCCCGGTGTGTCAGGCCTACTTTGACGACCAGATCGCCATCCACGAGGCGCTGCTGGATCTGGAGGAGATCCCAGCGCCGCCGGAACTGGCGGGGCGGATCATGGAGCGGGTGCGGGCCGAGGCGCAGGAGCCCCCCGCCCGCAAAAAGACGGTCCTCCTCCCCTCCTGGAGGAGATGGGCGGCCCTGGCGGCCTGCTGCGCCATTGCGGCGGCAGGGCTGTGGGGCGGCCTCCGACAGAGCCGGGCGGACCAGCCCCAGGTGGCCGCCTACGCCGCCCTGCCGGCGGACGGCGGCGAGGAGACGCTGACAGACCGGTCCCTGGACGCGCCGGCAGTCCAGATTCTGGAGGACGCCAGTCCCCAGGAAAAGGCGGCCGAAGCGGCCGCCCCGGCCTCGCCGCCGGCCCGGGATGCGGCAAAGAGCGCCCCGGCGGCCGTTTGGACCCTGACCACGGCCAGCCCTCTGGCCCAGGCCTGGGTGGAGGAGCGGCTGGGCCTCCCCTGGAACCCCGGCCAGACCTATGCTCTGTCGGCGGAGGAGTACAGCGACCTCCGGGCCCTTCTGGCGGAGGCGGGGGAGGATTTTGCCGAGACCTCCGGCCAGCCGGAGGAATACCTGCTGGCGGCGGAGTAGAGGCGGACGGTCCCCGGCGGGACCGCCGTTTTTCCACGATTTTTCACATCGTTCCATTCTTAATGATATTGAGGAGAACAACATGGCAAGCAACCGAATCGGGCGAATCAACGAGGAAATCCAGCGGGAGCTGTCCGCGCTTTTGCGCACGGTCAAGGACCCCCGCCTGCAAAACGGGCTGGTGACCATCACCCACGTGGACACCACCGGCGATCTGCGCTATGCGAAAATCTATATCTCCGCCCTGGACAAGAGCCAGGAGAAGGACATGATGAAGGGCCTCCGGTCTGCGGCCGGGTATCTGCGTCGGGAGCTGGGGGCGGCCCTGCGGCTGCGCTACATCCCGGAGCTCCAGTTCATTGCCGACGACTCCATCCAGCAGGGGGCCCATATTCTGGAGATGCTCCGGGACCCGGAGGTGGTGAAGCCGGCCAACCCGGCCAACGAGAGCATCGTATTGGAGGACGAGACATGAGCCGGCTGACGCCCCAGGCCGCCGCAGCCCTGCTGCGGGGTCAGGACCAATTCCTCATCCTCACCCACCGCCGCCCGGACGGCGACACCACCGGCTGCGCGGCGGCCCTGTGCCTCGCCCTGCGGCGGCTGAGCAAGACGGCCTTCCTGCTGCGCAACCCGGAGATGACGGAGACCAACGCCGTATACGCGGCGGAGCTGTGGGCCCCGGAGGGGTTCGCGCCGGCGTTTGTGGTGAGCGTGGACATCGCGGCCCGGAGCCTCTTTTTCCCGGCCGCAGAGGCGTATTTTGACCGCATTGATCTGGCGGTGGACCACCACCCCTCCTTTGAGGGCTTTGGGGCCCACCAGTGTGTGGACCCCTCCCGGGCGGCCTGCGGGGAGATCGTATACGAGATCTGCCGGGAGCTGGGGGAGGTGACGGCGGAGGTGGCTCTGCCCCTGTACGCGGCCGTTTCCACGGACACGGGCTGCTTTGTCTACGCCAACACCACCGCCAACACCCACCGGGTGGCGGCGGCCCTGCTGGAGACGGGCATCGACTATTTCAGCGTCAACAAGCGCCACTTCCGCACCAAAAGCCGCCGCCGCATCGCCCTGGAGAGCGCCCTGCTGGGGGGTATGGAGTTCTTCCACGAGGGCAGGGGCGTGTTCATGGCCGTGCCCATCTCCCTGATGGAGCGGCTGGGGGCCACGGAGAACGACGCGGAGGACCTGTCCACCCTGGCGGGCATGGTGGAGGACGTGGACTGCGGAGCCGTACTGCGGGAGCTGAAGCCGGACCAGTGGAAGCTGAGCCTGCGCACCGGGGCCAACGGCCGGGTGAACGCCACCCGGGTGTGCCAGCTCCTGGGGGGCGGCGGCCACGCCATGGCCGCCGGAGCCACCCTGGAGGGGAGCCTGGAAGAGGTGAAGGCGCGGATACTGGAGGCCGTGGAACAGGTCAGGGCGTGGTGAGTCTGCCGCGCACCCTCTCTAGGGCATGTTTGAAAATTGTCAACACGCCCAAACGGCGGTTATTTTTCCGCCATACTGCGTTAAATTTTCTTGCCATCCGTCAGGATGCCTGCGAAAATTTGCCTTGTCTGGCGAAAAAATTCCTCTCCGTTGGGCATATTGCCAATTATCAAACAAGCCCTAAAGTTCTTTTTTGATTCTTTTTTCTTTCAAGAAAAAAGAATGACCACAAAACACACTGAGGAGCAGTTTCATGATTAAGCATATTGTCATGTGGAAATTCCGGCCCGGCACGGAAAAGGAGATGCACGAGTTCCTGGACGGCCTGCGGGGCCTGTACGGGGTCATCCCCCAGATCAAGGAGCAGGAGGTGGGCGTAAACTGCGCCCCCGGCAACTACGACGCGGCGCTCATCTCCCTGTTTGAGAGCATGGCGGATCTGGAGGCCTACAAGGCCGATCCCCGCCATGTGGCCGTGTCGGCCAAGTGCAAGGCCACCCGCACGGACCGGGTGGCTGTGGATTGGGAGGTCTAGTATGGCGCTGCGGCTGGATAGCTTTGGACTGACCGAGCTGGCGGCAAAGCCGGAGGACGCCTTTCGTCTGGCGGGCCTGGCCATGGCCGAGGGCTCCCGCCTGCCGGGCTACGGCGGGGACTACTACCGCCTGCGCATGGGGGACGCTCAGGTGGTGGTGCGCACAGGCCGGGACCGGGAGAGCGGCCAGGAGGAGCTGCTGGGCATGGACGCCCACGCCGGAAGCGGCTGCCTGTGGACCGTGCGGGTGGAGAAGGATCTGACGCCCCCGGGGACGGACGCCCTCAGCCGCCGGATACTGGCGGGCCGGGAGGAGGGGCCGGAGCGGGCGGTGGTGGAGCTTCTCTGCCCCGACGTGCTCCCCTCCATCCGGGAGGGGGACACGCTGCGCCTGAACATGGCCGGCTTTCCCCTGCGGATCAGCTACGACGCCGGCGAGAGCTCCGGCGCCATGGAGGCGGGGGAGGATACCACCCTGCTCCAGGGGCTGGTGAAGGACGCCAAGGTGGGCGAGACCTTCCTGGGCATGGAACCCCTGACCAAATTCGTCAGCGTCACCGTGTCCACCGCCATGGGCGACATCGAGCTGTGCCACCCCCTGGACATGGTGGCGGAGCCCCAGCGGGACATGGTCCGGCCCGGGGCGGTGGTGTCCGCCCTGTGCGTCCTGTCCGGGGACTGCGCCGTGGGCCAGTACGCCGGAGGGCTGGTGTTCGGCCAGGAGCAGAATTTCCGTCTGCTGGCGGACTTCCTCCGCCGGGGCAACGTGGAGCGGCTGCGGCCCATGCTCCGCTCCGACTGCGCCGTGCGGTTTCTGGAGAACCGGCAGGAGGGAACGGAGAACGCCCTGGCGCTGCTGGAGCTGGCGGGCCGGGATCTGGCGGCGGCGGGACTGGGCTGCGTCCGCCCCGGCGTGCTCACCGCCGCCGGACAGCGGGGCAGGCCCTGCCTGCTGGTGGGGCAGGACGAGGAGCGGTTCGCCCTCCTCTGCCGCATGGATACGGACAGCCTGGGCCGGGTGCGGGAGCTGGAGATCGGCAGGGACCCGGAGTGGGAATTTGACGTTTTAGAGAGTTTCTAGATTTGATGCCAACTTGTAGCTAAATTGTAACAGATTTTTGTGGACAAGTATGCTATAATGATTCCCGTACACTGTGGAGGCCTCTGCTCTCCGCGAATCTACCCACAGGAGGAAACGCAACAATGAAGATGAAAAGGAAGAGCGCCCGGCGCATCCCCGCGCTGCTGCTGACGCTGGTCATGCTGCTGTCGCTGATGCCCACGGCCCTGGCGGCGGCAACATCCTGCCCCAAATGTCAAGCTACTGGTATTGATGTTGCAGAGACTGCAACCAGGACAGCCACCTGTTATCAAAAGGGAGAAATCAAATTACATTGCAACAAGTGTAGCTTTGAGTGGATTGAACCCACAGATATCAACCCATCCAACCACGAGTACAAGTTCCAGGACAACGGGGACGGCACCCACTCCGGCGAGTGCCCCTACCACTACAACGCGCGGATCGACAAGCAGGCCCACCAGATCGTGAACGGCCGGTGTACGGTGTGCCTCGCTGTGGACTACAGCAAGGTGACCATCTCCCTGCCGGAGAACCCTGCGGTCTACGTGCCCCTGGGGTCCACGGACTTCGGCCTCACCCTGGGCGACGTGGCCATGAGCATCGGCTCCGCCGACATCACCGGAGATTACAACCTCACCTACAGCTGGTACCACCAGGGCACCCTGGTCTATACCGGGGACAGCTACGTCCTGCCCGCCTCCGTGACGGAGAAGGAGGGGGATCTGAGCTATGTCTGCTTTGTCATGGCCGTGCCCAAGAGCGGCCTGACCACCCAGCCCATCAGCGCCTCCTGCACGGTGACGGTCCACGTGCGCAACCTCATCACCGCCCACGCCACGGTGGGCCTGGACGACACCTATCTGGCCCTGGGGGACATGGACCGCTGGTCCACCCAGTCCGTGGAGGAGCAGATCTACAAAGCCGCCTATGACGCGGGCCGGGGCACCCCCCAGTACGTGGTCTTCGGGGCCAAGCCCGTGTCCAAGGTGGGCGCGCTGGAGGTGGAGAGCGGCAGCCGCTACTACTTTGACCGCTCCACCTATGATCTGAGCAACGTCCGCTTCCGGCCCAGCAAGGAGGCCACCGGCCCCTACGCCATCAACTTCACCGTCTACAACGACGCCAACGAGAGCTTCTACGGCGTGCTCACCGTCACCGTCCAGCAGTACGCCGGAAACCTGGACGTGCTCTACACCACCTCTAAGGACATGCCCGTCACCCTGGACGGGGACGACTTCGCGGACTTTTGGAACAAGAGCTACCCCCGGGGCGCTCTCATCCGGGTCACCTTCACGGAGCTGCCCAGCACCTACGAGGGCAGCCTCTACACCGGCTACGCCTCCAACGCCCGGCCCGGGACCCGCATCAAGAACCGGGACACCTTCTACATGGATCCGGGCAACAGCCAGTACGGCATTGACGATCTGACCTTTGTGCCCGGCGTGCGCCAGGGCGAGTATGTGGCCGTGCCTTTTGAGGCCTTCGGCACCAATGACCGGGACCGCCAGACCTATCTGGACGGGGTGATGTACGTCTTCGTCAGCAGCGGCGAGGCGGAGGACATCACCTGGAAGGTAAGCCCCGGCGGGTCCTACAACTTCAACGAGGAGGACCTCCTCCGCGTCTACCAGAAGGCCACCGGCAACGCCGGCTCCAACTTCTACATCCAGCTGCTGGACGTGCCCGCCTCCGGCACCCTCTACGCGGGCTACAGCAACGGCCGGGGTGTGAAGCTCACCGAGGCCTCTATCGCCGCCCGTCCCTTCTACTACAGCGGCAGCCGCGGGGAGCTCATCAGCTCTCTCACCTACGTCTCCAACGGCGCAATCTCCGACGCGGTGCGGTACGTGGCCTATGACCTCCAGGGCAAGATCCTCTATGTGGCCAACCTCCGCTTCACGGCTCAGGACCTCTCCGTCTCCTACACCTGCACCACCGGCAGCGTCAGCTTCAAGGGCAGCGACTTTGAGGCTTTGGCCGGCGTCTCCGGCAAGCTGACCAACGTGTCCTTCACCCCGCCGGACGCCAGCCTGGGCACCCTCTACTACGGCCGCAGCGCCACCGCCGTGGGCACCGCCATCACCAGCGACAGCGTCTGGTACAGCGTCAGCGCCACCTCCACCACGGTCAACGCCCTGCGCATGGATAACGTCTCCTTTGTCCCCAAGGCCGGGTACAGCGGCACGGTGAGCATCCCCTTCGCCGCCTATGACGCCGCCGGCAGCAAGGTGAGCGGCACAGTGAAAATCGCCGTCACCGCCGCGCCGGTGACCCCCGTCACGCCCCCCACCACCCCGACTATCCCGATTGACCCCTCCATCTCCTTCAAGGATGTGGCCAACACCGACGCCAACAAGTGGTACTACAGCGAGCTGATGCAGCTGGCCTCCGCCGGGGTGATCGGCGGGTATGAGGACGGCACCTTCCGGCCCGACGGCAGCGTTACCTACGGCGAGGCGCTGAAGATGATTATGATGGCCGCCGGGTACCCCGCCCAGACCCCCACGGACAAGCACTGGGCCAGCGGCTTCCTGGCCAAGGCTCAGGCGGACGGCATCCTGGCCGCGGGCACGGTGGATCTGGACCGGATCATCTCCCGCTACGCCATTGCGGACATCGCCTACCGGGCCCTGAAGCTGCCCGCCTCCACCCGCACCGCCTCCCCCTTCTCCGACATGGCCATGACCGCCGCCTCGGCCGGCTCCGTGCTGGCCCTGTATGACGCGGGCATCATCCAGGGCACCACCATCGCCACCGGCGAGGTGAAGTACTACGGCGTAAATTCCATTACCCGCTCTCAGCTGTGCATGATTATCTACCGCATGAACGCCTACAGAGCGGCGAGGACATAAATCTCAGCCCATAAAAGCGCAGAGCTGCCGGAAACGGCGGCTCTGCGCTTTTGTGATATCCTGCCGGGCGGAGGCGAGGGGGAAAATCTGCGAAAATATTTCCTTCTCCGGCGGGATATTTTGGCCCCCGGCAGGGTATTAAGGGTGAAACGCGTTTCAAGGAGAACAGTCTATGCTGACAGAACGGGAATACACGGCGGCGGCGGAGCAATTCCTGGACATGGTCTACCGCATAGCCCTCAACTGGTTCAAGGTCCCGGCCGACGCGGAGGACGCGGCCCAGAACGTGATGCTCCGCCTGTGGCGGACGGACACGGCCTTCCAGGGGGAGGAGCACCTGCGCCGGTGGTTGGCCCGGGTGACGGTGAACGAGTGCAAGCGCATCTCCTGCCACCCCTGGCGCAGCCGCACTGTGTCCCTGGAGTGCTGTGGAGAGCCGGTCTTTGACGGGCAGGAGCAGCGGGAGCTGTATCAGGCGGTCATGGACCTGCCGGGGAAGTACCGCGTGCCCCTGTACCTCTACTACTACGAGGGGTACGCCGTGGACGAGGTGGGGGAGATCATGGGCCTCAACCCCTCCACGGTCCAGACCCGTCTGGCCAGAGGACGGGCAAAGCTGAAAACCATGCTGACGGAGGAATAGACCATGAAAAAGGAATACAAGGAGCTGTTCGATCAGGTTCACGCCTCCCCAGCCCTGAGAACGGAGGTATTGACCATGAAGGAGAGACACACGCGGCGGAGAAGGGTTCCGGGGGCGGCGCTGATCGCGGCGCTGCTGGTGGCGGCGCTGGCGGGCACGGCCCTGGCCGCCGGGGCCATGGGGCTGGTCCACGCGGATTTTATGGACCTGGGGCTTCTCACCAACGGCGAGCACAAGGAGGGCCTTCTGGCCCGGGGCGAGGTGGAGCCCCGGACCCTGTCGGAGCGGGCCCTGGAGCGGGTCACCGGCAAGGAGGACACCTGGATCTTTGACTCCCTGGAGGAGGCGGAGGACTTCCTGGGTCTGGAGATTGCCGACAACGGCGTATTGGACCAGATGGAGGCGATTCCCTCCACCGCCTGCCGCAGCAACAGCGCGGAGACGATCACAGGCGGCTGTCTGGTGGATGTGACGGCCGATCCGCTGGGGGGCCAGTGGGTCCCCAGGACCCTGCGGATCTTCAACGCCTATATGGGGGAGCACGGCGCGTTCTTCCAGTCCGCCGAGGTGAAGGCGGCCCACCCCAACCGCTGGCTGGAGGAGGACGATCCCGCCCTGGCCATGCCCACCCCGGACGGAGGCCTGGAGGTGGAGGACTACGTCACCCCCAGAGGCCTGGAGGTGAAGATCGTGAAGAACAGCTATACCCATCTGGGCGGCGTGCCCGGCGATTATTGCAGCTATGACGCCTTCTTCGTCCTCAACAACACCTTCTTTGACCTGTATACCAGCGTGGGCCAGGGGGAACAGTTCTATTTCAAGGACGCGGAGCTGGCTCTGGCGGAAATGAAGACCATCCTGGACGGGTACCAATGAAGCGGGCCTTCTTTTCTTTGTGAACAAAGAAAAGAAGCAAAAGAAAAACTTTATTCCCCATAGAACAGCTGCCGGCAACTGTGCAAGGGCCTCTAAAGTTCTTTTTGTTTCCCTGGTTTGTCAAGTGAAATGCAACAATCTCTGACGAGGGAAACAGTCGCTAGGAGAATGAAGTGGACCACAAGTTTAATCCCCAGGTCCCTGAATCGAAACGAGGAGCGCCCCCTTCTGCGGGGAGCGCTCCTCAATTATTTACCCTTTTCGCTGCCGTCCGCCGCCGTTCGGCGAGGGAAAGAGGACCGCCTGTAATGTAAAGCGCTCCTCCTCCCACCGGCACCGCAGCAGCCCGTCATACTTGTCCGCCACGGACCGGACGCTCCGCAGGCCCAGGCCGTGGCCCTCCTTCCGGGGCGGGAGGGGCATCCCATCCCGGTCCAGTTCCACCGGCCGGGGACAGTCATTGCTGATGGAGAGGAGCAGACGCTGGTTCTCAGTGAGCTCCAGAGACAGGGCGATGTGCCGGTCCTCCCGGACACTTTCTCGGCAGGCGTGAATCGCGTTTTCCAGGGTATTGGCCAGCATGATGCACAGATCCATCTCCTCGCAAGGCAGCTCCTCCGGGATGCGCACCGACGCCTTCACCGGACAGCCGGACTCCTCCGCCTGGGCGATATAGGCAGTGAGCACCGCGTTGACAGCGCTGTTGGCGCACCATGCGTCCTGGCTGAGGCTGGCGATCTTTCCGCTCAGCTGCCGGACATACTGCCGGGCGCTGTCCATGTCACCCTTCTGGAGCATCTCCTCCAGAATGACCAGATGGTGGCGCATATCGTGGCGGTAGATGCGCCCGATCTCCACCTTCCGGCAGATGGCGCTGTATTCCTGGCGCTGGAGCTCCATCTGCCGGGTGCTCTCGTTGACCTGCATCTGCCGCCAGAGGGAGCGCAGAATGGTCAGATAGGTCAGCGGCATCAGCAGCAGCACCAGCAGAATCCGCGCTATGCCCGCAGGCCCCGGCATAGGCGTGTCCACAGGCACTGAGGTGAACATAATCAGCAGGTAGTAGGTCCCACCGACGGCCGTAAAGAGCCACCAGGTGCCGCTGTTGAGCTTTCTCTGAAGCTCCATATAGGGTTGGCGGAAATTGCGCCAGAAAAAGGCCTCCACTACGGGGAACACCAGCAGCCGGGTAACCAGCAGCACCACATAGCCCCCGCCGGCCAGCCGGTCCAGGAAGTTTGTGATTTGCATCAGCCAGAAGCATATGGTGTCCGTCAGACAGAAGAGAAAAAAGAGCCGGCCATCCCGGTACCTGGACAGGGCAAAGCCGATGAGCAGGGAGGGAATGGTGCAGGTAAAAAAGGAGATGCCCATGATGATGCCGTGGCCCATCCAGAGCATGGCCCCCACGTTCACAATCAGCAGGGCGCTCGTGCCCAGAAAGCCAGCCAGCAGCGTCACCCTCTGGGAGTACCGCGGCTCAAAGAGGATGAAAAACAGGGCCACCATATGGAGTATGGACCACAGATAGGAGATATCCCGCAGGACTGTCACAGTATTCTCCTCCTTTTCTCATATGCGCCCGCAGGGGACATGCCGTCCCCAGGGCGCGGAATCCCTGTGAAAGGGGGCGTTAGTGGCTTTGGACCGCAGTTCCCAGCTCCGCAGCCCGTTCCAGGGCCGCGTCAATGTTGGGCGCGAAGTTCTCCGCCCCTACCTGCTCGTAGAGGCCCGACTTCCGGAACACCGACATAGGCTGGGGGTTCACGTGGGAGAAGATCACCTGGATCCCCTTCTCCCTGCACTCCTGCCACAGCCGCTCCAGGCCGTTGAGGGCGGTGATGTCCATGGCCGGGACGGCGCGCATCCGCAGGATCAGCGCCCTGCCCTCCCGCTCTATGTGGGGAATCTTGTCCGCCGCGCCGAAAAACATGGGGCCGGTGATCTCGTAGACCATCACCTGGGGCGGCACGCTCTTGAACCGGCCCTGGCTGTCCCCGGCGTCCTCCACGTACTCCCACTCCTTGACCACGGCCACGTCCGCCATCCGCCTCATAAACAGCAGGCAGGCCAGGGTCAGGCCCACCACAATGGCCACCACCAGATCAAAGACCACGGTGAGCAAAAACGTCACCGCCAGCACGGCCACGTCGCTCTTGGGCGAGCGCTTCACCACCTTCACCACTGTCCGCCAGCCGCTCATGTTGTAGGCCACCTGGAAGAGGATGGCGGCGATGCAGGGCATGGGGATCAGGGCGGCGTAGGGCATGAGCAGCACCAGCACCAGCAGCAGCACCGCAGCGTGGACCATGCCCGCCACAGGGGAGCGGCCGCCGTTTTTGATGTTGGCCGCAGTCCGGGCAATGGCGCCGGTGGCGGGAATGCCCCCGAAGAGGGCGGAGGCGGCGTTGCCTATCCCCTGGGCCACCAGCTCCATGTTGGAGTTGTGGCGGGAGCCGATCATCTCGTCGGCCACCACGGCGGAGAGCAGGGACTCAATGGCCGCCAGCACGGCGATGGTGAAGGCGTCCGGCAGCACCGCCGCCACCGTCTCATAGGAGACGGCGGGCAAGCTGAACCGGGGCGGGGCGCTGGAGATGACGTACAGGTCCCCGATGGTGTTCACCGGCAGGCTCAGGAGCTGGACTGCGGCGGCGGTGACCACGACCGCCGCCAGGGAGGCTGGAATCCTCTTGCTCACTTTTGGCCAGAGAATCAGGATGGCCAGGGCCAGACATCCCACCGCAGCGGCGGCGAGGTTCACGGTGCCGAAGGTGCGGACCACCTCCCCCAGCTTCTCCATGGTCTCCACAGGGGCGTGGGTGAAGGTGAGGCCGAAGAAGTCCTTCAGCTGGCCGATGAGGATGGTGACGGCGATGCCGGCGGTGAAGCCGGTAGTGATGGTGTAGGGGATGAACTTAATCATGCTCCCCATCCGCAGCAGGCCCATGAGAACCAGGATGATCCCCGCCAGAATGGTGGCGACGGCCAGACCCTCCATGCCGCTGCGGGCCACGATCCCCGCCACAATGGTGGCAAAGGCGGCGGTGGGGCCGGCGATCTGCACCCTGCTGCCCCCCAGGGCGGAGATGAGGAAGCCGGCCACAATGGCGGTGTAGAGCCCCTGCTCTGGGGCTACGCCGGAGGCCAGGGCCAGGGCGATGGACAGGGGCAGGGCGATGATGGCGACGATTACGCCGGCGGTCAGGTCCTTGACAAGGTCCTGCCGGGTATAGCCCTTGAGGGTATGGATCAGCTGGGGCGTCAGATCTTTCATGGTATCTCTCCTCCCGTTTTCTCTACACACATGATACGCGATGGGGCAAAAGAAGGCAAGTCCCTTTCAGGAGAAAAGGGGCGCCTCTCACCTTTGTCCGCAGCAGACGCCGGGACCGTGCTTGCGCAGGTAGCGCTTATCCAGCAGCGCCTGCTCCCCGCTGTTTGATTGGCGGGCCCGGCGGTATCGTCTTTCCCAGGCCCATAACCCCATTAAAGACGATTTTCTGCATAAAGTCAATAGATTTTCTTCCATTCCGGGGCCAAAATTCCTGTTCCGCCCCGCCCTGGGGCGCGGGGACCCGGGAACCCGGTTATGTTTCGCCGCCCATGAGCCGATAAATAGAGTAACAGAAAGGGGGCGCTTGGAATGAGCGAGCTGAGCATCCGCAGAGACCGGGAGCTCTCCGCGGCCCGATACCGGGCGGCGGAAAAGACAGAGAAGACGGAGACCACGGAGAAGGCCGCGGGCAGCGGCCCGGTCCGGGAGAAAACGCCGGGCTTCACCCTCTCGGAGACCCTGCGCCAGCTGCTGGCCGGCAGCAGCCGGACGGAGAGCCAGATCCGGGAGAGCCGCAGGACCCTCCAGTCCGGCGAGGCCCTGCTGGCGGAGGTCCAGGAGAACCTCTCCCGCATAGAGAAGGTGGCCCGGGAGGCCGCCGGGGAGGGGGAGATGGACCGGGACGCCCTCCAGGCCCAGCTGGACAAGCTGCGGCAGGAGATTGACCGGATCATGCACAGCGCCTCCGGCGGCGGGAACCTATTTCTGGACGGGGAGGACGGCGCTCTGCTCCCCGGCGGCGAGATCCTGCCCAGCTGGCTGACCCAGGGGGCCGATTCTCTCACCCCGGACCAGCTTCTGGCCGCCCTGGGCCTTGATAAGAACGCCAGCGGCGCGGACCTGCTGGCCGCCATCAAGAACAGCTCCCTGGACGGCCCCGCAGGCCGTCTGGCGGCCCTGTACCTGGGGGCGGTGATCGCAGGGAACGGGGAGATCCGCATGGACATGGCCCTGGAGGGGCTGCGGCAGCTGATGGAGCGGGTAGCCCAGGGGGTTCCGGCGGATCAGGCGGTGAATGAGCTTACCGGAGGAACCTTTGCCAGTCTGGCCGACTTCCAGAGCCAGTTCACCGGCGGCACGGCCCCGGGCCTGGAGGCGTTTCTGACAAACCTCCTGCTCACCGGGGAGGGGGACCTCCTCCTGGAGCTCCCCGCCCTTCCGCCCCTTATGTTAGGGCTGGATGGGCTGGAGGGGATGAACCTGGATCTCCTCATGAACCTCCTCACCCCCTCCGGCGACGCGGACGGCGTCCCCTCCGATCCTGCCGCCAGCGGGGCCGATACGGCCCCGGTCCCCCCGGAGGAGCCCGGCCCCGCCGGCAGCGCCCTGGCGGCGGCAGCGGGAGAGCCCCTGCCCTCCCTGGAGGTGGGCTCCCTCCGGGTGTGGGGACAGGACCTCTCCGGGGTGTCCCTGGGGAAAGATGGCGTGCTGGTGGTGGCCGGACAGGGGGACGTGACCCTGGAGAGCACGGGCCAGGAAGGGCCCCCTGTCCGGCTGGCCGGCTCCGGGACCGTCACCCTCCGAAACGTCTCCGTCCCCCTGCTGACCGCGGAGGGCAGAGAGGTCCGGCTGGCCGGCGCGGGGGAAAATTCCCTTCAGACGGTCCGGCTGAGCCCGGGGACGGTCCTCACCCTGGAGGGGGGCGGATTTCTCCGTATGGGGGCCCTGGAGGCCGCTCCCACCGCCCTGCTCCGCCTCCGGCCCGGCGCGGCGGCGGAGGTGCGGCAGGGGGAGGAGACCCTGGGCGAGGTGAAAATCCCCGTGGTCCTGGAGGGTCCCGCCTCCCTGGCGGCCCGGACGGAGCAGGCCAGGGACGGTCAGGGCAGGAGCCTGAACCCTGTGGACCTCATCTGGAAGACCCTGCTGCCGGGCTGGAGCGCCGTCACCGCCCTGGCGGTGGACGGCCGGCAGGTGAAAACCCATCTCCCCGGCGGCGAGCTGCCGGCCCTGGTGCGGCTGTGGCTGTGCAAGGGGGACCAGGGTCATCCGATCCACGCCCTCACCCTCTGGGGCCGGGACCGCGCCGGCGAGACCAGGACCCGGTACGCCTACCTCCGCTGGAACCAGCGGGCGGGGTCCTTCCAGGAGACCCATATGTACCCCAACCCCTTCACAGTCACCGGCGGCGAGGAGGACCGGGACTGGGTGTATGAGGAGGAGACCCAGACCCTGCGAATCCTCTCCAACCAGGTGACCGCCCTGTCCGGCGGTGCGGGGACCGACGCAGGCCGGACGCCCTTCACCGGCCGGGTCGCCCTGGCCGACGGCATCGGCAGCCTGGAGCTGACCCTGGGGGGCGTGGTGTGCCGGGCTGCCGCCGGCAGAGCCTTTGCCCTGGGCCGGGAGAACAGCGCAACCCTGCTGCTCCAGAGCGGGACCGGCAGCGTCTTTGAGAGCGGACCGGGCTGCGCCGGCATCTCCCTGGGGGACGGCTCCACCCTGCGCATTGACCAGGACGGCTCCCCCGGCAGCCGGGGGAGCTCCGACGGCGCTCTCACCGCCGCGGGGGGAGCCGGCGGCGCGGGCATCGGCAGGGACCGTGGCCCCAGCCGGGATCGGAGCGCCCAAATCCACATCCGGGGCGGCGTCATCACCGCCCTGGGGGCCGGGGGCGGCGCGGGCATCGGCAGCGGCCGGAGCAGCCCCATGGGGCCCATCGTCATTACCGGCGGCGTTATCAACGCCGTGGGCGGACCCGGGGGCGGCGCGGGCATCGGCGGGGCCCTGGCCGCGCCGGTGGGGGACATCAGCATCCGGGGCGGAACGGTCTCCGCCTCCGCCGCCGATCAGGCCGCCGCCATCGGGGCGGGGGTCCAGGGGGCCTGCGGGGACATCCTCATCACCGGCACCGCCCGGATCGTCAAAGCCCTGGGGGGCAACCCCGGGGCGGACATCGGGGCCTGCCTCTTCGGCGGGTGCGGGCAGGTGCTCATCTCCGGCGGCGCGGACATCGGCAGCGCCAAGCCCTGGACCAAGACCGGCATCTCCCTGGAGATGGGGGCCGACACGGCTACCCTGCCCCAGTTCCGCCTGTCCGCCAAGTCCCTCCGGCTGGACGGCCTCTCCGTGTCCACTCGGGAGCAGGCCCGGGCCGCCCGGCGGACCGTGGAGCTGGACCGGCGGTGGGTGTCCCGGATTCAGGACGCCTACGGCGCGCTCTACGGCCAGCTGGAGCAGAGCTTCAGCGGCCTCTACGGCGGCCAGCCGGAGGGCCCGGTGCGGGACAGCGCCTCCGCCGGCGCGCTGGTGACGGATATGCGCCAGTCCATCCTTCAGGAGTCCGCCCACGTCATCCGCACCCACAGCCGGCGGACCAAGGAGTGTGTGTGGCAATTGCTGTGGTGACTGAAAAACGCCCCCAAGGGGGCGCGGCCGCTTTTGATCCATGGAATTAAGACATAGAAAACCGGGGCGCCCAGGCGTCCCGGTTTTCTATCGTTTGGAGGATCAGATGAAAAAGAAGTCTTGTCACTTGCAAGACCTACTATACCCTGGAATTGTTACGAAATCCAGCACAGTTTGTTACGAAAGTATAAAATCTCATTTTCCTCCGCTAATCCTCCGCAAAGGGGTCTCCCAGGTCCCGGATGGGGACCGGATCCTCCGGAGGGACCTCCTCCGCCGCTGCGGCAGGCGGTTCCGGCGGCGGGGGGAGCTCCGGCTCCGCCTGGGGCTCCTCTGGGGGTTCCTCCGCCGGGACGGCGGGCGGAAACTCCAGGTTGATCCCCGTCTCCCTGTCGAACACGTGGACCGCGCTGCCCCGGAAGGTGAAGCCCACCGCCGTGCCGGCGGCCAGGGTGTCCTCCCCTCGCTCCGCGGCCTCCTCGCTGACGGGCACCACGATCACCGCTTCCCGGCCGCAGGTGCGCACGTGGATGTGGACCGCGCTGCCCATCATCTCTGACACGTCCACCTCCGCCGGCACGGAGCCCGGCCCGCCGGACAGGGTGATGTGCTCCGGCCGTATGCCCAGCACCACCTCCTGGCTCTCCGCGCCGGCCGCCGCCAGACGGCGGCACTTCTCCGGCGAGAGGTCCACAGCCGTACCCCCCAGTTCCACGCTGTATCGGTCCCCCGTCCGGGTGAGGCGGGCGTCAAAGGTGTTCATCTGGGGCGAGCCGATGAAGCCCGCCACAAAGAGGTTGGCCGGGTGGTGGAACACCTCCTGGGGCGTCCCCACCTGCTGGACAAAGCCCTCCTTCATGATGACGATCCGGTCCCCCAGGGTCATGGCCTCGGTCTGATCGTGGGTGACGTAGATGAAGGTGGTGTTCACCTTCTGCCGCAGCTTGAGGATCTCCGAGCGCATCTGGTTGCGCAGCTTGGCGTCCAGGTTGCTCAGAGGCTCGTCCATGAGAAACACCTGGGGCTCCCGGACAATGGCCCGGCCGATGGCCACCCGCTGGCGCTGGCCGCCGGAGAGGGCCTTGGGCT
>ERZ777011.1377-NODE-1377-length-26003-cov-3.268537_pt1 | contig 26003 bp, 21 predicted proteins | sample MGYA00374964_ERZ777011 | MGnify/ENA primary metagenome ERZ777011 (study PRJEB29310, sample SAMD00008975) | mouse gut metagenome | study: EMG produced TPA metagenomics assembly of the Metagenome analysis of fecal microbiota from mouse which was promoted... | reverse complement strand
AATTATTAAATTTCATGTTCACACTTTTTTTGTCTTGACGGCACAGACGATAAGGCAACAGTAGTGATCCGCGGCAAAGGCATAGCCACAGACAAAGGCATGGCGGTCGGCAGCAAGAACCAGGCCGTTACCATCAAGGCCATGGTATTAAGGGGAAAGACCCTGAAATCCTATGTGGAGAACATTGCAAATGCAATGAACAGCCTTAAGGAGTTGTTTATTAACAGGCAGTAAGAGCAAGACAGGCGGAATCATTTACATGTAAGGTATGCGGTAATTTCAGTTCCAATCGCGTGGCGGTGGATGCAGTCCCATAAAGCTGCTGCCGCTTGCGATGAAGCCGCTTGCGGCGCCGCCTTTTCCCATTGAGCGAATCGAGGAGATGACGAGGATGATAGGCGGTGAAGGAAGCATACAGGTTTGCAGATAATGAGAAAAGAGAATTTGTGCAGTATCATCATGTACAGATACTCTTTTTTGAATTGTTTTTTATTGTCAGGATATGAGTGTTATGCTATACTAACCATGTTTTTCATTTAGTATAGCAGCATACTGGTCAAATTACAGAGCATATGGCAGCATTGCTCAGGACAAGGAGAGATTCGTGCGGACGCTTAAAGAAATTATCAGCCGGTATATGCGGCTGACTACATGTGTGCTGGTGGCACTTTTATTGATTATCATAGTGTATATCCAGATAGCCAATGAACAGAGACAGTCTTATGAGGGAGCGGTGGGGATCTTTCAGCAGATTGAGCAGCTTCTGATTCGCAATCAGGAAGAACTGGAAGAGATCAGAGTGGAGTACAGTGAGACATGCCTGCACAATGCGGAAGCTATCGCTTATATCATCGAAGACGATCCCTCCGTGCTGGGGAGTGTTGATGAGTTGAAACATATTGCGCAATTTATGGAAGTGGACGAAATACATATTTTTGATGAAACAGGGCGTATTTTTACAGGAACGCATCCGAAATATTATGACTATACGTTTGATTCGGGAGAGCAGATGCATTTCTTCAAGCCCATGCTGGAGGATAAGTCACTAAAGCTGGTGCAGGAGATCACGCCGAATACTGCGGAGGCGAAGCTTATGCAGTATTCGGCTCTCTGGAGTAAGAACGGGAAATTTATAGTACAGGTGGGGATGGAGCCGGTCAATGTCATGAAGGTGACACAGAAAAACGAACTGTCATATCTGTTTTCGCTGATCCGGGTGAATCCCGATGCGCAGTATTATGCGATCGCGGCAGAGAGCGGGATGATCATCGGGTCTACGGAGGCGGACTGCGTAGGAAAGAATCTGACGGAAATCGGTTTGCAGCCGGATGATTTTCCGGACGGGCAGAAAGGATTTCATGCAGTCATAAACGGCAGGCATTCCTACTGTTCCTTTAAGAAAATTGGCACGAACTATATCGGGAGAGTAGTCTTGAGCCGCCAGATGTATCGACGGGTGCTGGGATCTACGGTTACGTCGGGGATATGTCTTATTATCATAGCCACGATTCTGTCCTGGGCGGTAACAAGATATATGAATCAGTATGTGGTAGAGGGTATTCGGGATGTGAACCGGAAACTGCACAGCATCGCCCAGGGGAATCTGGACGAGCTGATCGATATTCGCAGCAGCAGGGAATTTTCCGAACTGAGCAGTTATATTAATCAGATGAAAAAAAGCCTTCTCGACAATAACAGGAAGATGTCATATGTTCTCAGGAAAACCAACATGTATATGGGCGTATATGAATACAACGAGCAGATGCAGAGTGTCCGGATCACCGAATATGTGCCGCAGATACTGGCACTCGGACAGGAGGAGGCTAAGCGGCTGACTGCTGACAGCAGTGCATTCCGTAATTTTATAGACAGTCTGCGAAAACATCCTGTTCCGGAGGAAGCCAATATATATGAGGTGAAGAACCAATATGTGAAGCTGGAAGAGGTCCGGGAAAACGATGAAATATTTGGTGTTGTGATCGACGTGACGGATGAGATCATGAAGCGTAAGCAGATAGAAGTCGAGAGGGATATTGATCTGCTGACCGGTCTGTATAACCGGCGTGGCTTGGAAATGAAACTGAACGGTTTGTTTGCGGAACCGGAGAAACTCGGTCACAGTGCGGTCGTCATGATCGATGCCGATAATCTGAAAGTAATCAACGACACGTACGGACATGAGATGGGGGATGTTTATCTGCAGAAGGTTTCGGAGTTGATTTCGAGCAGGAAGGCACACGGTTCGATTGCGGCCAGACTGGGCGGCGATGAGTTTGTTCTGTTCCTGTACCAGTATGAGGATGAAAAAGAACTGACTGATGCCATTCATAATCTGGAGACACTGCAGGAGAGTAGTCCTGCAGCACTCGGGGATAACGTCAGTGTTCCTCTCAGATTTTCCATGGGATACAGTCTGACAGGAGAGCATATGGATTATCAGAGTCTGTTAAAAGAAGCCGATGAGAAAATGTATGAGAATAAGCGGGAACGCAAGAAAACAGCCGCCCTTCCAAAGTGAGGGGCAGCTGTTTTTACTTATAGGAAATGTTCTAAGGAGCTTGCATAACCGGCATGCCTTCATGCCGTATCCGTACATCGGAGATGTATCCGAAGCTGTCTCTTATGACGGTGATGTCCACGGTACCTTCCGAATGGGATTGAAAAACGCCGCCGATTTCATCTATGAAGATACGAACTGTATCGTCTTTGTAGTGATAGAAACCATCCTGATCTCGTGTAAGCTCCCATTCGGCATATTCTGATTCCAGTTCTTTGTCATCCAGACAGAGGAAGAAATCTGTGCGGAAAGCACTCTTTTCCACATGAAATGCCTCGGAAAGAGCGGCTCTTATCTGCTCGTCCATACGCAGCGGATCGTTTTCTGTATCTGTCCTCAGCACATCGAAGACGATGTCCTCCGCCCGCTTCTGGGCATCATTTCCAAGGGTAAGATCACGTGTGGTATATACCTTCACACCCCAGCGGGATAAGCTGCTTGCACAGTAGCTTGTCAGGTAGGGTGAAAAGGGCGCCTGGGCGCAGGTGGCAAAAGTAACGGTGCTGCAGGTTATAAAGCAGACGGCGGCAAGCAGCAGAAAGGCGGATGCCTTCTTATAACTTAAGATACTCTGAATCCTTTTCTCGACCTCAGTCTTGGAAAAGGCGCTGTAGAGTAGTGTGGAACGGCTGCCGGTGATAGCCATTGCCAGCAGGTTGAAGGCATAATTCTTACGGTCTTCCTCGTCGGCGCATGTTCTGAGCACCGCTTCGTCACAGGCAGTCTCCAGATCCGAGGTAAAGCATCTGGACATGATCCAGACGAGCGGATTGAACCAGTTAAGAATCAGTGCCGCCAGCATAACGGCCTTTATCCAATTATCTCTGCGCTTAATGTGCATGGTCTCGTGCAGCAGGATATGACGCAGCAGATTTCGGTCTGCGAAGTCCATGCGGGTGGGCAGATAAATGTGCGGCGCGAGCAGCCCACAGGTCAGCGGAGAGGCGATCTCATCATTGGTGAAGACCAGAGTATGGCCCATATTCATCTCCCGCAGCAGAGTGCTGACTGTCTCGTTGTGCTCGATCAAAAGACTGTTTTTCAACTTTCTGGAGTAACGGTATTTCTGGTATAAAAGAATACCTGCCGTCAGCAGTAAGCCCGCTGTATAGATGAAAAGCAGCGTGTGACGTCTGAGAGTAAAAGGAAAAGACAGACCCACGGCGTAATCGTATAAAAAGGCAGCGCTTTCACTGGCTTCGGCGTCTTCCACGATGCTGGCGGTGCCGGGAGAAACCGTATCGTTTGTGGTTGTAACGGCAGCTTCTGACGATTCGGCGGTGCCTTTATGGGATGCTGGAGTTATGCGGATTGTCATATTCTCGATGGCTGCTTCCGAAGATACGGTTCCCGTATCTTCAACGGGTTCCGTATCATCAGCGACTGCTATATTTTGCATGTCAGTATTGAGCAGACGATCAGACACGGACAGGAGCGAGTCGGCGGATGTTTTCAGGGTCAGCGGACTGCTGATGGAGAACGGCACCAGCAGACGTGCCAGTATCACACACCACAGTATGGGAAATACGAACTTCGGCAGCCGCTTCTTAAGCAGGGCACGCAGGAGCAGGATGATGAGGATCATCATGCTTCCGTAGATGGTCATCAGTATAAAGGGCATATTCATTCTAAAATGCAGCATATTATTTCGCCTCCTTGATCATTTGAGCCAGACGTGCGGCGTCTGTCTCTGAAATTCCCTGGTTTTTGAGAAAGGATGAGAAGAACAGTTCACTGGAACCGCCAAACATCTTGTCGATGAGCTGTTCCGTCTCACTCTGCGCCACTTCATCCCGGGTGACAAGCGGTCTGCATAAGAAATTAGGCTCTTCCCGTTCTATGGCGCCTTTTTCAATGCATTTCTTGATCACAGTATAGGTGGTGTTCTTATTCCATCCGATACGTTCTGCCAGAACATCCACGATCTCCCGGGCGGGTTTTTCGCCGTGTTCCCACAGGACTTCCATTACTTTCAGTTCTGAGTCAAAAAGTTTCATCATTAACCTCCCGCAATTAAAAATTTTAATTGTAACCTTTCTGACGGACTATTGTAATAGTCTCGAGATTTGTGTATAGACTATCACAATAGTCTACACGCGTCAAGGAGCTTCCGGAAGAAAATTTTTAAGAATTTATGAAGTACGCAAAATCGTGTGCAGTATGTTATAATAGACGCGGCAGCCGGTAATATGAAGGCGGGCGGGAGTGAAGGAGATAACAGCATGCGTATAGCGATATGTGATGATGACGTGAAGTTTACGGATCAGTTAAAAGCTTTCATAGAAAAGGAACTGGGTGCACAAGGTGTCGTTCCGCATATTTGCGTTTATCATGACGGCGAAGTTTTTATCGCGGATCAGGAGGCGTGCGATGCGGTTTTTCTGGATATTGATATGCCGTCCATGGACGGGTTCGACGTTGCGGAGCGGATCAACGGCGCGGGGGATGCGCTGATCATCTTTGTTACCATGCATGATGAACTGGTGTATTCCTCTATCCGGTTCAGACCCTTCCGGTTTGTCAGGAAGTCACATCTGGCGCAGGAGCTTCCTGAAGTGCTGGGTGATCTGAACCGGGAGGTATATAAACGGAATGCCGGAAGGAAATTTGAATTCCGGACACAGACCGGCGTAGTGTTTCTGGATGTCAGTACGATTGAATATATAGAAATATACGGGCACTGGCTGCACGTATGTGTAGACGGCGGGGAGGATCTGAACTGCTACGGAAGTCTCGCGGATCTGGAGAAAGAACTTGCGCCTTTTGACTTCATCCGCACGCATAAGAGTTATATTGTGAACTGCAAGTATATCTATGCGATTGAGAAGGGACAGATTGTTCTCGACGACGGAACCCGGATTCTGCTCAGCCGCTACAGGGCGGGGGAAGTCAGGGACAAATTCAGAAGATATGTACGGAGTGGGCTATGAATACTGTGATTGAAATAAGCGCTTCCGCAGCGGAGTGTTGTATTGTTGTAAGCCTGTGCAACCGTTTCCTGGGGTTTCGGAATAAAAAAATGACGGTTGTAAAATCGCTTGCATTCTTTCTGATTCTTCTGACAGAGAATATTCTGTTTACGCAGCGGGAGTGGAAGAGCGGGAGCGGCGTTTGGATAGAAAGTCTGGAGACTGTGTTTCTGATTGTACTGATCGCCGGTTATGTGCTGCTTTTTCTGGGCGGCAGGATCTATGAGAAGGTACTGATCACGATTTTTCCGATTATTGGGATTCTGACGATTAATCTGATTGTTTTCAGCGTGATCCGCGCATTGTCAGGAGAATATGCGGCAGATATCGTTAAGCCGGGCGGTAAAGCGCGCGTCCTTGCAATTATTTTCAGCAAGCTTGCATTCTTCCTGTTGTGTGAGTTTGTGATTCGTATGCGGGGACGCAGACAGTACTCGCTCAGCATTTTCCAGTGGAGCATTCAGCTGTCATGCTTTCTGATTACTTTTCTGATTGGCTATTTGCAGCTCAAGATTTCCATGAGGACTGATAATATGCCGGAGTTTCTTCCGGTAAGCATACTGATTGCCGTGCTGAATATTCTGCTGTACGTATTATTAAACAGAATGCGGAAGGACAGCATTCTCAAAGAGGAGTACAGGATATCGGGGATCAGTCTGGCGGCACAGGAGAAGCTGATCGACGAGGCACGGGAACAGTATATGGAAATTCGAACGCTGCGGCACGACATGCGGCATTATCTCATGACGGCGGCAGAGCTGATATCGGAGGGCAGAACGGAGGAGACGAAAGCGTATATCGAGAATATTGTTCATGAGAAAGTAGACAGAAGCGCTTACGGAGTAGACACGGGGGATGTGGTGATTGATGCCGTGATCAACAACAGGATCGGGATCTGCCTGAGAGAACATATCGAGATAAAGTGTATGATCGATTCCGATATGAAAGCGATCGACCACACTGATATGAGCGTGCTCTTATCCAATGTGCTCGACAATGCGATTGAGGGTTGTAAACGTGTGGAAAAACCGGAAATAGCGTTGACGATAGGGAACAGAAAAGCATTTACTTATATCATTGTAAAGAACAGCATTGTGGAATCCGTTCTTAGCAGGAATCCGGATTTGGAGACCGATAAGGACGATAAGCCGGCGCACGGATTCGGGATCATGTCCATAAGGAAGGTTGCAAAGAAATATAACGGAAGCGTTGAGTTTCATGAAGAAGGGAACCTGTTTATCACCGAGATCTGGCTGGAGCAGCCGGAAACGGGCAGGGGAAACACAGATTGAAACGCCCATGTTTACCGTGGTGAAATTTTGAAAAGAAATAGAGGACAGAACTTTGAAAAGATGTTAAAATACTTTTAACTGTCTAAAGCAGCGGCAGGAAGAATTGCTTAGAGTGCAGGCGAAAGGGAAATGTACGAATGAGTGTGATCAGCAGTAAGGACGTCAACGAGATCATCAGAAAAACCTTGGGGATCATTAACCAGAGGATTATGAATCACGGGGAGATCACAGGTTATATTCTCTATAAAATGATGGAGTATGAGAATACATACACGGAGCAGCATTACACGGAACAGGAACTGGTGGATTACACCATGCTCGGCATTCTGCACGATATTGGATTATACAAGGAAGAAAATGTCAAGAACGTCAGTGAGTTTGAGACGAAGAATCTGTGGCCGCATTCCATCTACGGTTTCCTCTTTTTAAAATATCTGTCACCGGTAGGGGATAAGGCGGAAGTGGTACTGTATCATCATCTGGATTATAACAGACATAACCTGATCCAGAGCCGGTATTTACATCTCATTGAGCTTTTGAGCCTCGCGGATAAGATGGATACATTCCTGCATCTGAAAGAGGAAAGTCTGGAACCGGAATATTTTACGAAGTACCGTGACACGAAGTTCTCGGGCGCGGCGCTTGATCTGTTCCGCAAGGCGGAAGAGCGGTACGGTATCACGGAGAATCTGGTGAACGGCAAGTACAGAGATGAACTGGATGTGCTGCTGGCGAAGCGGGCCTTCTCGGAGCAGTATAAGAGAGGATTCCTGGAGATGCTGGTGTATACCATTGATTTCAGAAGCGAGCACACGGTGATTCATACGCTGGCGACGGTGCATTTCGCGGAACAGCTCGGCAGACTGGCGCGGCTGTCCGGCAAGGACCTGCGGGATCTGCATTACGGCGCGCTGCTGCATGACCTGGGGAAGATTGCGATCCCGCTTAATATACTGGAATCCCCGGGACGCCTGAATGATGAGGAGATGAGGATCATGAAAGCGCACGTGCGCATCACGGAGATGATTCTGGAGGGTGTTGTGGATGACGATGTGCTGCAGATCGCGGTCAGACATCATGAGAAGCTGGACGGCAGCGGATATCATAAAGGGCTGAAGGCGGAAGATCTGACGCTGGCGCAGCAGATCATCGCGGTGGCGGATATCTTAAGCGCCCTTCACGGCAAGAGAAGCTATAAGGATGCTTTCAGTAAGGAGAAGATACTGGACATCATGAACGGCGATGCAAATAACGGCAAGATTAACAGAAACGTGGTGACCAGTCTGGAGCGCAATTATGACAAGATCATCGCAGAGTTTGAGAAAGAAAAAGAGAATACGATCGGGCTGTATCTCAAGATTAAAGAGCAGTATGCGGTGATAAGCGAACGGTTTAAGATGTTCGATTAGTGTCCCCGGGAATCGGGACACCGGCAACCATAAATAGATTGTAGTAGAAAAGGAGAACGGACATGGAAAAGGCAAACGTGTATTTTACAACATTTAAGGCAACAGAGCATGAGAATCTGCTGCAGAAGCTGCATCGGCTGATGAAAACGGCCGGATTTGAGTCAATTGATTTTACGGACAAATATGCGGCGATCAAGATTCATTTCGGCGAGTACGGCAATCTGGCTTTCCTGCGTCCGAATTATGCAAGGGTGGTGGCGGATTATGTGAAGGAACTGGGCGGTAAACCGTTCCTTACGGACTGTAATACGCTCTATGTGGGGAGCAGGAAGAACGCTTTAGATCATCTGGAAACGGCATATATCAACGGTTTCTCACCTTACCAGACCGGCTGTCATGTAATCATCGGCGACGGATTAAAGGGGACTGACGAGACACTTGTGCCGATTGACGGAGAGTATGTGAAGGAAGCGAAGATCGGTCATGCCATTATGGATGCAGACGTGTTTATCTCATTGACGCATTTTAAAGGGCATGAGATGGCGGGCTTTGGCGGCGCACTCAAGAATATCGGTATGGGCTGCGGCTCCAGAGCCGGCAAGATGGAACAGCACTGTGACGGTAAGCCCAGCGTGAATGCGGCGGCCTGTGTAGGCTGCGGTGCATGCGACAGAATCTGTGCGCACGGTGCGCCGGTGATCGAGAATGGAAAAGCGCATATTGACCATAATAAATGTGTGGGCTGCGGACGCTGTCTGGCGGTCTGTCCGAAGGATGCGATTGCAGCAGACTTTGCAGACTCTGTCGCGGTACTGAATTATAAGATGGCGGAGTACAGTCTGGCGGTGTGTAAAGACCGGCCGTGCTTCCATGTATCCTTGATCTGCGATGTGTCGCCTAACTGTGACTGCCATGCGGAGAATGATATCCCGATCATTCCCAATGTGGGTATGCTGGCGTCCTTTGATCCGGTGGCGCTGGATCAGGCATGTGCCGATCTGTGTAATCAGATGACGCCCGTGGAGAGCAGTATTCTGGGGGAGAATTTGAAAGAGCATGGTAACGAGAAAGGACACGATCACTTTCATATGACGCATCCGGATACGGAATGGAAGAGCTGTATCGCCCACGCGGTAAAGATCGGTCTGGGAACAGACCGGTATGAACTGATTAAGATCTGACAGCCGTGGGGGAAACAGAGGGCGGATCAGAAGAAAGGCAATGTTGATTTATGAAGAGTGTGGAAGATAAATTAAACGCATTGCGCAGGTTAATGGCAGAGAGAAATCTCTCGGCATACATCATTCCGACCGGGGATTTCCACGGTTCTGAGTATGTGGGGGATTATTTCAAGGAAAGAGAGTACATGTCAGGGTTCACCGGTTCGGCGGGAACCCTGATTGTTCTGTCTGAGGAGGCTGCGCTGTGGACAGACGGCAGATATTTCATACAGGCGGCGGATCAGCTTGCGGGCAGCAGTATTTTACTGATGAAATCAGGGCAGCCTGGTGTGCCTGCGATAGAAGCGTATTTGTGCGATAAGCTGGAAGCCGGAAGTGTGATCGGGTTCGACGGCCGGACGGTCACAGCCGGGTTTGTGCGTAAGATTGCGGAGAGGACCGGGGCGAAGCAGATCACCTTCGCGGGGGATGAGGATCTGGTGGACCGCGTATGGACAGACCGTCCCGCCATATCCACGGAACCGGTATGGGAACTGGACGCGGCATATGCAGGCAGAAGCAGAGAGGACAAACTAGCCGCTGTGCGGGACAGGATGCGTGAGAAACAGGCAGACGTCCTGCTTATGACCGCCCTTGATGAGATCGCCTGGCTGCTCAATCTGCGCGGCAACGATGTGAAGTATACGCCGGTCTTTCTGGCATATATGCTGATGACGCAGGAGCGTGCGGTTCTGTGCGTCCATGAGCAGATTCTGCCGCCTGAGATCCGGAAGAAGCTGGAACAGGCAGGGATAGAGACCGCGCCATATAATACTATCGGAGAAATCGTATCGGACGTCTGCAGGGAGAAGCGGGTATGGATCGACAGCACAAGCGTGAATTACAGCTTGATAGGCAGCCTGCCGGCTGATGCCGTACAGATCGACCGGTGCAGTCCCGTCATACACATGAAAGCGGTCAAGACGCCGCAGGAGGCGGCACATATACGGGAGGCCCATATTCAGGACGGCGTGGCGGTGACAAGGTTTATCCGCTGGCTGAAGACGAGTGTCCGGGAACAGGGCAGTGAGCATGCACGCAATGAAGCGGCAGAGCGGATCACGGAAATGAGCGCCGCACGGAAACTGGAGACGTTCCGCGCACAGATGGAGGGATATCTGGGAGCAAGTTTTGCGCCGATCATTGCATACGGAGCTCATGGCGCGATCGTACACTATGAACCGACGGCACAGACGGATGTCCAGATCCAGGCGGGAGGACTCTGTCTGGCTGATACCGGCGGACATTACAGGGAAGGAACGACAGACATCACCCGCACGGTGGCGCTCGGTAAGGTGCCGGAGGAGGAGAAGCGATATTATACGATTGTGCTGCGCGGACATCTGGCGCTCGGGGCAGCAAAGTTTATCCATGGTATTTGCGGGCAGAATCTGGATGTGCTTGCGCGGGTGCCTTTGTGGGAAGCCGGACTTGATTATAATCACGGAACCGGACATGGCGTCGGTTTCCTGCTGAGCGTACACGAGGGACCCCAGCGGTTTCACTGGCGTATCAACCGGAATGTGCAGAGCGTCGTGCTGGAAGAAGGCATGGTGATCTCCAATGAACCGGGCGTCTATCTGGAAGGGCGGTTCGGCATCCGGCACGAGAATCTTGTGCTGTGCCGGCAGGGAGAGCGGAATGAGCACGGACAGTTCATGTATCTGGAACCGCTGACGATGGTTCCTTATGACCGGGATGCGATATTGCCGGAGTTGTTATCTGACCGGGAACGAAAGCTGCTCAATGACTATCATGCACTTGTATATAAAACGCTGGCACCATATCTTACGGAGGAAGAGTCCATATGGCTGCAGGAGGCGACGGCGGAGATATAGGGATGTTCATAAAATAAAACAGAAAATGGAAAACAGAACATTTATTTCAAGAAAGATTTATGGTAAAATAAATACGGCTTATTACGGCAAAATCAGTACCACGGAGCCGTGGAACAGAAATGGAGGACAGAATTTATGGAACATCAGAACTTATCTGCAGCAGAGGCAATGGAAAAGCTGAGGGAAGGGAATGCACGGTACCTGGAGGCGGAGAGCAATACGGGAGATATCTCACCGCAGATCAGGCAGAAGACCTGCGACGAGGGACAGTTACCTTACGCGATCGTGATCACCTGCTCGGACTCAAGAGTGATACCGGAGAGTATTTTCATGGCAGGCATCGGCGAGTTGTTTACGATTCGTGTGGCAGGTAATGTGATGGACAATCATCAGCTCGGAAGCGTGGAGTATGCGGCGGATCATCTGGGATGCAACCTGGTGGTCGTACTGGGACACACCCACTGCGGTGCCGTGGGCGCAACGATCAGCAGCAGGCCTACCGGTTTCGTTAAGTACATAACCGATGAGATCCGTGCCGCGATCGGCGATGAAAAAGATGAATATAAAGCAAGTGCGCTGAATGTGATCAGAAGCGTTTCACGCATCAAGGAGGAATTAAAACTGACGGATGCGGATAAACTGAAAGTATGCGGAGCGGTTTATCATATTGATACGGGACGCGTGGAATTTTTGGATTAAAGTGATGTGATGAGCCGGGCGTAAAGTGAGAACGGCGGAAAAGACAAATTCCGGAATGGAGGGCGGATATCATGGCGGAAACAGGTAAGAAGAGTCCGTATGCGGGCACACAGACAGAGAAGAATTTGCAGGCGGCAATCGCGGGGGAATCGACAGCGAGAAACAATTATACCTTCTTTGCATCCAAGGCAAAAAAGGAAGGCTTTGAACAAATCGCGGCGATTTTCCAGGAGACGGCTGACAACGAGAAAGAGCACGCGAAGATCTGGGTCAAAGAGTTGTTCGGGATCGGGAGCACGGCTGAGAACCTTGCTGCTGCGGCACAGGGCGAGAACTATGAGTGGACGGAAATGTATGCGGGATTTGCCAGGACGGCGGAGGAAGAGGGATTTCCGGAGCTGGCATCCAAATTCCGTATGGTAGCTGAGATCGAGAAGCACCATGAGGAACGTTACCGCGCGCTGCTGCACAATGTAGAGATGCAGGAAGTGTTTAAGAAGAGCGAGGTCAAGATCTGGGAGTGCCGTAACTGCGGACATATCGTGGTCGGCATGGAAGCACCGGAAGTATGTCCCGTATGTGCTCATCCGCAGGCATATTTTGAGATCAGCGCACAGAATTATTAAACGCAGCCGTAGAAATACGGAATATGACTGAACAGGCAATGATGGAATCCGATCGGTAGTCAGACCGGGTTCCATCATTTTTGTGTCTATAGATTGATTGTCATTGACCGGATATAAGCAATGGGGTTAATCAGCGGGACGGCGTATTCGCCGCTCCATTTTCCTTGTTACAACAAAATAGCTGCTGATCAGAATGACATCCGCGCCGGCCCATGCCATGATCTCCGCGTAGAAAATACCGGTTTCGCCGACAAACAGCGGCAGCAGGATGGCAGTCACCGCACGCATGATAAACTCCGCTATGCCGGAGACCATGGGCAGTACGGTGTTGCCCATGCCCTGTATGGCGGACCGGGTTACATGAAGAATGTAGAGCACCGGCAGGCAGATACTCATAATCGCCAGATAATAGTAGGCGACCTGCATTGTCTTGTCAAATTCTTCCGGGCTTCCCGAGATAAAGCAGCTCAAGATGGCCTTACCGCCGAGCAGCATGACGGCGGCGATCACTGCGGAGGTTGCAAGTGCGATCAGGACGGCTGCGCGCATGCCCTGGCGGATGCGGTCAACCCTGCCGGCGCCCAGATTCTGTCCGGAATAAGTGACCATGGAATAGCCGTAAGAGGTAGCGGCGACTTCCAGTACGCCGTAGAGTTTGTTAGTGGCTGTAAAGCCGGCAATAAAGATCACGCCGAAGCCATTGACCACGAACTGTACGATCATGCCGCCGACAGAGATGATCGCGTTCTGAAATGCCATGGGAAAACCAAGCATGAGTAGTTTGGACGGCAGATAACCGCTCAGACTGTAATCTGAGGAGCGCAGCTTCAGGATCTCGATCCTGCGGATGTGATGCAGGCAGTAGAGACTGGAAATGAGCTGTGCAATCAACGTTGCGATCGCGGCGCCGCTGATGCCGAATCCTAAGACCAGCACAAAGATGAGGTCCAGTACAATGTTGGTGATCGCGGCAACGATCATGGCGTGCAGAGGCGTCTGTCCGTCGCCGAGAGAACGCAGTACGGATGCCAGCAGGTTATAGGACATAACGATCGGGATACCCAGATACATAATGCGCAAATACAGGAGGGAGTTGTCGATGATCTCCGGCGGTGTCTGCAGCAGTTCCAGGACAGGGCGTGCCACGGCCTGCCCGCCGCTCAGAAGTACAATGGAGGAGATGAGCGACAGAGCCGCGGAACAGCCGACCGTTTTGCGCAGGTCATCGTACTTGCCGGCGCCGAATTCCTGCGCCATGAGAATACCGAATCCCTGTGTGATTCCCTGAATGATGCCGAGCATAAGCCAGTTCATCCAGTCGGCGGCCCCGAGGGCGGCAAGCGCACTCACACCAAGCCCTTTTCCGACGACCATCGTATCCACGACCGTATAGAGCTGCTGGAATACATTGCCGATCATAAGCGGCAGGGCAAATGTCAGGATAAGAGCTGCCGGTCTGCCGTCTGTCATATTTTTCATTCGTGCTGCCATAGTATATACCTCGCATGTGATCATGATAATGGAATCTCTATATTAACAAAATGCAAAGAGGGTTTCAACCCCTTTGCTGACCTCGCTTTCAAAATGTGAAACTCGATTACAAAACGGGAAACTCGGTTTGCAATCGACCATCTATCGTAACGACAGGTGCAAAGTATACCCTTAAAAGTGCAAACTGTACCAAAAATATTTTTTTGGACGAACAATTTATTATAATAAATTAGTTTGTAATATATTGTCACAAACATGGATCTATAAGGAAACTGACAGAAACGGGGTGCACAATTATGCTTAGGACAATTAAGGGAAGACTTACGATCAGCGTGATCACCATCGTAATCGGCAGCATTATTCTGACGACGGCAGGAATCATGGCGGTTGCGGGGAAGCGTATGATCGAAGATCAGACGCAGGCGCTGCAGTTAAATGCGGATAAATACGCGGAGGAGATCAATACGTGGATCAAGACGGAGATGATGCTTGCCGCGGGTGCAGCGGACAGTATAACAGCGGGCGGCAGGGTTGATACGGATGTGATTCAGTCCGTCGTGGACGCGCATGCGGCGGGAAGAACGGAGCTTCTGAATCTGTACTGCGGAACAAAGGACAGCAGATTCATTCAGTCCAACCGGGAAGCGGAGATACCGGAAGGATATGATCCGGTGGAACGCGGGTGGTATAAACAGGCGGCGCAGGAGGGGAGGGTCATTGTCACAGATCCCTACTGGGACGTCCTCACGAATCAGATGTGTACGACGATCGCCGCGCCGGTCTACATAGAGGAGGAACTGGCAGGCGTTATAGGACTGGATGTGACGCTGAAGACGGTGACGAACCTGACAGGAAGCATCAATTATGATACGGGTGTGTATGGATTCCTGACAGACAGCAGCGGACACTATGTGGCCCATAAGAATCAGGCATATGAGCCTACGGATACAGCGTCGGTTGCCGTGACGGATATCATGCCGGAACTGGAGAATATGATAAAGGGCGTGGACAGCGAGGTGAAGAAACTTGCGGATTACGACGGACGTGAGTGCTATTTTGCGGTTGCTTCCATTATGGGGTGTAATTGGAAGCTGGGCGTTGTTGTGCCGACAGCCAATGTAATGGATTCTCTGATGGCGATGATCATGGTGGCGGTGATGATCGCATTGATCGTTATTTTGTTTGTTGCGGTATTCATGGCAGGTCTGATCGGGAAGATGCTTGCGCCGGTACAGACATTAAAGCAGTTTGCATCAGGAGACTTCTCGGAAAGTGCCGTAAACACCGCCGGCACAAAAGCGATTCCGAAAGAGTATAAGAATGAGACGGAGCAGATCAGGACCGCGACAGCGGAGGTGAAGCAGCAGATCAGGGAGATTATTCTGAACACCAAGCAGGAGGCTGAGAGCATCAGCGCGATTGCGGAGAGCACATCCTCCAATATGACAGTTCTGAATGAGGATATATCCGGGATATCCGAACTGGCGGGCAGAGTCATGGGACAGGCGGATCAGACGAAGGAACTGGCGGAGAATATTAAGATAAACGGACAGGAATTGGGTTATGCCATAGAAAACGTGGCGAAGAAGGCGGAGGAAGCGGCGGAGCAGTCGAACGACATCATGGAACGGGCCGGAAGACAGCATGAGAGTTCCAGACAGTCTGCGAGCGAGGCGGTCGCACTTTATCAGGATACCAGGGAAGACCTGGAGAAGGCGATCACGGACAGCCAGCAGGTGAGAGAGATCGACACGCTGACGGAGGAGATTCTGGCGATCAGTTCGAAGACCAATCTGCTGGCGCTGAATGCCTCCATAGAGGCGGCGAGAGCCGGGGAGGCCGGCAAAGGATTTGCCGTGGTGGCGGATGAGATCAGAGAATTGGCGGATAATTCCAGACAGGCGGTAGATAAGATACGTAAAGTTACGGAAAGCGTGGTACATAACGTTGTTTTCCTGTCCGAGAGTTCGGGCAGACTGCTGGAATTTATGAATGACAAAGTGATGGAAGATTATAAAGGAATGACCCGGCTGGCGGATGTCTATCAGAAGGATGCGGCTTTTTATAATGATATCTCCAGTGATCTCGGGGCATCTTCACAGGAGATGAGCGCTAACATGGCGGGGATCAACGAATCGATCGCAGCGATTACCGAGCTTGTGGAAGAGGTTGCGGCATTTATGGAAAAGATGAAAAGAGCCGCGGAGAATTCCAATGCAAATTCGGGAGAAGTCATGAAACAGATGGAAGAGTTATTCCGGTTGAGTGAACTTCTGAATGAGACGGTAGCTTCGTTTAAGGTGTGACGCTGCACAGGGTATTGATCCGGGACAGGACAGGTGCGTGAAGGAACGGGAGGCGTAAGAGAGATGTTAGGTGGGCCGGTATATATAGCGTTTATCCGGTACGCAATCAGTTTTGCAGGTGTAGTTCTACTGTTTTCGCTGATGAGTGAATCGAAATATTACGGGAAGAAAATGGCAGTTCGTTATGGCAGCTTCGGAATCATCATGATTGCAGGCGCATGCGTGTGGTATATACTTGACTGGCAGAGCTGCAGCAAAATGGCGGCGCTTACGATGTACATAGGTTTCAGCATATTTGCTGTATGCATGAGCAGAGATCAGATATATCTGGCAATCTATAAAATTGCGCTCACGTTTTATCTGCTGGCGGTGTTTCTGATCGGCGGTATTGAAGTTTCCATTCTTTTCTTTAACAGGAATGTATGGGCGGATATTATTACGCGTATTATATTGATTGTCTTGATCACGCTGTTTATTGATAAGAAGATGAAACATTCTATCAGGGGATTCAACGATTATGTAGAAAATGAGTTAGATGGGTTCTGCATTGCGGTACTGATCATCAGCCTGCTGTTCGGGATCGGTTTTATCCTGAATCCGCGTGTGATCGGACAGACGCCATACCGCCTTTTTCAGATCATGATCAACTTTTTCCTGACAGGGGCATTACAGCTTCTGGTGTTCAGACTGTATATGCATATCGGTAGGGAGAAAGAATATCTGCAGGAGAACCAGCTTATGCAGTTAAACCACCGTCTGCTGGAAAGAAATATGGAACTGCTGGAGACGTCTGTGGAATCCGGCAAGCGGTTACGCCACGACGTGCGGCACCATAATGCAGTGATTGCGGAGTATGCCCACAGGGGGCAGATTAAAGAGTTATTGCAGTATCTGGACGAATATAATAAGATGACAGAGGAGAGCGGCGTAGAAAGAATATGCGGGAATGCCGCGGTGAATAATATTCTGTCGGCATATACGAAGAGGGCAAGACAGGAACAGATTAAGGTCACACTGGATATCGAGCAGAAAAAGAATCTGGGGATACCCAACATAGATCTGGTAACCATATTGGCGAATGCTTATGAGAATGCCATATATGGCTGCACGGAAGTGAAGAGGCAGTCGAGGGAGCGGGAGTGCTCCATTCATCTTATGTTAAAAAAGAAAGGCAGCAAGCTGGTGATCTATTGCAGTAATACATGCAGGGTGGAGACAGAGATCAGAAACGGGCAGCCGAAGCCGGAATCAACAGGTGGAATCGGCGTGTCGAGTATTATAAAGACGGCGGAAAAATTCGACGGGGAATATGATTTCAAGAATGATAACGGTATCTTTATCTTCAGAATCATTATGAATATTCCACCGGTCATGGCAGGCTGAAAGGCGGATCAGACAAATGTATCGGATAGCGCTCTGTGATGATGAGGCGGAAGAACTGAATAAAACATTACAAATACTCGAGAATTATGAGAAAAAACATGCGGAGGCGAATCTGGATATAGAGAGCTTCACGGATGCGGATTCTCTTCTGGAGCTTATTGATGATGAACAGTATATGCCGGATCTGATTATTATGGATATCTATATGCCCGGGAAAACGGGAATCGAAGCGGCAAGAGAACTGCGGGAGATGGGATGCGGGTGCAGGATTATTTTCCTTACGACATCTAAGGAACACGCGCTGGATGCCTTTGGTGTGGAGGCGGCGCAATACCTTGTCAAGCCGGTATCCGAGGAAGTATTGCATCCGCTGCTGGAGCGGTTTGTACAGCAGGAAGAGGAGGCGCGCAGAAAATATCTGCTTCTGCGGGTTGAAGGCAGTATCCGGCGTGTAGCGGTCAATGACATTGTATATTGTGAGGCCCAGGGTAAGACGCAATGCCTGTACTTTACGGATGGCAGCAAGTGTCTGCAGCACGTTACCATGGCGGAGATATACGAGATGCTGTCGCAGTATTGTGAGTTCGTGCGGTGCGGAATTGCCTATATCGTTAATCTGGAGCATGTAGAAGGACTGAGCAGACGGGAACTGCTTATGGATAACGGTGATGTGATCTATCCCCCGAGAGGTGCCTTCATGACTCTCAGGGAGAGATATTTTGAGTACTACTGTGAGGAAGAGTCATAAACCTATATCATAAACTTATGTAAAATTATCTGATAGATATTCTTATAAGCGAAAACCGCTTTATATAGAATATCTATTGCTTTTTTGTCATAAATGTTGTATTATGAGTTTACATAATGAGATTTACATAATATGGAATCCGGGTATAAAATTACCAATTGTAAAATGTAAGGTCACAAAGAGACGCTCTATACAGGATAAACGTTTCGGAACGGAGGAAATGATGAAAAAGCGAATGATAGCGAAACTGTCGCTCGTCAGCTGTCTTGTGCTCGGAATGATGACGAGTCCCCAAAGCAGACTGACAGCACAGGCAGAAGAGGTTATGGCAACGGTACAGGGGAGTGTTATGTCGGGTACGACAATGAACCTGCTGAAATTATCCACCAGAGAAGGCAACATGGAGATCAAACTGGACAGCACAACTGACACGACGGCATGCAAGATCCTGCTTGCCGGTAAGGATATCAGCGTCTCGGTCTCTCACGGTTCCGACGGGTATCTGCACGCGGTGAAGATCACAAGCGGCGCACAGGACGCTTCGGTGACATTGGATTCCTCGACGAACGTTTATGTTACGGGAACGATAGGAGATAAGTCGTCAGAGGATCTGTTGTATGTCAATACGGCGCAGGGCGAGATGCAGATTAAACTGGATACGACGACGGATATGAGCGGCTGCGCGGTTCTGGTGAACGCGCAGGAATATCGCATCTATTGTTCGCGGGGGTCTGACGGTTACATGCATGCGCTAAACATCTCTGATGCGTCGGCGGCGATCGGGCAGGTGAATCCTGCCGCAGCAACCGTACAGGCGGCGGACCTGTCTCTGACACCGGCACCGGCAGCGGTCGTGACTGCACAGACCACGACGGTTACGGGAACGGTGGGTAAGAATACGCGGGAAGATCTGCTGTATTTATCGACTGACAATGGAGAAATGCAGATCGTGATTGATAAAAATACGGATACCAGAAACGGTATGTTTCTCATGCCGGATGCGAAGCTGACGGTCTCTGTCTATAAAGGTTCCGATTCCAACATGCACGCGGCGGTGATCGTGGGCTCAAAGAATATGACCCAGCCGCCGGAGGTTGACGCCTCTTCACCGGCTGCGGTGACCGGAACAGTGGACGGAAGATCGAATGATAATATTCTGTATCTGAAGACTTCGGCGGGTGATATGGAACTCAAACTGGATACTGTGCGAAGCGTTACAGGCTGTAAGGCGTTTGTCACAGACAAGAAACTCAAAGTGACCTGCGTGCGCGGCTCGGATGCGTATATGCACGCGCTTGATATCACGGTGGCTGATTAGAAGACACCTGGGGAAACAAAAGGTGGTAATACCTGTATTTGGGGATCTGTCGAAATCGCGATACGGTTTATGACAGATCCCCGCTTTTTGGGGACATTACGGTTTACAGATATAACAGGCTATGCTATAGTAAAACCAATGGAATAAACGGCGCATGGGAATACGTTTTAAAGCAAGCGCCGTCATCCGGGACGGAACATTGATTGATAGAAGTGAGGATACTGATATGTATATAAATGATCTCGGCATAGGAAGAGTCAGTTTTGACGATCGTACAAGTACGGTCAATGCGACAGACAGCGTAAGCAGAATCTCGTCCGTAAATCGCAGGAATAGTCTCGGGAAGTTAAGTAATACGGTCAAGGGCAAGACGACGGAAGATTATGCGACCGTTATGAAAAGAGCGGTGGAGGAGCAGGGAACTTCAAAAGTTATGCCGTTTGCGACTGCGGGGGATATTATTATTCAGGAAGCATTTAAGAAGATGGAAACCGATCCGGAATGGGAAGAGTCGGTGATGGGCAAGGTGAAAGACTATTATACCGGAGATTATGACGGAGGCAGTGCGCAGAAGAGTTATCAGAATCTGCTGGGTTCCAGCAGCCTGCAGAATTACCTGATTCAGAGTCTGATCGGCGGGCAGGGTACTTTGGGACTTGGACTTACAGGTTCTTCTTATGGAATCAGCAATCTGGCAGCGGCGGCTTACGGGAATGTGATGAACAGCGGATTAAGCAGCGGTTTGTTCGGAAGCTGGCAGTTATAAGTTGAGGGGATTTATAATGAAAGATATATGGAGGCAGCAGGGGATTTACCCTGCTGTTTTTATATTATAAGGTCAGAGTGCCGGAAATGTACAAGACAATTCGGCGGGATTTTGCTATAATTAAGAAACAAGACCGCTTGCGGAAATAACGGGAGGGATCAAGATGGCGAATCATAAGGAACTGATGGAATATATCATGGAGCAGTTAGCAGAACTGGGGGATGTCCGTAATATCCCGATGATGGGAGGATATGTCTTCTATTACAGAGAGAAGATATTCGGCGGTATATACGGGGATGGCTTTATGGTAAAGATTACGGAGGCGAGTAAGAAGTATATGCCGGACAGCGAGCCGGAGCCGCCTTACGAAGGCGCGAAGCCGATGCTTCCGGTAACGATTCTGGAAGACAGGGAGAGACTACAGCAGATGGTGGAAGAGATGTTTGCCGAACTGCCGGAGAGAAAGCCGAAGAAGCGGCGTGATTAAGGAAAGCTGTACATGCCCGTGATCGGTTCTGAACGAATACAAAGTGTTATATTCATAATATTGTATTAAAAAAAGTACAATCTGGATTTGTACTTTTTTTGTATTTTAAAGGGATAAATGCGGTCAGGTGCTATAATTAGAAATGTAAATTATAATTTCAGATAAAAGCGGGGGGATTGCCGGTTTTCTTAAACCAAGAAATGCAGCGTTTTATATTCTCGACTGCGGGGCAGTAGAATGTGCGATGTAACGACATTTTTTTGTTTGAGTCTGAACATCTGCCGGGATTTTGTCAGGTGTTGATAAGATCTATGGCACCTATGAAGGAGGGAATAGGTATGTATGAAAAATTGAATAAGTATCGAATCAGGGATCGTCTGGTGCGAGGCTTTGTGGTCGCATCGGGAGTTCCGGCATTGGTGGCGGCGCTCGTGCTGGTTGTTCTGATTGTTGTGGCGAAGATTTATGCCGGTTCCATGCAGAATTATGGATTTGCACAAGGGGATGTGGGCAAGGCAATGACGCATTTTGCGGAGGCGCGGTCGACGCTTCGCGGCTGCATCGGGTATGACGATGAGGAGGCAATAGAGAGCATGAGAGCCTCTCATGAGCAGAGTGTGGAAGACTTTACAACAAACTTTGCCGATTTAGAGAAGTTTATGGTATCCGATGAAAATAAGCAGGTATATCGTGACATTTCTGATAAGCTGCCGGCATATTGGGCGCTTGATAACGAGATTATCGAGTTGGGCGGCACGACAGACAGGGAACTCTGTGAACAGGCTCAGGAGCGTGCCATGACGGAATTAATGCCGCTCTATGATGAGATAAACGATCAATTAATAGACATTATGGATATCAAAGTGGATCGCGGAAATAGTGTTTCGGCAACGATGACAGTCGTCTCTACGGGACTTGTAATTGTTATTGCGATTGTAATCGTGATCGCGATCTGGACGTCCATGCATTTAGGAAGATACATAGCAAAAAATATTTCTGTGCCGCTGGAAAAGCTGAGAGACCGTCTGGCGGATTTTGCGATGGGGGATCTCACCAGCCCGTTTCCGGAAACAGTGTCTGACGATGAGGTTGCGGATATCATCAGATCGGCGAATGACATGGCGAAGACATTGAATTTCATTATTTATGATATGGCGTATATTCTGGGAGAAATGTCAAATTCCAATTATGCGGTCAGATCAAAGGGCGGTTCCAAGTATACCGGTGAGTTTAGTCAGATCTTTGAATCTTTGAAGCAGCTTCGTGATAATATGATTGAAACGCTGCGCTATATAGGTGAGTCTTCCATACAGGTGTCAGCCGGTTCCGGTAATCTTGCCGAGAGTTCGCAGAGCCTTGCGGAGGGGGCGACAGAGCAGGCCGGTGCTGTGGAAAAACTTCATGCAACAATCACTACTATTTCCGAGGCGGCAGAGAGAGCGGCAGAATCAGCGGCAGAAGCATATCATCAGTCGCAGCGATACGCGGACGTAGCGAATCACAGCAGTGAGGATATGAAAGAAATGGTAGAGGCTATGGAGCGTATCAACGAGACTTCACAGAAGATCGGTAATATTATTTCTGATATTGAGAGCATTGCCTCCCAGACCAATCTGTTATCGCTGAATGCTTCCATAGAGGCGGCAAGAGCAGGTGAAGCGGGAAGAGGATTTGCGGTTGTGGCTGATCAGATCAGACAGCTTGCGGAACAGAGCAGCAAATCTGCAATTGACACCAGAACCTTGATTGAAGGCGCTATGCAGGAGATCGAAAATGGTAATAAGGTGGCGGACAGGGCTGTGGCTTCCATTGCAACGGTTGTGGACGGAATCAGAGAAGTGGCAGGTTCATCTAAGGAGTTAAGCGTTGTATCTGCGAATCAGGCAGCTACCATGAAGGAAGCGGAAGAAGGTGTCAATCAGATTTCGGATGTTATTCAGACCAATGCGGCGGTTGCGGAGGAGTCATCGGCAACCAGTCAGCAGTTGTCGGCACAGGCGGCAGCGCTGGATGGATTGATCGCGAAGTTTGAGCTGCCCAGGTAAGCCAGGGTCCAATAATTTGGTTTGCTTTATTTCAGCTTCTGGAGATATTGCAAGTATTGTATATAACGGAGCAGATCCTTGCGGAAATCCCGATTCAGTGTCTGGATATCATACATCACGTCGTACATGGTGATGTTCGCCAGATAATGATTTTTCAGGTTGGAATTGCCCAGATAGGAACTGGACGTACCAAGCAGATAGTCGGTGCTGACTTTGTAATACTTAGCCAGCTCAATAACAACCCAGACCGGTATTTCACGCCGTCCGTTTTCGTAGTTGGAATAGGTCTGTTGTGAGAGACCTAAGTGAGCAGCAACGACTTTCTGTTTTAAATCATTATCATTGCGCAGATCGCGTATCAGTTCACGCAGTTCTTTCATGGATCGTACCTCTTACAGTAATCAAAAGGAAACAGGCATGGCAGGCAATCAGTTCTGTCACGTAATAATGTTGTCAAAGATATTATTGCACAACGCGTCATTGTAAGAAGGAAAGTAAACAAAAAGAATCTGTTTTATTTGAAATACAACGATGTGAAGTTGCATTTGGGGCTGTCAGAAAAAATAGATTGAGAAATACAGCAGTTTCATTGCTAAAGCGGAGGGAAAAAGTTTGAAGGTAAAAAACAGAGTCGAGATTTTTAATCTGATGGACACGAACGGCAGACGTGACGATGTCATCAATGCACTGCAGGGTTATATTACAATTCTGGATGAGATCATCAATACAAAGCACATGAAATGGAGAGGTCTGCCGGAGAGCACTGCGCAGTTTCATTTCTACGAGCGGGCTTTGCAGCTTTCGCCGGACGTATTCAGGATACATAAGAATTACGATGATGTGATCGGGAAACTGAAAGAAGCGGCAGAACTGAAGGAAGCGATTGAAGCGGGGAATACAGACTGGCTTCAGGAGCATCAGATTGAATATACGGATATTTTCCGGAAAATTGATAATGGCATTGAAGACAGAGCAAGACATTACACGAGCAATCTTGTGAAGCTTGGCTTTACCGATGCGGACAGAAATGTTTCGGCAGCGGGCGGTACGCTGCTTGGCAGAACAGAAATTGTCAAGGATGAGCTGGAAAAATTGCTGCCGGTCAATGATGTCAATATCATATACCTGCGACAGCTGCTGAAACTCAGGATATTTACAAGAGAGGGGACAGCTTATTACGCGCCGTTCTGTATGGCGGTCTATGCCCTGCTGAAGAGAAAGCGGTTGTCGCAGAGTGCGTTTGCGGAGATCGTGCAGAGCCAGAACCCGTATCGATTAATAAATGATTTGGACACCTATATGGATGAGTATACAGAAGGACAGTGCCTTGAAGATCTTGCAATTGAGATACCGGAGGAACTGAAGACGCCGGATCAGCTGCCGGAGGAAACGTTTAGAAAAATCTTTCCCAACAGGAAAACAGCAAGCTCTGTAGACAAGTATTATGCGTTTTACATGAAATTGCGCGCACTTTACCAGAATGGAACACAGGATTGTCTGGACGCATTATTATCCGTGTGTGAAGATAACAGCGAAATCCTGAATAAGGCGTTTGGGAGCGGCAGGAGTATTTTCTCTGTCAGGCGCGGTGAGAGACCGGATGTTGCGGATTTTCTTGAAACAGAAGATGCAGAATTGTTTTCGGAAAATATGAATGAACGTTTATTCAGAAGGTTCGCATTATCCAAGTATGCGGATGAATTGAGAGAGAAATCGGATACCACGAGAAGAATATTCAAGGCGACAGGAATCATAAGCTTTGCGAATGGATATGTGGAACTGGTAAGCAGAGAACTGTGTGAATGTATCTTTGACGAACAGGTTTTAAAAAACATGTCTATGGGGCAGATGGAAAATGATTCAAATGCTCTATATAGCAGTTATGAGACGTATGAAGGCAAAACCGGTACTTTTTTCTGTGGCATACAGTCGATGGAGACAATTCTGCATTATGCGAAAGAAACGTCGGAAAGCATTCAGGAAGATGTCATAAAGGTGTTTCATGGCGATTCGATTGCCGATATTTCCAGGGCGATCAGGAAGAAAAGATGGGAGGAGTTCGTGTCATATGTAGATTTGCACTATCCCGAGGAAAGAGTCAGGGAACTGCTGGCATTGTTTTCTGACCGGACCAACGACAGCAGAATAAAACAGGAAGTGAATCCGGAGGCAACGGTTCCGACGATCTATGAATATATTGTCGGTCTGGCATGGTATTACTTTTCCGGTAAATCCATTAACATACTGGAAGCCTATCAGCTTACGCTGTCCGCGGATTTCGAACCGATCACCCATGCGGGCGGCGGAGCGGGGGATATCGTGATCAGGAAGAACAGTGAGTGTGAAGACAGTGATCAGGTGATCATGCTGGAAGCGACGCTGATGAATGCGAACAGCCAGAAAAGAGGAGAATGGGAGCCGGTTTTACGACATTCCGTGAACCTGAAGATCGAGGAGGAAAAAGCCGGGACAGGGCGAAAGGTTACGACGTTCTTCATTGCCGATTCGTTCGACTGTAATACGATCAATATCTGGAAGGCGGTATCATCGGTTCCGCTGCAGTCTTCTGCGGACAAGGATAAGTTTACGGATCATGTCATCATTATGCCCGTAAGCCATTCCGAATTGGGCGATCTGATAGATCAGAAATCCCGATACCGGGAGATCATCGATGAAGTCAGGGCGCTGTTTGATGTCGGCGATACGGATTTCGATATGGAATGGAGAGAGAAGTTTATCCGTGAGGTGCTATAGTGCAGGAGGAAAAAGATATGTATGAATTAGTACAGGTCAGCGAAAAGTGTTATTACATAAACTGCCCGGCAAAGATCGGTGTCTATGTGGCGGAC
>ERZ777011.1374-NODE-1374-length-26031-cov-3.051086_pt1 | contig 26031 bp, 23 predicted proteins | sample MGYA00374964_ERZ777011 | MGnify/ENA primary metagenome ERZ777011 (study PRJEB29310, sample SAMD00008975) | mouse gut metagenome | study: EMG produced TPA metagenomics assembly of the Metagenome analysis of fecal microbiota from mouse which was promoted... | reverse complement strand
GGTCTTTAAAGAGTTCTCAAGCCCAAGCTTTTTTCTCAGCCGCTGTATATGCAGATCAAGCGTTCTTGAATCCGCCCGGAATTCCATTCCCCAGACTTCCTCGTATATTTTTTCACGAAAAAGAGTTATTCCGCGGTTGCGGATAAACAACACAAGCAGATCAAATTCTTTCGGTGTAAGCTCCGTCTCCGTTCCGTCGTATGTGACCGAGCGCTTTTCCACGTCCGCCTCGATATTGTTATAGCCAAGCTTTTCGGATTCCTTGTTGTAGCGTCTCAGCACTATACCGATCCTCGCTAACAGTTCCGCCGTCTCAAAAGGCTTGACGATATAATCCTCGGCGCCCGAAGTCAGCCCCTTGAGTCTGTCGGCAAGGGACGCCTTCGCGGTCAAAAAAATAACAGGTACCGCCATAGGTCTTATATATTCCATAAGCTCAAAACCGTCCAGCCCCGGAAGCATCACGTCAAGAATTATCAAATCAAACTTATTTTGCTCAAGAATATCGGCGGCAGTCATGCCGTCGTAGACGCAGACGCATTCGTATCCGGCTTTTGTCAGATTTATCCTCACCAGATCCGATATGGCACGCTCATCCTCAACAATCAGTATCCGTAACATACGCAACTACCAAAGCCCTCAATTATTATCTCATAAATTAGGAATAAAATCAATTCCCGCGCTAAATCAAATCTCTTACATATATAGGAGTACCGTCAATGGCGTTGATTATTATCATATTCTCCGCTCCCCAGTCAAGAGAACTGCTGTTTCTGCCGAAGAGCTTCCATGCGGGAACGTAGCTGTATAAATCTCCTCTTTTACCGTCGCGGACTCTCACATAATCAAAGCACATAGTCTGAAAGCTTACCGACATACCGTCCTGAATTCCATTTGCGGTATAATCCTGTATACTGTCCGCAAGCTCGCTTCTCACAATATCCTTGATTATGTCAAAGGACAGCACCTCCACCCCTTGATTGACGGAAACCACCTCCAGCGGATTATTTATTTCCGCGTATATGACCTTTTGATCCTTTACATACACGGTCATGCAGCTTCTTCTTGAATACTGGGGATCCGAGGCGTCCGCATATTTTCCCCATTTATTGTAAACGGCGTCAAATTCGTATGCCTTAATATTGTTCTCAGTATCCAAAGCTATCCCGTAATTAAAATAATACCCTTCCGTCACGCTTGAAACCCCGGCTGACGTCCATACGATATTTCCGCAGCCCCCGGTTTGTTTGCCGGTACTGCCGTCTGTAATATAATCGAATCCGGCTCCGTTCAGTCCGAGGTTCTGAATAAAACGGTCGGCAATAGCCTGCTCCGTCCCGATGCTCCCGCTTTGCTGAAAATCAAACATATCGTCAGGTTTGACTATCAAGGCGTTCTTCATTTCCTTTGGGGCTGCCTCTCTCATATCCACCGGCTCTATTATTATGCTTTGGTTCCTTACCGGATAAGAAACCTCGTCAGGTTTTACGCTATTAAAAATTCCGGAATAATGCCCTTTGGGATTTTCATTCAGATAATTCTGAAAATATACCGCGAACATTATACCGTCTTTGTATCCGGCGAACGCGTCCCCCGACATATCCTTTGCCGGAACAAAATCCAAAGGCGCGCTGTCGATGCAATCTCTGTACTGCTCAAGTCCATCTTTCACGGAATCGAGCCTGAACTGCTTTCTCGCTCTCTGCTCGTCATCAGAAGCCTGCTCTATCTCCTCCTCAAGCATATCCGCTTCATACGAAAGCTCGGATATATAACGTGTAAGCTGTTTCTGCGGAATACTTTTCATATCATACATATAAAGCTCCGCTTCCCCGAAAATCTGTTTCAGAACGGTTTCCTTATAATCCTGTGAGAATCCGAATTCAGCCACTTCTGTCACAAATACGGATTTTGACGAAGGTTTCGTAATTTCGGCGTCTATCGAGACCTTCACCTTTCCCCCGTCCTCCAAAGAAGCGTCAAACTCCTCCTGCCAGCTGCCCTGTGCGTCCTCATAAAACATATTATTCTGCTGCTTTACGGTACTGTTCTCCTCCCGGCTGTCACCGCAGCCCGCAAGCAAAGCGGCACACAGGGCAGCCGCGCAAAAAAATATTTTTTTGCTCATAAAAAATACAACCTCCTTACAATTACGGTCTATGTATCCGCTCAAAAAGCTTCTTCCGTTCCAAAACCGCGTAAATAAGCGCTTGTACATACATTATAACAGACACTTGTAAACAAGTTGTATCTAAAAGCCGTATCCGGCTGATTTTTATATCATATCGGTTATGCCAGCAGAACGATCTTTACCCTAAACTCCTCACCGTCGCAGTCAAACGTACAGCTGCCGTTATATTTGGCGGCAATCTGCTTCATTATCTCCATGCCGTAGCCGTGTGAGGACTTGTCCCTTTTAGAGGTGGGGACCTTGTTTTTGCGGACGGAAACCTTCCCTGAAACCGGATTGACTATCTCTATGACGTTGTAATTGCGCGTACTGCTTATCCTTGTGCGCACATACGCCCCGCTTTGGGACATGCAGGCTTCTATCGCGTTATCGTAGGCGTTCGCCAGAAGTCCGCAGATGTCGGGAGCGTCCATATTCTGCATACCGTTTAAAAGTCCCTCAAAGCTAAATTCTATCGCATGCTCCTCGCAGAGCTTCTTTTTCTGCCACACTACCAGATCCGCTATCCCGTTTCCGGTCGGAAGTTTGTCGGATTTCACGCTTTCACGGCTCAGCTTATCGGCGTACTCGTATACCTCCCTGTATTTTCCCTCGTCGCAGAGCATTTTCATAACCGACAGATGCTTATTGAGGTCGTGCCTCATACGCATAGTCTGCTCCTCGCTCTCCTTTGCATCCTGCAAGGCGGCGAGCCGAAGCTCCATATATTCCATCTCAGTGCTTATTTTTGTCTGACGGTACACCCTGCGCCACGTTTCCGCGACGCTGTACGCATAATACGCGACACAGAAAAGATACGCTCCTCCGAAAATAACGAGATAAGTATAATGCAGCACAGGTCCGTGCGGCTGACCGTTCGCCAAAGCCATAAGCTGCCCGTCCACAAAAGTACAGAACAGTAACGCGATGCTTCCAAGAATCTCCCTTGTGCGAAAATACACCGTGATATGGTATTTTTTTACGGCAAAGCACAGAATAATAAGCAGCGACAGCACTGCCGCGTCAGTGACAAACGACAGCACGCTCTGAGCATAATTTCCTATAACGATCAGTTTATTTCCCGCCCCGAGCAGCACGTCAAGCATTGCCGCCGGAATAATGGTAAACGTCATATAAAGCGCAAACGCCGGAATAAGGCGCAGTAAGGCGTAGCCTTTTCTCCTTGCAAGCACGGCAACCGTAATAACAGTCGCAAAAAGCATCGCAATGTATGCCGCATCCACTCCGAACAAATAGCCGGTTACAGCCATAAGAACCGCGGCGGCAGCCGTACATATAATACCGTTTTTTTTGTTAAGCTTCATATCGGCGGCGCATACATACTGCAAGAGCAGCATAAATATACAGTATTCCATTAAATTAAACGCCGTGTCAAATAAAACTGCCATCATTTGTTCAGATTCCCTTCGATATATTTATTAAGCATTACGCAAAACTCAGCGCTTCTTCTGCGGCTTAACGGAAGCGTCGTTCCGCAGTCGAGAGTCAGGTTCCTTTCGTCAAATTCCCTGACGCGTGAAAGATTTATGAGATACTTGCGGTGTATACGGAAAAAAAGCCGCTCCGGAAGTATCTCCTCCAGCTCGCTCAGGCTTTTGCGCACCGTTATAGAATCTCCCATATAATGAAGAATGCTCTCCTTATTGTCCGCTTCAATATAGTGCAGCTCGTCCGTATGAACGATCATACTGCACTCGGGCGTTCTGACCTGTATGGTATAAGAGGCTCTCATCTTTTCCTTAATTTCCTCCATCACCAAAATAAGGTCCTCCTCTGTCACGGGCTTTAACAGATAACGGAACGCGCCTACCTCATATCCCGACGGCGCGTATTCAAGCGCCACCGTAAGGAACACGATAAATGCCTTTTTGTCATACTCCCTTATCTTCCTTGCAAGCTCGATACCGTTTACAGGCTCCATGATGATATCCAGAAAAAGCACGTCATAACGCCCGCCTGCACGGTATTTTTCCAGAAGCTCCAAAGGTGACTCAAAGCATTCCACCGAGCAGTCATGCTGTTCCCACAGATATTTGTAGATCTTATCAATAAAAGTTTTTTCGTCGTCGCAAACCGCAATTTTCATAAAATTAATTTATCATATTACTTCCTTTTAAGTCAACATCTTCGCCGCTTACACCTTTTTCCATACCGCTCGCGCTTTTTTTATAAAAAATATCATTCCTTATATTATAATCAAAAAACAGGAATGGAAAAAAGGAGGATATACATGAAAAAGAAATTTATACCGCTCATCGCGTCGGCTCTTCTTACAGCGGCGCTCACTGCCTGCGGTGGGGCTGAGAGCACGGCAGGCGGTTCTAAAACTGATGCCGGCGAAAGCAAGCCTGTTGAGGAGAGTAAGGAAACGACCGCCCAGACCTCGGGCAATGACGGGGAGCTTCCCAACTGGAGAGGAGTATCCGACAGGGCGTTTATAAAGATCGGAAACTATAACGTCGGAGACGAGGTAAAAAGCGGAGATATTACGATCAACATTGATTTTCCGTCTCTCAAACCGACCTCTACGGGCAGATTTGCATATCAGTGGGACCCCGCGCTCATAAAGGTGGACGGCTGCGGATATGTGGAAAAAGAATTCGACGTATCATGGTCCGACGAACCTGTTGCGATGTCTGTCAATGTCACTCTGGACAAACTTGAGGACGCCTTTGAAGCGCATAAAGACGAACTGATAAGCGATATAAAATATTACCGCAACATGGCGTACGACGATTTTGACTTTAAGGTCGAGAATCAGGAGCTTATGACCGTCAACGGCTTTGATGTGTGCAAATACAGCGGGATACATACATATACTTACGAATACACAGAGACGAATGAAAATGGCGGCCTCGACAGATTTTCCGAAAATCGCGAATGCAAATTTGTGATATTCGCGGTGGATACCGACCAGCTTGACGGCCACATATCGCCTCTTATGATAATCCTTATCGACGAAAGCATCGAATATCAGAGTAAGGAGCCTCTTCCTGAAGGTCTGTTGGATATATACGGAATGAAAATGGTTGAGTTGATTGAAATTGAAAAGCATTGGTGGGAGGAATAACATGAAAAAAATCATATGTCTTGCGCTTGCCGCGATTATGGCGGCGGCGCTTACAGCCTGCGGCAGTACGGACAGCAAAAACAGTTCGTCCAGAACCTCGGCAAATAACACAGCAATAAACACACCGGAAACGACGCCTAAAGAAACGGCCGCTCCGGACCCCGAACTGCTTGAGAAGTTGAAAAAGCTTGAACCTTTATGCGGCGGTTATACTTACGAGGAATACGACACATCCATGTACGGCAAGGTCGAAATAGGCGGAGTCATATCCGTCAGAGTCAACGAAGACAACTCCTTCTCCGTATGGCTCCCCTCCGGTTTGGTAAGAGTACCGCCCGAAGTCTTTGACGATATTATTAGCAAGGGAAGCTGTGAATTCAAGGTAAGCGTAGACAACGTTGTTCTTACATGGAGCGAGGACAGGCAGACGCTTACATACAAGCAGTTCTGCGGAGACGTCGTTCCGGCATCCGGCACTGCCAAGAAGCTCAAACAGGACAATAGTTCTGATGAAACAGAAGCCGCCGAAAGCACCGCCAACGCTGCTGATAGCGGCAAGGATAAAGAGTACGAAGCCGAAAACAAAATATATCCGGTCGCCGAATCCTCTTCAGAGGACGCTCCCGAAATAAGCACGCTGACCCTGACCTACAACGGCAAGACCCTGACCTATCCTTTTACATTAAGGGATATGGAAAATATAGGAATCAGCTTTCGCGACTATGTAAAGGATAAGACCGTAGGCAGGCGCTTGGGCATGGGCAATATTGACGGCGAAACTGCAAGAGGCGAAGGCAAAATGGTGATCGCGGTCAAAAATTACACCGGCGACACGGCGAGCGTCATGGACTGCGTCGTGACATATATCAGCAACGCAAATATCAAAGTCGCCGTAAATTCCGTACAGCCCGGCACGACCACCTACGAGGAGGTCCTCGAATTATTCGGAAGGGATAAGGAAGAAAGGAAAAACACCTTATATAACGAAAACATAAGAAACCAGAATGAGGATCTTGACTTTCAGTTAGACTATTCGGCAAGCTTTGACGATGAAAACGAGGTGGGCGACCGCTATGTCCAGCTTACCGTTCTTATGAACTTTGACTCCGAAGCGCATCTGCTTTTAGATTCCGTGCGCGAAGTCATATACCAAAAAAATTAGGTGGGACAAAAAATGGATTTACGAAGAATAAAAATCGCGGCTATTTTCACCGCAGCCGCCGTATTGCTGACAGCCTGCGGCAGCGCTAAGGACACGGGCGGCAAAACAACTCCTGTTTCCGAGCTTGAATACACCGTGGACGAGCAGACTAATACCGTAACCATTACACGCTACAATGGAAGCGCCGCGGAGGTCGTTTTCCCCTCGGAGATAGAAGGCAAGCCCGTGACTGCCATCGGCTGGTCCGTTCTGCACAAAAACGATACCGTCACAAGCGTAACGATTCCAGACAGCGTAACCGTGCTTAACGACGAGGTTTTTCAGGGACGCAAAAAATTAAAGACTGTAAAGCTCTCCAAAAATATCAAGGAGATACCGAAAAACGCTTTTATACGGTGCGAGTCTCTCGAAAGCATAGAAATACCGGAGGGCGTCACCGCAATAGGCTACTGTGCGTTTCACAGCTGCAGCAGTCTCAAGAGCGTGATTCTGCCCGACAGCGTAAATTATTGCGACAGAAACGCGTTTAACGGCTGTAAGTCTCTTCCCGAGGTTGAATACAGAGGAAAGATCTACAAAAACAGCGACGGAGACGGCGCATGGGATATGTACGACCTTCTTATGGGTATCCGCAAAGAGAATCCCGAAATGGAATAACGCTATAAGCGGACAGCCGCAGGGTTTACCCCGCGGCTGTTAATTTTTGTAGTAGAAAACGGCTAACTGCGTGCGGTCGCGCAGCTTAAGCTTGTCAAGCACAAGACTTATGTAATTGCGCACCGTCCCGTCGCTTAAACAAAGTTTGTCTGCGATCTCCTTATTGGATAGGCCGTCCGCGACGAGCCTTATTATCTCAAATTCTTTATCCGTGATACCGTTTCGCGTATATATATCCATGTTCTTTTCTCTGATAAGCTTGGGAATCTCGCTTATTATTTCCTTGCCGAAAACGCTCTGTCCGGAATAAACGGCCCTGAGCGCGGGCAATACCCCCTCGTAATCCTGCTTTAGTATATAGCCCTTTGCGCCGACTCTCAGCGCCTCCCTGATATATTCGTCGTCAAGAAAAGTAGTCAGAAGAATTATACGCGCGTCGGGGTGCTTTCCAAGTATCCGCGACGAAGCCTCAAGCCCGTCGAGCTTTTTCATCTGAATATCGGTAAGCAGAATGTCCGGCAGATACTTTTCATAAAGCGCCACCGCGTCCTCGCCGTCGTACCCTATCTCGGGCACCTCCACGTCGCCCCCCGCCGTCAGTATCGTCCTCATCGACATTGCAACTATCGCGTCATCGTCAACAATTATAACCTTCATTTATCCTGTCCTTTCGGTATATTCGCAAATATCCTGAAGCCGTTTTCGGCGCCGAAGCTTATGCTTCCTCCGAGTTCCTCAATTCTTGAACGCATATTGTGAAGCCCTATCCCGCTCTCGTTTATCGCGCCCGGATGTCCGTCGTCCCTGAAAATAAGCTGATAAAAGGCGGGATGCTCCATTATGGTTATCCATATACGGGTCCCGTCGGAATGCTTGCGCACATTCTCGAACGCCTCCGTGACGATAGAAAGTACGGCGTATTTTATCCCTCGCGGAAGGTCGGGCGAAACGTCATAATCAAGCTGCACGGCATAACCGCCGTTTGCGTCAATAAGCTCTTTTACCGCCCTTTGCAGGTCAATGGATTCATTATGAAGCCTGTGTACGCTTCTCCTGATGTTGTCCATCGATTCTCCGAGCGTAGCCTCCACCTGTTTAAGAGAGGAGGCTAACGGCTCCTCCTTGTACACGGTCTGAAGCGCTCCCAACTGCAAAATACTCCTGCTCAGAAGATGCCCCACGTTGTCGTGTATCTCCCTCGCTATCCGATTCCTCTCATTCAGCGTAGCCATCTCTATTTCATTGTCGTGGCCGCGCCTCATAAGCTCGTTTCTCATCTCCAGCAGGCGCTTCGTTTCCTCTCCGTCGTCGCGCAGACGCATATTAAGATCCGCAAGACGCGCGTTTCCCGAAGTCACATAAGAAAGATACACGCAGATAAACACTGTAATCGCAAGCAGCGCCGCGCTTATCGGATATTCCGAAAAAAACGGGATAATGTCCCTGTCAGGCATAATAAAAACCAACGCCGCGTTTACAAAAACGGCGGCGCCCCAGACGGGCAGCTCGCTCTTATCGCCGCGCCAGAGTCTGCACAGCGCTTCATAAAGCATAAAAATAAGGAACGGAGCAAAAATAATATCCGACACGGACAATATTCCTGCCGCCGCGCACATGAAAAAATGAATTTTCCACTCAAAAAAACTGTAGCTGAAGCCTTCATAAATAATACCCAGCAGGATAAGATATATTATTTTATGCCCCGTCAGCGGAGCCGCAAAAACCGCCGTGAGCGCTATCAGTATCAGACGGTCAAATATTCTCTGCATATCAAAACTCCTTTGATATTTTCATAATATCACAAGATATTACATTTGTCACATCGATTTGTGACAGCCCTCACTTTATATCTTAGATTAGGGGTGTTATATTTTATACAGATATAAAAAATCGGGAAAAGAGGTTATAAATATGAGCGATACGGTCATCAGAATCGAAAATCTTGTCAAACGCTATAAAGAGCTTATCGCGCTTGACCATTTTAATCTTGAAATAAAAAAGGGCGAGATCTTCGGACTTCTCGGTCCTAACGGCTCGGGCAAAACCACTACCATAAACTGCCTTCTGGCGCTGCTCTCCTATGACAAGGGAGAGGTTGAAGTCTTCGGCAAAAAAATGCGTCCGGACAGCTACGACATAAAGAATAAGATAGGCGTAGTTATGCAGAACGTCGCTGTTTTCGAGGAACTGAACGTGTACGAAAACATTGATTATTTCTGCGGTCTGTACATCAAGGATAAGGCGTTACGCAAAGAATATGTGCAGGACGCCGTGAGATTCACCGACTTGCAGGATTATGTAAAATTCCGCCCCAAGAAGCTTTCCGGCGGCCTGCTGCGCAGGCTCAACATTGCCTGCGGCATAGCGCACAAGCCCGAACTGATAATACTCGATGAGCCGACGGTCGCCGTAGACCCGCAGAGCCGCAACAAGATACTTGAGGGAATAGTGAAGCTCAACCAAAGCGGCGCCACTATCATCTATACTTCCCACTACATGGAGGAGGTAGAGCAGATATGCACAAGGATAGCCATTATGGACAAGGGCAAAAATATAGCTCTCGGAACTGCGGAGGATCTTAAAAGCATGATAAAGAACTCGGAGACCATTAAGATTCATGCCGACGGTCTTACCGAAGAAAACCTCGCCGCGCTGCGCGAGATTCCTCACATATATCAGTGTTCCTACGAAAACGGCGTTCTCTCGGTATTTTGCAGCGGCGGCAAGCATAATCTCATACGCGTTCTCGATTATCTGCGGACGAACGAGATACATTTCAATCAGGTCTTCTCACAGCCGCCCACGCTCAACGACGTATTTCTTGAGATCACCGGCAAGGAATTAAGAGATTAAGGAGGCGCATATATGTTTCTGCATTTATTCAAATACCGTTTTAAATCATTTCTGCGCTCCAAAGAAGAAGTATTCTGGGTAGCTCTCTTTCCGATACTTCTCTGCACATGCTTTGTTTTGGCCTTCTCCAAAATAAACGATAAGGAATTTAAATTCCATTCCATACCGGTGGCGCTCGTATACGAACAGGAAAACAAGATCTTTGAAGCGGTGATAAACGCCGTTTCCGAAAGCGGCGGCGACGAAAGCTTTTTTAAGCTCACGGAAACGGACGCTCAGACGGCAAGAAAGCTTCTCTCGGATTCAGAGGTGGACGCGGTGATAACCGTGGATTCATCGGTGCGGATGACCGTCGCGGAGGACGGACTGAACCAGACCGCCGTTTCAAATTTCATAAGCCAGTATATTCAGAAATCGGCGCTCATCGGAGATATTCTCAACGAAAAGCCCGACGCGGCGCCAGGTCTTATCGCCGGAATCTTCGGCGGCTCCGGATATGTGACCGAGGGCAAGCTTACCGACGCGGATATAGACCCTATGGCCTCGTATTATTTCGCGCTTATCGCGATGGCGCTGCTCTTCGGAGGTTTTTTCGGACTCCGCTGCGCGCGTCAGATGAAGGCAGATATTACTCCTGAGGGTATGCGCAAGTCCGTTGCTCCGCTAAGGCGCAGCACTCTCATACTCGCGGAATTTTTCGCCACATACCTGATACACCTTATCCTTATCGTAATACTGCTTCTTTATATGGTTTTCGTGCTGAGAATAAATATAAGCGCACAGATAGGATATATCGCGCTCACCTGTGCGGCAGGCTCGCTTTTCGGAGTTTCATTCGGAATATTCATAGGCTCGATACCTAAGCTCAAGGAAACAGTGCAGACCACGGTTTTTATCGTTTTTTCGCTTCTGTCCTCCTTCCTCGGAGGTCTTATGGTATGGACCATAAAGGTCAATATCGAACGCAGCGCTCCTATAATAAACCGCATAAATCCGGCGACGCTTATCTCCGACGCGCTTTATTCGCTTTTGATCTACAATACGCACGAGCGGTATTTCAGAAATATCATCTCTCTGGCTGCTGCCGCGGTCGTATTCTGCGTATTATCGATATTAATGACAAGGAGGAACAGCTATGCAAATTTATAAGACCTTCGTAAAAATAGCTCTCCGCTGTATAAGCTACGGCTTCATATATATAGGTATTTTTCTCGGGGTATCGATCAACATAAGCTATTCCCAGAATAAGGACAGCGCCTTTTCTTTTGAAGCCTCCAAAATAGACATAGCCGTGATCGACAGGGATAACAGCAGTCTTTCAAAGAAACTGTACTCTTACCTTGACGAAAAACATAAAATTAAAAGCATGGACGACGATAAAGACAACTGGATGGACGAGATCTTCGCCCATACCGTGGAATATGTGGTCGTGATAGAAGAAGGCTTTGAAACGCAGACGCTTAACGGAAATTCCCAAAACACCCTGACCTCTTACTCTGCTCCCGACTCAAGGAGCGCGTATCTTGTAGCCTCGCAGCTTGAATCATGGATGCAGAATTTAAGCGCATGTCTTGAAGCGGGATACGGGCTTGACGCAGCCTCCGCAAAGGCTCTTGAAATATCAAATATGTCCGCGGACGTGTCCTACCTTGAGGATGAAAATACGGGAAAAATCACCTCGTTAAGCGTGTTTTTCCACTTTATTCCGTATATACTGCTGTGCGTGCTTATAAACAGTCTCGGTCCCGTCCTTATTATATGGAACCGCCCCGAAATAAAATCTCGAACAGCCGTTTCCGGAGTAAGCTCACGCGCCCGCAGCTGGGCAATAATAGGCTCTGTCGCCACCTACTCCCTTATAGTCATGGGAATAATAACCGGCGCCTCGGCAATTTTTTACAAAAAAGATTTTTTCTCTGAGAGCACACTCTACCACTTGCTAAACTCAGTATGCTTCCTTTTCGTCAGCATAGCCACCACCTTCCTGGTAGCGCAGCTGAGCCGTAAGGTCACGACTCTCTCAATATGGTCAAACCTTCTTGGGCTTTCGACCTCGTTTCTGTGCGGCGTGTTCGTATCGCGCTCGATATTGCCGGACAATGTCGTAGCGTTTTCAAAATGTCTGCCGACATACTGGTACATCAATATCGCCGACGAGCTGAACAGCTTTAACGGAAGCATAAGCCCGCTCGCAAAGCAGTCCATGATAATACAGCTGCTTTTCGCAGCCGCGATAATGGCGGTGGCGTTTGTAATAATACGCGTAAGACGCCAGAAAAACGATTAATATTGACATATTTAAAAAGCGGAGGCTTTACGGTATTACCGTAAGGCCTCCGCCTTTTTTACTGCACAAAGCTTGTCCTTCTCTTAAACAAACGTCATGCCGTCTATCCTTTCCCTTATGAACGCCTCCATCTCGTCCTTATTTTTGCCAATGGCAAATCCGAGTTCGCTGTAAAGGCTGTCCTCCGCAATACGGCAGTATTTGTCGTCCGTAGCGGTGATCTTCTTTCCCTGCGCGATGCGCTCCTGCCTGCGCACATATATCGTTTTGATTATAGTGACCCAGCTTTCGCAGTCGCACTGTTTCGCAAGTTCCTTATATTTCTCCTCACGCTGCTTATCGTTGCCCACACCGATTTTCTCGATATGCGGTATCCTGTCGATAAGCTCAAGCGCCTCTTCTTTGGTTATCACAGCGCGCAAAACCACCTTGGTATTGTCAACGGGCAGAAAAGACCTGCCTCCGCGCCCGTCGTCCGGCACAAGCACATAATACAGTTTATCCGTATCCCCGACGTTCATATCAAGACGCGTTATATCTTCAATTCTGCAAATACCTGTGTTTCCGTATACAACATAGTCACCGACTTTAAACATCCAATCATCCTTCCGCTTTAATTAAGCTGTGCGATCCAAAATTATCTCTATGATATATATTTTAACACATTTTGGCAAAATTATGTAAGTCGTTTTTTTATATTTTTCGCGCGCAAACGTCCCGAAGACAGCACTTGTCGCAGAAGGGGGCAGTCCTTGCGGTGCATACCGCTCTTCCGTGGTCCACCAGTCTGTGGCAGAAATCACTCCCCTCCTCTGGCGGAATGATTTTCCACAGCTCCCGCTCGACTTTTGCGGGCTCCTTGATTCCGTCCACAAGCCCCATACGGTTCACAAGCCGTATACAGTGCGTATCCGTCACGATAGCGGGTTTCCCGAAAACATCGCCCATAATAAGATTCGCGCTTTTGCGCCCCACTCCGGGAAGTTTAAGCAAAGCGTCAAAGTCCTCCGGAACCTGTCCTCCATATTCGTCGCGCAGTTTTTTCATACAGGCGCTTATGTCACGCGCCTTACTGTGTCCGAGTCCGCACGGCTTCACAATTCGCTCAATATCCTCTGCGTCGGCGGCGGCTAATTCGTTCACTCCCGGATATTTCTCAAAAAGTCCCTTGACCACGACGTTTACCCTCGCGTCTGTGCACTGAGCCGCAAGCCGCACACTCACCAGAAGCTTCCACGCCTCGTTGTAGTCCAGAGTACAGCCGGAATGCGGATATTCTTTTTTAAGACGTTCGATTATCTCCAGCGCAAGCTTTTGTTTCTTGTTCATCTTATCTCCTCGTAAAGCTCTTTTTTATATAATACTACCTATTTTAAATAAAAACAAGATGCCATACCGTCTGGCCGGTATGGCATCCTGCCCCATTTTTACCTGTTTATCATCAAAATAAACGGTCAACCGCAAAAATCTGAGGTTCCCCGTCCATCGGGACGGTTATAGTCATAGCCGAGATAACCACGTCAAAATCCTCATCCGTAATGGTCTCCCTGCATAAAATCATGTAGTTGGCTCCTGCCGTTTCCTGCGCCGCCGTGAACATCAGCGGCTCATACTCAGCGCCCGACAATCCCGAGGTCGCCTCCGTAAAAGCGCTTGCGACCTCCTCCGGCAAATTACAGACAGGAAAATTTATTGCGTCACCCGTTATCCTCCAGCCCCCGCATCTTATCATAACATGTTTCTCCTTCCTTAATCTTTTGTTACAGTTTTATAAGAGAATACTAATATATTTCAATACGTTACACAATGTTCTTAATGAGGTTTTTTCATCTTGTAATTCATATAATGTATTTAATTCACTCGCATAAAAAAACGGAGAAAGGCTATCTGCCTTTCTCCGTCAGTAAAGAAAATGCCGCCGCAAGCAGCATCCTATAAATCATATACGTATATTCCGTTCCTTTTCGCAAATTTTGCGTTCCATGCCCCCGCTAAAATAATACGCCTCGCCGTACAAAGTGTTCTCACAGTTTTGAGACAGAATATACGAGCCGTCGTTCAGCCCGTAAAATGGTCTTATGCAGCTGTCGGGAAGCGCTATATCGCGCACCATGTTAAAGCCGTCAAGCTCCACCGTCCTGAGATATTGCAGATGTGGAAATACATTGATGTCCGTAAGTCCAAGTCCTTTGAGATACCGCTCATAATCAGGGGCAAGCGCCTCCCCGTCAAGCTCCGGCGGCGCGTACACTGTCCCGGCGCAGTTCATCGTTCCGGCACTGATGCCTATCACGGTTCCTTCATAATCTTTAATAAGAGCGCGAAGACCGATTTTGTTGAAAAACCTGTTTTCCGTTGGAACGTGTCCGCCCGCAAGGATCACAAATTCCGACTCTTTCAGAAATTCTTTTGCTTTATCCGCATTTCTCCCGTCACAGTTCCAAAGCTCCTTCAGGCAAAATCCGCTCATCGCAAATGATTCCGACATTATATCGCGCACACTGTCATTGACGGCATAGTTGTCAGGAGCTGACGAAATTATAACTCCGTTTGCTTTTTCCGGTATAAAATTGCGCAAATTATCAAGCAGTCCGTTCTCACGGCTTATCACACAGGCACGCGTTTTCCCGTCGGCATCAATATAATTTTCCCCAAGCGTACTTGTAAGAAAAAGTACCATCCGCAATCCCTCCGACTCTAAAAATCAAACCTGAGAATCTCACAGTTGTCTATTCCGTATGCCGCAAATTCCTCGTTGCCCATATCGTCAAAATAAGATTTCACGGCGCGCGCGATACCGTTATGGGCGACAAGCAGATACGTCTGCCGGGATTCTTTAAGCTCATCAAGCAGTCCGTATACTCTGTGGCACAGCTTGAGCATCGTTTCTCCTCCCCCATAGCTGTTTACAAAATTGCTCTTATCCCGCTTAAATTCTGCTCCGTCTCTAGGCGTTGACTCATATTTCCCGAAATTCTGCTCCTTGAGCCTCGGCTCTTCACGCATCGGAATCCCCGTTGCCTCCGATATGCGGCGCGCCGTATCAGCCGCGCGCTTCAGCGGAGAAAAAAGTATCATGTCAATATCAGTGCCGTCCGCGGCAAGTCTTCGCCCCAGCTGTAAAGCCTGCTCGTGTCCCAAGGCCGTCAGCTCTATGTCCGTAGCCCCGCAAATTTTATTTTCCACATTCCATACGGTCTGCCCGTGTCTTACAAAATATATATGGCTCATAACGCTCTCCTTTATTCCCGCGGCATTCGTCAAAAAAGCATTCCTATTCCGTGTACCGCAAAAGCAGCTACCCACGCTATAAGGCACTGCCCTGCCACGACCGCCGACGCATACCCCCGTCCAAGCTCACGTCTTATCGCCGCCACTGCCGCCACACACGGCGTATACAGCAGGCAGAATACAAGCAGCGATACCGCGCTCACGGGCGAAAGCCCTGCCGCCAGAAGCCCCTCAGCCGGAAGAAGCACGGACAAGGTAGAAACGACGCTTTCCTTTGCCATAAATCCCGTTATCAGAGCCGTCGATATGCGCCAGTCACCGAATCCAAGCGGTTTGAAAACGGGAGCGATAAATCCCGCCGCCTTCGCGAGAATGCTGTTCTGGGAATCGGAAACCATATTGAGATGCACATCGAAGGTCTGGAGGAACCATATTATTATCGTGGCGATAAAAATAACCGTGAAAGCCCTGCGCAGGAAATCCTTTGCCTTCTCCCACAGAAGCTGCATAACGTTTTTGGCTCCCGGCATACGGTAATTGGGCAGCTCCATCACAAACGGGACCGGCTCGCCCTTAAACATCGTCCCTTTCAATACAAGCGCCGCAAGTATCCCGACGGCGATACCTCCGAAATAAAGCAGTATCATCACAAGCGCGCCGTATTTCGGGAAAAACGCCGCGGTGAAAAAAGCGTATATCGGCAGCTTGGCGGAGCAGCTCATAAACGGAGTGAGCAGTATCGTCATTTTGCGGTCACGCTCTGAGGAAAGCGTTCTGCTCGCCATAACTCCGGGAACTGTACAGCCGAAGCCGATAAGCATAGGCACGATGCTGCGCCCGGAAAGTCCTATTTTGCGCAGCAACTTATCCATGACGAACGCAACTCTAGCCATATATCCGCTGTCCTCAAGCATGGACAAAAAGAAAAACAGCGTTACGATTATCGGAAGAAAGCTCAGCACGCTCCCCACTCCGTTGAATATTCCGTCTATCACCAGCGAGCGCAGCACTGAATTGACGTTTCCCGCGGCAAGCGCCGAATCCGCCGCCTGGGTAAGCTTATCTATCCCCAAAGCAAGTACGTCCTGAAGCCTGGTGCCTATAACGCCGAACGTGAGCCAGAACACCAGTCCCATTATACATATAAAAGACGGTATCGCCGTATATTTGCCTGTCAGTATCTTATCGATCGCCCTGCTTCTTGCGTGTTCCCTGCTCTCCTTCGGTTTCACCACCGTCTGCTCGCTCAGCGAACGTATAAAACGGAACCTCATGTCCGCAATGGCAGCCGCCCTGTCAAGCCCGACTTCCTTTTCCATTTGCAGGACTATATGTTCAATCATATCCTTTTCATTGTCGTCAAGCAAAAGAGCGTCAAGTATTCTTTTGTCGCCCTCCACAAGCTTTGAAGCGGCAAACCGCACAGGTATGTCGGCTGTCTTGGCATGATCCTCAATAAGGTGCATGATTCCGTGAATACAGCGGTGTACCGCGCTCCTGCCGTCGTCGGAGCTGCAAAAGTCCACCCGCGCCGGCTTTTCCTGATATTTTGCGACATGATAGGAATGACTTATAAGCTCTTCTATTCCCTCGTTTTTGGCGGCGGAGACAGGCACTACCGGAATACCGAGCAGGCTTTCCATTTCGTTTATAAGGACGGAGCCGCCGTTTTCACGCACCTCGTCCATCATATTCAACGCCACCACCATAGGAACGTCAAGCTCCATTAGCTGCATGGTCAGATAAAGATTGCGCTCGATATTCGACGCGTCCACGACATTTATTATTGCCTTCGGCTTCTCCCGCAGAATAAATTCCCTCGTAACGATCTCCTCGGTGCTGTACGGAGAAAGAGAATATATGCCCGGCAGATCGGTTATCTTTGTGTTAGGATAACCTTTGATAACCCCGTCCTTCCGATCGACCGTCACCCCCGGAAAATTCCCGACATGCTGGTTTGAACCCGTGAGCCTGTTAAAGACCGTCGTCTTACCGCAGTTCTGGTTTCCCGCCAGCGCAAAGGTAACCGTTTCCGACTCAGGAAGCGGATGCTCGTCGGTTTTATCATGGTAATTTCCGCCCTCTCCCAGTCCGGGATGCGGAATGCTTCTCCTGCTTTTTGAAGGCGCTCCCGTATCTTTGGGAGCCTCGATTTCTTCTATACTTATGTTACGGGCGTCGGCAAGCCTTATCGTAAGCTCGTATCCGTGTACCAGAAGCTCTATGGGGTCCCCCATCGGCGCGAATTTGACAAGCGTCACCTCGGCGCCCGGTATAAGCCCCATATCCAAAAGATGCTGCCTCAACGCTCCTTCACCGCCTACCTCAAGAAGCCTTGCGGTTTTTCCGATTCCAAGATCGCAAAGCGTCATGCCTTATGCCCTCCGATCTGCCCGTTACGGCTGATTGCGGTAGCGCCCTCCTTAAAATTCAACCCTTTAAGAAGCGCGTTTTTTCCGTATTTTTTCTTTATGTCAAGAACCGCGTGCTGCATGTCCCTCTCGCGTTTCAGTTCCAACTCCTCTTCCTCTCTTTTCTTTTGTATGCTTTCGTAATCCTTGAACAGTTCAAGCTGTTCGTACTCCACTTCCGGTTCCGTAATCCGTTCGTCCTCAACGTGATTTGCCGCCACATTTATCCTTCTCGCCAAAAGCCTGCGGTCCATGATACGGTCGTAAAGCTCCATGGCCGCCTCCGTTATTATTCGCGCGGAAGCGGTCCGTCTGCCGAGATTTATGCTGCCGTGCGCGTGCTTCGGTATTTTGCGCCCGTAACGGTCGGTCGTCACCTCTCCCTTATATGACTTTCTGATCGCCGCGTCGGAAAGATTTTCTTTGTCGTAGCCCACCGTAAGAACTATCTGATCGGTGAGAAGTCCTTTGTCAACAAGATCGAGCACAAGCTGATCCGTCATTTCCTGCACGATAAGTCTTGTTTTATCATAATCGTAAGGCGTCTGAAGCACCTGTCCAAGACTTATGCTGCTGCTCTGCGGTCTGTACTCCTTGATATGCTTCATCGTACAGGGTTCCCATCCCCATGCATGGTCGATAAGAAGCTCCGCATTCACGCCGAAAAGCTTATAAAGAAGATCCTCGCTGTAATAGCTGTCCGCCGTTCCGAGCGAGCATCTAGCTATATCCCCCATTGTAAAGATACCGTGTTCCTCAAGCTTCTGAGCGTAGCCTCTCCCCACTCTCCAGAAATCCGTAAGCGGTCTGTGCGCCCACAAAAGCCGCCTGTACGACATCTCATCAAGACTCGCTATGCGTACTCCGTCCTCGTCGGGCGCAATGTGCTTTGCCTCAATATCCATCGCCACCTTGCAGAGATAGAGGTTCGTCCCGATTCCCGCAGCTGCCGTGATTCCCGTAGAGTTCAAAACCTCCCGTATCATTTTTTTCGTCATTTCATACGGAGTAAGTCCGTAAATTTTCAGATAATGCGTGAGGTCGATAAACACTTCGTCCACCGAATACGCGTGGACGTCCTCCGGAGCCACATACCGCATATATATGTTGTAAATTTTTGTGCTGTATTCCATGTAAAGCGCCATTCTCGGCTTTGCTATAATAAAATCGACCGATTTCTCCGGCGATTTCTCAAGCTCGTCAGAGCTGAACGATTTTCCCGTAAAATTACGGCCCGGAGCTTTGAAACGCCTTTCTGCGTTGACTTCGCGCACTCTTTGCAGCACCTCGAAAAGTCTTGCCCTTCCCGAAACGCCATACGATTTAAGCGAAGGCGAAACGGCAAGACATATCGTCTTCTCCGTGCGGCTCTCGTCCGCGACCACGAGATTCGTCTTAAGAGGGTCAAGACCTCTTTCCACGCACTCCACGGACGCGTAGAACGATTTCAAGTCGATCGCGGCATATACATGATTTTCCTGTTCCATTCAATCGCCTCCGTTACTCATTATTTCCACAAAATTCCTCCGCCCGCCGCAAAAGACCGCCCCCGTTTCTGAGGGCGGCCATAAAATCGTCTTATGCGTCTGACCTGCTTCGCCGCCGTATCGCCGGCTGCTAAATCAGATATATGGCATCAAAGCCCCATAAACGGAAGTACCTCGTCCATACCTTTCTCAACCGCGATCTGCATGGGAGTAACCTGTTTTTCGTTAGGCACGTTGCAGTCCGCGCCCTTCTTTATCAGGAACCTTGCCACCTCGCCGTTGCCGTTCTTGAGCGCAAGGTGGAGTGGCGTATTGCCGTCCTTATTTCTTGCGTTCACGTCCGCTCCCGCATTGACCAGCGCCTTTACGACGTTCTTATCGCACGACCACTCCTCATGGAGAAGAAGCGCGCTGTTGCCGTTATCGTCGGTACGGCTCGCGTCCGCGCCTTTCTCGATAAGAACAGGAGTAAGATAATACGACGCGTGCATATCGTAATCCTGCGCAAGCATCAGCGGCGTTCTTCCTCCCTTTCCGGGTATATCGACATTATTGAGCGCCCTTATCATCTCGATTCTTTCTTCCTGACGTATCTCCTTGAATCTTATCTTGCGCGAAACCGCCACATGAGCCGCCGTCTCATCCTCGACGTTCATAAGCGTATCGTCCGCGCCTGCTTCCATAAGCATCTGCACTATCTTAGGGAAACCGTAAGCGCACGCCGTATGTAAAAGCGTCGTTCCCGCCACCTTGGGCTGATCCTCGGTAACGTTGACGTCAACGCCTTTTTTGAGCATAGCGTCAAGCATTTCAAAATGATTGTGTCTTACGGCCTCATGCGCCGCGGAGGTTCCCTCCGTGTCAAGCGACTGCATTGATTCCACGCTGAAATATTCAACGGCTTTGGCGTAGTCCTCCTCAACATTATTCGTACCCCACGACATCCTGCGCTCTTCGTGAGCCAGTATGTACGCCGGAGTCCTGCCCTTGATCAGCGCCTCGTCCATATCGACGCCGAGCTGCGACATTTTTTCGACCACGTCAAGGCTGAACGCCCACTCCATAATATAATCCCTGAAATTCGTCATTTCCCTCTGATAATATAAGGGTTCGGTAAAGCTTATCTCCGCCTCGTTAAGCATATCCAGGACCTTGACGTCTTTTAGTGACCTCAGTATATCTATGGAGCCTTTTACGATATATCCCATCTCGTCGTCATCGTCCCTGTCAGCCTTGTCTATTATCATCTTCAAAAGTCCGAGGCAGGCATTCCTGCCCTCCTCAGCTTCATCCGAGCTAAAGGAGCCTGCCATAAAAACAAGGGTCTCCAGCTGCTTGGAAATTTCTTCCAGGGTCTTGCTTTCTTCACCGGACAGTATCTTTTTTGCACTTTCCAATATCATATTCATTATTAAAAACCCCCGTTCTAGCTCTCGGCTCCCGCCATAAGCAGAAGCTCAACGATCTCGTTAAATCCGTTTTCAGTCGCATAGTAAAGCGCCGTATGCTCCGCGTCGTCCGAACAGTTTACGTCCGCTCCCTTTTCGATAAGCTCTGACACCACGTTGTTCATGCCCTTGCCGGCAGCGATTATAAGCGCGGTCTCGCCGTCAATATCACGGCAGTTAATGTCAGCTCCATGTTTTATAAGAAGCTCCACCATGCGCTCATTGGAATTAAGAGCAGCCGCGTGAATAGGCGCAAAGCCTTCGTTCGTGCTCTTGTCCGGCAATGCTCCCGCATTCAGCAGCAATTCGGAGACATAGATATTATCCCTGCTGACCGCCACAAATAACGGAGTCTCCCCGTCATTGTTCACGGCGTTTATATCGACCTCTCCCTTGCCGAGCACGACCTTTACGACCTCGCTCTGACCGTTAAAGCAGGACTGATGAAGATATGTATTGCCGTATGCGTCCGTTTCTCCCGCGTTGTCGATCGATACGTCAGCGATAAAATAAGGCAGACCCAAAGCGTTTGCGTAATCAAGCGCCGTTCTGTTCTCATCATCCCTGATAGACGCGTCCGCTCCGTTTGAAATAAGGAATTTCGCCGTTTCTACCTTCTTTGCCAGAACGCTGTAAACAAGGACGCTTTTGCCCTCCTTGTCCGTAGCGTTCACGTCCGCGCCCGCGTCAAGTAAGCTCTGAATAATTTCCTGATTACCAAGCTTTGCCGCCAAATGAAGCGGAGTAACACTTGTATTTGACGTCATATTAACATCCGCGTTATTTTCAATGAGGAGCTTAACAATATCCCTCGCACCTTTCTGGCAGGCATAATGCAGAGGCGTCAAACCGCTTGCGTCCCTTTTATCAACATTAATGCCACCCTTTTTCAGAAACGTGATCACAACGCTTTTCTGACCGTTCTGACACGCTTTTAAAAATAAATCGTCTAGCTGCATTTTTCCTCCCGTCTGCGACTGTCTTTTGGTTTGATCGGCAGAAGGACGCGCAGTTTTCCTCTGCCTTATGCTATCTCAAATATAAATCAATATTAACATTTTTTATTCCGTATTACAATATCCCAATTGCGGCTGCACCGATTTTATGAATGGAAAATATTGAAAAAAGGCATAAAAAACGGGCTGTCGTAAGGCAGCCCGCTGAATTTATTTGTTGAGGTATTTTTTAAGAAGCTGTACAAGCCTTTTTACATCAATAGGCTTTGCTATGTGTTCGTTCATACCGCATTCAAGGCAATGCTGTATATCGTCGTTGAACGCGTCCGCAGTCATAGCTATGATCGGCAGCATCGCGTCGGGACGCTCCATCGCCCTTATGAGCTTTGTAGCTTCATATCCGTTCATAACCGGCATCCTTATATCCATAAGTATGATATCGTAAAAACCGACTTCCGACTTCGTGAACATATCTACGCATATCTGGCCGTTCTCCGCTCTTTCAAGCTCAAATCCCATCTCCGACAGTATGCTCTCGGCAATTTCCCAGTTCAGGTCGTTGTCCTCAGAAAGAAGTATCCTCGTTCCCGTGAAATCCTGCACGACGTTTTCAGTTTTCTTCTCCTCCTCTACATTATCCATCATATAACGGCTCAGCCCGAAATACAGGTTCGTCTTAAACAGAGGTTTTGAAATAAAGCCGTGAATTCCTGCTTCCGCCGCCTCATTCTCTATGTCGCTCCAGTCATACGCAGAAATTATCAGTATAGGAATATCTTCGTCAAGATGCTTTCTTATCTCCTTTGCCGTCTGCAATCCGTCCATATCGGGCATCTTCCAGTCAAGAAGAACTATCTCGTAATCGTCGAGTCTCTCGTGACGCTCCTTTACCATCTCGACAGCCCTGATCCCGCTTGTGGCAAACTCTGCCTCCACTCCTATTTCTCTGAGCGACGAAACCGCGCTTAGGCAAAGATCCTCATTATTATCCACCACAAGCATTTTCCAGGGCGGAAGAATCATATCCGTCTCCTTCGTAAGCGCCTTCTCAAAGTCAAGCGTAATATGGAATTCGCTGCCCTTGTCAGGAGCGCTCTTCAATTCGATCGTTCCTTTCATAGTGTCCACAATGGCCTTTGTTATAGCCATACCAAGACCGCTTCCCTCTGTATTATCGACATGAGTCTTTTTCTCTCTGGTAAACGTGTCGAAAATACTCTTCTGGAATTCGGGAGTCATTCCTATGCCGTTGTCTTTTACCCTGAAATGGCACCTTACATAATTCTCTCCTACAGGAGAATCCTCCTGTTCAAGGTATACGTTGATGCGCCCGCCCTCAGGAGTGAATTTTATAGCGTTGGACAGAAGATTTATCAGCACCTGATTCAGTCTTATGTTGTCGCAGTAAATATCCTCCGTCTGAACTTTCTGTATATAAATGTCAAAATGCTGGTTCTTTGCCCTTATCTGCGGCTGCACGATGTTTACGATACTCTCCATCGTTTCACGCAGGGAAATCTGATTCATGTTAAGGGAAAGCTTTCCGCTCTCTATTTTGGACATATCCAGCACGTCGTTGATAAGACCGAGAAGATGCTTGCTTGAAAGCGTTATCTTTCCAAGACATTCCTTTACTTTTACGGGATCGTCTATATTAGCCGTCGCTATCGCCGTCATTCCCACGATTCCGTTCATAGGAGTCCTTATGTCGTGGCTCATGCTCGACAAAAATTCGCTTTTCGCCCTGTTCGCCTTAAGCGCTTCTTTTTCCGCAAGCTCAAGTTCTGCTATCTGCTTCTGTGAAAATCTGTAATACATAAAGAAGATTGCGACGATACCGCCGAGTATGATTATCGCCATCGTCAAAATGATAGTCTGACGCTGCTTGTTCATATCGTTGATAATATTGTCCAGCTCCCCGAACGGCATCACGGATACAAGATACCACTCGGAATCTGGAAGATGCGTGCAGAGCAGGTAATTGTATGTATCTTCACTGTAAATGATTTCCGAATAGTCCTTATCGGAATTTATGGCTATTTTCAGCTCGTCAACATAATCCTGCGCAGTTTTGTCGTCCTTAGCGGAAACGGTCTCCAAAAGATGACTGAAATAGTTGTCGTTGCTCATGCTCCTTACAACATATGTACCGTTCCTGCGAATAATAAACGAATACATTCCCGTTATATCATCGCTTAAATCCATAACGGTCTCAAGATAAGACATAGGCACCGTAGCCACAATAGCGGTGCTTGTTCTGCCTCCCTTCATGGGATACTCGGCCTTAACTAACATACAAAGCTTTTTTTCACCGTTCACGTCGTAACCGGAAAATACTCTCTGCTCAGAATTCTCAAGAACAGTGTGAAAAGTAGAATCATCGGCGTAATCCACGCCGTCTCCGTATATAACCTCGCAGTCTCCGTCCTCGGTATAAAATCCGAGATAATCAAATGTACGCACTCTTGCGCTCTCCGCTAGCTCACTGAGCATTTTTTCGCCGTATTCAATATTTTCGGGAGGAGTTCTGTCTATGATTCCTTTTAACTGTAAGACCTGCATGCTGACTACCGCATCGAATTTCTGCTTCAGCTGATTCGCCATGCCGTTGGTATACGCCTCTCCTACATCGCTTATAGCTTTGTTGCTCTTATTCGCCATATCCGAAGACGCCATAACAAATATAATGATGCTGACAGCCGCCAGGACCGCAAAAGCAATTAATACAATTCTTTTCTGCTTCTTTATTTTCACTTCGATTCCTCCTGATGTTACAAAGCGTGTCTTGGGTCCGTCTGTATTTTACGGCAAAACAGCGACAAAAACCCAGTTATACATAGTATAGCATATCAAGATGTGCATTTCAACTTATATTAATTATCCATCCACATGATAAAAGCCGTTTTGTCGGCGCTGTTATATCCTGCATTCCTGTAGAAATCAAGCGTTTGCGGATTCCTGCTGCCAGTCAGAAGCATCATTTTGTAGCAGTTGCGGGCGGCGGCAATATTTTTGGCGAACTCCAGACACTCCGTCGCCAGTCCGCGCCCTCTGTAACCGGTATGCGTAACTACGTTTTCTATAAACGCGTAAGGGCGCACATTTCTCGTCAGATTCGGGATTATCACGCACACGCAGCTGGAAACGATTATGCCGTCCTCCTCGTTCACTATCAGATGATGATTTTCGTCGCTTATTATCTGCTCCCATGTTTTAAGCAGATGCTCCGACCTTTCGGGAACCGAATCCTCGTGCAGGCACAGATACAGCTCCAATATTCCGTTCATATCCTCTTTACGCGCTTCACGGACCATAGTAATCCTCCTTACTTTCCTAATCTTAGATTTTACGCCGGAGCTTTGTCAGAACAGCTCGTCCAGCAGAATATAATACCTTAGCTTCTCAGGATCTTCCCTGATTCCGAGCCTTTCAAAAAGCATTTCCGGATAAAATCCGCCATACTTCCCGCCGCCGCTGTATTTTCCCTCAAAATTGTCCTTGAGGCTCCTGTAGCACAGCGCTATGTCCTGCCACCTGTCCGCAACCCCCATTTTGCCTAAATCTATAAAGCCCGTAACTCTGCCATTTTCGGCAAAAATATTCGGCAGACAGAAATCTCCGTGTGAAAAAACCGGCTCCTCCTTCGGCCTGTTATCGCAAAGCCATGAAAACAGCTCCTCCGGCGAAGCAAATCCACCCTCTCCGAAGGTCTCCGGCTCCGTGTTCTCCATATCCACCAGATTATTATGAACATTGTATGCGGCGGCCTTAAGCCTCGCGTCAAGCAGACAACAGCACGGGCAGTCCGCAATATCCACGGACCACAGCATTTCCATTGCCTGAACCGTCAAATCAATAAGAGTCCCGAAATCCTCAAGATAGCTTTTGTCGCACGCCATCAGTCCGGGCATTTTCGTCATAAGGCAGTATACCTTGCCCTCCGCCTTGCTGTATTCTATTATCTCCGGCACAGGAAGCCTTCCGTTCAGCCATTTGATAACTTTAAATTCATTGTCCGTTTCCGCCGAACGCTCCTGAATTTTAAGCACCATACCGTCGAATATCAAAATCTCCGAGCCTGACATTCCGACTTTATCGCGCCGATATGGCAGATCTTTAACCGCCAATTCTATATTTCGCGGCAGCCATATATTTTCCATATATTCCCTCCATCACTTTTACTTCATGATAAACAGAATAAAAACAGTTCCCCGCACTAACAATATTTTATTATGACTAATAAAGCAGATATCAAAAACCTCGTTAAAATCAGTTCGG
>ERZ777011.1373-NODE-1373-length-26034-cov-3.307710_pt1 | contig 26034 bp, 21 predicted proteins | sample MGYA00374964_ERZ777011 | MGnify/ENA primary metagenome ERZ777011 (study PRJEB29310, sample SAMD00008975) | mouse gut metagenome | study: EMG produced TPA metagenomics assembly of the Metagenome analysis of fecal microbiota from mouse which was promoted... | reverse complement strand
CAGCTGTATTTGCCGGATTGACTTATTGTCTTACGCGTGATAAAATAACAAAAGTGTGAAACATTTTGAATCCTTCAAGTTATTTGTTTCAATAAAAATGTCGCTATAGCTCAGCAGGATAGAGCGACCGCCTCCTAAGCGGTAGGTCGGAGGTTCAAATCCTCTTAGCGACGCCAAAAATTCCGCCGAAGACTTTGGGTGAACAAGGTTTTCGGCGTTTTTGTTTTTTGAGAGGATTAAAAACAGTGAAAAACTTAAATTATGTCTTTTTTGAAGAGTTTAAGCATTTAGACAAATTATGCGGTGAGATTTATAATACAAAGAATGGCGTTACCAGTTTGTAAAAAGGCGCAGCATATGAAAGCTGCGCCTTTTTTTAAGCTTGGTATAATCAAAGATTTATTGGATCTTTTTAACTAAGCAGGAGGGCCGTCGTTACCATGTACGCGAGCCTATTTCACGGAACTGCGCCACGGTGGTGGTGTGGGAGTTCAGACCGCCGTCAACGTTGATTATCTGTCCGCTCACATATTCGCTTTCGTCCGAGCCGAAATAAACGCAGGCATGAGCTATGTCTTCGGGACATCCGTAACGGTTGACCATGATGTTGCTTAAGAAAATATCCTTTAAAACTTGGGGAACATGTGCCTCATTCTGAGGAGTTACGATAAGTCCCGGACGGACACAGTTGCAGCGGATATTTTTTTTGCCGTACTGAAGCGCTACCGACTGTGTCAGCATATCCACGCCGGCTTTAGCGCAGGCGTAAGCGGTAGAGCCGAGATCCCCGCTGCATGAAGCCATGGAGCCGATATTGACTATGGAGCCTCCTTTGGCATTTTTCATCATGTGGGGGAGTGCGCATTTTATTATATAGAATGTACCGCGCAGGTCGCTTTGAAAAATATTGTCCCACATTTCGATGGTAAGCTCGTCCACTCTGCCGTCAGGCAGCCCTACGTTGGCGGCGTTATTTACAAGAATGTCGATTCCGCCGTAAGTTTCTGCCGTATCTGCAATAAGCTTTTCAATACTGCCGGGGTCGGTAATGTCCATCTGATGAAAAGAAGCGTCGCCGCCCTCCTTGCGTATGTCGTCCGCAACGGCCTCTCCTTTTTCCGCCCTGCGTCCGCAGACGATAACTTTGGCGCCCTCCGCGGCATATACATGCGCGATTCCGATGCCGATTCCGCTGGTAGAGCCGGTGACGATCGCCACCTTGTCTTTTAACCTGTCCATGTTAAAACCTCCTTGATTTGTATATATTTTAAAAATTATAAAATTCTTTTGTACAGTATTATTTTATTCTGTTTACGCGGGACTTGTCAAGTGAGGAAGCCGGAAAACACGGTCTTGAGCCGGACGGATATATATGTTAGAATCAATATAACGGATATTAAAGAATCTCTGCCGCGGTATCTGCATAGCGCCAGCCCTGTCAGATACTTTTAATCGGTGCAAGGAGGTTAAAATGGGAAAAAAAGAACGCCTGTATTATGCATTGGGCGGTTTTGGAATAGGCGTCGCGCTGATGGCAATAGTATGGCTGTGCGTGAGCCTGTCGCATAATAGGAGAGCCGAAACGGGGGCGGATAATGTCATTACCCGCGAAAATGTCGCGGAGGGCGTAAGCGCAGATGAAAGTACGGGACAAAATCCGGAGTCCACACAGATTTATGGCGAAAGTACGGATATGTCGCAGAAGCAGACAGATGATACAGACGCGTCTGCGGAGGAGACTGAGCCGGCTGAGAAAAACACCGAAGAGGCGAAGCCGACAGAAAAGGATAGCGAGGACGAACCGGTTAAGCCGACAGAAAAAGAAACCGCCGCGCTGCCCCCGTCCTCATCTGAAAGCCAGAGCCAGGGCAAACCGGAAGCTCCGGCTGAAACCGAGCCTCCTGCGCCGTCCGGCACATGGGATAAAAACGCCGTATATGTCGGCGGGGATATTGTCAGCTATAACGGACAGCAGTATAAGGCGAAATGGTGGACACAGGGAGAAACACCGGGCAGCAGCGACGTATGGGAGAGACTGGGAACAGTGAGCGGCGAGCCGAAGCCGCCGGAAGGAGTTGAAAACGTGCCGATAGACAGCTCTAAGCCTCAGAACACTGAGCTTACGGACTTTAAGGTAGTCGGATATTATCCGAGCTGGAAGCCTGACAAACTGAATTATGTGGATTTCGGGGTGCTGACTCATGTATGTTATGCTTTCGCGATTCCTACGGCGGACGGAGGTCTGCGGGACCTTGAGAATCCGGAGACTGCAAAGGCGCTCATAAAATCCGCTCACGCAAATAAAGCAAAAGTCCTCATTTCGATCGGAGGCTGGAGCTATAATGATACGCCTTTGGAGGGCGTGTTTATGGAAGCGACCTCCACTAAGGAGAAGACGGAGCGTTTTGCCGAAAACATTATTGCCATGTGCGACAAATACGGCTTTGACGGTGTGGATATGGATTGGGAGCATCCGAGGATGGACGGAACGAGCGCGAAGCAGTACGAGACTTTGATGCTCTATCTGTCCGAGAAGCTGCACGCGAAGGGCAAGCTCCTGACCTCGGCGGTTTTAAGCGGCGCTACGGCGGACGGGAATATTTATTACGACGCCGCAGCTCATACCAACGCGGTGCTCAACGCCGTTGATTTTATAAATATTATGGCGTATGACGGGGGCGACGGGGAACGCCATTCGCAGTATGATTTTGCCGTGAACTGCGGAAAATACTGGAAGGAGAAGAGAGGGCTTCCCGCTTATAAGGTCGTACTTGGCGTGCCGTTTTACGCGCGTCCGAGCTGGGCGGGCTATGGCGATATTCTCGCAAGCGTTCCGGATGCGGACGGTAAAGATCACGTCAATTATAACGGTATGGAGGCATACTATAACGGTACGGAAACGATTGCGAAAAAGACCAGATACGCAAAGGAGAATCTCGGAGGAATTATGATCTGGGAGCTGACGCAGGACAGTACGGATAAGAGTAAAAGTCTTTTGCAGACAATTGGTAAGAATTCCAAGTAAAAGACAGCCGGACGGAAAATTTCCGCTCCGGCTGTCTTTCTGTCGGGAAATAAAACATATGCGGCTGTTTTTGCTTTACTGCGTCTGCTCATCGCCCTCTGAGGTTGAGACTTTAAGGAACTTGTTGGGGAAATACTTATCGACCCACATCTGCGCAAGCTGTGATTTGGTTATCGGCTTGAGGTAGTAGTTGACAGGCATTCCGAGCTGACCGTTCAGAGCTTTGTCGATGTAATCTTCAAACGCGTTCATCATCGAGTTAATGTCAAGGACCTTGTTTGCCTTATTGTCGATTTCGCTGAGACCGGAAAGCACTCCCTGGATCTGCGCGTTTTTCAGTGATATCATCTGCTGTCCCGTTCTCGCGCTTTCGGCGGATTTGTCCACGGAATCCATCTCGGAGGAGGTGGCGTTCTGAAGGGACGCAAGCTGCTGCATAGAGGCTTCTCCGTCAAACTTTGAGAACTGCTTTACCGCCAGCTGAACATTGTTGGCCTTGATAGAGGGAATCGAGCCTTTGGTCGTCAGTGTGCAGTGCGACGAAATGTTCTGGGTGCTGAGCAGGTTTTTAATATCGTTGGAGAACTGGCTGTTAAGACCGAAGCCGCCGGAGACGTCCGCAAACCACGAAGCCGCTTTGCACTGAGTCTGTATCTTATCTATGACAGAGTTCATCTGTTCCGACGACATGGTTATGCTGCTGTTGAGGATATGCACCATTCCGACAAAGCAGGAGCCGTAGGTCGCGCCAGAGACGATGGTCATAGATTTTTCATCTGGAGTCGCGGCGCTTGCGGCGGTCTGCATGATGTTTGCAGGGTCGTCGGTCTTCAACATATCGTCATTGTACATGGAGTTCCATACGCGTATCGCCTTGTCAACGTCTATGACGCAGGGGGCAAGAAGCGCCGCGTCCTTGTGTGTGCAGCTTACCGCGATCACAAGCGTACCGCTTATGTCGTGCTTTGAATACTGGCTGTTCAGCTGGCTTGCCGCCGTTTTGCTTGCCTGTTCTGAAAAGTCGTTGCCGAGGAATTTAAATTCCGAGCTTATGAACGCCTGTATGTTTGCGCATTGTGTTTTTGCGCTCTGCGAATTTTGGTCAAGCGAAAAATACTGCACGTTCATGTTCATGGAATCGGCGGAGAGCGGCATCTTTTTTATCTGAGTGCGGTTGTAGTCGAGAGGGCTTTCCCAGCTTGAGTTTACTGCGGGCGAGCACTTTATCTCAAGTATTCCGGTCTTTGCCTCGAGCTTTTTTCTGGCGTAATCTACAGCCGCCTCCTGTATCTGCTTACCGATTTCCGCGCTCTGGTCGTAAAGCTCGTCCGTGTCGACGTGCATACTGCCAAGCTCCTGTATGGTGTTGTCTATACTTCTCTTAAAAGCGATAAGCTCATTCATTCTGTTTTCGGCGGCGTCCACGGGAGCGTTAAGTTCGCTTATTTTTTCAAGGACCTCCAGCTTTTTCGGGTCAACGATGTTGCCCAAGGCTATCGAGGGGTCATAGGGAATTACTGATGGCATAAATAAAACCTCCTTTCAAATATTATTCTGCAACGAGCGGTATACCCATACGCTCACAGAGAACCGCGGCGACCGCGCTTATGTCTCCTATGTAAGAATCGATCAGCTCACGGTGATTCTCTAATTTTTCCGAATCTACGTGCGGAAATCCCGTTATGTCGGCGGCGATAAGCTTGCCTGTCGGAATTTCCGCGAGATGAGCTCTGAGCTGAAGCGGCGCGAGATATCCGGATTTCCAATTCGTGCGTTTAAGATCCTCGGCGCAGGTGAGCACGTCCATATCCACAGTCGCATAAAGCTTGTCGTAGCGGCCATAGATGTCGCTCAGTGCTTCCGGCGCGCAGCTTATCATAGCGCCGTCGCGGGTATAAAGCTTTGCCGAGTAGGCGGGCTTGGACTGTCCGGCGCTTTGTCTTTTATACTCCATGTATTCCGCGAGGCTGTCAAACTTTGTCGTGTCAATGTATTTAGGACCGACCACGAGGTAATCGCAGCCCGCGGCTTTGCAGATATTCGCTCCTCCCCACGAACCGCAGTAAAAGTAAGAATTTTCGGAGCCGGAATCCTCGTGCTGGTCAAAATTTACCACAAGAAGCTTTTCTTCGGGAGCGATGTGCTTTGCCGCCTCCTTCACATAGAAATAAGTCATGTGATGGGCGCTGTTGCTCTCGGTGAAAAAAAGAGCCTTGTCCGGCAGCATACCGCAGAGAATAGCTTCAATGCGGGCCTTTTGTCTGCTGGACATATTATCTTCTTTGTTGGGGAGCGGTATGAAATCGTAGGTATCCGATTCGTCAATCGGACCTTTTTTGAAGAAATGCCCCGCCAGACACAGAGTGTCCCGAAATTCAAGCGCTCCTTTGTAGTAAGGGTAACTGTCGCTGCTTTCATGCAGTGAAACGTAAGTTCCGTTGATTTTTGCCATATCAAATGTCTCCTTTCATTATTAATGTGTTGTTTTTCAACACATCATGGTATCCTCAAAGAGGGTTTTCCATAAATTTGGAGGGCGGCGCCTTGCCCTTCCACATATAGCTCACGGCAGAAGCAAAACTTAACGGTCCGCCGTAAAAAAATATGGATCAAGCGTTTTTTTCAGAGCGGCGTAGATACGCTTCATTCTGCGAGCGACCGCAGCTTCGCTTATGTGCTGCTCCTTAGCTATATCCGACTGCTTCGTGCCCTCCCAGAATACGCGTTCAAGAAGCTCTCTCTGCTGAGGTTCAAGCCTTTCGATCGCCAGATAAAGCTCGTCATACTCCTCCTTTTGAATAAATTCTTCCTGTAAATCACTTCCGTCGGAAAAATAACGGTCCTCAGGGTCAAGCGCCGAAAGAAGGACGTGTCTGCGGGTTTCAGTCTGGTTCCTGTTAAACGAGGGTCTGTTGAAATCCTCGTCCATTATCTGCTGCGCGGTTCTTTTTTGAACCGTGGCTTTATCGCGGGCAGCGGCAAGTCTCATTTGATAATCAGCTTCCTCCCATAACCTGCATTCCTTGTCAGAAGCCTCAATTGTCTGGGCGTTCTCCTTGCGCTCATAGTAAACGGAAATTTTCATAACTTTGTCCTTTCCGCCCGAAAAATGCGAAGAGGGCAAAAAAGACAGAAATAAGCCGGCGCAAACGGTCCATATTCCTTCAATGCCTGAAAAAAGGCGCAAAAAGGAAAGGCACCGAAACGGCGTTTCACATTGATATATTGAAAACGCGGCTGTCAGTATCCTTTTTTGCCCTTAATGCATATCAGGCACTTAAAATTTTTATATGTTCTTTTGCCGTAAAAGCAAAAAAATCGGCAGATAAGCCAAGCCAATCAATATATGATATGGCAAATGCTTATTTACCGGTTTCTTAGTGATGCTTCGTCCGCGCAGGTACGCGGACTGTCAGGTTCAATTCCTTCGATAAATGTGTGCGGCGCGAAACGGCGGGCTTCACGATGCTCTGCCCGTTCTGCGGACTGTCGTGTTCAGCGCTTCTTATCGTGCCGTGTTATTGTTCTATTTTTTCAGAATAGTTTTTGAGCCGTCCCGTCTGCTGCTTGGAAGACGGGCGGAGAATAGTGACGGTGACTTTCTTATCCTCCACCGCGTACTCTATTTCCGCGCCGCATTTGGGACATTTCATCTCCGTTGCGGTCCCCGCCCCTGAACGGCCAAGGACATGACCGCAGCTGCTGCAAAAAGTATAAAGTTTCATATGTAATAACCCCTCCGATGCCTCTTTAATGGCGGACTTACTAATAACACTGCTTGTTACAAATAATATTATACGCTTGTATGCAATTTTTGTCAAGAAAAATCGAACATACGTTTGGAAATTTGGCGTATCTATCAGGTTGACGTTGGTGTTATGTGAGGATATAATATTATGTAGAAAAGACTTTCAGAAGGTTGTTATGGATTACATTGTTCTTGACCTGGAATGGAATCAGTGTCCGGGAGGAAAGGATAAAGAAAATAAGGAGCTTCCCTTTGAGATCGTGGAAATAGGGGCGGTAAGGCTCGACAGTATGCGCAGATATGCGGACGAGTTTCACTGTCTTATTTCGCCCAAGGTTTACAGAGAGCTGCACAGGATTACAAAAGACATCATAAAGCTGTCGATGGAGGATCTGGACGGCGGACCGGATTTTGTTCAAGCTATGAAGGCGTTTGAGGAGTGGTGCGGCAGATCGGGCGAATATATTTTCTGCACATGGGGCGCTATGGACCTGGCGGAGCTTCAGCGCAACTGCCGTTATTTTCATGTGGAATACAAGGCTCCGAAGCCTTTCGTTTACTATGATGTGCAGAAGCTTTACAGTCTTTGCTATGATGACGGCAAATCAAGAGAAGCGCTTGAAACGGCGGTGGACGAGCGGGGGATGCGCAAAGACGCGCCCTTCCACTCAGCGGTATATGACGCTATGTATACGGCGCAGCTTCTTGAGGAAATGGATTTTGACAAGGTGAGCGCTTACAGCTCGGTGGATACGTTTGAGATACCGAAAAGCAGGGCGGAGGAATTTACGCTCGATTACGGCACATACAGCAAATATGTATCGCGCGGTTTTGCTGACAGGGATCTGGTAATGCATGATCCGAACGTTATTTCCTCACGGTGTTATTTATGCCGTAAAGCTGTCCGTAAAAAGATCCGATGGTTCTCAACCAACCAGAAAATGTACTACAATCTCGGTTACTGCGAGGAACACGGGTATTTAAAGGGTAAAATAAAGATAAGACGTTCGTACGACGGGCTTTATTACGCGATAAAGATACTTAAACTTACCGATGAGGCGGGAGCGCAGCAGGTAAAGCAGCGTCAGCTGTCGGCAAGGCAGAAGAGGCGGAAACGCCGCCACAAAGAAAAAGAGAAACTCCGTTTATGACGCAAGGACGAAATCTGCGTCAGAAGCGGAGTTTTTTGTATGTCCGGCTGCCGCGTCTTTTTCTGTGCCGTAGAAAAAGAACGATCAGACCGACAATAACGGCAAGGGCAAGCACGCTTCCCAGAATATACCATATATTAATATATCGGAGGGAGGGTGCGGCTTCCGGTTTTTTCAGGGAAAGCATGGGAACTCCGTCGCAGCCGGGAGGCAGACCGGAGCTTTCGGAGGCTCTGATGAAAACGGTCGCGCTGCCGACATTGATATTGTGGTAAAAATAACTGATGCACGCGAATCCGTTCTCTTCTCCCGAATATGCCGCATTGTCCGAGTAGGTTACGATTCCCGTAAGCTGGGACATATGCACATTGTTCGGAACAAGCAGGTAGACTCCGTTTTTGAAGCCTATTGAAATATCGGCGGTGGAGCCGATCCTGCCTGTGAGTTCAAGAATATCGACGCTGCCGGAATTTATTCCGTTTTCATAATCCTCAAGATAGATCTTGTGGTAATTGTTAAAATAGTAGTCAAAAAGAGCGACGGTATCGGTATAACGTCCTTCGTCCGTAGAGTTCATAACGACGCAGATCAGACGCAGATCATCCTTCTGAGCGAAAGACACAAGGCAGTTTCCGGCGGCTTTGGTATATCCCGTTTTGCCGCCGCAAGAATACTGATAGGCGTAATCTCCGCCGGGCAGCATTTGGTAGCGGTGTCTGTAATACCTTGTGAAATTGCTCTTATTGGTCGGTCCGATGGTGTAAAGGTCGGAATAAGAGATAACGCGCATAAGGGTTTTGTTATTGAAGCATGCGCGCGCGATTAGCGCCATGTCATACGGCGTGGTATAATGAAATTCGTCGGTAAGTCCGCTTGCGTTGGAAAAATGCGTGCCTGAAGCTCCTAACTCCTGCGCGCGGTTGTTCATCATAGCGGCAAAGGCGGACAGCGTTCCGCTGACGTGCTCCGCAAGACCGTATGAAACCTCGTTGGCGGAGCGCAGTATCAGGCAGTAAAGAGCCTGCTCCACGGTAAGCTCCTCACCCGCGGAGATCGACGCGTTGGCGTCCCCGTATTCAATGCTGTTCACGGCATTCTGAGAGAAAGTAACCTTGTCGGTAAGTGCGCAGTTCTCGACGGTAAGCAGTCCGGTCATAAGCTTGGTGGTACTCGCGGGAGAGCATTTCAGATCGGCATTCGAGCCGAATAGGACCTCACCGCTGTCCGCGTCCATCAGCACGATATTGCGGGACACGAGTGCCGGAAAATCCGGAAGGTTAAGCGAGTCGTTATCATCGCCGTTTGCGGCTGCCGGAAAAGCGCCGAGCAGTATTACGGTTGTTATCAGTACGGTAAAAAATCTTCTGAGCTTCATAAAAATCCTTTGTTGCATAATGCGCGTTACTGATTATATAATATCCTTTGTAAAAAACATTTGCAAGAGTTATAATACAAGTATTGCGATAAAAGAGGAGTTTTATAATGAGACTTAGGAATATTAAGGGCGCGCGAGAGATGATGGTCGAGAGCGATCACACGGTAAACGAGCCGCAGGCGAATAAGGGGCGCTGGAGAAAATTCTTTGGAAACGGCAATCCCATACACCTTGAGATAGGAACGGGAAAAGGGAATTTTATTATGACAATGGCGCAGAGCCATCCCGAAATCAGCTTTATAGGCATTGAAAAATATTCGAGCGTTCTTTTGAGGGCGCTTGAAAAGCAGCAGGAGCTTATGCTGCCGAACGTTATTTTTATCAGGACCGAGGCTGAAAATATTGAGGACATATTTGAAGAGGGGGAAATCGACAGAATATATCTGAATTTTTCCGATCCGTGGCCGAAGGACCGTCACGCGAAAAGACGTCTGACTTCAAAACAGTTCTTAGCGAGATACGACATTATTTTAAAAAAAGACGGAGAAGTGGAGTTCAAGACCGACAACAGGGCGCTTTTTGATTTTTCCGTTGAAGAAGCGCGGGAAGCCGGATGGCAGCTCAGACAAATTACATACGATCTGCATAACAGTGAAATGAATGAGGGCAATGTAATGACGGAGTACGAGATCCGGTTTTCGGAGCAGGGAACGCCTATCAACAAATTCATTGCCTTCCGTTAATCGTTGATCTTGGGCGCCGTGAGGTTCCTTGCGGGAAGGTCAGGAGGTGAGCGTCGTGAAACGCAATTTGTGTTCTAAAATCTACAAGGCGACAAGTACGAACTGCACGCTTAACGAAATAGTTCTAAGGCTCAAGCGGGCTTTTGAGTGCATGAGCAAGCATTTCTGCAATACCAGGAAATAACTTGGATCTAAAGGATAAAATCAGAGGAGAACGGTATAATGCCCGAAATATTTGAGGGGCGCCCGAAGGATGAGGGCGGGCGCCTTGAAAAGGAAATAAAAACATACGATCTGCTGGACAGGCTTAATGTGGCTTACCTGAGAACGGACCATGCCCCCGCTATGAATATGGATGTGTGCGACGACATAAACAAGTGCCTGAACGCCGTAATGTGCAAAAATCTTTTTCTCTGCAACCGACAGGAGACCGAATTTTATCTGTTAATGATGCCGGGCAATAAGAAATTCAAGACTAAATATTTGTCGGCGCAGCTTGGCGTTGCGAGGCTTTCTTTTGCAAAAGAGGAATATATGGAGCGGTTTCTCGGACTTGCGCCCGGCTCCGTGACAGTGATGGGGCTAATGAACGATACTCAGGGGCGCGTGCGGCTTGTGATAGACCGGGAAGTTCTTTCACTTGAATATGTGGGCTGTCATCCCTGCATCAACACCTCAAGCATAAGGCTCAGAACGAAAGATCTGCTTGATACCGTACTGCCCGCGATCTGCCATGAGCCGGTTATTGTGGACCTTCCCGACGAGCCGTAATATTTTTTTAAATATGTCAAAAAAAATCTAAAAAAGGTGTTGACAAATTAATTTTAAGATTATATACTATCTAAAGTGTTCAAGCGGTACTTCCGCGAAGAACTTTGAATAGGGAAACCGTTTGACGGCAATTCCCAATTATAAGCGCCGCTAGCTCAGTTGGTAGAGCACCTGACTCTTAATCAGGGTGTCCAGGGTTCGAACCCCTGGCGGCGCACTAAAGTCGCAAGCTATGCGGTAACGCTGGTTTGAGGCTTTTTTCTTTGTAAAAACGGAGCAGAAACATGCGTCCGCTTATCTCAAGTTAGCTGTACTTTTTTGATATGTTCGTACCCATTTCGTACCCAAAACAGAAAATAAAAACAGCACGCCCTTTGCTTTTAGCGTACTCCAAAGGCTGTTAATTAGCTTTAAATGCAAAATAATTGTAGAGATTGACAATAATAATATGACGAGGTATAATAAAACAAAGATAAACGCAGTGGCTGTATTTTATTGGTCGATGATACAAAAGGACAATACAAAGTTGGGCTTACAACAAAATGTATGTATCATTTTGTTTAAGGAGGAGTCAAATGTCTTATAGGAAGGTTATAAGAACTTTTTTCAGCATTGTTATAATAAATGTGTTATTTATTTTGAATACGTGTCTGACATATGCAGATGAAAGCACCAATGAGGGCTTATTTGAAGAAGAACTTAAAATAATAAATCAAAGAATAGAATATGAAATGCTGTATGAAGGAGACGAAAAGGAGCAGAAAATTTCGGAAACTGAAAACGACATGACGGAATTGGGGATTGAAATCTGGAATATATATGATGTAGCAGAGTTTTTAGAACAGTCAGACAATTCTCAGCAAGCCGACGCAATATTAAATTTGTGGGGAGTAAATGAAAATATATGTAAGACGTATAATGACTTGCCCGTGCCGCCCTCCAACGACAAAATTCAATTTTATGCGGTCAGAAAAATGGTCGATGGAACATGGGTATACAGCGTGATTGCTGCGCCTGTGGCGAACGCAAATCATTCATGTAATACGGTTAAGAGAATAACCGACATGAAGGATAAATTGACCACCTTAAAGAGCGTTATTCAGATATACACAAATAAAGCGATAGGAGCGATACCGGTATTGAACTGGATTCCTTATGAAGTGTTTACCGATTTGCTATTCAGCAATACTTCTAAGAGTCAGTTGGCGACATATGAATGTACTATGACAACGAGAACCGTACATCAGTTTATTTATGTGGAGAATAGCATGGGGCAGTATTCCTATTACGGAAGCGCCAACTGTGTGCATATTAATATTGAAAACATTGCGCGAAGATATGTCGGTTCAAGGCTAGAAACCTCCGTATATAATGACTATAAGCTGGATACGGCGCCGGATTATTACAACTGGGCAAAAGTATGTACGGACGGGAATCTGACCGGATACGGCGTAACGCGCAAATATTCTTTTATACAGGCGGTAAGTATCAAAGTTGATGAGAATACTGTTTTGACGCAGTATATTGTCAATGCTAGACTTCCGATTCAGGTGACGACATGAAAGAAAAGAAACGAACAAAGTGGTATAAAATTTCAGGAATATTTATCTTAATACTACTTGTTGGATTCATACTGTTTTGGAGATTCCACGGAATCGCGGTATCGGTCGATAAAAGAGCGGCGGCGGTAGAGCGCGGAAATACTGACGGAAAAATGCAGGAACAGAAGGTTGAGGTGAGTATTTCCGGCAAATATTATTATAAGCTGTGGACGGCGGATGAATTTTCGGGGAAAATAAGCATAGAAAACTATGCTCAGACAGAGGGGGAGGTATGGAATCTGCGGATAGAAAAATACGCTCCGCTCATATATAGGGAATATGACCGCTCGGTACTGAACACAAGTTATTTCGGAGTAATTTCCGCAGGGAAGGAATTTTCGGAGTTTGAAATTCTTGTTGACGACGGAAACGGTATTGATACAGAAAATCCCGGACATATTATTTACATAGAATAAAACTGTCTTACAGGAATTATGAACGGCAGCGGTCAAAAAACAGACCGCTGCTTTTTTATTTATGAAAAGTTCGCTCTAATTGTTAAGATGCATTGACATTAGCTGACAACATTAATTATAATGAAATAAATACACGGCTTGTATTTAAGGAGGACAAAACAGAGATGAAAAATTTAAAAAGAATTATAGCGGTCCTGCTCGCGTGCGTTATGTGCCTGAGCCTTTTTGCGTGCGGCAAGGACAACGGCGGCGATAACAATAAAACGGACGCGGCTGTTACCGAGCAGCAGTCGGGAAGCGGAGATAACGAAACGCCCGCCGAGACAACAGGCGGAGAGGGCGAAACATCGGGAATACTGATGCCGGAGGAGATGGACAAAAGCACGATAAATTCCATAATTCCCGGTAAGATCGAGGTTGACGGAACAGACTTTGTCGTGGACGGCGAGAAAGTCTTTATGAACGGAGCCAATACGCCTTGGGATAAGTGGAACGATTTCGGAGGCAGCTTCAGCAGTTCTTTCTGGGAAAGGCATTTTGCCGAGCTTCATGAGGCGGGAATCAACGCGGTGCGCGTTTGGATCTCCTGCAACGGTGACGTGGGAATAAGCATAAAAGATGACGGATATGTTGTAGCGGCGATGCCGAAGCATTGGAAGGATCTGGACTCTCTTTTCAAGGCGGCAGAGGAAAACGGGATATACCTTATGGCGACTCTCATGTCCTTTGACCATTTCAAGGATTCCAATAAAAAATACGCGTCGTGGCGCGCTATGCTTGACGACGAGGCGGCGATGGATTCATATATAAATAATTATGTTATTCCTTTCTGCAAAAGATATGATTCATATGACTCGCTCTGGTCGATAGATTTGTGCAATGAGCCGGACTGGATAAATGAGAACGACGAGTGCGGTAAGATCCCGTGGACGAAGCTGTGTACACTTTTCGCGAAAGAAGCCGCGGCGATCCACGAGAACAGCGATATACTTGTAACTATCGGATTCGGCATGATAAAATACAACAGCACCAAGTATTCAGGAAATTACGGCTCCGATAAGTTTTTGCAGGGGCGTTACGACAGCGAGCTTGCCTACCTTGATTTTTATTCGACGCATTTTTACGAGTGGGAGGCTCCCTGGTACGGATTCCCGTTTGATAAGGATCCTGTAAGCTTTGGTCTTGACGGAACCAAGCCGGCGGTTCTCGGAGAGTTCCCCGCGACCGGAATGACCAGTCAGACAAGCGGCTCAAAGGATATGACGCCCTCGGAGTGCTATACGAGCGTTTATGACAACGGCTGGAACGGTATTTTCGCGTGGACGTCAAACGGAGTTGACGACTGCGGCAGCCTGGAGGACTTTATAGACGGAGCAAAGGAAGTTGCCTCCAAAGAGGCGGCGAAATAGTATATGCGCTTTATGCCCCGCTGTCCGCGGCGGGGCGTTTGACATAACAGACATAATAATTAATATACCGGAGGAAAGTTATGGGAGGATTTTTTGGAGTAGCATCAAGAGAGGACTGCGTATTTGATTTACTGTTCGGAACGGATTATCATTCGCATCTGGGGACAAGGCGCGCGGGACTTGCGGTTTATGACAACGAGACGGGGTTTGAGAAATCCATACACAAGATAGAAAATTCGCCTTTTCGTACCAAATTTGAAAAAGAAGCTAACTCGATGCACGGAACCTTGGGAATCGGATGCATATCCGACTATGAGGCGCAGCCGATACTTGTACGTTCGCATCACGGAAGCTTTGCGATAGCCACTGTTGGCAAAATAAATAATGCCGAGGAGATTACAGAGGAGATACTCAAGAACAAAACTCATTTTTTTCAAATGAGCAACGGAGAGATCAACGCGACGGAGCTTGTCGCGTCGATAATCAATCAGAAAGATAATTTTATAGACGGAATAAGGTATGCGCAGGAAATAATCGAAGGCTCGATGTCCATGCTTATCCTTACGCCTAAGGGAATATACTGCGCGAGGGATAAGGTCGGACGCACGCCCATCGTGCTCGGTCATAAGGACGGCGCGTACTGCGCGGCGTTTGAGAGCTTTTCGTATCTGAATCTCGGCTATACCGATTACCGTGAGCTTGGTCCGGGAGAAATCGTCGTTATCGACAGCGAGAGCGCGAGAACTCTTGTGGCTCCGGGAAAGGATATGAAAATATGCACGTTTTTGTGGATATATTACGGCTATCCCTCGTCCACATATGAAGGCGTAAACGTAGAGCAGATGAGATACCGCTGCGGACAGCTTCTGGCAAGAAGGGATCATGTCAAGCCGGATATCGTGGCGGGAGTGCCGGACTCCGGAACAGCCCATGCCATCGGTTACGCGAATGAGTCGGGAATCCCGTTTTCAAGACCGTTCATAAAATATACTCCGACATGGCCCCGCTCTTTTATGCCGACTATACAGAAGCAGAGGAACCTTATAGCTAAAATGAAGCTCCTGCCCGTACACGATCTGATAAACGGCAAGAGCCTGCTGATAATAGACGATTCCATCGTAAGGGGAACGCAGCTTCGGGAAACCACGGAATTTTTATATGAAAGCGGGGCAAAGGAAGTGCATATCCGTCCGGCGTGCCCGCCTTTGGTATTTGGCTGTAAGTTCCTGAATTTCTCACGCAGCTCGTCAGAGATGGAGCTTATTACAAGAAAAGTTATAAGCGAGCTTGAGGGCGGCGACGTGTCCGAAGAGGTTCTGCGCGAATACGCCGACTACAATTCGGAAAAATATGAGAATATGGTTGAGGGTATACGCAAGAAGCTGAATTTTACTACTCTGCGTTTTCACAGGCTCGACGATATGATAGAGGCTGTAGGAATCGACGAAAGCAAGCTCTGCACATACTGCTGGAGCGGCAGAGAGTAACGGCGCGGGGCGGCGAATGCCGTCTGCGTATCGGGAGCATAATATTATGAGAATTATTTTTGTCCGTCATGCGGAGCCTGATTACGATACGGACAGCCTGACGGAAAAAGGAAAAAGAGAGGCGCGGCTTCTTTTTGAGAGAGCGCGCAAATGGCGTGTGGACGAGTTTTACAGCTCTCCTATGGGAAGGGCGAGAGAAACCGGAAGGCGCATATGCGAGGCGGCCCGCCGCAAGCCGGTGATACTTGACTGGCTCGAGGAATTTAATTTCACGGTGGACGACTATGAGAATCCCGGCGGCAGAATACTTTGCCGGGATTTTGTTCCCGGATACTTAAACGGCAACCCGCTGCTGTTTGATTTGGACAGATGGGGAGAAGCCGGAATAATGAAAAGCGGCGGCATCAGAGAAGAGTACGACAGGGTTTGCGAAGCGTTTGACAGACTTCTTGAGCGGTACGGTTATAAAAGGAACGGGTACTGTTACGACTCTCCGCCCGGGCATATATCGTCAAGCGGTTTTATGGAATACGACGGCAAGACGCTTGAACACTATAAAGAGGATAAATCGGACGATACGACGCTGGTGTTTTTCTGTCATCTGGGTATAATGTCGCTGCTTATCGCGCATCTGATAAACGCGTCGCCATGCACGATCTGGCATGGATTTTTTATGCCAACGTCCTCCGTTACAGTCGTTGCCGCGGAGGAGCGCGTACCGGGAAAGGCGTATTTCAGATGTCAGCTTGTCGGCTGTACGGCGCATCTTCGCGCGGGAGGAGAACCGGTTTCGTATTACGGCTCTTTTGCGACGCCCTTTATGCTTTGAGATGTATATATTATAGAAATTTGGGTGTTTTTATGGGAAAAAGACCGTCGGGGGCAGGAGAGATCCTCAGGACACTGATATTCATGTCAATACCGACCATTATTGAGGAGGTTCTTGCGACTCTTCTGCAATACGTCGATACAGCTATGGTGGGGCACCTTGGAGAGAACGCGACGGCGGCGGTCAGCGTCACGGCGACCGTCACATGGCTGGTAAACAGCGTTCCAAGCTCAATAGGAGTCGGAACGCTTGCTTTGATTGCCAAGGCATACGGAGCAAAGGATACGGCGCTTGTGAAAAGACTCTCGCAGCAGGTATTTCTTATGACGGGAATCTGCGGTTTGGTCATCGGAGTGGTTTCCATGCTTTTAAGCCATTATATTCCGGCATGGATGGGCGCGGAGCCGGCTATACGGGAAGAGGCTTCAAGATATTTCTTTATTATCAGCGTGCCCATGCTTTTTCGGTCGGCATCAACGATCCTCGGTGCGGCGATAAGGGCGACAAAGGATACGCGAACGCCTATGATAGTTAATCTTGCGGCGAACGCGGTCAATGCCGGATTGAATTATCTGCTTATATACGCTTTGAAAATGGGCGTTACCGGGGCGGCGCTTGCCTCGGCTATCTCATATACTCTGTCGGGTACGATGATGTTTGTCGTGTACAGGCGCAGCCGATGTCTGGGATGGCGTTTCAGGGAGTGGCGTTTTGACAAGGGACTGATAGCGGATTGCGGTAAGGTCAGCCTGCCCGTACTCGGAACGGGGGTTGTGTCATGCTTCGGGTATGTGGTTTTTGCGAGGCTTGTGTCGGGTATGGGAACGACGGTTTTCGCAGCGCATTCAATCGCGGTCACTGCGGAAACGATTTTTTATATTCCGGGGTATGGACTTCGGACGGCAACCTCGGCGTTAGTCGGGATAGCGAGGGGAGAGGGCGACAGGCAGAAGCTTTCTACCATAAGCCGTCTCAGTGTTTTTGTGACTATGGGAATGATGGTAGCGAGCGGAGTTATTTTGTTCTGGACTGCGTATCCGTTAATGCGCCTTATGACGAACAGCCTCAACGCTGCGGCGTTAGGGGCGCGCATGCTGAGACTTGTCGCGTTTTCGGAGCCTTTTTTCGGGCTGATGATAGTGAGCGAGGGAATACTTTACGGTCTGGGGCGCACGAAATACGCTTTTTTGATCGAGAGTCTCGGAATGTGGGGAGTGAGGATACTTATGACGTTTCTGAGCATAAATCTGTGGAACGCGGATCTGCGGGGCGTATGGTACTGCATGATCGCCGACAATGTTTTTAAGGCGGTGATGCTTATTCTTCCTCTGGTTGTCGGAAGCAGGAGAAGAGCCTTGTACGCGGAGGCGGTGACGACGGAGGATAACCGTCAGTAAGCGGCGAAGTTGCAATTTGGAACCGATAAGGTTATACTGTATTTGACTAATGGAAATAAAATATATGGGGGATGATAAGTACATGGACGAGGAATTAGTTAAAATAAAAAGAAAAAATAAAAAAAGCAAGCCGAAGGTGTCAAAGATCATAGGCAGGATGTTCGCGGTTCTGGGAGTGACTTTAGGCATGGCTGTCGTGGGTATCTACGCGGTAATGCTCGTCTGTACTCACGGACCGTCAGTGGTGGCGAGGGATCTGTTCGTGCTGTCTGTCCGCGAGTCCAGCGCGGGCGGCTTTCTTGCCAACATGGTCTGCACTAAGGCGCAGATAAAGGCGATAGAGGACGCGAATTCTGTCGTCGATATCGGAGGAGTATCGGATTCAAGCCTTATTCAGTTTGAAAACAAGCCGGGCGGCGAGAAGCCCTCCGTTCCCGGCGATCTGGAAAAAGAGGGGCTGAAGCCTTATCTTGAGGAAAACGGCATCGCCTTCTACAAGGTGTCCGGCTCTACATTTGCCGGAACGATGCTTGTGGTATCCGACCCTTCGAGGGTTTTTGTCGGAACCTCCGGGGATTATAAAGGCGAAGCGGGAATCAACGTGCCCGCTATATGCGAGAAATACGGGGCTATCGCGGCGACTAACGCGGGCGGCTTTGAGGATATCGGCGGCGTAGGCAACGGAGGTACGCCTCTCGGAATAGTGATGTCCGAGGGAGAGCTGAAATACGGCAGTCTTACGGAGTCGTATAACCTTATCGGATTTGATTCCAACAATGTTTTTGTTATCGGAAATATGACGGGGCAGCAGGCGGTCGACAGAGGAATAAGGGACGCGGTTTCCTTCGGACCTTTCCTTATAATGAACGGCGAGCCGCTTGAGGTAACGGGAATGGGCGGAGGTCTGAATCCCCGTACCGCCATAGGGCAGCGGGCGGACGGCGGAGTCCTCATGCTTATAATCGACGGCAGGCAGACGCACAGTCTAGGCGCTTCAATGAACGACCTTATAAACGTGATGCTTGATTTCGGCGCGGTAAACGCCGCCAATCTTGACGGAGGCGGCTCGACGGTGCTTTATTACGACGGCGAGATATGCAACGAGATCTCTTCAATATATGGAGCGAGGGGCATTCCCACGGCGATAGTTGTAAGATCGGTGGTGGAATAAATGAAAAATAAGAAAAAGAAGAAAAAGTCTGCGGGCAGCAGAAGCTTCGGTGTTTTTATTAAGGTTTATGCGCTGATTCTTGCTGTCGGAATAATTATTGTCTGCGCTGTTTTATGGAACAGCCTGAAGAAGTATCAGGGCAGATATGACGCTGCCGAGGCTAAGGGGAATCCCGATCTTTATGCGGCGGAATTTGTTAAGGGTCTTGACGAAAATTCTCTTTTGGAATATATACATACCTACGGATTGAACGGCGAGGGAAGCTTTAACTATGAAGGAAGGCACGCCCGTTATTTTGCGGGGCTTGTCAAGGCTTCGCCCGCGCGTTACGAGCGCAGCGAGAAATTCAAGAAGGCGCTGCCCGTGTACGATATTTATTCGGGAAATACGAGGGTCGCGGTTATTTCGCTTAAACCGGAGGGCAAAAACGACGAGTTCGGCTTCCACAAATGGCAGCTTAAACAGATGGCGTTCGACACCGATATTATAGATTACTGCGACGTGACGGTAAAGGTGCCGGGCGGCGCGATTGTTATATATGAGGGTATAGCCCTCGGCGCGGAGAATCTTTGTCCCAAAGAGGATATAAAGGACCCTGTGCTCGACAAGGCTCTTCTTCTTGGCGGAACTGCCGATTCGGGCGATATTTACAAGCTGGAGGGAATTATAGGCGAACCGGAGTTTACCGTGACGGACGCGGGAGGAAACGTGCTCGAACCGTCCGTTAGCGAAGGCGGGCTTTACGATTATACCGCTAGGCTTAACGAGGCGTTTCGCATGGAGATAGAGCAGCGCGTATTTGATACGGTGGACGCGTATATATACAATATTTATAATAAAAAGTCTTTTGCCGAGGCGGCGGCATATCTTGAGCCGGGTTCGGACGCTTACGCTGTGGTGGCTGACGTGCAGGCATCGATAATATGGGGCTGGACGCCCGATACCGTGGATATTCTTGAACAGCGCGTATCGGATTGCGTACGCTACGGCGATGATTTATTTGCGTGCAGTTATTACGGGAAAATATATAAATATGAAGAGGGAGCTATGGAATCGGGAGAGGAAACCTTCAATTACCGTATGCTTTTTCACAGGATAGACGGACAGTGGTATCTGAATTATTTTGTACTCAGACAGTAAACGGAGGGCGGCGGCAATGCGCAGGAAAGCGGGAATCCTTATAATTTTGGCGGTAGTGCTTATAGTATTGCTGACCGTTCTTATTATGATTTTTGATTCGGAAAAGAAGGCGGGCAATGATCTGCCGCCTCTCCCTGACAAAACGACTTCGACAGAGTTTGTCGGAGGATACGGAGACCCGTCCGGCGAAACTACGGAAGCGGAAACCGAAGCACAGACCGAGGGACCGACAACGGGCAAGGATGTTGAATTATACGGAATAATATATCCTTATGATACTGAGGAAATAGACCTCTCAGGAACCGAGATAGGGGGGGTGCAAGGTATTGATTATCTTACTGACGCGCTTTCGCGTTTCGGACGGCTTAAAAAGGTCGATATGTGCGACTGCGGTCTTGACAACGAAACGATGGAGGGACTGACGAAACGTTTTCCCGACATTAAATTCGTGTGGAAGGTGACTTTGGGGCTTTGGACGATAAGGACGGACTGCGTCGCTTTTTCGACGCTCAAGGACGGCACGATAACCTACAGGCTTACAAATGACGACGTAAAGGTTTTGAAATACTGCACCGATATGGTGGCGCTTGACCTCGGACACAATAAAGTTACTGATATTTCTTTTCTTCAGTATATGCCTGAGCTTCGCATACTCATTCTTGTTGACAACAGGGTGGAGGGGTATGACGATCAGTATATCTCGGATCTGTCCTGGCTTAAATATACGCCTAAGCTGCGGTATCTGGAGTTTTTTGTAGGCTCGGTATCGGACATAAGCTTTTTGTACGACCTTCCCGAACTTGTGGACCTCAATATAAGCTATAATCCGATAAGCGAGGTCGAGTATCTTATGAAGCTTCCGAAGATAGAGCGGCTTTATCTTGAGCATACGCTGCTGACCGAGGAGGACTATAAGCTATTGCAGGAAATTTACCCCGACGCTCAGGTGGTTTACTATGGGGAAGGCTCGGTGGATCAGGGCTGGCGTGAGCATGAGAGATATTTTGCGATGATCGATATGTTCCATAATAATTATGTACACGAGCTTTTTCTTGACTGATTATAGGTGATGTTGTAGAATGTAAGTTAATTGGGCTGCATACAGTGAATATTTATGCAGATTACAGGGGAGGAAACGCCATGAATAATAAAGAAATGATGGAGCTTGATCCGGAATTGGACAGCGAATTTGACGAGCTGGTAAAATACTGCATGGCGTCCGGCGCTATTGATTTAAATCTTTATACGGAATACGACGTAAAAAGGGGACTGCGCGAGAGCAACGGCAAGGGCGTTCTCACAGGACTTACGGAGATTTCTGACGTTGTGGGCTTTGATAATGTGGACGGCAAGCGCGTACCCTGCGACGGCAGACTGTATTTTCAGGGCATCAACGTAATGGACCTGATAAGCAGGGGCGATAAAAGACGTTTTGTTTTTGAAGAGGTTACATATCTGCTGTTATTCGGCGCGCTGCCGACAAGTCAGCAGCTTAATCAGTTTATAGGCATACTCGGAGGCTTGAGAGAGCTTTCGGGTCATTTTGTGCGCGACGTTATAATGAAAGCGCCGAGCAGCAATATTATGAACGCGCTTGAGAAAAGCATAGTGACGCTTTACTCGTACGATGAGAAGGCTGAGGATATTTCTGTTGCGAATGTGCTTCGTCAGTCCTTGCAGCTGATCGCGAAGCTGCCGGTAATGTCCGTCTTTTCGTATCAGTCGTATATGCACTTTAAAAAAGATGACGTGCTGATAATACGAAATCCCGATCCGGAATGCTCTACGGCGGAGAATATTCTCAGAATGCTGCGTCCGGACGGCAAGTACACCGAGCTTGAGGCGAAGGTTCTCGACGTTGCGCTCGTGCTTCACGCTGAACACGGCGGCGGAAACAATTCTACCTTTACTACGCACGTCGTAACTTCATCGGGAACGGATACATATTCAACGGTTGCGGCATCGGTCGCCTCATTAAAAGGTCCTAAACACGGCGGCGCCAATCTCAAGGTCAAGCAGATGTTCAACGATATAATGCAGAACGTATCCGACTGGGAGGACGAGGAAGAATTAAGGACGTATCTTGCCAGAATGCTCGGCAAGGAGGTATTTGACAAGGCGGGTCTTATATACGGTGTAGGTCACGCTGTTTATACGATTTCCGACCCCCGCGCCGTTATCCTTAAAAAATACGCGAAGAAGCTTTCCGAGGAAAAAGGTCTTGTAAAAGAGTTCGAGCTTTTTGACAGGGTCGAAAGAATCGCCAAAGAGCTTGTAACCAAATCGCGCAACACGCTAAAACCCATATGCGCCAACGTGGACTTTTACAGCGGCTTTGTATATACCATGCTCGGAATCCCCGAAGAGCTGTTTACGCCTATTTTCGCGATTGCGAGAATATCGGGCTGGTGCGCGCACAGGCTTGAGGAGCTTGTAAATAAAGGAAAAATAATCCGTCCGGCTTACAAATATGTGGGACATCATACGGATTATGTCGATATTGAGGAGAGGCAGTAAAATTTTTTAAAAAACTGCTTGCAAAGTTGATAAAGATATTGTAGAATAGTCAATGCAGTGGCGATGCGTGGCTCAGCTTGGTAGAGCGCTACGTTCGGGACGTAGAGGCCGCAGGTTCAAATCCTGTCGCATCGACTTAATACGGTGTAGCCGTCAGGTTACACCGTGTTGTTGCTAAAAAGCATATTTTTGCTACGGCGCGTGGCTCAGCTTGGTAGAGCGCTGCGTTCGGGACGCAGAGGTCGCAGGTTCAAATCCTGTCGCGCCGACTTTAAAGCTCGATTTGATCGGGCTTTTTTGGTATTCTTTTAACTGCTCTGAGACAAAGAGATCCGACTATGTCCGCCAGTATCCAGCCTATCGGAACAGCCCACCATATACCAAGCGTTCCTACCGCTTTTATCGGCGCAAGCAGGTATGCGAGCAAAACTCTTGTTCCGAGCGAGATGACTGTTAAGATAAGCGACATTTCCGGCTTTTCAATGCCGCGGTAGAAGCCGTACAGTAAAAACAGGATTCCTATCGCAAAGTAAAAGCTGCCCTCTATCCTCAAATACTGAACGCCGCATTCGATGATTCCGGTTTCTTTTGCATTTACGAAGATCCTCATAAGATACGGGGCAAAAATAAAGATAACAAGCGATACAGCAAGGCAGAAGGAAACGGATACTATAACGGCTTTCTTTATTCCCTCGCTGACGCGTCCCGGTTTTTGGGAGCCGTGGTTCTGTGAGATAAAAATGGAGAACGCGTTTCCGAATTCCTGAGCCGGCATATACGCGAACGAATCTATTTTTACCGCCGCCCCGAACGCCGCGATAACCGTTGAGCCGAAGCTGTTTACCAGACCTTGTATCATCAGTATTCCAAAATTCATCACCGACTGCTGGACGCAGGCGGCGCAGGAGTGGCGGATCACCTCAAGGGCAGTTTTTTTGGTTATTTTAAAATTATCCCGGTGCGGGCGAAGCTCCGGTTTTTTAATCAGGACGTAGGCGGCGATGCCTATGCCCGATACCGCCTGCGCGATGACCGTCGCGGCGGCAGCGGAGCTGGCGCCCATGCCGAATACCACGACAAATAAAATATCGAGCGCGATGTTCAGCGCCGCCGCAGTGCCGAGAAAGCATAAGGGCACGACGGAATCTCCCAAGGCGCGGAGCATGAACGCGAAATAATTATACAGGAAGGTAAAAAATATTCCTAAGAAAATTATCCGGACGTATTCGCGCATAATGCTGTAAATATCTGCCGGAACACGCAGAAGGCGCAGTATGAGGTCTGTATTCGCAAAGACCAGAATATTTATGACGGCGGATACGGCGGTGATAAACAGAAATGAAACGGTAATGCTGTTTTTCATCTGCTGCTTGTCGCCCCTGCCGAAGCACACCGAAAAAACAGTGCCGCTTCCCATGCACAGCCCGATAATTATCGAGGTCAGGAACGTCATAAGGGTATACGCCGAGCCTACCGCAGCCAAAGCTTCTTTTCCCAGGAATTTTCCGACTATCAGCGTATCCGCTATGTTATAGCACTGCTGTAAAAGATTTCCGAGAATCATGGGGAAGGCGAATCCAAGCATTGTTTTGGTGATATTGCCGTTTGTTAAATCTTTCTCCATATTTTTTCTCCGGTATAAATCTGCCGCTGTGCGGACGGTTTTAAGATACGATTTATTTTACCTAATTACAGACGGAAAAACAAGCCGTCAAAATGAGTCAGGCCTTTGTACCCTGATAGCGAAATATTTATTTGATTTAATAAGGAGGGCGCATATGCAAGTAAATTTATTGAAGGCTGATATCGGAGACGCGAAGGAGATCCACGCAATGCAGATCATTGCGTTCAAAGAATTATTGGAGAAGTATCAGGATTTTGACACAAATCCGGCGAGCGAAAGCGTGGAAAAGGTAGAGGCGCGCTTAATGCAGGATTTTACTTATTATTTTATATGCGTCGGTTCTCGCAAAGCGGGGGTAGTGCGTGTCGTCGATAGAAAAGAGATAGGCAGGAATAAGAGGGTCTCTCCGATATTTATTCTGCCGGAATTTCAGGGGCGGGGCGTCGCGCAGAGGGCGATCAGGCTGTGCGAGGAGCTGCACGGGGGAGAAAACTGGGAGCTTGATTCTATTTTGCAGGAGCCGAAAAACTGTCATTTGTATGAGAAAATGGGCTATCGGCGGACGGGCGGCACAAGGGTTATCAACGAAAGGCTTACGCTGGTGCTTTATGAAAAGTGAAAATGTTAATAGTCGTGAATTCTATATGAAGGGCATAGACCACAGCTACTATTATGAGGGCTACGCAATTTTTAAGACGGAAGAATTGTAAAAGGCTCCCCGATTGTACCGCCCCAAAAGCTAGACCAATAATCTAACGATTGGAGGTCGGGACAATAAGGGAGCCTTTTGTGCTCTAGCCCTTTACCACGCCCACGGTCTTAAGTTTTCTCACCGGAGTGACAATATCGGTCTGCTGTGCCATGACCTCGTCGATGTCCTTGTAGGCGAAACGGCATTCCTCCGCGATGTCGTTCTTTTTTCTTTTGCCGAGTACAACGCCCTGCTCTTTCAGATCCACAATGATCTGTTCTGTGGAGAACGCCTGCATCGCGCCGCTTCTTGAATAGGCTCTGCCCGCGCCGTGGGAGGAGGTGCAGAAGGACTCTTCGTTGCCAAGTCCCTCGACGACATAGCTGTAAGAGCCCATAGCGCCGGGAATGACGGCGCGTTCGCCCTTGCGTGCTCTTGTCGCGCCCTTTCTGTGGACCCACACGTTCTCGCCGTAGTGGTTTTCGAGGGCGGCGTAGTTGTGGTGGCAGTTTATTTTGTCGGTGAATTCCATCGAAAGACCGGCATATTTTTCTATATGCTCCCTGACGACCGCGCAGGTTTTTTCGAGCATTCGCTCCCTGTTTTCAAAGGCGTAATCCATAGCAAGCTGCATCCAGTTCAGATATTGCTTTCCCTCGTCCGTGTCAACGGGAAGGAAGGCAAGTCTTGCTTCGTCGGGTACTTCGCTGTACCATTTTCTGTTAAGGGCGCGAGCCTTGTTGTGAAAAAAGTCGCAGATCTCTTTTCCCAGGTGACGGCTGCCCGAATGTATCATAATGCAGAGATAGCCGTCGCCGTCTTCCTGAAGCTCGATAAAATGGTTGCCGCCGCCGAGCGTTCCCACCTGAAAATAACCCTCGTCGATAAGGTGTGTAAGTTCCGGAACGGCGTCGTATTTATCCATGTTTTGAAGGGCGG
>ERZ777011.1371-NODE-1371-length-26076-cov-13.430153_pt1 | contig 26076 bp, 20 predicted proteins | sample MGYA00374964_ERZ777011 | MGnify/ENA primary metagenome ERZ777011 (study PRJEB29310, sample SAMD00008975) | mouse gut metagenome | study: EMG produced TPA metagenomics assembly of the Metagenome analysis of fecal microbiota from mouse which was promoted... | reverse complement strand
TAACACAGATTTTCCCAAAAATTATTTGCTCAAATCAGAGTAAACCAATACCAAAGATGAATCAAATCGCTTAACCGGGGATTACGCTGTCGCTCCACCCCCGGCTAACGTCTTGAAGCGCTACGCGCTTCTCTCCCATAGCGATGGCTTATTTGAACCACATTGCACGAGCCGTGTGTCCCTACAATCTCGGCATAAACAGCTTTTTGACACGCGCTCCGGGTACACAAATTTCACATATTACACGAATTACATATGTTTTCGGCCGAATCGCTAACCGGATTTAATGAACCGGTTTTTCGGCTTGTGACGTAATTGTTAAAGCAAAAATAAAGGCGGTCAACCTCAGGGAGGTTGACCGCCTTGCTTGGAAGGGTATGGAATTCAAAAGCGATTACTTTTGGAGACGGAAGGTGACGGGGAGGTGATATGTTACCTTCACGGCCTGACCGTTGTTACGGCCGGGGTTCCATTTGGGCATGGCTTTCACCACGCGGATGGCTTCTTTGTCGAGAGCGGGGTGACGACCACGGACTACTTTTACGTTTTCGATGGCACCGGTCTTCGACACGATGAATTCAACGATTACACGACCGGATACATCTTCTTCGGCAGCTGCTGCCGGGTATTGGATGTGGTCGCCGAGCCATTTGTACATGGCTGCTTCGCCGCCGGGGAATTCAGGTTGCTGCTGAACGTTGGCCGTGGTGTAGACGATATTGTCTTCCTTGGGCTTTTCTTCAACAACGATTACTTCTTCCTTCACGACCTTTTTGGTAAGGTCGTCGACGCCGTCGTTGATATCCTGAACACCCATCTGACGGTTGTCTTCGCGGAGTTCTTCCTGGTTCTTGACTTCGTGAACAACTTCTTCGTCTTTCACAACGTCGATGATGGTATTCTGGATCTGGTTGGCTACTTCTTCTTTGGGAAGTTCGATTTTCTCTTCAGGAATCTGAATCTGTTCTTCTATGTCCTCATCGACAACTTCGTCGTCGGGGTTATAGAGTGCGATGTCTTCCTGAACGGTGTTCATGTCTGCGCCTTCGTCTTCGGCTACCTTGAATACGCCGGTCATCACGAGGATGAGCACGGTGAGGAGCACTGCGAGTCCGACGAGAACGATAATCACGGCCTTGTTGTGGCGTTTTGTGGTTTCGTTACGCAGGGTGTACGCGCCGAATTCCTTGTTTTTGCCGTCAAAGACTATATCGAGCCACTCTTTTGAGGTAAGATCTACATCTTTTGCCATAATTGATTACGGATTAAGAGGGGTTAGACGATTTGCGGATAGTGGGACGAATGATAGTCTCTCCCGTCTTCTTCTCAAGTGCTTGGATGAGAAGGGTGTCGGTGTGGGTAGGCAACTGGATGCTGTAACGAGAAATCTGGTTGATGTTCATCTCGTCGAGCGCGTTGATGAGTCCTTCGTATGTGGTGTTGGGACCGGGTTTGATAATTACGACAGGACGCGAGAGGGTGGAGTCGGCTGCGTTTTTCTTTGCAAGGGAGTCGAACTGTTCCTTGGTGATTTCGCGGTTTTTCCACTTTGTCTTGTATTCTTCGTAATTAGCCATAACGGCCTCGTTTTGCTTGCGGAGGATTTTACGGATGCCTTGCTGCACTTTCACGCCGTTTTCACGAGCGTCGCCAACAAACTGTTCCTTTTGGATGAAGTCGGGCTTGGTGAAGGTTGTATCGGCAATACCTTGGTACCAGTAGATATTGTGGATGGTTTTGCCGGTTTCACCGTCGACTTTGGGCTTGTTGTTGTCGTTGTACTCTGTATCAAGGATGAGTGTGATAGCCTCCGACTCTTTGGCCTGGTTCTGCTGCTCCTTGTTTACTTTTTCGTTGGAGGGCAGTACGATTTGAAGAGTCTGCGACTTGATCATGGTGGTACAGAGCATGAAGAACGTGATAAGGAGCATGTTCATGTCAACCATAGGTGTAAAGTCCACGCGGATGGTCATTTTTTTCTGGGCGCCTTTTTTCTTTTCGCCGCCGTCGTTTTGAGCTACTTCTGCCATGGTCTTTACATTATTTAGCGGTTGATGAGACTTCTTCTTCCGAAGTGAGAGCGGTCATAAGGGAGAATTTGTTAAGCGACATTGTCTGAAGGTTGTCGAATATCATTTCTACCGTTGTGAAGGGGGTGTCTTTGTCGGCTTTGATTGCAATACCGCGACCGTCTTTTGTTACGGCGTTGTAGAGGTCTTCAAGAGCCTTTGCCTCGTCGGCTGTGAGGCCGTCGGCTTTCTGGTCGTGAATGTCTTTTGACACGAGGTAGATTGCCTTGAGCCAAACCTGGAAGTCGTTGAGACGTCCTTCTTTGTCCTTATTACCGTTGATGGGTATACCGACATCTGCTCGTGTGAGGTCGCCTTGCACCTTGTCGCGTTCGGAGATGGACATGTCAAGGAGTGCGGGAAGCGCGGCAAACGGAGCGCCAATCATATTGGTTTCCATGAATGCTTTGCGACGGGCAGCTGTCATTTCAATAGGTGCTGTCTTGTGCTGTTCGTTGTAGATGCCGACGGCTTTGTCGAGCATCAGGCCACGGATTGTTCCGCTTGAGAAAGTGGAGTCAACGTCGCCGGTAAACGAGATGAAGATTTTTCCTTCCACCGCGGCGGGATCTTCAAGTTTGCCGGATTTGTCGGCAGACGAGACGAGGATTGTCACCAGGTTGTTTACGGGCACCTTTTCTTCGGATACGGAGGAAGGTGTGTAGACGATGGTGGGTTCCTTTTGGAGGAAGGTTGAAGTCAACATGAAGAAAGTAAGCAAAAGAACAGTCACGTCACTCATCGCGGTCATGTCGATGAATGTACTTTTCTTTTTAATCTTTGCTTTTCCCATATTTACCTTTGTTGTATGTGTTAATTAACTCGGAAAACAGGGATTAGTGAGTAGCAGCGAATGTTTGTACGATGGAGAAACCGATTTCGTCGATTGCGTAGGTGAGGTTATCGATCTTGTTGGTGTAGAAGTTGTAAGAGATAACGGCGAACGCACCGGTGGCGATACCGAAGGCGGTGTTGATAAGAGCCTCGGAGATACCGGTCGAAAGTTCGGTGGAGTCGGGAGCACCGGATTGAGCAAGAGCCTGGAATGATTTGATCATACCCATTACAGTACCGAGAAGACCGACGAGAGTACCGAGGGTGGTGAGGGTAGCCACGATGGGGAGGTTCTGCTGGAGGGCAGGCATTTCGAGAGCGGTGGCTTCTTCAACGGATTTCTGGAGGCTGGTGATTTTCTGCTCTTTGGAGAGTTCTTTGTTTTCGTCCATCTGCTTGTAGGTAACGAGAGCGGCGGAAACGACAGCGGCTACGGAACCTTTTTGTTCTTTGCAGAGTTTCTGAGCGCCTTCGATGTCGTTGGCGGCGAGGCGAGCTTTTACGTTGGCAACGAATTTGTCGATGGAGCCTTTACCTTTGGCGGCAGAGAGGGCGAACCAGCGTTCGAAGGAGATAACGATAACGGTGAGGAAGAGTGTTTGGAGGATAGGCACGATGAAACCGCCTTTGTAGACAGTGCCCCAGAGGTTTTGGGGATGACCGTCTTCGTCGAAGTGCATGTCGTTACCGAACCAGAAGATGAAGAGGAGAACGCAGATGATTGCGCATACGACAATCACCCAAAACGCGTTTTTAATGCCGGGGACATTGGTTTTGTTGCTTGCGGGCTTTGCAGCGGGCTTTGCATTGGGCTTTTGAGCTTCCATGTTAAAAACTTGATTAGAGAAAAAATGTTAAGTATTTGGTTTATTGATTAATAATGTTTCTATTCTACACCGGGGAGAGATTGAGATTTAAGAGTTTAATGCAATATGATAAATGCTTGCGCTATTTATATTTGCCGATATTGATTGGAATTATTTCATGGCACTTTTCATCGTTTTCACGCGGAAAGCGCGTAATGGCGCCTTCAGCATTATTTAAAACGTAAGGCAAAGGTATCCCTTTTATTTGTATTGTCAAAATTTTACGGCCAAAAAATTAACACTTGACGCAAAAAATAAATATTTTTAAGATTTCACGGCTGTATTTACGCAAAAACTCCGAATAATTTGTGAAATATGTTTAATTAATGAAGAAAAATTTGTAATTTTGCGCTTTAATTATGACGCCAAACCTCCTTTTGGCGACACATTTTTGCATTTCTACCGAAAATCCACGTTTATTGTTCGTATATGAATATTCAGATAAAAAAAGGCCTTGACATCAAGCTGGCAGGAGCTGTCGACCCTGCGGCAAAAGTCGTGACGGCCTCGCAGCCGCAGTCGGTGGCTGTGACACCCGACGATTTCCCGGGATTCACTCCCAAGCCGGAAGTCAAGGAGGGCGACACCGTAAAGGCAGGCTCGCCTCTGTTGAGAGACAAAAATGATGAAAATGTAAAAATCGTGTCGCCGGTAGCCGGACGCGTCGCCGCCGTGGTACGCGGCGAACGCCGCAAAATCGAGCGCGTGGTGGTGGAGCCCGACGGCACCGACGCCGCGCTCGGATTCAAGAACTCCGGCGTGTACAGCCGCGAGGCGGCCATTTCGCTGCTCGCCGCCACCGGCATGCTCGCGCGTATGCGCCGCCGCCCTTATGGCATCGTGCCCCGCACCGGCGAGACTCCGCGCGACATTTTCATCACCGCCCTCGACACCGCCCCCCTGGCCGTGCCGATGACAAAGATTGTCGACGGACACAAAGCCGAGCTCGAAGCCGCCGTAAAACTCCTGTCGGAGCTTACCGCAGGCAAAATCTATCTTTCCGTTGGAAAGGACTGGACGATGGGAAATATAGCCGGCGCCGAGATGGTCACGGTCGAAGGACCGCATCCTTCGGGCAACGTGGGCGTGCAGATTGCAAACATCGCCCCGATCAACAAGGGCGACATTGTGTGGACGCTCGATGTAGTCACCTTATATAAAATAGGTGTTGTGGCAACAAAAGGCATTGTCGACTGCTCGACAATCGTGGCCGTGACAGGCTCCGAGGTGAAAGAGCCGGCGCTTGTAAAAACCGTGGAAGGAGCACAGATAAGCTCGATTATCGGCGGACGGCTGGCCAAGACCGACCACCATGTACGCATAATTTCCGGCAACGTGCTCACCGGCACCGCTGTCGACGACAACGACTACCTGCGCTTCCCCTACCGGCAGATTACCGTTATCCCCGAAGGCGACGATGTGGAAGAATTCATGGGCTGGGCATCGATGTCGCCCTCGAAGCAAAGCACAAGCCGCACTTTCCCCGGCCACTTCCTGGGCCGCGCATTCACCCCCGACGCCCGCATCCTCGGCGGACGCCGCGCAATGATCATGTCGGGCGAATACGACAAGGTGCTCCCCATGGACATCATGCCCGAATACCTCATCAAAGCCATATTGGGCCGCAACATCGAAGAAATGGAAAAGCTCGGCATCTACGAGGTGATTCCCGAAGACCTTGCCCTTTGCGAATATGTCGACACTTCGAAAATCCCCGTTCAGCAGATCGTGCGCGAAGGCCTCGACTACATGCGCAAGGAACTTGAATAAACAGCGACCGAAAAAAACATTGTAAACAATAAAAACTCATATATCTTGAAAGCTTTACGGAATTATATGGACCGCATCCGTCCGAATTTCGAGCCCGGAGGAAAGTTCGAGAAACTTCACTCGGTGTTCGACGGCATGGACACGTTCCTGTTTACTCCGCGGTCGACAGCGAAACGCTCGGGCGGAGTGCACATCCACGACAGCATCGACTCCAAGCGCACCATGATCACCGTGGTGCTCGCCCTGATGCCGTGTTTCTTTTTCGGAATGTACAACACGGGCTACCAGCACTGGCTCGCGTGCGGCATCTCCGACAACCTGCCCTTCTGGTCGCTGATGTTCTACGGCTTCCTCGCCATCCTGCCCAAAGTGGTGGTGGCCTACGCCGTGGGCCTCGGCATCGAGTTCATCGTCGCCCAGATTCGCGGCGAGGAAATCCAGGAAGGATTCCTCGTCACCGGTATCCTCGTGCCAATGATTATCCCCGTCGAGACCCCGCTGTGGATGCTCGCCGTGGCAGTGGCGTTCGCCGTGATTTTCGCCAAGGAAGTGTTTGGCGGCACGGGATATAACGTGTTCAACATCGCGCTCGTCACCCGCGCGTTCCTGTTCTTCGCTTATCCCGCCAAGATGTCGGGCGACAGCGTATTCGTGGCCACACAGCCCATGTTCGGCTTCGGCCCCGTGGCTCCCGACAATTTCACCTGCGCCACTCCCCTCGGACAGATCGCCACGGCATCGTCGGGCGACTTCACGCTCCACGGCATCGGCGACACCGTGATTTCTTCCTGGGACGCTTTCATTGGCCTCATCCCCGGCTCGTTTGGCGAAACCTCCACGCTCTGCATCATCATCGGCGCCATAATCCTGCTTGCCTCCGGCATCGGCAACTGGCGCATCATGCTGTCGGTAGTGGCCGGCGGCCTTGTAATGGGCTGGATTGCCAACACATGCGCCACCCCCACCTACCCCGCTTCTTACCTCACGCCCGTCGACCAGCTCATCTATGGCGGCTTTGCATTCGCCGCCGTGTTCATGGCCACCGACCCCGTGACCGCCGCCCGCACCAACACAGGCAAATACATCTACGGCCTGCTCATCGGCGTAATCGCAGTGCTTATCCGCACATACAACAACGGCTACCCCGAAGGCGCCATGCTCGCCGTGCTGCTGATGAACGCTTTCGCCCCGCTTATCGACTACTGCGTGGTGCAAGCCAACATACGCCGCCGCCAGAAACGTCTCACCGCTAAACTTTCGTAACAATGGCACTCAACAAGCAAAGCAACGTTTACACCATAATATATATAGTGGTACTCGTGGTGGTTGTGGGCGCAGCCCTGGCTTTCACTTCCCTGTCGCTTAAAGACCGCCAAGTGGAAAACGCCAACGCCGACAAGATGCGCCAGATTCTCGCATCGGTGCACATCACGCCGGATAAAGGCAATGTCGTCGACGACTACAACAAATATATCACCGAAAGTTTCATCGTAAACGCCGAAGGCCGGCGCGTCGACGGCGATGCCTTCGACGTAAATGTCGAAGCGCAGAGCAAAACCTCCGACGAGGCCCTGCGCGAGCTCCCCGTGTATGTATGCACCCTCGCCGACGGCACCGCCAAATACATCCTGCCCGTCTACGGCGCAGGCCTCTGGGGCCCCATCTGGGGATATGTATCACTCGACTCCGACGGCTCGACTCTCTATGGAGCATACTTCGCCCACCAGGGCGAGACGCCCGGACTTGGCGCCGAAATTGAAAAGCCTGCGTTCTCCGACCAATTTGCCGGACTGCACATGTTCAAGGACGGACAATTCATGCCCGTGGCCGTTGTGAAAAAAGGACAAAAGCCGACAGGCAACGAGGATTATGTCGACGGCATCTCCGGCGGCACAATCACCTCCAAAGGCGTGGGCACGATGCTCGACAACTGCCTGCGTCCCTATGAATCATTCCTCCGCACACTCTCAACAGAATCGAAATAACCATGGCTGAAAAGATTAACTATAAAGAAGTGTTCTTCAATCCGTTTTCGAAGAACAACCCCGTAGTGGTGCAGGTGCTCGGCATCTGCTCGGTGCTCGCCGTAACGGCAAAACTCGAGCCCGCCCTGGTAATGGGCCTCTCCGTGATAGCCGTGCTCGCTTTCTCCAACGTAATCATCTCGTTGCTGCGCAACACCATACCCACCAATATCCGCATCATCGTGCAGCTCGTGGTTGTGGCCGGACTCGTCGTTATCGTCGACCAGCTGCTCAAAGCCTATGCCTACGACGTGAGCAAGCAGCTCTCGGTGTTTATCGGCCTTATCATCACCAACTGTATCCTGATGGGACGCCTTGAAGCCTTTGCGATGGGCAACCGCCCGTGGCCTTCGTTCCTCGACGGCGTGGGCAACGGTTGCGGCTATGCCATAATACTCGTGATTGTCGGTTTCTTCCGCGAGCTCCTCGGCTCAGGCACACTTTTCGGCTGCCAGGTAATACCCCAATGGTGCTACGACCACGGATACACCAACAACGGCCTCATGATTCTTCCGCCGATGGCCCTTATCGTCGTGGCCTGCATAATCTGGGTACACCGCAGCCGCAACAAAGACCTCCAAGAACAATAATCCCCAAGAAAACAACGAGATATGGAAAATTTCAACATATTCATCCGGTCGATTTTCGTCGACAACATGATTTTCGCCTATTTCTTGGGCATGTGTTCGTTCCTGGCCGTGTCGAAGAATGTGAAGACTGCCTTCGGCCTTGGCGTGGCCGTGACATTTATGCTTGTAATCACTCTGCCCATCAACTACCTGATGCAGACCTACGTGCTTTCGGCCGGCGCCCTCTCATGGCTGTCGCCTGAATTTGCCGACGTCGACCTCAGCTTCCTTTCGCTTATAATGTTCATCGCCGTAATCGCCTCCATGACACAGCTCGTGGAAATGGTGGTGGAAAAATACAGCCCGTCGCTCTATGCCTCGCTCGGTATCTTCCTTCCGCTCATCGCCGTGAACTGCGCCATCCTCGGCGGATCGCTCTTTATGCAGCAGCGCGACTTCCCCTCTGTCTGGACCGCGGTATGCGCCGGCGGCGGCTGGGGCATCGGCTGGCTTCTCGCCATCACAGCCATCGCTGCCATCCGCGAACGCCTCGCGCAGTACAGCAACATCCCCGGCCCGCTCCGCGGCATCGGCATTACATTCATCCTCACCGCACTCATGGGCATCGCCTTCATGAGTTTCTTAGGCATCAAAATTTAAGAGCAATGACAGCAAATATCATTCTATCAGCATCATCACTCACGCTCCTTGCCGGAGTGGGCATCTTCCTTGCCGTCACGCTCCTGCTGGTTATAATCCTGCTCGTAGCCAAGCACTATCTCGTGCAGAGCGGCAAGGTGAAAATCACAATAAACGGCCAGACCGAAGTAGAGGCACAAGCCGGCTCCTCCATCCTCACCTCGCTCGCCAACGAAAACATCTTCCTGTCGAGCGCATGCGGCGGCAAAGGCTCGTGCGGCCAGTGCAAAGTGCAGGTATTCGAAGGCGGCGGCGAAATCCTCCCCACCGAAACCGTCCATTTCACCCGCAAGCAGATGCAAGATCATTGGCGTCTGGGCTGCCAGGTAAAGGTAAAAACCGACATGAGCATCGGCGTGCCCGCCTCCGTGCTCGACGTGCGCGAATGGGAATGTGAGGTTATCTCCAACAAGAATGTGGCCACATTCATCAAGGAATTCATCGTGGCCCTTCCTCCGGGCGAACACATGGACTTCGAGCCCGGATCCTACGCCCAAATCAAGATTCCGCCCTACAAGATGGACTACGACAAGGACATCGACAAATCTCTCATCGGCGAGGAATACCTCCCCGCATGGCAAAAATTCGGCCTCTTCGGCCTCAAATGCCAAAACGAGGAGACAACAGTGCGCGCCTACTCCATGGCCAACTACCCGGCCGAAGGCGACCGCATCATGCTCACCGTGCGCATAGCCACCCCGCCATTCAAGCCCAAGCCCGAAGTCGGCTTCCAGGACGTGATGCCCGGTATAGCCTCCTCCTATATCTTCACGCTCAAACCCGGCGACAAGGTGATAATGTCCGGCCCCTACGGCGACTTCCACGTCGACACCGCCAGCAAGAAAGAAGCAATGTGGATTGGCGGCGGCGCCGGCATGGCTCCCCTCCGTGCACAAATCATGCACCTCACCAAGACCCTCCACACCACCGACCGTGTGATGAACTACTTCTACGGCGCACGCGCCCTCAACGAAGTGTTCTACCTCCAGGACTTCCTAAACCTCGAGAAAGAATTCCCCAACTTCAAGTTCCACCTTGCCCTCGACCGTCCCGACCCCGCTGCCGATGCCGCCGGCGTGAAATACACCCCCGGCTTCGTCCACCAGGTAATCTACGACACCTACCTCAAAAACCACGAGGCACCCGAGGACATCGAATACTACATGTGCGGCCCCGGCCCCATGAGCGCAGCCGTGAACAATATGCTTGACTCGCTCGGCGTCGACCCCGCCAACATCCACTACGACAACTTCGGAGGCTAACTCTCCTCCCCCACCCTACAAAAACGACAGGCATCCGCTCACCGCGGATGCCTGTCTTGCATATCACCACAATGCCGTTTTTGAGGTACAAGCCGTAATTCCGGTGCATTATTATTTAACTGTCAGTGAGTGAATCCACCCGGTAGGAACACAATCCTCCGGATTGTGAAAAACATAATGAGGGTGTATCAAAAAGCTGTTTATGCCGATATTGTAGGGACGCACGGCTCGTGCGTCCGCAGATTAACAATTGATCATCAATCAATTACCAGCATTGTTTCTCGGACGCACGGGCCGTGCGTCCCTACTGTTTGGTATTTTGATACACCCTCCCTACCTCAGGTTGGCATTATCAAACGCTCCGGCAGGCTCCGCTACAATTCCCAAGGTTGCCGGCACACTAATACAGACGAAATCAACGAATCAAGAGTTGGCCGGGGATGCGGTTCTTCTTTTGCTCGTCGGTCATCTTGTTATATCGCTCCACTATGGGCTTGAGATATTTCTTTGATTTCGTCTCAATAATCACGACACCGCCCACGCGCGGACGGAAAAGTTTCATTACCTCCGGAGTCTTGACAACACTAACGGAAAGAACATCTTCGGGTGCAATGCCATCGATATTCTGCACCTCCACGCCGTCGACAATAAACACCGTTATGTCGATTGAATCACATTCAGACACATTGCAACAGCCGGCTTCACAAGAAGGCGACTGCAACGTATCTGCGTTGGCATGATTGTTTGCGAAAACAGCAAACAAAGCCACAACAGCCAATGCTAAAATTTTACGCATAATAAATGTTGAATTAAAAAAGTTTTGCGCCTATTGCTTCCCTGATTCGGCGAAAAAAATAGAACGTGTACAAAAAACGTGGGAAACTTCATCCTGCTTATCCCGCTTTCGGAGGCCTTAGGACTGCCTGTTACAGAAGGATAAGCAGTCGGTCAGCCCACGTTAGATTATATATTGCCAAACAGGCGGGACACATTGCCGCATCCTGCCAAGGCGGATATAATCTACCCTGAGCGTTTCCGCTGCACTATCTTCATCTGTAATCTGGAAGTGTCCTAAGTTTCCGAAAGTCGAAGATAACGTTTGGACAAACGCTTTTATATATGTCGATACCCTCCCTGCCGGTCCGCTGACCGCACTGAAAGGATTAAGCCCGGCACCGTCGCGCGGAGCCAAACTTTTGCAAAGATAATAAAAATTTCACACTGCCGGCATCCTGCAATAATAATTTTTTCACAAGTCTCCAACGCATATCCGGCAATGACTACACGTTGTTCCTAATATTTAACGTTAATACCCGTCAATTTTTCATTAATCTGCAATTAACGGCACATGCCGGAAATGCGGTGCGTGTCTTTTATGCAGAAGCGGCAGAGCCGCTGAATATGGTAGGCATGGGCGAAAGCCCATGTTATGTTGTGATGCTGTTATTCGACTGCGGCCGCAGTCGAACCTCCTCGATGCGTTGGAAACACGGGCTTTCGCCCGTGCCTGCCATATTCGACCGCCTTGCGGTCCTACTGCTTTTATCATTAATGCACCGTAATCACGGCTTGACACAAATTTACGGCTCATTCGCGAGCATTAACGTAAAAAGCCGCGGTCAAGCGAGCCTTCGAGCTGGCACAAAAAAAAATTATCCGTCATCACGACGAATAATCTTCTTACCTTAAATCTAATACCATGAAAAACTGATGCAAAGTTATAGTTTTTATGTTATACAACATAATTCTACGACAATAAAATTCGGATTGTTAACCTTAATTAACAATCCGAACAGTTTTTCACCGTAATATTTATATATTATTTACATATTTTTCACTTTGTATGCATACGCGCCCGCGACGAGGCTGAAATTTTCTTGCCCTTCATCTTGGGAGAGGAAAGATACGAAATAACATCCTCGAAAAGCAATGAGGGACTTGTGGCAACGACGGTTCCGTTGCTAAGCGTAGGCATATAGTCGCCGCCCTCCTCGAGATAGTCGATAGTGGCGAGACGATAAACGCGGTCGGGATCGATCGGCTTGCCGGAAATTATTATTTCCGTACAGGTATCGGTGTCGGCGTCATAGGTGATGTCGACATTTTCACTTACGCCATTGCCGTCGACGGCGGCCATCTGGTTGAAGGCCGGAATAAGGTCGGAGCCCTTGATGTCGGTAACGACGACACGGTTGAAAAATGGCATAACGTCGATTATATTTCCCTTGGATATGCGTCCTTTGGGCAGGTCGGTACGCAGGCCTCCCTTGTTTATAATGGCAAGGTCGATATTGGGAGCCAGTTCCGCTCCGCGTGTCTTCACAAAATCGGCGGCGAAATTAAGAAGCTCGTTCGATTTACGCGGCATAGCCTGAGCCGTGCGACCGACATAATCGGAATACAGCAAGTCGATGTCGCGGTAAGGCTTAATTATTTCTTCGACAGCCGGGTCGACGCGGGCATCGAGACGGGCGTCGACAGGAATCAACTTATATTCCGGCGTCTTGCCAAGACTGTCGAGGTCTACGGTAATCTCGGCCAGGTATTTGCCTCCGTAGCCGGCCTGCTCCACAACTATGTCGCGGCCTTCGGGGTTCTTTGCTATCGATGTGGGGCTTACAAGAGTATGGCTGTGGCCGCCGAGCACAAGGTCGATGTCGGGGATGCGCGACACAAGGTCGAGATCGCCGGGAGGCGTCTCCGGCTGATAGCCTATGTGGGTAACGGCTACTACATAGTCGACATTTTCAATATTTTTAAGCCACCATGCTCCGTGGCGAGCGGCATCCTCGGCCGGAATATATCGCACGCCCTTGGCATTGTGTTTCGATATCATCCCCTTCGGATTGAGGTTTACAGGCAAGAAGCCGATGCGTTTTCCTCCCATTTCGCGTATCGCGTAAGGCTTGAACACCGAGTCGAGCGGAGTGCCGGCAAAGTCGTAATTGAGGCAAAGCAACTCAGCATCGGCTACGGCAAGATTGTCGGCCAGACGCTGCAAGCCATTGTCAAACTCATGATTGCCAAGGATACGGATGTCATAGCCGAGGGCGTTCATAAGTTTTTCTTCAAGCTCGCCCTTATATATGGTAAAGAAAAGCGAACCTTGCACCATATCGCCGGCGTCGACCAGAATCACATTCTCCTTTTCGGCGCGGATACTGTCGATAAGCACCTTTCGGCGCGCCACTCCGCCCATACCGTCGGCCCCCGGGTCGATTTGCGAGTGGGTATCGTTGGTGGCAAGAATCGTCAAAGTCTCAGCCGACGCCGTGGCTGCGAACATCATGGCTGCCGTGACAGCAAAGTATTTTATTGCATTGTACATATTAATCAAATTAGTAATTATGAACACAACCGAAGGCTTGTGATTGGATTCACAAGCCGGAGGCTTGTGTTCCTGATTGACAGTACAAAAGTACAAAAATGGTTAATACAAAACAAAAAAACGCAGAAACAAGTTCTGCGCTTTTCGTGACTCGCACAGGATTCAAACCTGTAACCTTCTGATCCGTAGTCAGATGCTCTATTCAGTTGAGCTAGCGAGCCTAACAAACAATAATTATGAAAAACTTGGTGACTCGCACAGGATTCAAACCTGTAACCTTCTGATCCGTAGTCAGATGCTCTATTCAGTTGAGCTAGCGAGCCATTCCTTGGTTTGCGAGTGCAAAGTTATAACCTTTTTTCGAAACTACCAAATTTTTTCACAAATTTTTATAAATTATTTTTATCCCGGCCCCTCAACCACATTATTTTCGGCAAGACAGCAGGAGGGTGTATCAAAATACCAAACAGTAGGGACGTACGGCCCGTGCGTCCGGGAAACTATATTGATAATTAATTGATAATCAATTGTTAATCTACGGACGCACGAGCCGTGCGTCCCTACAATCTCGGCATAAACAGCTTTTTGATACACCCTCCTAATATACTATTTTCTCGGAGCGTGAGCCTGTGCGACGAATCACGATGCCGCGATAGCCCTGCGGGTCGGGGCCGAGCCGTCGGCCATATAGGTCGTAATATTCCACGGAGCCATCTTCGTCGGCTGCTACATCGTCAACCCCGGAGGAGCAACCTGCCGCCTGCGGAAATACAGGAAGCGATGGAAACCAGTAGTTCGATATCATCGGATAGTCTTTAAGCATGTTGCCGTCGGCGTCGAATCGACGTGTTACGTAGGTCGGGTCTACAAACTTATGGAAGAGTGAGGCGTAAAGTTCGTCGGTCTCGGGATGGATGCCAAGCGAGCAGCCATATACATGCCAGTCGCCCTCCTGCTCGTTGAAATCGATGATTTTTTCAATATTGCCTGTGTCGATGTCATAGCGGAAAACACGGTAGTTGGTAAACCAGCTGTTTTGACCTCCGCACCAGTACAGGCGGTTGGTGACAGACGATGCGCAGAACGGGTCGGGCGTCCAGGCATACCATGAGTTCGACGGAGGGAATATGTCATCGCCTGCTATGGCAATCACTTTGCGTTCAAACGTCTTGGGGTCGACACGAACGATATACGGCACCGCCGCGCCTGTGCCCTGCACATTTTTCGCCACGCTATGCCACAGATAGCCGTCTTTGCTTCGGACTATGGTGGAGCCAATCCCCGACGTGCGGCGGGGGCGAGTGCCGGTATCGGCCTCGATGGCATCGTCGACAATATCCATCGTGAGCGTTTCCACCACCTCGTCTTTCTCGGGGTCGACAACCAGCAGGCCATATTGCTGATGCACGGCAAACACCTTGCCCTCGGCAAGAATCATCGCGCCGGTCTGTCCGAAATATAGCGAACTCGTGGGGTCGGAATTCGGCTTGTCGTTGTCGCCTCCGGCGTTGGGGTTGGCCGAGCCTTTGACCTGGCCCTCGATTTCGAGCGTCTCGAGATTGAGAATCCACATGCCGTTGCTCGACGACACATAGCCTTTCTTATCGGTCACGCCCACGAAAGCGCGCCCGTCGCATTGCGCGCCCGAAGGGTCGATGAGTTGCAACTGCTTTATCACCTTCATCGTCGAAGCATCGGCCACAGTGATTCGTCCGCCCACGATTGTTGCTCCCGGGTCTTTCTCCTGCTTGGCAATCATATACAGCCGGCCGTCCCAGATGGCGCCGTACTGGTTGGTGCAGCCGAGTTCCACTCCGGGGTTCTCAGTCTGAATCACGCGGTAATTCCAGTATTCACCGTCGGGGTCGTCGGGCAGAAGATAGTTTACGGTAGAGTTTTGATGGCCATACCAGTCCTCGTTGATGAATATAACGCCTGTGGTATAGTCAATGTCAGCCGCGACGGCCGAAGCCGCCGCAACAGACATTGCGATTAATGAAAAGAGTCTGCGAATCATTTTATTATAAGTTTGCGGGATTTACCGTTGCTCATTGTCACGATATAGGCACCGGCCGGATATGCGGCTCGGCGGCTGTAATGCACGGAATCGGGCACGAACGAATCGACCATGCGGCCGGAAGCGTCGCATACCGACACTTTCACGCCTTCGAGGCCAACTGCCACGATATTGCCACCTTCGGCATAGATATCAAAGATGCTTTCGGGGTCGGAGATTCCCGATACTGTCGGAATGGCGACCGTGAAATCGCGGGACACGACACGACCGTTCGACTCGACAGACAGACGATAAGTTTTCGCGCCGAGAGCCTTTGGCGTAACGGTGAGGCGGTGACCGTCGATTTCGATGTCGGCAACATCCTCGCCCGAACGCGATTCGGGCTCGAGCGTAACGCGGATATTGGCGTCGATGTTGTCGTCGTCGGAGAATGCTATCGTTACAGGCTCGTCTTCGAGGAACATTTGCACATCGTCGATTTCCGGATCGCACACATCGGGGAATATAGGCATCGACTGAAACCAATAATATGGACGAAGCGCAACGGTCTTTACAATCTCACCGGTGGAGGCGTCGACAAAATGCGTCCAGTTGAAGCGGTAATGCCCCGAAGCCTTAATCTCGGTGGTGCCTACGACAAGCACACCGGTGCGGTCGTCGTAGCGGATTGTGCCGTAAGCGCCCTGCTTGAATCCGGGGGTGTATGCGTCGAGGCCTGTAATGTCAATAATCTCTTTAATTTCTCCGGTTTCGGTATTGCAACTGTAATATACACCGCTGCCGCCGTTGGAGATAGACGCACCGGGAGCAAAAAACAGGTAAGGCGACTTCTTCGATGCCGTGAACTGGGTGGTGCGCCATGCGCCCCATCCGCAGGAAACAGTGCCGATTTCAGCCGGAATGGCAATACGGTCGATTTCCTCAAATGTCTTGAAATCGAGACACACAAAATTGGATTGCTTGCCTTCTATTGTGGCATACCATACGTTGCCGTCGCGGCCCTGCGTGATGCCTTGCACATTCTTGTCGCTTATCGTCTTTACTATATTGTCGGTGGCAGTGTCGATGATGAACACGCCGGTATCCTGCTGGATTACAAACACATGTGTGCCGGCAAGCACCATGTCGCCAACCTGCCCGTTGTAAAGGCTGCCCGAAGGATCGGTATTCGGCTTGCCGTCGTCGTCGCCGTCGAGGATTTCGCTGCCGACCTTGCCGAGAATCATCATCGACTCGATGTCAACGATGTAAATACCCGAGTGGGTACCCATGTAGACGCGGCCCGGTCCGGCACCGCAGAGGGCGCGTCCGTCGCCGCTTCGCGTTTCATCGCCCCACATAAGGTCGTCGATAGAGCCAAGACGCTTGAACGTGCGGGCATCAGCCACCACAAGACGTCCGCCGCCGGGGAGCGGGTCGCCTCCGTCGACGGCCTGCTTCGAACTTACGATGAGCTTGTCGCCGTAAATAAGGCCGTACTGCGACGTACACCCAAACGACATGCCGGGATTCTCTCGTTCATAAGCCTGATACACAATTTCAAAGTCGGGCGTGTAATAGTTCAAGCCGCCGTTGGTGTGGCCGTACCATTCCTCGTTGAGCATGATTGTGCCGGCTGTATAGTCTATTTCAGCCTCGCGCTCACGGTCGACAACGCGCACGGGAATTATCTTTTCAAATCCCCCTCCGTCGGAGGCCTTCACCGTCAGGACACATTCGCCGATGCGATGCCCCGACAGCTCATAGAACGGAGTGTTGACACCATCTGCCCAATATTGCACCTTATATGCCGTGGCGATATAATCATCTTTGCCTGAGCCGTTTTCACTTACAGCTATATCCACCTGCGGAATGTCGGCATTTTCGGGCACGACATGCGCGATAAGGCCTGCCATTTCCTTGGGCGTAAGGGTGATATACCCTTCATCATCTACACAGTCGAATGTCACGTCGGTCACAGGATTGACCAATGCCGACGACAGTTTGTACTCGGCAGTGATGCTATTGTCATAATCGTATGTGGCGGTGATTGTGGCCTCTCCGGCGGTGCGTGTCGTCGACGCTTTAAGCGTGGTGTTGTTTACAGACGCGACACGTGTATTCGACGATTTAAGCGCTACTTTTGTATAAGTTGCGTCGGCAGGGATGAAGACAAGGTTGTTTTCAACTGCCTGCGCAAGGCCGGATTCCACTTCGGCCTGTTCGAAATACATCTCTGTGACCGGCCGCAATGGGGCTTTGAATTCTACCGAGCAATCGTTGGAATAGAGTGTTGTCGCTTTTTTCTCTCCCGGTGCGGTATACGAGCCTCTTACTTTTAGTGTGGCCGTCTGCGCTGTAAAGTTTTTGTAAGCGGTGGCCTTGCCCATGAAATTGGAAGTGGTCATGGCCGATACTATCGAAGGTTTAGTCCATGAGAAGCCCGTATTAACCTTGCCGCCCTCTGGATACTGTATAAACATTGGCACGACAAATGCCTCGTCGGCCAAAGCATAATCCATCGATTCCGGAATAGTAATGATTTGGTCGGAGCCGAGGGCAGGACGGAACAACAGATACGGAAGTGAAACCGACGTCTCGTCCTCTGTCTGACACGACACTACCATCACGGCATTGGGATTAAGCCAGCGTTGGTCGCTAACGCGGTTGAAACGGTCGTCGACCGTGCGCTTCACATAGCATCTCCATTCACCTTCAAGTCCGCTGTGGTCGGTCTTGTCGCCAAACGAACCGTTGCAGTCAGAATCAAATTCAATCTTGCGGTTCTTGTCGCTGCCCGTGGCCGTAAGGCGCGGATCGGCTTTGGCGATATTGGCAATCACGGTTTGAAGATTGTCGTCCCAGCCGCCGCTCCAACGGTAGCCGTAGACGAGGTTTTCCGGGCCTTTGCCGTCGTTGAATTGGAACACTACGGTGGCCGACTTTTCCCCCTCGCCTACCCAAAATTTCACTTTTCCAAGGTCGACGGGCTGTTCCACAGCGGGAGCCTCGTGCATTGCCTCCGAATAGTCTTCTATGTAATAATCAAGGTCGTAGGCCAATTCGCCGCCTGTCGTGCCGAATCCGTCGCCCCCATTGAGGGGCGTGTATTTCCAAGCCTGCACGTAGCCGTCGACAAGTTCGGTGCTCGACATGCCAAGGCCGGAATAGCCCAGGAAGTCGTAGTCGTTAGGCCCGTGCCAGTAACTCCAATAGCCTTCATACCAGCCGGATTGCCATCGATAATCCGAAGCCTCGGCATAGCCTTCTTCAAGTTGCCAATAATCATAGTCGTAAGCAGGATAGCCATAAAGGAAGGCATTGAGCGGATGCTCGATGATGCCCGTTTCCTTGGCGCGTTCGATAGCGGAGGCACACATATGCTCGGCCTCGAATCCCGGAGCTGCCTCCTGCCCCATTGAAGTGTTTGGCTCGAAAAAGCCGAACGACACTTCTCCGCCTATGGCGGCGCGGTCGAAATCATATTTCAGGAAATCGAGTTCCTCGCGTCCTGCGCTGATACCAACAGCGTTGAGCGTCGAGCCCATAGTGCCCGTATACTGAATCATTACGGTGAGAGCGGAGCTTTGTGCCGCAACGGCGCGTACAAGGTCCTCGCCCGTGGCTTTTCCATTCCAACGGTAACCATAGACAATGGCGCGATCGTCTTTCCCGTCTTGAAAATCAATCACGAGAGCTGTCTTTTTCTCGCCATTGGGGTCGCCGGCCCAATTTTGGATTTCATCCCAGTTGACCCAGTCGACGTATTCGACACGCGACTTCGGAGCCTTCTGCACAGAGCATCCGCCTTTTTCGTGAGGGATGCCCTGCACTTGTCGCGGAGCGACGGCCATGGCCGTAAGGCCGGCCGCCGCAAGCATACATGCAAGTAATGTTTGTTTCATCGGTTTATAATTGATTGATATATTGTATTTATATGTTTACTTTATCCCTTATCACTCATACCTTATACTTTTATCAAATGTCGGGGAGCGGAACACCGGGGAGGTCGACATGAAGGTCGCGTGCCCGCGAAAGCTCTGTCGACGTCTCGCCGAGCCATCCGCAATACTGGTTCAGACCTGTGTAGACACGGATAAAATCGGCTCCCGGCAAGTCGACCTTATGCCCTGAGGCATCCACGGCATTGCCTATGTCGAAAGAATTGAGATCGGGGTAATCGTTGGGGTGATTGTCGACATATCCCCAGTCAAAGGCATAAAGCACATAGTAGCGTCCCGTGCCGGAAAGGTCTATCCCGTTGGACGGCAGACACGTGCCTGTGAAGGTGAGTTCGTCGGCATCGGTCCACATAGGCCAGTAACTTTGGTTGTGGAATATGTTTTTTGCAACGAAACCCGACGCGCCCTCCGAATCAGTCCACGGGATGTATTCGAGGTCGTCGAGAAACCCGTCATCGTCCTCAACGGGAACGTGTCCCGGTTCGGGGCGACGATAGGTTATAGTATAGTTGTGCAGGGTGTGGTCTTTGTGATACTCGCTGCCGGCAAGTTCATACCAGGGGTCGTCGGGAATGCCGTTGCAGTTCGCATCGTAGCTCACCATCACAATTCCCGGCTCGGCCGAGCCGCCCTTCGCGTCAGGATTTGTCGCCTCGTAGAAACTGTTGCCCCAGATACGGAAATCGGCCTCGCCAGGCACGTTCACCACCGTGTGGTCGAAAGCAAAGGTTACATAACCGCCATATCCTCCGAGCGATATCATTATATCGTTTGTGCCAGATATGCAATCCTCGGCTTTTTGCAGCATGTCGGCATAGGTGTCGCCCGGCTGATATTCCGGCATATCGTTTACAAATTGCCCGGGCGCCGGACAGTACTCATGCACTTTGGCTATATACGGGCTGAACTCCACCTCCTCATGCACTACGGTCACGGTGAAATCGTGGCGATAAGGCGTAGCCTCGTCAATCACCTCAAATGTAAGGTTATACACGCCTTCTTTTTCTTGCAGGAATATACACCGGCGTGCCCGCGAGATTATCTCATCGGTGCCGTCGGATCGGTGAAGCGTCCAGCAATATTCTCCGCCGGTATAGGCAGATTCAAGCGGAAGTTTTGTCATACGGTAGATATAATATGTGTCGTCGATACCGAGACTCACCATCGGCGCCGTGTCATCGCAGCCGGCCAATGCCGCCAACACTCCGGCGAAGGCTAAATTCAAATGTCGGTTTTTCATCTGGAAAGGAATGTTATGTGAGCGGGAATATCGCCGGTGCGCACGCTCCATTTGCGTCGTCCGTCGTTGGAATAGCAATGAAGCGTTCCCGACGACACATAGTTTTTGGCATCGGTTACGAATATGTCGCCGGTTTCGGGATGGACGGCTATACCGTAAGGTATCTTTATGTCTTTTTCTGTGCCGTCGGTGATAAAACTGTCGGATAGCACTTCTTTGGTGCGTATGTCAATCACTCCATATGTTATGGTGTTTGAACCGGTATAATTATTCCATTCGGTGGCATAGTAATACATTTTATCGCCGAAAAAGGCCATGTTCGAACAGGCTACGGGGATGGTGTCGGTCACTACCATCTGATTATAGCCGCGGCGCTTATCCATTACGAAAAGACGCGAAGGCACGGCTCCATAGTCGCCGCGCGACGTTACCCACAGTTTGCCGTACCGGTCTTTTTTCAAGCGGTGAAGATTGATTCCGACGGGTATCTGCTGCACTTGCTTGAAATCGATCATCTGCACCACCGACACGGTGTTGTCGTAATCGGGCACACGATAGCCTCCGGAGTTGGCCACATACATATAATCGTCGACCACCTCCATTTCCTCGGGCTGATAGCCCACCGACACTTTGCGTGTAACGGCCAGCGAAAGAGTATCCACCTCATACACCGCGCCTTTTGGAGCGTCCGGGTCGATAAGCACCGGTCCGACATAAGAACTCACATATGCCTTTCCGCGGAAAAAACGCACATAGCGGCAGTTGGGAATGTCGACCTGCCCCAAGCGCACGCCCGTACGCGCGTCCATCACCTCTACCTTGTGGCTGCAATTCACCACTACATATAGCCGCGAGCCATAGATGCCGATGTCGTTGCCCACATCGCCAAGCTCCTTGATTACGGTCGGATTCCGCTCGGCATAGAAATTGCGGGCATACAGGCCGGTGAAATAATCGAAATAGTCCAATGTGCATTTATTCGACCCCATATTGCCCTCGTTCACGAGATAGAATCCTCGGATAGAGGTATCGGCCGAAGGCGTCTCGGGGATAATGTCATACTCCGTCGGCACCACAAGTTCGTCCTCCCGACAACTTGTGGCACAGAACAGGAGTGGCAGAAAATATAATATATAGAAAAACTGTCTCATATTTCAACAGAAAGCGTTATTCTGAAATTGCGTTTGGGCATCGGATAGTTAAGAATCACGTCGTAGTCCTGACTTAGCAAGTTATTCACCTCCACCATGGCGCGGCAGCGCGCGCGGCCTAAGGCAAAGTCGCGGCTTATGCTCATGTCCGACGTATACCATGGCTGGGTATAGTTATAGCGGATATTTTCCTGCTGGTTGTAGCGGCATCCGACATAAATCCAGCTGTAATTGAGTCCCCAGCCGCGCCAGGTAGCATTCACCACGGCCGAACCGCTATGGTGAGGGATATACGGAATCTGGTCGCGGTAATAATTGTCGGCAGGATTAGTCACGTCGATGGCCCGCTGGTATGTATATTGGCCGCGAACTGTAAAAAACAAGTCATTGACCGGGTTGAGCGTGACAAGTGCCGACACGTCCACGCCCCTTATATCCACCTTGCCAAGGTTGAGCATCGTCCATCGGAACTGCTGGCCTTTGGGATAGGCCACAATCTTATCCTTTACCTTATTATAATATACATCCGCGCTGACACGTATCGCCGACACCGTCCGGCCGCGGCGCGTCGCGTCGTAAAGCAAACCTGCGTTGTATTGCGTGACATGCTCGGGCGATAGCTTGGAATTGCCCATATCGGCATAATATAGGTCGTTGAATGTGGGCATACGGAACGATTTCTTAAAAAACGTGCGTATCGACAAGTCGCGGCATCTCAAAGGATTGCCGCTAAGATATACAGCCGGAGTAAACACACATTTGTCGGCCGGAGCCTGCTGCCCGTCGAGGCGGTCGTGGACAAACGTGACCAAGCCGCTGGCCTGCGCCTTGAAACGCCCGAGGTCGAGGTCGGCTGCCGCCGACACAAGATTTGTAAGCCGGTCGGGCTTGGCAAAACCATACATGTCGGCATCAAGCGTATTCCATTTGAAATCATAGGCCATAGCCACACTCAACATATCTGAAAACGCCAGGCGGTTGGCCGACGAGAAATAAAACTCGCGCTGACGGTAAAGATTGTCGACCTTCACCTGCTTGTCGTCATTATTGACATAATGAGTGCGGTAGAACGCATATTTTGCCGTAACAAGGCCGTTCCATATCCCGGCAAAAAGCGTACTTTGGCCCTGTACAAACGAGTTGGTGTCCCAAATCCGCTCGCCGCGTCGCCACACATTATTCACAATCGCGCCGGGCACCCCGCGCTCCGAATTGTAATTATAAGCCTTGAAAGTCCAGTCGCCGCATGGCATCGTGCCGAAAAGATTCATTTCGAGACGCGTGGCATTTATGTCGCCGTTTTGCCGCACCGCCGTGGTGTCATAAGCCAGTTCGCCGGCAGGATTCACCCGCCGGTAGCGAAACTTATACTTACCCGACGAATTAAGCCATTCGGCGCTTAAAGACGCGTTCACACGCTCCGACAGCCGCAGCTCCACCACCGCCGACGGATTGATAAGATCGAACGAACCGAACCGCAGCGCCCCGCGAGCGTGATAATGCTCGCCTTCGGCAAACTGCGGCCGGCGCGTACGCATATATATTTGCCCTGCATTGCCAAAATCGCTTGCAGGTTGCAAAATCTGGCTCTTTTGGCCATTGTGCAGCGAAAGAGCCTCCATGTTATCAAGCGAAAACTGCCCGAGGTCGATCTGGCCGTTCTGCGCATTACCCAACGCCACACCGTCATACACCACACCCGTATGATTAGTACCCATCGAGCGTATATTCACCGTCTTTATACCCCCTACCCCGCCATAATCCTTCACCTGCACCCCGGCGAAATAGCGCAACGCATCTGCCACAGAATTACTGTTAAGCCGATGCAACTCATCGCCCGAGAGCGTCTGCACCGGAATCACATCCTGCTTTACGCTTCGGCCAACCACCACAACCTCCTTCAAATCGATACTGTCGGGCACAGCGCCGAAAGCACCCAAACAGGAGCAAAACAACAAAAGCAACGATGTAGAACGAAAAATCTTCATTTGAAATGCGCATTGAAAAAGTCATACAAAAAAATCCCGTCACGAAGCATATGCTTCAGACGGGAGTATGCCTTGTGTCACAATGCCGCAGCATCGACATGCACAATCAAAAATAATGTCAACAGAAAGAATCGGTCAGGAAAACACGACCGCACGCCGCCTGTTGCATCATGACAGCCGCTCTCCCGCGTTCCGTCGCGATATGCGTCAAATGCTCGTCTTCTGACTTATTCCGGATTGAGACGCCTTCTCAGCCTTTAAAGGCCAATGACATAATGTCTCAAACCATTTTACTGTCCGTAAAAAAAACAGACAGCGAGGAAATTACAGCAGCGGGAACTGTGCCGGATTCACACCGGGCTTCCGATTATTGCGGCCTGCCGACACTCTTGCCGAAGGCGCAAACGCTATTGACGCCGCAAAAATACAAATAAAAAATACATCCGCAAAATTTTTTTTACATTCGCGCCGAAATCACGGCAAAACTCAAAAAAAGCATTTAAAAACAAAAAAAGCATCCAAAAACTTGCATAAATAAAAAAAAACGCCTAACTTTGCACCGCAAAACCAATCCGGTCCTATAGCTCAGTTGGTTAGAGCACCTGACTCATAATCAGGGAGTCCTAGGTTCAAGCCCTAGTGGGACCACCACAAACGAAAGCAATTCGTGGAAGAATCCTGAAAATCAATGATTTTCTGGATTCTTTACTTTTGTGGCAGAACGCAGAATCCGGAAGAATACGGAGTTTCGCGTTGGACTGTCCGTTGGACTTGTTTTTCATCCGGAAATGTCCAACGATTGGGATGCAAGGCTTTGATTCAGGAGTGGTTGTACACGATTTTCTCATTTTGTCGAAAAACTTATGTTGAACCCTAAATGTTTATTTGACATACAACATAGAAAATCGACTTTCAGCGTCCTTTTCTTCATCAAGAGAAAGAAGCTGTTGAAGAATAGGGATGCGCTGGTGTATATGCGCGTCACCATTGATGGCCGTTTCCTTGAAATCTCCATGAAACGTGGTGTTAATCCTAAGGCGTGGAATGAGAAACGCCAACGCTCCACCGGGCGCGACCGCCTGTCGCTCGAACTGAACGACTACCTCGATGACACCCTTGCAAGGATTCTGAAAATTCACCAGCGTTTCATCGATGAGAAGAAACTCATCAATCCCAAAACAATACTCGACGCTTACAATGGTCGCATTGAGCGTCCAAAGATGATCCGCGAGGTGTTCCAGCAGGAGAATGAAAAATATCGTCAGCGACTCGCCATAGGAGATGTGGTGCTGAACACCGTTCTCCGCAACGAACGTGCGGAGCGTTATCTTGGCGAATTCATAAAGAAGCAATTCAATGCCGACGACCTTCCATTCTCTTCATTAGACACCGCCTTCGTTCGGGACTATCATCTTTTTCTCAGAGTTGACAAGGGCTTGGAGCAAAACACCGCCAACAAGTATTGCAAGATTCTGAAGAAAGTGGTGGTACTGGCACTCGACAATAAATGGATGGAAATAAATCCATTCCAAGGGATGCGCTTTCAAGCTAAGGCTACCAACCGCCAGTTCCTCTCTGAAAAAGAATTGTCAACAATCATGAACAAGACATTCACGCTTGAACGGCTGAATGTGGTTCGCGACATATTCGTATTCTGCACCTTGACAGGTCTTTCATTCTCAGATGTAGAAGGACTGAAACCGGAGCATGTGTCAGTTGACGAGGAAGGTAACTACTGGATTCACAAGGCTCGTCAGAAAACCAATACACTCTGCTCAGTCAACATCTTTAAGCCATCCTTCACGCTGTTCAGTTTTGAGAAAATGCCGGCGACCTCATCCGAAGTCAGCACGTGCAACCTGTCTGCCATCGTTGACGTAGGATTGCTTCAGCACACGGTCAATCTCACTCATCGGATAGAAAACCTTACCGTCGATGATAGAATAACCGATTTTGCCGGATGAACGCATGGTCTGCATGGAGCGCAGTCCAAGCTTCAGAATAGCTTGTGCAGACTCATTGTCTACCCAGTCATCAAGATTTCTGGGAGCATAGAATCTCATCAGAGCCTCCAGTCCTCTGGCACATTCGTCAACACGTGCCAGGATTGCATCGTAAACGACACGTTCGATAACAACGTAATCCATAAAATTTTTGTTTAGAATTTGAAGAAAAGGATTCAGTGGCGCAGCTATGGGATATTGAACCATCATTTGTCCATGTTTGACCATACGGGGGGTGTATCATAATTTGACTATGGCCCCCCCCCTCTTTGTTTTTGGGGTTCTGAGGTTGCGATATATTTTAGGCGACAGATT
>ERZ777011.1370-NODE-1370-length-26081-cov-13.721048_pt1 | contig 26081 bp, 18 predicted proteins | sample MGYA00374964_ERZ777011 | MGnify/ENA primary metagenome ERZ777011 (study PRJEB29310, sample SAMD00008975) | mouse gut metagenome | study: EMG produced TPA metagenomics assembly of the Metagenome analysis of fecal microbiota from mouse which was promoted... | reverse complement strand
AGCCGGTAAGAAGAAGATCGAGTGGGGTTCCCAGATCCGTAGCTACGTATTTGACGACCGTCGCGTGAAGGATCACCGTACCAACTATCAGACTTCGGATGTGAACGGTGTGATGGATGGCAAAATAGATGGCTTTATCAAAGCCTATCTGATGGAATTTTCTTCACAAGAATCATAAAAAATAAAATTAGCAAGAGTTATTTTTGGAAAGTTAAAAGATTTGTTCTTACTTTGTTAGCGTTGAACTTAAAAGCTAACTATTATGAGTAAGGGGAAGAAAAAAGTAGCGATTACCAAAAAGGAAGAAGAACAAGCCCAAAAGGTGGTCAAAATAGTGTTCGTCTCATTAATTATTTTGGCATTGATTATGCTGATTGCATTTTCCTTTTTCGGCTGATAAGTTCACCACAAATTACACGGTCAACCCAGACTGTTTGGCTATTGATAGAATGAATATCAAATCCAATCTGTGTTAATCTGCGTAATCTGTGGTGAACTCTTTGTTTTGTAATGCGTTTTTTAATTTTTAATTTATCTTTGTGCCATGGCACAGGAAATAGAACGTAAATTTTTAGTTATCGGTGAATTCAAGTCTTCGGCTTTTGCGCAAAGTCGCATTGTGCAGGGGTATATCAGTAGTGCTCGCGGGCGTACTGTCCGGGTTCGTATTCGGGATGATAAAGGGTATCTGACGATAAAGGGAGCTTCCAATACTTCCGGTACCAGTCGTTATGAATGGGAAAAGGAGCTGCCCTTGTCAGAAGCAGAAGAATTGATGAGGCTTTGCGAACCGGGGATCATTGACAAGACCCGTTATTTGGTACGTAGTGGCAAACATGTATTTGAAGTCGATGAGTTTTATGGCGAGAATGAAGGACTTATTGTGGCAGAAGTAGAGCTGGCATCAGAAGATGAGGCTTTTGTAAAACCCGACTTTATCGGTGAGGAGGTCACGGGCGACATACGCTACTACAACTCACAGCTAATGAAAAAACCGTATAAAACGTGGTGAGCCTTAACAAATAAACCGTATATTTGTTCTTATATAAAAAAAGAGAGCAGTGTATGGAACAGTTATATAGCTATGTGCCGCGTGAATTGGTTACTTTTGTTTTAGTAACTTTGTTTTCTTTATTAATCGGACTTTCGCAACGTCGAATCAGTCTGAAGCGTGAGGGTGAAACTACTCTTTTCGGAACCGACCGCACTTTTACCTTTATTGGTATACTGGGTTACTTGCTTTATATCTTAGACCCTACAGATATGCGTCTGTTTATGGGAGGTGGAGCTGTGCTCGGTTTATTGCTGGGCTTGAACTATTACGTCAAACAGTCTCAATTTCATGTCTTTGGTGTAACGACCATTATTATTGCACTGATTACTTATTGTCTGGCTCCTATTGTGTCTACCCAACCTTCTTGGTTTTATGTGATGGTGATTGTGACAGTGCTTTTATTGACGGAGCTTAAACACACCTTTACGGAGTTTGCCCAGCGGATGAAGAACGATGAGATGATTACGCTGGCAAAGTTCTTGGCTATCAGTGGTATCATATTACCGATGCTTCCGCATAAGAACCTGATTCCGGATATTAATCTCACTCCTTATTCTATTTGGCTGGCGACGGTTGTCGTCTCCGGTATTTCCTATCTCTCTTATTTATTAAAGAGGTATGTATTCCATGAATCCGGAACGTTGGTTTCCGGTATTATTGGCGGATTATACAGCAGCACAGCTACGATCTCGGTACTTGCCCGTAAAAGCCGGAAAGCCTCTGAACAGGAAGCAACTGAATATGTTGCTGCCATGCTGCTGGCTGTCAGCATGATGTTTCTGCGCTTTATGATATTGATTTTGATCTTTAGCAGGGAGATATTTACGTCTATCTATCCTTATCTTTTGATTATGTCTGTGGTGGCTGCCGTTGTTGCGTGGTTTATCCATTCCCGTCAAAAACGGCCGGAAGGTCAGCCTGCTGAAACAGAAGAGGATGATAGTAGCAACCCGTTGGAATTTAAAGTTGCTCTGATTTTTGCCACTCTCTTCGTAGTGTTTACAGTGCTGACACACTATACTTTGGTTTATGCGGGTACAGGCGGATTGAATTTACTTTCTTTCGTATCCGGATTTAGTGACATTACTCCTTTTATCTTGAACCTTCTGCAGAATACAGGGAGCGTAGCTGTGCTGATTGTTGTGGCTTGCAGTATGCAGGCTATCATCAGCAATATACTGGTCAATATGTGTTACGCTTTGTTCTTTGCAGGGAAGGGGAGCAGGCTTCGCCCGTGGATTTTGGGAGGATTCGGGGTGGTGATTGCTTGCAATCTCGTTTTGTTACTGTTTTTTTATATCTAAAAAATGGTGCAATAGATCGTCTTTCATTCGGCCTGATTCAAAATAACTTGCTGATTTGTCGGGTATAGTCGATAAAATAGATGTGCTTTTATCGACTATATTCGACAAAAGTAGCCTATATTTGTCGAATATAATCGGTAATGTGAAATGGATAAGGAATTGATAAAAGGACTGATAGTTGAATATCAGCTGTTTACTAGAGAAATGCCATTCGTTGAACGTGCGGTAACTTTATTATGGATAATGGAATACTGAGTCTGTTTTTAATGGACCCGGAAACTTCTTTATTGGAAAATCTAGTGGCAGTAACACTAAAGAAACGGTTTGGCGATGATTTATATTTCTATCATCGGAATATAGAAGTCGATTTTATCTAGATGAAGCACATAAAGCAATACAGGTGTCATATAGTTTAAAAGATCCGGAGACTCGAAAAACGGAAAGTGAATGCATTACTAAAACTTGCGGAAAATGTGAAAGTGAATGATTTGTATATTATTACCAGAGGAGAGTGTGTTGACCAAACAAACTGTAGAATCCAGTAACTAGTCCCAACTGCAACATATAGGTTTAACAAAACAATAGCGACTGCAATCATTAGGTTCATAGTGGCAGTTGTTATTATTGTATATAAAGGTTTAACATTTGTAATTTATCAAATGCTTACTCCAAAGCTATCAAGGAACTTTTATCTGAACCGCTGTTTAGTACAATGGAGGTCTAGGAAATGATTAATAAGAATAAAAATAGAAAAAAGGGGCGTGATGAAATCAATAAACTGGTAGTAAAAATGGATATTGTTTTATAAAAAAAACGATGTTAATCATTTCTCTGTAGAAGATTAGCATCGTTTTGGTTTTTATGTCGAAAATACAAAAAAATAGATAGTTATAAACCAGGCCACTTGTTCTTTTCGCATTTAGTTTCCACTTCTCGTTCTATATTTGGGGGAAGATTATGGAAAAAGTTGATACCCGTATGTTCTTCAAGTTCATCAATAGAGCACACATAATCACTTATGTTGTATGAAGATGAATATGGCTGATGTTTTAACCAGAAACCTATAGATTGATAAGACTGATTTTTTAAGGCAAGGATAGCCATAAAATAGTATTCAGGTACAGCTACACCATTACCATTGTATTTAATGATGTTTCCATTATCAATAGTACCGCCTTTTACAATATAGAGGGTGTCCCTAAGTGCTGTTTCTTTACCCCAGGTTTGCACTTTTTCTTCTATTTTTTGCCAAATACTTTGGTTGAAAGTCATTCCTATTTGCGGACTCATATTGGAGTAATAAAAGGTTTGCTCATTGGCTGCTTTTGAATATAAGCGATCGGCTGAAGCGCATAAATGCCCACGATCGTATCCTGAAAAGTCTGATCGATACGATCTGTATGCAGCAGGGATATGAGGATCATCTGCCCATGCATCAGTTCGGTCAGTATTTTTCTTGCTAACATCATCATAAAAAGTAAAGGCAATCCAACGTGAATGCTTTTTACTACAGTCATACTCTATGCTATAAGTAATTGTCTTTTTCCCATTATAGGTCGTATAATGAGAATAAGCCAAATTATTTGCCCCTTTTTTGAGTTCGGGTATTTCTATTCTTCCGGCATTCTCAAAAGTCGGACTTTCTCCTGCAGCTCTCTGTTTAAGTGTTACAGTTGCTGTTTGATCTCCTGAATTTACTGTGATAACTGTACTTCTTGCTTCTGTATTGTTTGGAGCTACCGTACCTATCACAGAACTATTGCCCACACCGGATGTTTTGTTTAACATACACCAGTCGTCTTGGACAGATGCACTCCAAGCCCCATTGGTCTCGATTAGTAAGAAGAAACTTTCTTCACCACTTGATACTTCATTGTTGGTAACGTCAAGGGTAACTTTTAAATTATTCTGAATATCATCATCATTATCGCAAGATGTAAATAAGGTAATTAAGATGATAAAAAATAAGTTATATCTTATATCTTTTTTTCTAATATTCATAATTAAGTTTGGGATAAAAAGGAGAACCTTAGGTTCTCCTTTTTATTAATACAAGATTTTTTTATTGTTATTTTTCAATTACTTGGAAGTTTCGGAATGCTATTTCTGCAGTTTCCTGATTAAAAGTATCCTTATTGGTTGCGTAAGCACGTATTTCAAAATTAAATGCATCTGCATTGTTGGGAGCTTTTAATTCTAATGAGATTTTTTTCCAATTGCTGGTAGCTCCTTCAATATATGTACTAGGTTGTAGTACGTCTTTATTCTCTGTTAATTTTGATCCATTACCACTCCAATTAGACCAGAGGCGGTGTCTCATCTCATCATTTGCTTGGTTATACTCGTATGAGATAGTATAAGTTTTGCCAGCAATAATGTTTGTGACAGATTGAGATAAATATATTTTGCCTTTTAAAAGAATAGAAGAGCTTCCTTCTTTATAGCTTCCTTTATCCTTGTCTTCTTCTTTTCCTTGAGGTTTAACAAGCCATTTGTCAGGGGTGCCCTTAGTCCATGCTGTGAAATCTGCATTTTGGACTAAATTTAGTGTTTGCCCTTGCTTGTTTTGTATGATGGTGATTGTTTGGGGTTCTACCCCTATTGCGGATACTGTAATGTTAACTGTGCGTTGTTCTCCTGAGTTTGCTTCAATATTGAATGTGAATTTTCCAGTGCCTACTCCTGAGTTTTCAGCCAATGTACACCATGTTTTTCCATCTTCAACCGTGGCAGTCCAAGCCAATGTAGTATTGCCTGAAATTACATTTACTTCCACATTTTGATGTGCTTCTGCGTCTAAATTAAAATTTTTGGGATCTAGAGTAATCGACAGACCGCCATTGCAACGTGCACCGTTCATATTTGCTGCATCATCTGCGTTTCTCATACACAACTGCCACACGCCTTTGTTGATAGATACATTACCAACAATACTACCGTTTCCTTGCGCTACTGTATTATCTGCAAATACACTGTTAGAGGTATAAACAATCATTTCTTCACCTGAACATGTTTGGATTGTTTGGCCTCCCTTATATTTTTGGCTTATATCTTTAAACTCAACATCTTTGATTTCAACTAATACACTCTCTAAATTCCCTTCTTTGATTTGAGCTATTGTAGTTTCAAAAGGTGCAGGAATACTACTTTGTTTCTGGTTAATTATATTTTCTAGTGGTAAGCCACTTACTTGATTTAGATCATTAAAATTTTCTCGAGTACCATCGAATAACCACACCTCTACTTCTGTACCTGCGGCTAATGAGTGAGGTTCTGCAAAACGTAAGCAGAATCCTTGATGATTTTCATCTTGTATAAAGATGTTATTCCCATTGATGTTTTTTCCATCTTTGTCGCTAGTTACGATTCCTTTTACCTTGATGTTCTCTGTAATTTTACCGTCTTCGATCTTTTTTATGTCAGCAATCGCTTTTAATATAGCTTGATCTTTATTGGGCTTTTCGACTACACATCTTGTGCTTTCATCGTCGCTCATTTCTTCTAAATCATTTTCATTTCTCGGATAAACATTCCATTCGTCATAGGAGAGATTGGAAACTGCAATACCTATGAAACTTCCCTTGCCCTTGCGTACTGTTTTATTTTTAAAATCATCTGCCATATATTTACTAAAAGGAACACTGATGATATTTGTTCCACAACTTGTTACATCATGATAAGCAAATGTGATATTTCCAGAATAATACGTTTGGGTAATGTTTTCGAATTGGGCGTCTTTTACTTTAACCAGTACACCATCATATTTGCCATCAGTGGCTCCATTTGCGAAAAGCTCATCAATCGTTACTTCTATAGGAGTAGGAATTACGCCTTCAGTAGCAGTAACTTTATCTGCAAGAATGCCTAGTTGCATACTGTTTTTGCCTTTATATCTAGATAAGGTTCCACCATTTAAATTGATAATGAGTTGTGTCCCCATGTCGTATTCATGATTCTTGTCACTGCGGAAATTGACACCATTCCCTTCAACATCCTGGATATATCCTGCTTTTTTAGAATTTAGATTTGAAGCGTTACGGTCTGATATAACAACCCCTTTGACCATAAGGTCTTCTGTTACTGTATAAGTAATGGTACCGTCATCTGCTGTTGTTACTTTACCATCTTTTTCGGCTGTTTTGAAAATGTCTCGTAAAGCAGCAATCGAAGTATATAAATCTTCAGTACCATCTTTACTCTTCTGTCTGATCTCGATACTAGCTTTGAGACTGGAAGCTGTAATGTTTAGTACACTGGCTCTTGCTTTTCCTGTGTTCTCTTTTACAGTAACGGTTATTTCCTGTTTGCCGGCTTTACCAGTCATTGGAACTACTGACAGCCATGTATCTGATGGTTTTTCAATACTCCAGTCGCGTGTGGAGTTGATTGTAAAAGTTCCCGTGGCACCATTTGTTTGATCAATGGAAATGCCATCGGCTGGTTCGATAGTTAAATTGGGTTCAACGTACTCGTTATCATCTTCACTACAGCCACTGAATAGTGGTAGACAGACACCTAATATGGTTGCAAAAAAGATTGTCAACCATTTTTTCTTTAATAAAAAATCTTTGTTCATACTCGTTTCAGGTTAATAAATTAATTGTTAATAGTAAATCTTGGATTATCTAATTTGACGTCATCTAATGATATAACTGTTAGCTGTGGCGTTGTATTGAAATAGGATAATATAGCAGTGAACGAACCGCTACCTTCGGGCAGTTGGTTTAATGCAAATTTGCTGTATCCACTGGTACGTACTGTGATGGTTTTCCCATTAATATCTTGTAGTGTTCTGTTTACACCGGAAGACTCATCTATAGACCATGTGAAATTTAACTCCGATTCTAGAAATTGTACATTTTCTAGTTTGATAAGTGTATTGTCCGCACTTGTGCGTGATGGAATATTATTTAAGTCTACTACATTAGGAGTAATTGGAGTCCCTTTTTTACCTGCCAAAACATAAGATGGGAATAATCCTGCGGGAATATAATCTGTTTCATAGGAACTATCAGTACTTGGTTGATAACCGATTTCTACACTGTTGCCATAAGCGCCTAATTGTAGTCCTTTACATTTTACATATACGGTTTGGCCTATTTGATAGAAATTATAAAGTCCCGTCAAGCCGGATTTAATTTTTATTCCTCCGGTTTCATCTTGTATGATTAAGGTTTTATATATATTTCCATCACGGTCACTGGAAATTACCTTTCCAGCGATAATAATTTCTTCCGTGATAAGATCACCTCCTTTTTTATACATGTTAATAAGCTCTCTGATGGTCTTGTTGGGAGTTAACTCTACAGGTTGCTCCGGTTGCGGATCATCAAAGTCGTTGTAGTCACATGATGAAAATGTGAATATAACCATAAGACATGCTATAATGTATTTAAATCTACTAGTCATTGTTCTTTGTTTATTTAATTTAGAATCTGAAGTTTACATTTACGAAGTAGTTAGCTCCATACATATAGAAGTATTTAGAGTCGAATGGACGGGCGTATGTGTTGGTATCTTTATTCTGTGAGATACGTAACTGCTCGAACCCACCGCTTTTAAGATCCTTGTTATTTAATACGTTGCTGACACTTACATTGATTCCTAAGAAATACTTATAGGCAATACGGAATGAGGCTCCTGCGAATAAATCCATAGTAAATCCGTCGCCAAACTCTTCTTGTTTAGTGTATTGGTCATCCAATTCCGTTCTGGCTTTGTCTGTACGTAGTATAGGATTCATGTCAATATAAGAACGTCCAAAATAGTTTCCATTGATACCAACCCACCAAAATTTAGGAGCATTATATGTTAAACCAATACTTGCGGCTGTTTGTGGAGTTCCGGAAACTTTTCCTCCCTTCCAATACACTTTTCCTTCACTTAAGATATCTCCGGTGTTATCTACTGTCTGGAGATATACTGGATTCGACTGATATTTGTAGTTGCCATAGCCAAAAGCAGCTTGAGCCGTCAATACAGGGAGTATCTTATACTCTAATCCCAGTTCGACACCTGCATGCGATTCGGCTATGCCGTTCATAATATAGTTACCGAATGAACGATAGTAATCATCATAGAAACTAAGTGTTTTAGTTTGGTCTTTCATATAGGTATAATAACCAGTGATACGCGCTTTAATAACTGGAGTGCGTAAAACATAGCTTCCGTCCACACTAAAAACTTTACTTTCCTTTAACCCACTGATTACCTCATCTCTAGTTCTCGGAGAAATATAGGCATCACGGAAATAAGGAGCACGTTGTATATAAGCAACATTAGCTGTTAAATAATGACGTCCGGTAATTTTATATGTAGCTCCGGCTTTCAAACCATAATTCATAAAATTCTGCTTGGCAGATTTACCAAAAGAATCATCGGGGAAAAGCCCTTTTCTATATTTGCCATCTCTATAAAAAGAAGTATAACTTGCGTCAATTCCTGCATAGAAATCCAACTTGTAATAGCTGAAGTTCGCTATTCCCCATGCACCTGCATTCATGATGTTGGCATCATAGTCATAACCATATTTATCCCCCTTTCTTACAATTCTATAAGGATTGTTTAGGTCGCTTTGAATTTTATTGATATCATTTTTGAAGTCCCGTTCGGCAAATTGATCAATGTCATACCAATAGTCGCCTCCCATTAAATCTTTAATAGTTTTGAAATTTGCAGTTTTATTCCAGCGGAACTGTACTCCACCGTTGATTGCAATATTCTTATTTATTTCTGTGTTTAACAGCATGTTTAGGTTTAGTTGTTTCTGGTCGGTTCTGCGGTCTTCGATGATATATTTGGAGCGTAAACCGTCAGCAACTACATTGCCATTCCCATCTTTGATTACGTCCTGATTGTTATAGTTAACATTATATAGTCTGTCAAAGTCAATATAGCGTGCGTTGCCGTTTTTCCATAATGCAGTGATTTGTTCTGCAGCTAAATAGTTCGGTGGAGTACTCATTTGTGAGTAGTAGCTAGGTAGATTACGATAGTAATCGGGTCTTGGATCTGGTGCATCATACCAGTTGAGGGCCGAATAACCATTTCTGCCAAAGCGGAAGCCTGCTGATGTCGTTAGTTTAGTTTTGTTATTGATATTCCAATAATGATTTAAAATAAAAACAGGTTCAAAATTATCGCGTACGCGTGCATTTCTGAGTTTTCCATTTTGATAACCGATGTTGGGGTTATAATAGTTGGTTCCTGTCAAATCATAGGCTTCTTGGGTTGCACCAGCGGCAACACCTCTTTCTGTTGGCGAGGCCAACGCTGTCAATGCTAGCGTGTGTTTGGGGTTAAATTTCTTTTCTACAGCAAGGAAGCCTGCCCATGCATCATAAAATACACCATTTACATAAGCATTATCACCCCATCTGCGTGAGATGCTTGCGGTTACGGCCCAACCATTATTCATAAGACCAGTAGAGTAAGTAGCCATCATACGATTGTTGTATGTTCGATTACTATTAGAATAGGTAACTTTAATGCCAGGACGATAGTTGGAAGCGCGGGTGTCAATATTGACTACTCCACCGATATTTCCAAAAGAATAGTTACCGGTCTCAATACCTACGGAACTTTCTTGATTCCGTGTTGCGTCATTCAGACCTCCCCATAACGACCATACTCCATAGCCACTGATCATGTCATTCATTTGTACTCCATTTAGATAAGTGTCGGAATACTCGCTATCATAACCTCTTATTTTGAATCTCATTGGACTGAAGGTGTAAGAAGCTACATTCGCATATACGTCTTTAGACGAGCTTAATAGCCCGGATATTTCTTGGACTTCCATGTCATTATCAAGCTCCAGGTCAGCAACGGCCATATCGGCTAAACTGTTATGAATAGCAGTGCTGGCGGTGGTCATCTCCAACTTTCCTAAGTCCAATCCGTTTTTGCCGATTACTTTTTTGAACGTCAAAGGTACATAACCGCTTTTTGCAATAATAATATTGTATTCTCCGGCTTGGACATTTTTAATAAGGAACCGTCCGTTTTGATCCGTTTCTGCTGTTTTATTTTCAGTTCCGGAAATACTAATAGCCACTAATGGTATAGGATTCTTGGAATCCTGTTCCACAACTTGCCCTTTTATGTTGATAAGCTGCGCATGGATACTACTCATGCAGAAAGTGCATATCAATAATAGGTTGATTAAACGTTTTAAATACATACTGATATTTTTGGTTTATATTAATAGTTGAATGTTTGGCGAAGCAAATATTGGTTGATGTTTCAAATGTACTACAGTTTTGTAGATTTAAAAAGATGTTCTTTTGCTTTTGGGGTAAGCGAAATTCCTCTTAATGTAACGCGATTTCCTTTTATAAAGGTATAACTCCAATATGTATATTAATGATTTAGACATATAGGTAATGTTTTGGATGTTGTTTTTATTAGGTTAATTTTAAAAGCTTAATTTGTTGTTAGACTTACTATTTATCACAAATGTATTTAATGTAAATGAATATACCAAGTAAATTGCAAACAAAATGCTGGAATAGAGAATAAATAGATAAAAAAAGATATAAGCCCTTTGAATTAAAAAAACTTTTTATAGCTTTGTTGAAAATATATTTTATGAATTATGAAACGGACTATTTCTTCTATTGCATTGATTTTGTTTTTTGGCTTGGTTTTACAAGCACAAAACAACAAAAAATATCTGAAAATTGGTGTTGGATTCTATAATCTGGAAAACTTATTTGATACAATTCATCAAGAAGGTGTACGTGATGATGAGTTTACTCCAAACGGAGCTAACCGTTGGACAACTGAAAGGTATGAAAGAAAATTGAAACATCTGTCAGAAGCTATTTCTCAAATGGCAGGTCGGGGACCTTCGATTCTAGGAATATCGGAAGTCGAGAATATCGGAGTTGTGGAAGACCTTATAAAAACTCCAGAGTTGCAAGATATGAATTATGGCATAGTGCATTATGATTCACCGGACGCACGTGGTATTGATGTTGCTTTACTGTATCAAAAACATGTTTTTACTCTTCACGACAGTAAAACTTTTCCTGTTAAATTAGAGGGGGAACCTAACTTTAAAACGAGAGATATTTTGTTAGCTTCAGGAGATATTGATGGGGAAATGTTTCATTTTATGGTCGCGCATTGGCCTTCGCGTTTGGGAGGTGAGAAAGCTTCGGAATATAGAAGAATGGCTGCGGCTAAAGTCATGAGGCATGTTGCAGATTCTTTGTTGAATTTGGATCGAAATGCAAAGATTATAATGATGGGGGACCTGAATGATGATCCGGTTAATAATAGCGTAAGAGTGGGATTGAATGCGAGTGGCAATCCAAAGAAATTAACTAAGGATACATATTTCTGTCCTATGTATAAATTGTATAAAGATGGGTATGGAACCTTAGCATATAGAGATTCTTGGAATCTCTTTGATAATATGATTGTTAGTCCTAATCTCTTAGGTAATAATTTTTCCCAGTTTCGACTTTTTCGTGATTCCAAGTCGGGGCAATATGCGTATATTCTTAATAAATCGTTCTTAACCCAAAAAGAAGGACGGTATAAAGGTTATCCATGGCGTACAATTGTAGGAGGACAATATCAGGGTGGGTATAGCGATCATTTCCCTGTCTATTTATATATTGTGAAGGAATTAAAATAGTTTGAATATTAACAAAATCAAGGGTGTATTATAATGGGGTAATTTTAGATACACCCTTGATTTTAACACTTTCACCTCTCGTGCTAGTGCTATTTTTGCTTGCTGATCTTCACTCATAATCTCTTAAACTACTTGCCTTCAGCTTTACTTAGCGTATCAGAGCTTATCGTGATTATCTTTTCTTTTCTTGTTCTGTTCGGTTGCCATCGCATACAGCCTTTCCAGCAGTGAAATTCTACGCTTTTTATATTGAAGGTCTTTTTCTTGTAGTTCAATGATTTCTATATACAGTTTACATACTTCAGACTGATTGATACGGAGTTGTTCTAGTGTGCGGATATATCTTGTTGTGAGAAAATACTTGCGTAGGTACATAAATCTCTGAAGGCTCTTTTCGGGCATGAACTGATTTCCAGCATTGATGAATAGATTGGCTCTTTTTGTCTTTAATATCTAACATTGTGAAAGAATTTGGAGGCGTATGTTGCTTTTTTGAAAGATTTGCATTCTATGCTTTATCGGGCTTGATTAGGTGAATTATTGCCGTGATTATGGGACTTAAATGACATTTTTATCAAACGGAGGTCCATTTACTATTTGATAGACGGAGTGTGGTCCGTATAAAATTATTTTATTGTAATTAACTTATATGGGACTTATATATAATCTCTTTCTGTGGATAATCTAATTTCTTCCAGTGAATAAATTAATCCCTTTCTATGAATAAATTAATCCCTTTCTATGAATAAATTAATTCGTCCGCCTATAGGCAACCTTCCGTTTGTCTATAGGCATCTTTTCGTTCGCCTATAGCCGGATGAATTAATTTATGAATGCGCAGATGCTGTTTTTTGCAGAGGAATCCTTTAGAGTCTGCTTGAAAAAAACTTGAATCTTTTCTATTTGACTGAATGAAGAGCAGAAAACAGTACATACTGTTTGAAGTCTATATTTTAATGCCTATATTTGTCTACATTTCAATTTTATAAGGATAGTCATTATGGATACTACTTTTAGAATATATCCGATAGGGATACAGAATTTTGAAGACTTACGCAATAATAACAACGTTTATGTAGATAAGACGGAGTTGATTTATCGTTTGGCTAATACCAATAAGGTTTATTTTTTGAGTCGTCCCCGTCGTTTTGGAAAAAGTTTGTTGGTGTCCACTCTTGATGCTTATTTTAGGGGGAAGAAGGAATTGTTTCAAGGTTTGGCAATGGAGCGTTTGGAGAAAGAATGGAATGTCTATCCGGTGTTGCACCTTGATTTCAGTATGACAAAGTACACAGCACTTTCCGACCTTTTGGGACAGTTGAATCTGAACCTACACGATTGGGAAAAACTCTATGGAAAGGAAGAAGTAGAAGGTACGCCAGCGGAACGTTTCCGGGGAGTGATTCGTCGTGCTTATGAACAGACGGGTAAACCGGTAGTAGTACTTATCGACGAATATGATGCTCCTTTATCAGACAGTAACCATTTGCCGGAACTGCAAAATGAACTTCGAGAAGAAATGCGGAAATTCTTCAGTCCCTTGAAAGCGCAAGGAGAATATCTTCGTTTCCTTTTCCTGACAGGTATTAGCAAATTCAGTCAAATGAGCATTTTCAGTGAACTGAATAATTTGCAGAATATCAGCATGAGAGACGATTATAGTGCTATCTGTGGTATAACCGAACAGGAGTTGTGTACACAATTGAAAACTGATATTGAAATGATGGCACAGGCCAATAATGAAACGTATGAGGAGGCTTGCACCCATCTAAAACAGCAATATGATGGATATCATTTTAGTAAGAACAGTGAAGATATTTATAATCCATTTAGTTTGTTTAATGCGTTTGCTCAAAAGAACTATGAGAATTTCTGGTTTTCTACCGGGACGCCTACTTTTTTAATAAATATATTGCAGCAGAGTAATTTTGACATTCGCGAATTGGATGGTGCAACAGCTACTGCAGAGCAGTTTGATGCACCGACGAATGTTATTACCGATCCTCTTCCTGTACTTTATCAAAGCGGCTATCTTACCATCAAAGAATATGATCCGGAGTTTCAACTCTACACATTGGCTTATCCTAACAAAGAAGTGCGGAAAGGATTCATAGAATCTCTTATGCCCGCGTATGTGCATTTACCTGCTCGTGAGAATACATTTTATGTAGTCTCTTTTATCAAGGATTTGCGTGCCGGAAAACTGACCGAATGTCTGGAGAGAATCAGGTCTTTCTTTGCTTCTATTCCCAATGATTTGGAAAATAAGCAGGAAAAACATTATCAGACAATTTTCTATTTGTTGTTCCGTTTGATGGGGCAGTATGTAGATACAGAGGTGAAAAGTGCAATCGGACGGGCGGACGTAGTAGTAAAGATGCAAGATGCCATTTATGTCTTTGAATTTAAGGTAGATGGAACTCCGGAGGAAGCACTGGAGCAAATAAATAGTAAGGGGTATGCTATTCCTTATCAGTCTGATCATCGGAAAGTTGTAAAAATAGGAGTTAACTTCGATAGTGCGACAAGAAGTATCGGTGATTGGAAAATTGTAGAGATAGATTAAGGAGTCACTGATACCGTTGAACAGAAATGTTTAAAAATACTAGAAATATACTGTAGTAATGTTTTTTATCCATTCGTTTTATATTCTTAACTTCGAAAAAATCGTAAGCGCGGATAAATCAACTACTTTTGGCTCTCGAATTTACAACATTTTTGAATTTCTTGCGTCTAATAAACCATAAACTAATATATTTCTAGTCATGAAACATAGACTGTTACTACTAATTCTATTCGTATTCGTCGCCTCCGTGGCGGGGTGGGCACAAAAATCCACAGCTCCTTCTTATACAGTCAAAGGAGTACTTATTGATTCTTTAACACAAGAGGGAGAACCGTATGCTACCATCAAAATAGCAAAGAAAAATGCTCCGGATAAAGCAGTCAAGATGGCGGTGACTGGGGCGAATGGTAAATTTCAGGAAAAACTGAATGTCGCTGCGGGCAATTACATCATCACCATTTCTTCGATTGGTAAAGCACCGATAGTAAAGGAATTTACTCTAAAACCGTCTGTGAAGGAGGTTGATTTGGGCACAATGATTTCTTCAGAAGCCAATAACGTATTGAGAGGAGTGGAGGTAGTTGCACAAAAACCTTTGGTAAAGGTAGATGTGGATAAGATTGAATATAATATTGAAGATGATCCGGACTCAAAATCGAACAGCATATTGGAGATGCTTCGGAAAGTGCCTTTGGTAACGGTGGATGGAGAAGACAATGTACAGGTGAACGGCAGTAGCAGTTTCAAGATACATGTGAATGGAAAGCCCAATAATATGATGAGCAATAATCCGAAGGAAGTACTGAAAAGTATGCCGGCAAACACAATCAAATATATTGAGGTGATCACTTCACCGGGAGCTAAATATGATGCGGAAGGTATCGGAGGTATTCTGAATATCGTCACAGTAGGTTCCGGATTTGAAGGATACACGGCTACTTTCAGAGGGAATGTTAACAACAATGGTGTGGGTGCCGGCACTTATGCAATGGTGAAACAGGGTAAGTTGACTGTTTCTGCCAACTACAACTATAATTATAATAATAGTCCGCGCAGCTATTCCGACAGTTACCGCGAAAATTATGAACCGGATAAGGAGAATGAAAAATATTTGGAATCGGAGAGTAGCTCCAAGTCGAAAGGAAATTTCCAGCATGGCAATTTGGAAGCTAGTTACGAGATTGATACGTTGAGGCTACTGACAGTGGCTTTTGGAATGTATGGTAGTAATAATAAAAGTAACAGTGGCGGACATACGATTATGCACGGAGCCGACCGTCAGGATTTTGCATACCGTTATAGAACCGACAATCGTGGAAAAGGATCATGGTATTCTATCAACGGAAATATAGACTATCAGCGTGCTTCCCGAAAGAATAAAGAACGGATGATTACGCTTTCTTATAAAATCAATTCCCAACCCCAAACGAATGATTCGTATAATACTTATCTGGACATCGAGCCTGATGAGAATAAACTGGATATTATCAAAGAATTGTCATTAAAGAATTTCCATTCGGACGGAAAGACAAATACGATGGAGCATACTTTCCAGGTGGACTATACTACTCCGATTGGGAAACTGCATACAATTGAAACCGGTGCCAAATATATTTTCCGGCGTAACTCCAGTGATAATCGGTTTTATGAAGCCGAGGGAGCAAGTGAAAACTATGCATATAATGAAAATCGTAGTAGCGAGTACCGTCATTTGAATCATATTCTCTCTGCTTATGCCGGATATACGCTGAAATACAAGGGATTTACTTTCAAACCGGGATTGCGTTATGAGCAAACCATACAAGAGGTGAAGTATCTGGTGGGGCCGGGCGAGAACTTCCATTCGAATTTTAGTGATTTGGTTCCTTCCGTTTCGTTGGGGATAAAACTAGGAAAGACGCAGAATTTGCGTGGTGGATACAATATGCGCATCTGGCGTCCGGGTATCTGGAATTTGAATCCTTATTTCGATAATCAGAATCCGATGTTTATCAATCAGGGAAATCCGAACTTGAAGAGTGAGAAGAGTCATTCGTTCGACTTGTCTTACAGCAGTTTTACATCCAAATTCAACGTCAATCTTTCTTTGCGTCATTCTTTCAATAATAATGGAATTGAAAGAATCAGCCGCTTGATTACTGATAAAGACGGAGAAATCTTTGAAGGGGGGCATAAAGCTCCCTACGGTGCGTTGTATAGCACATACGGTAATATCGGAAAGAGCAGGGAAACAGGATTGAATTTCTATTTGAACTGGAACGCTTCCCCTAAAACGAGAATTTACGTCAATGGACGTGGCAACTATAGCGATTTGCGGAGTCCTGCCCAAGAGTTGCATAATTATGGATGGAATGCTTCTGCGTTCTGCGGAGTTCAGCAAACTTTACCGGGGAAGATCCGCTTGAGCTTGAACGGAGGAGGAAGTACGCCCCGGATCAGTTTGCAGGGGAAAGGGTCCGGGTATAATTATTACAGTTTGGGATTGAGCCGTTCTTTCTTGAAAGAAGAACGTCTCTCTTTGAATGTTTTTTGCAATAATATTGTAGAAAAATACAGAACTTACAATAATCACACAGAAGGAGCTAACTTTATTTCGAAGAGTTCGAGCAAATACCCGAGCCGGTATTACGGTTTCAGTATCAGCTATCGGCTTGGAGAGTTGAAAGCCAGTGTGAAGAAAGCCGCACGAAGCATCGACAATGACGATGTGAAAGGTGGCGGCGGAGGAGGTGGAAACACCGGTGGTGGAGGTGGTCAGTAGATCACTTCCGCACACCGAGATTCCCTCTTATTCCTGTCTCACGTCTTGCTTGTTGGTGTTAAAACCCAGTTTGGTCAGTCCGGCCTGTACGTCGGGATGGCTCATGAAGAGTTTCCACAATAATCCGCTCCGGTAGTTTTCGATCATGACAGCAATAGGACCCTGGTCGATGGCCAGATAACGTTGCGGATACCAATTGTCCGTTTCGCTGAAAGCATCGTAGAATCCGAAAGGACCGAACACTTTATCTCCCATACCATACAGATGGCGCATCACTTGCATGGAATATTCCGGTGTATAGACAATGGATGAAAGTGCGGCGGTAGGGGAGATCACTCCTTTGTCCTCCTGCTCATTGGGCGAATGAGCTGCATATCCATCGACGGAGTAGCTGGCGGTCAGTCCCCAACAATCCGGTCCGAAACCTTTGTAATGTTTAGGGTTGCGGATGCAGTAAGCACGGTTCACCAGTGTCAGGTTGCGCATTTCGTGGAAGTAGCTGGGGCAGTATTCATCTTTCAGTCCCACCGGATCAAGTCCGAGGAAAGAGTATTGAGCCCAGAAAAGCGGTCCGGCTTCGGTGCCCTGATAGCGGAGGTGCAACTCGATTCCTTCCACTTTATGCGGAGAAACGATGGCTCCATTCTGTGCCCAACCGTCATGATAGACAGCCGCAGGTACTCCGTGTGTAGGAGAAGCGGCTGCAAGAATATACATAATCATACATTCGTTGTAGCCGTGTACAGGGAAATTCATTTCCCAGCCATACGTCGGACTCCAATGCCAGTAAAGAACGTTTTGCCCGCCTTGCCGATACCAGTTCCAGTCGACATCCCGCCAAATCTGGTCGATACGTTGGGCGAGTGCTTTCTCTTTCTCGTTTCCGTTGACGTAGTATTGGTGCACGGCCAGCAGCCCTTGGATGAGGAAAGCGGTCTCTACCAGATCGCCCCCATTATCTTTCTGACCGAATGGTTTCACCTTGCCCGTATCACCATACCACCAATGAGGGTAGGCTCCATGGAAACGGTCTGCTTTTTCGAGGAAAGAAACGATGCGTTCCATTCGTGCCAGTCCCTCCTCGCGGGTGACGTAACCGCGGTCGATTCCCGCAAGGATAGCCATGATGCCGAAGCCGCTGCCACCGGAAGTGACTACGTTGGCATCGTTTTCTGGATAAACGCCGTCTACATGATGACGTTCGGGAGCTAAACCGCTATTCGGCTCGGCACCTTCCCAAAAATAAAGGAAGGTCCGTCGCTGGACGGTATCCATCAGGGCGTCGTCCGATAACGAGTCGGTGGCCGCGGAAAGGTTGTTGCTTTTGCTTTTCCCTTTACAGCTCTGGAAAGTCAGGGCAACGGCGGATAGAAATAGTAACATGAGCGGAAGTGCACTCATTTCTATTATTCTTTTATATTTATCGTTCATAATCAAGGTGATAAAAGTTTAGTTTAACGTGAACTTCGCGGTTTTCACATCACGGCTGTTCGTACCGATCATCACTTCAAAGTCGCCCGGTTCGGCAACTAGTTGCAAGTCATAATTATAGTATCGAAGCATTTCCGGAGCAATCTTGAAACGGACAATCTTCATTTCTCCCGGTTCGAGGAATATCTTTTGGAAACCTTTCAGTTCTTTGACGGGACGGGTACTGCTGCCCACAACGTCGCGGATATAAAGCTGTACCACTTCCGAGCCGGGCCATGTTCCGGTATTGGTAATCTCCACTGCCGCGGTTAACGAACCGTTCATGTTCATGGAAGAATGACTCAAGTCGATGTCACTGTAAGAGAACGTCGTATAAGAAAGGCCGTAACCGAACGGATAAAGCGGATCATTATCCACATCGAGATAGTTGCTGCGGAATTTCTCGAACCATTTGCCATCTTTCAATGGGCGTCCGGTATTTTTGTGCGCATAATAAAGAGGTATCTGGCCGACATTCTTCGGGAAAGTCATGGTCAGTTTTCCACCCGGATTGACGTAACCGAAGAGGGCGTCACCAATGGCGTAAGCGGCTTCACTGCCTCCGAACCATACATTCAGAATGGCAGGTACATGCTCCTGTTCCCAGTTCAGCGTAAGCGGACGTCCGGTGAATAACACCAGTACCACCGGTTTGCCTGTCTTTAAAAGCTCTTTCAACAGATTCTGCTGTACGTCGGGAATATTCAAGTCTGTACGACTGCTGCTTTCACCGCTCATTTCAGAAGATTCGCCTAGCGCTGCGATGATGATATCTGCCCGACGGGCTACGTTCAATGCTTCGTCCAGCAACTGCTGGTCGGTGCGGTTGTCACGGTTCAGGGAACGGCCGAACATCGTTGCCCGTTCTTCGTAACTTGCATCACTAATCAGGTTGCTTCCTTTAGCGTACATGATATTCGCTTTTCCGGCTGTCATCTCTTTCAATCCTTCTACCAAAGAAGGGCAACGGTCGAGCACAGCTGCTACGCTCCATGTACCCGGCATATTGCTACGGCTGTTTGCCAACGGACCGATTACTGCAATATTTCCTTTAGGGTTGAAAGGCAACAACGGATTTCCGTTCGGATTACCATCGGGACTGTCATTCTTTAGAAGAACGAAACTTTCTGCTGCAATTCTGCGGGCTGCATCACGATGCGCTTTGGTAAAGATGTCGCGTGCCGGACGTTTCGGATCGCAATATTTATAAGGATTATCAAACAATCCCAGTTTATATTTGGCTTCCAGAATACGACGGCAAGCCGTATTCAATGTTTCCATAGAGACTTTTCCTTCCTGAACGGATTTCTTCAGTGTCCCTACAAAACCCTCGCTTACCATATCCATATCCACTCCGGCATTGATGGCACGGGCGGATACTGTCTGAAGATCACCGATACCGTGGTCGATCATTTCTGAAATGCCCGTATAATCAGTTACCACAAAACCGTTGAATCCCCACTGTCCGCGGAGAATATCCGTCATCAGCCATTTATTGGCAGTGGCCGGAATACCGTCTACTTCATTAAAAGAAGCCATCACGCTGCCTACACCCGCTTCAACGGCTGCTTCATACGGCAGCATATAATCATTGAACATTCGTTGGCGGCTCATATCCACGGTGTTATAGTCACGGCCGGCTTCGCCTGCCCCATATAACGCAAAGTGTTTTACGCAGGCTATGATTTCGTCATTCCGTTCCATATTTTTCCCCTGATAGCCGCGCACCATCGCTTCGGCAATCATGGCACCGAGAAACGGGTCTTCGCCACTACCTTCGGATACGCGTCCCCAACGAGGATCACGTGAAATATCCACCATCGGGCTGAAAGTCCATGAGATTCCATCGGCACTTGCCTCTACGGCTGCAATGCGGGCAGACTCTTCAATGGCTGTCATGTCCCAGGTGCAAGACAAACCGAGCGGGATAGGGAACATCGTTTCGTATCCGTGAATAACGTCCATCCCGAACAATAACGGAATACCCAGCCGTGAATCTTCCACAGCCTGTTTCTGTACTTCACGTATCTTCTCTACTCCTTTCAGATTGAACAATCCTCCCACTTCGCCTTTCTTGATTTTTGCGGCGATGTCGCTGCTTTTAGCCTGTCCCGTAGTGATCTCTCCGGTGACAGGAAGGTTTAACTGTCCGATTTTTTCTTCCAGCGTCATTTTATTCATCAATACGTCGATGAAACGATCCATATCCTGTGGTGACTTTTGTGCCGACGCGGTTAGAAAACCTGCGGCAAATAACAGGATGGATAGATTTAACTTTTTGTATATCATATTATTATAGTTGCTTTTATCTCTGTTCATATAAAGTCCTCCTGATGCGTTGAATGTTCGGCACCGAGGAACTTTCTTATTGGTAGTCGGGGTTCTGTACTAACACTCCCTTAGACTTGTCGATCTCTGTCTGCGGCAGTGGAAGCAGTGCGTTTTTGTCCTGATAATTGGTTTTACCGGCTGCGTGCAACACTTCTTTTGCAATGCCCCAACGAACGAGGTCGTAGAAGCGGTCGAATTCCAACCCTAATTCCACACGGCGTTCGTGGCGGATGGCCTCACGCAATTCTCCCTGATCGGTAGTCGTCACTTTAGGCAATATATTGCTATTGGTGCCTCTGGCGCGTGCGCGTACTTGTTCCAAATAGTCGATTGCTTCACCCGGAATACCTTTTTCATTAGCTGATTCGGCTCCCATCAGAAGTACATCTGCGTAGCGGATCAGACGAATGTTTACCCAATAACCTTTATTGGTATATTCTTTACGTAATGCCGGGTCGGTATAGGCTTTCTTATTGAAGTAAGCACCCATTGCCGGGGAAACCGGAGACTCACCGTATGGTTCGTTGGTGTTTTCCGGAGTGATAGGCTCGCTGTCCGAGTGGCGGAAGTAGAGTAGGGTAGAGTTTTTGCGTGGATCACCCTGTTCGTATGCTTGCGCCATATACTCTGTTGCCATGTGCCATCCCCAGCCCAAGTCCCATTGACCTGCTCCGCGTACACCTTGTACTTCACAGAACTGGCTACCGATAACATCGCTTTGAGGAAGAGCGGCAGTAGCTGTACATTGCAACTCGAATATAGACCCTCCGTTATTTTCACCATCATCCGTGAAAATCTCATTATACGGAGTCTTTAAGTTGTAGAGCCCCTTTTTGATGACATCGGTGGAGGCTGTGTACATATTGTTCCAGTCGTTGCGCATCATATAAGTACGTGCGTGTAAGGAACGGGCGGCTCCCCAAGTCAGTCGTCCGGTGTATTCGGTATTCCATGTTTCCGGCAATGACTCTTCTGCTGTTTTCAGGTCCTTGTCGATCTGTTCATAGATTTTATCAGCACTTGTCTTCGGGATATTGGCTTCTGAAGCATCGTTGATTTTATAAGTCACCAAAGGAACTTCGCCGAAAGCTCTTACCAGATTGAAGTAGCAATAAGCACGGAAGAAAGAGGCCTCTCCCTTATTGATGATGTCTTCAGTTTCTGTTTGTCCGGCTGTTTCTTTTGCTGCAATGGCATCAAGAATCTCATTACATTGGTAGATGATGGCATAATTCTGTCCCCAATAAGCACCCAGTAGGCCGTTGGTCGGTGTATACACAAAATCATCATACATTTCGGCTATATCAGAGCCATCGCTGGCAATACTTCCTTTTTCCGAATCTTCCGAACGGAAACAGTGGATGGCAAAAGCAGGAGGGCCGGCGGTCACATTATAGTTACGCATCATCGTATAGACATTATAAATCTTACCGTTGACCAGCGCGTTCGGATTATCATCTTCCGTGAACTGTCCTTGCGGACTACGATCCAGAAAGTCACTACAGCTGCCTAGAAATAATGTAGTTGAAGTAATAAGGGCTGCAAATATATATTTATTCAGTTTCATATAATGATAGTTTTAAAGATTAAAGTTGTGTTCCGCATGGAAAACTGGCTGTGGCACCTTCCCACTAGAATGTTAGGTTAATGCCGAAGGTGTAGACTGCAGGTACGGGATAACTGCCGTTATCTACTCCGAAAGCGGTGGCGGTTCCTCCGAGTTCGGGAGTATATCCGGTGTTATGTTTCCATGTCTTCAGGTTCTGTATGTTGACATAGACTTTCAGGGCTTGCAGACGTATTTTGGCAATTAAGCTCTTGTCGAACGTATAAGCTAACTGTACATTACGGATACGGAAGAAACTACCGTTCTCAATGTAATAGTCGGAATTCAAGTTATTGATAGAATGTTTGGTGTTCAGCAACGGTTGGGTGTTGGACGTGCCTTCTCCGTGCCAGCGCTCCAGGCGTTGTTCCAGGTAGTTGAACTGGGCAAAATTGTAGTTATCCCATGTACGGAAAATCTTGTTTCCGCCTTGTCCCATCATGTCGATGCCTAACGACCAATTCTTGTAGTCTACTCCGAGAGAGAAACCGTAAGTTACCTTTGGAGTCGGGTTGCCTATCATGGTACGGTCTTCCGGGGTGATTTCTCCGTCACCGTTTACATCGGCGAATTTCAGGTCACCGGGGGTAACGGTAGCCAATGTATTTTTGGGTGATGCGTCAATATCTGCTTGTGACTGATAAACGCCTGCCACTTTATAACCATAGAAATATCCGATAGGATAACCTGCCATTGTGTAACTTTGCTGCTTATCTCCGGCAATGATGGAATATCCTTCCTGAACAAGACTTTTTACCTCATTCTTGATCGTAGTCAGGTTGGCACTGACGGAATATCCCCAATCACCAATCTGATCGCGCCAGGTGACAGCCATTTCCACTCCTTTATTCTGAATCTCTCCCAAGTTACCGATACCGGGGATAGTTCCGGAAATCCCGGGAACTTCGGCTAACAAATCTTTGGTGTTCTTCTTATAGTAAACACCCTCAAAATGCAAGCGGTTGCGAAGCAGGTTCGTTTCAAATCCGGCTTCCCAGGCTTCTACTTTTTCCCAACGCAGGTTAGGATTAGGAAGATAAGCAAGTTGGTATCCGGGATAAATGATGGACGGTTTACCGAATACGGCCGAATAAGCATTGGTTAATAAGGGCTCGGCAGGGTAGGCTTTATCCAGGTTCTGGTTTCCTAACGTACCGTAAGATGCTTTGATTTTCAACATATCCAGCCATTTGATGTCTTTCATAAATTCTTCTTCGGACATCAACCAACCTCCACCCAGTGAGAAGAAGTTCTGCCATTCATTGCCTGTGTAGGAGAAAGCGGAAGAACCATCCCGGCGGAAAGATCCGTTGAACAGATATTTACCTTTATAGTTGTAGATCACACGTGCAAGTACGGATAATGTACTGCGTTCCCATTGGGTACTTCCATTGGTAGCGGTAGCCGCATCACCGATGCTGACAAACCATTTGTCCGGATTATCCGGAATAACCAGTCCGACCCCCTGCTTGCGTGCTCCGTCCAACCGGCTCAACGAATTATAATAGGTAGTAAAACCAGCGGTAGCTGTCAGGTTATGATTTCCATTATCAAAGCTGTTGGTGTATGTCAACAGGTAGTCGCTCTGAACTTTGGTTTCATTCTCTTTAAACTGGCTGACTTCGGTCTTGCCTGTTCCCAAAGTAGAGATCCCTCCGTTGACAGCGGCATCGTATACTTTTACGATCGGTGTATACGTCCGTCCGTTGTTCAACGCGTAATCCATGGAGAACATTGCTTTGAACGTGAAATGTTTCAGGAAGTCTACCTCACCATAAATGTTACCGGATGCCCGGTAGTTTTCCGCTTTGGTAGTATTCGCTTTCAATTCGACGTCTACCATCGGGTTGCTAATCTGCGCTTTCTGGAATTCGGGCAGAGCCGTATATAATCCGTATTCGTTGTTATACACCGGAGCGATAGGAGTTGCACGCAGGGCATTCAATACCTGTTTGGAATCTGCAGGAAGCATACGTGCTCCGTTGAATTGGAAACCGACTTTCAAAAAGTCCGTAATCTTATAATCATTACTTGCATTGATGGTTACCTTGCTGAATTTCTCATGCTCGATGTTGCCTTGTTCGTAAGAGTAGCCCACGCCCAGATAGAAACTATGTTTGGGCGAAGCCCCTGTAATACTGATGTTATTGTTTGTAATGAAAGCTGTCTGGAAAATTTCGTCTTGCCAGTCAGTATTGGCATCCCAGCCGGTATAATCGAAAGGATCGTCTCCTTGATTGGCTAGCTGTTCGTTATATAGCTCTTTGAATTGTGAACCGTTCACCAGTTTTACTTTATCCACCACTTTCTTGAAACCGAAAGATGTGTTGATATTGACCAATGTCTGCCCTTCTTTGGCTTTCTTTGTAGTAATGATGATAACACCATTCGCACCGCGAACACCGAAAATAGCCAGAGATGACGGGTCTTTCAGGATTTCCATGGATTCGATGTCCTCCGGATTCAGGAAATTGATGTTGTCATTGAATAATCCGTCGACAATGTACAGCGGTTTATATCCGTTGATGGAGTTTGTTCCGCGAATACGTATTTCCGGATCCGATCCGGCTCGTCCGGAGTTTACAATCTGTACACCTGCCACTTTCCCCTGAAGGGAAGACAGCGGATTCATTGCCGGTTTGTTGGCTAACTCTTCTCCTTTGACATTGGTGATAGAACCTGTCAAGTCTCTTTTCTTTGCACTACCGTATCCGATAACGACTGTTTCGGCTAGTACTTGCGAATCTTCTTTCAAAGTGACATTGATGACGTTCTGTGTCCCCACTTTAACAGTTTGCGAAGTCATTCCTACGTATGAAAATGCCAGTACGTCCTCCGGAGTGACAGAGATTGAATATTTACCGTCCATGTCCGTGATGGTTCCGGTGGAAGTTCCTTGTACGAGTACCGATGCGCCGATCAATGGTTCATTGGCAGCGTCCGTCACTGTTCCTGTCACCGTCTTTGTCTGTGCAAAGGCTGATGCAGAGGCCAGTAGCAGGCAAACAAGCGTCATGATGCTCCTTGACCTGATGGCTTTTTTCTGAAGATGTTGTAAAAGTCTAGTCCTCATTGCATTAAATTTTTCCATTTGTTAATATTTAGGTTGAAGTCTTTTTCTGCCGTCTTTTGACAAGAGTAATAAAGTGAACAAATGAAAATCGAAAAAGATTTTGGAGAAAAGAGGGAATGGTTGATTTTAACAGAAGAAGCGAGATGGCTGTTGAAAAAGGTTCAGGTACGAACCGGTGTTGTTCGTACCTGAATTTAATGGGCTCAGTCTGAAAATTTGGGGGATTGCGTTAAAATTCTTATTTTTGCATCATGAAAACATCCTCTTCCC
>ERZ777011.1361-NODE-1361-length-26228-cov-3.069461_pt1 | contig 26228 bp, 22 predicted proteins | sample MGYA00374964_ERZ777011 | MGnify/ENA primary metagenome ERZ777011 (study PRJEB29310, sample SAMD00008975) | mouse gut metagenome | study: EMG produced TPA metagenomics assembly of the Metagenome analysis of fecal microbiota from mouse which was promoted... | reverse complement strand
TATAAACTAGATGACCCGCTTCAAAAGGACGCCTACTCCTATGTTTCGCCCAAAGAAATCATATCTTATTTTGGCGAGGATAAGTGGACGGCGTTTGTTTCCGGAGAAGATACGGAGAAATAATATGTGCGGTCGGTTATGCACTGAAAAAAATAATTCTGCAAACAGCGGCTTACGCTGCCGTTTGCAGAATTTTTTGATTTAAGAGACGGAAGCCTCTTAACATGATTTCTGGAACTGTCTGTATGCCTGTATGTTTTCGTCGGTGTAGCCCACCAGTATATTGCTGTTTTTCTCGTGGATCCTGCTCATTATCTCAATAAGCGTATTCTCGTTGCTGACTGCCGTGGAGGCGATGGTGTAAATTCTTCTGTCGCTGTAAGCGGCGGAAAGCGTTATCGTGGTGGGTATTCCGTTCACGCTGTTCTTGACATTGTACAGCCATATTATGTCGTAGTAATTCAAAACTCTGAGTCCGTTGTTTACGGTTATGACATACTGGTTTGTAAGGTACAGTTTTTCTCTCTTATAGCATACGGTGTCGCTTGAAGCAAGCTGGCTGTAAAGAATATCGTAGTCGTAAGACTTGAGGCTCTTTTTGGAGCGCCCGAGCGATACGAAATATATTATGAGCATTATAACCGCAGCGATGTCCGATATAACGCCCGCGCCGATAAAGAATATATTCAGCGTGATCTTTCCGGTGAGAGTCTCGTCGATATAGGTGTCCTGAAAATATTCGTCGTAGTCTTTGCTTGTTATTTTATATTCAGAGCCGAATACGTCGTCGAACTCGGAGATGATAAATTTTTTCAGGTCAGGATATACGTCGCGTACATATCCGTATATTGTGTATGTGAAGTTATCCTGATCGGTGCTTCTTTTATACTCCCTCTCCATATCGTCAAAGGTCTTGTCGGTTATTCTGACTATGTAGACATATCCGTCCTCGTCCTGCGCGTAGTAGTAGGTGAGATTATCCTTGCCTGCAAAAGAAGAAACGGAGGTAACTTCAAGCTTGGTATATTCGCCTGAAATGTTGTCATAGTTGAATAAAAGCTTTCTGTAATCTATCGCGTCATCTTTTGAGGGTTTTACGACTGCCGCTAAAATATACATAATCACGGATAAAACGATCAGTGAAATTGCGACATACAGAAGAGGGGTTTTGGGTTTAAGAATTTTGTTGATTTCGCTTTTGGTCATTGTGGCACGCTCCTTGCATTTTATAAATACCAATATATCATAATTCTCTGTAAAAATAAATAATAAAATAATATTTTAAGGCGTTAAGGCTTGATTTATGTGCAGGCGATGTGATATAATTAAACTGGTGTGGTTTTACAATATGGAGAAAAGCAACATGAAAAAACAAATATTATTAAGATGCGCGGCGGCGATGATATTTTCATTGCTTCTTTGCGGATGCTCCGAGACTATGCAGGTGCCGTACAAATACGAACCGGTTTCCACTTCGGAAGAAAAGGCAGGAATACTGACGGAGCAGGAGAGCAAGGACGAATCGATGTATGTCAGGGCGCTTGAAGAAGAAAACGCCATGCATTATACTTATGCCAAGGAACTGTTTTTACAGATAATGGACTATAAGGATTCAAAGGCGCACTACGATAATCTGCTCAAAATATTAACTCCGTATAATGGGTCTTACATAATGGAAGCGGAAAACGGCGGAAGTTATACGATCACCATAAGGGACGGAATAGGAACGATGTCGTGGGACAATCTTTCAGACAGCATACATACGATGAATCTGTACGGTATGTATTTCCGCGATGTTTCGGATGAGGTCTGTATGGTTTTTGACGTTAATCTCGGAAAAGAAGACTGGAATTACGGCGGAACACAGGACAAATATGTTTTTGAGGTCGATGAAACAGGAGCAGTGAAGGTGCACGGACTTGACGGGAACAAGGAGCATGTATGGGACGGCTCCGGAGCCAGGGAAGAATAGCTTTTGCGCGGGCGCAGGCTGTGGTCCGACAAGAGTTTTGCGCTTGCATTTTTGAGACTTCTGTGATATTCTTACTATAAATTATTCATAATATAATATGTAAAGGCTGGGACTGAGACTCCTGCTTTTAGTAGACCGACAGGGAGATGCGCCCGTGACTGAGAGGGGCATTCGGAGGAAAGAGGCGACGGGGAACGCTCACGAGCCGGACGGCTGAACACAAGTAGGTCGTTCCGTGGTACGCGTTAAGTGCGAGAGAGGAGATTTTTGGTAGATCTCAATGCGGGTGGTACCGCGGATAATGAGAATTATTCGTCCCGGAATACTTTTTAACAGTATTCCGGGATTTTTTATGCGCAGCCCCATGCAGGGGAAATATGCCGCTGAAGCGGCGCATGTGGCGCGCGTCGAGCAGGAGAAGATAAGATATTCTCTATTTGATTGTACGCGGGTAAAGAAGAAATCCGTTTATTTTATATTTTCAAGGAGGCTGGAAAATGAGCAACATTTACAGGGACATGACGCTCGACAAGGTGAGCGAGAACGACATCGGAAAAGAGATCAAGGCTGCGGGCTGGGTCGAGAATATCCGCGACCACGGCGGCGTATCTTTTATTGATTTAAGGGATATGTACGGCGTTTTGCAGGTGGTCATAAGGGAGCCGGAGCTTTTAAAGGGCATCAAAAAAGAAGAATGCATAAGCGTAGAAGGGCTTATGGAGCAGAGGGACGAGGAGACCTATAATCCAAAGATACAGTCCGGAACGATAGAGCTTGAGGCGCATAAGATAACGACGCTCGGACAGGTCTATACGCAGCTTCCGTTTGAGGTGCAGACCTCCAAGGAGGTGAGCGAGTCCGTCAGGCTCAAATACCGTTATCTCGATTTGAGAAACGAGAAGGTAAAGAACAATATACTTTTCCGTTCGCAGGTTATTTCTTTTCTGCGCGAAAAAATGACGGAAATGGGATTTATAGATATTCAGACCCCGATACTCTGCGCGTCGTCGCCGGAGGGGGCGAGGGATTATATAGTCCCTTCAAGAAAATACAAGGGTAAATTCTACGCTCTGCCGCAGGCTCCGCAGCAGTACAAGCAGCTTTTGATGGTATCGGGAATAGATAAATATTTTCAGATAGCGCCCTGCTTCCGCGACGAGGACGCCAGAGCCGACCGTTCTCCGGGAGAGTTTTACCAGCTTGACTTTGAAATGAGCTTCGCAACGCAGGAGGACGTGTTCAGGGTGGGCGAGGAGGTTCTTACCGCCGCTTTTGAGAAATTTGCGCCCGAGGGCTACGAGGTGACAAAGGCTCCTTATCCCGTTATCAGCTATAAGCAGGCGATGCTTGAATTCGGAACGGATAAGCCTGATCTGCGCAATCCTCTGCGGATAATGGACGTGACGGAATTTTTCCAGAGATGTACCTTTAAGCCGTTTATCGGAAAAACGATAAGAGCTATAAAGGTTCACGCCGAGATGTCCAAGGGATTCCACGAAAAGCTGCTCAAATTCGCGACCGAACTCGGAATGGGCGGCTTAGGCTATCTTGAGGTGCTTGAGGATAAGAGCTATAAAGGACCCATCGACAAATTTATTCCGGAGGAAATGAAGGAGGAATTCCGAACTCTTGCGGGACTTGAGGTCGGAGACACTATTTTCTTCATGGCTGACAAGGAAGAAAGGGCGGCTTATTACGCCGGACAGATACGGAATGAGCTTGGAGAGAAGCTCGGACTTATCGAGCAGAAGGCATACCGCTTCTGCTATATAAACGATTTCCCTATGTTTGAAAAGGACCCGGAGACGAAGCAGATAGGCTTTACGCATAATCCTTTTTCTATGCCGCAGGGAGGACTTGAAGCGCTCAACACCATGGACCCGCTTGATATTCTGGCGTACCAGTATGATATTGTCTGCAACGGAATAGAGCTTTCGTCGGGAGCGGTCCGCAACCACGATATGCAGATAATGGTAAAGGCGTTTGAGATAGCGGGCTACGACGAAGAGGTATTAAAGAGCAAATTCGGCGCTCTTTACAATGCTTTCCAGTTCGGCGCGCCGCCCCATGCGGGAATGGCTCCGGGCGTTGACAGAATGATAATGCTTTTGCGAAACGAGGAAAATATCCGCGAGGTGATTCCGTTCCCTATGAGCGGTACGGCGCAGGATTTTATGTGCGGAGCGCCTAACGAGGTCACGGAGCAGCAGCTTCGTGAGGTGCATATCAAAGTGAGGGATTGATCATGGCAAATGTTATAAGCGACGAAACGATAGAGTATGTCGGGATCCTCGCGAAGCTTGAGCTTTCGGATGAGGAAAAGGAGAACGCCAAGAAGGATATGGCGGATATGCTCGATTATATTGACAAGCTTGGAGAGCTTGATACAAAAGGCATAGAACCTATGTCGCATCTTTTTTCAACGGGAAACGTGATGCGCGAGGATGTCGTTACAAACGGAGACGGCAGCGAGGATACGCTCTGCAACGCTCCCGAGAGGCACGATTCGGCTTTTTCGGTGCCTAAGACCGTGGAATAAGGAGGAGGGACTTATGGATTTACTGGATATGACAGCCGCCGAGCTTGCCGCCGGAATAAAATCAGGAAGTACAAGCGCGGTCGAGGCTATGGAGGCGGTTATCGCGCGTATAAAAAAGAGCGAAGCCGAGCTTAACTGTTATGTTACCTTCGACGAGGAAAGCGCGCGCGCGGCTGCCGCAAAGGCGCAGAGCGATATTGAGGCAGGCAGGCTTTCGGGTCCTTTGGCGGGAGTGCCTGTAGCTATAAAGGACAATATGTGCACGAAGGGCGTGCTTACTACCTGTTCTTCGCGCATACTGAATAATTTTGTTCCTGCTTTTTCGGCTGAGGCGGTGCGCAATCTTGAGAAAGCGGGAGCCGTAATGATAGGCAAGACCAATATGGACGAATTCGCGATGGGCTCGACTACGGAAACCTCGGCGTACGGGGTTACGAGAAATCCGTGGAATACGGAACATGTTCCCGGCGGCTCGTCGGGCGGCTCGGCGGCTGCGGTTGCCGCAAAAGAGTGCTTTTTTGCGCTCGGCTCGGATACGGGCGGTTCGATAAGGCAGCCCGCTTCTTACTGCGGAGTTGTGGGTATGAAGCCCACATACGGAACTGTTTCAAGATACGGGCTTATAGCGTACGGCTCGTCTCTCGACCAGATAGGACCTTTGTGCAAGGATGTGACGGACTGCGCCGTTATTATGGAAGCGATAGCTTCGCATGATTCTAAGGACTCTACTTCGATGAACAGGAGCGATACCGATTTTACGTCGGCGCTTAACGATGACGTAAAAGGAATGAAGATAGGAATTCCTGCGACGTATTTCGGAGACGGTTTGGACGGCGAAGTAAAGAACGCCGTTATGAAGGCTGTCGGGGTGCTCAAGGATAAGGGCGCGTTAGTGGAAGAGTTTGAGCTTGGACTTGTAGATTATGCGATTCCTGCCTATTATACTATCGCCGCGGCGGAGGCAAGCTCGAACCTTGAGCGGTTCGACGGAGTTAAGTACGGCTACCGCGCGCCGGATTACGAAGGTCTGCATGATATGTACAAAAAAACCCGCTCCGAGGGCTTCGGCGCGGAGGTAAAGCGCAGGATAATGCTCGGATCGTTCGTGTTAAGCTCCGGTTATTACGACGCGTACTATCTTAAAGCTTTGAGGGTGAAGGCTCTGATAAAAAAGGCTTTTGACGACGCGTTTGCCAAGTATGACGTTATTATCGGTCCGGTCGCCCCCACTACGGCTCCGAGGCTCGGAGAATCGCTCTCCGATCCGATAAAGATGTATCTCGGCGATATTTACACGATCTCCCTTAACCTTGCAGGACTTCCGGGTATAAGCGTGCCTTGCGGCATTGACAGCCGCGGACTTCCCGTCGGAATGCAGATAATAGGGGATTGCTTTAAGGAAAAAAATATAATCCGCGCGGCTTACGCGTATGAGAAGGCTAGAGGCAGATTCCCGGACGCGGGAGAAAGGATGGCGGACTGATATGGCAAAGACATACGAAACGGTGATCGGTTTGGAGGTTCATGTGGAGCTTGCGACCAAAACCAAGATATTCTGCGGCTGCTCGACCGCATTCGGCGGAGCTCCCAATACGCATACCTGTCCTGTGTGCACCGGTATGCCCGGCTCCCTTCCCGTGTTGAATAAGCAGGTCGTTGAGTACGCCGCCGCGGTGGGGCTTGCCACGAACTGCACTATAACGCGCGACTGCAAATTTGACCGCAAAAATTATTTCTATCCCGATAATCCTCAGAATTATCAGATATCGCAGCTCTATCTTCCGATATGCCGCGACGGACATGTCGATATTGAACTGCCGGACGGCACTGTAAAAGCGGTGCGCATCCATGAGATCCATATGGAGGAGGACGCGGGAAAGCTTGTGCATGACGACTGGGACGACGTATCATATGTTGATTTCAACCGTTCGGGAGTTCCGTTGATCGAGATAGTGTCCGAACCGGATATGAGGAGCGCAGGAGGTCATAGCGTATCTTGAAAAACTGCGACTTATAATACAGTATCTCGGAGCTTCGGACTGCAAGCTTCAGGAGGGCTCGATGCGCGCCGACGTCAATCTGTCGGTGCGGGAGGCAGGCTCGGAAACCTTCGGCACGAGGACGGAGACCAAGAACCTCAACTCGTTTGCCGCCATAGAACGGGCGATAGAGGCGGAAAAAAACAGGCAGATAGATCTGCTTGAGTCGGGGGACAAGGTCATTCAGGAGACAAGACGCTGGGACGACAATAAGGAGTATTCATACGCCATGCGTTCCAAAGAGGACGCGCAGGATTACCGTTATTTTCCCGACCCCGACCTTGTGCCCGTGCATATAAGCGAAGAATGGCTTGATGAGATACGTTCGCGCCAGCCGGAGTTCAAGACGGAGAAAATGAAGCGCTACCGCGAGGAATTCGGGATTCCCGATTACGACATAAATATCATTACCGATTCCAAAAAAACGGCGGATATCTTTGAGGAGGCGACGGCTTTGTGCGGCAAGCCCAAAAAGGTGTCCAACTGGCTTATGGTCGAGACTATGCGCCTTCTGAAGGAAAACGGAATGGACGCGGAGGATATAAGCTTTTCCGCCGCGAATCTAGCGAAGCTCGTGAACCTTACGGAATCGGGGGCGGTAAACAGCTCCGTTGCGAAGGAGGTTTTCGAGAAGATATTTGCGGAGGATATTGATCCTGACAAATATGTCGAGGAAAACGGACTCAAGCAGGTGAACGACGAGGACGCCCTCCGTCAGACAGTAGAAGAGATCGTAGCAGCAAATCCCCAGTCCGTAGCCGATTACAAGGCTGGAAAAGAGAAGGCGATAGGATTTCTTGTAGGACAGACCATGAAGGCGATGAAGGGTAAGGCAAACCCAGAAATTGTCAATAAAATGCTTAAAGAAATACTCTCAAAATGATTGAAAAAATCCAGCCTGAGTGATATAATGATCCTAAGAGATTTATATCATAATACGGTATTCGGAGGTCTCTGCAGCTTACTCGGTTTGCTGTATATATGATACGATATTTATATGTTTTATGCTGCAGCCATAGCGTGGGTCACGCTATGGCTGTTGTGCGCATATACGGTTTGTACGAAGCAAGTTGAAAGGTGGGATTAGCATGAAAAGAAGATTTAAGCTTTGGACGGCATATATGCTTATTTTCTGTCTTAGCATGGCGGTAATGCTGCCCGGCAGTAAATCAGTGAAAGCGGATGATACGGGAGAACTTATAATTGACGATTTTAATATTTTTCTCAATGGTACTACTCCGCTCAACAAAGATGTCGAGGTGCGCGACGGTGATAAACTGAGCGTCAGCTTCAAGTGGCGTCTGCCGGATTCGGATAAGACTCATTCTGTTTTCAGCACGACTATAGAGAACTATCATCATCTGAAATTTATCGACAAGCAGTCGATAGATCTGAGGCTTTCCGGCAATGTCGTTGGCAGACTGACCATAGACGTTGATGAGAAAACAGGCAACGTGATCGTGGCGGCGGATTTTACCGAGGAATATCTGAGCAAAACGGAGAGAAACGGCGGCGCGATCGTCGAGGCTTACGCGGACATCAATAAGGGAAAAGACGAGGACGGCAAGGAAAAGGAAATGTCCGTCAGAATGTGGTATCACTTTCCGTTCACATACCGGGTGTCGGGAGACGGAAGCTCACTGTGGGTATGGAAGAGCGCGCAGGGCAAAATGAAAAAGGACGCGGACGGCAGTTATAAGCAGGAGTTTTATATTTCCTTACGCACAAACGGAGGAGAGGTAACGGACGTAAAGCTTCACGACGATCCTGGAAACGGACTTACCGGACCGACTCAGATAACGATCGACAAAAGCAATATGCCTGAAATCACCGAAGGCAGCAAAATGACGCTCGAAGAGCTTCAGGCGAAGCTTACGCGTATGCCGAAGGACGCGCAGGTCGGCTTCACATATGTTGCGGAGGTAAAAGAGGACGTATACGCGCAGGATTCCGCAGGGAGCGCTGAGTATAAGAATGTGTTCAGAGCAGAATACAAGAACAGCGAATCCATCGAAAAGACAGCGGAAAGCTCGGCGGACGTAAACGTATACAGACCGTACGTTCACAAGAGCGGCGAAATAATAAAGGACGCGGGAGGCAATCCGACAGGCAGAATAAAATGGACCGTAAGAATCGATCTTAACGACCTTGCGGACGAAACAATAAGCATAGACGACATTGAAGACGATATGCTTGACAAAACTTCCGGTTATACTCTTGTTCCGAGAGTCGAATACGGAAAAATCGTCGGCTACGACCTTACATATGAATCGGAAATACCTGCCGCCGATATGGGCGACCGGCTCAAAGACCATAAGTACCCTAACGATATAAAGGTGTCTGTTGCAGGGCATCCCTATACGGCTCACGGTGAGGCGATTCTTCCCGCAGAAAGCTGGATCCATAAAGAAATTATTGATTACAATGAAGAAAGCGGTATACTTTCATGGAAGATCGTGCTTGATAATGTTCCTGCCGGCATAAAGGGAGTTACGGTTGAAGAATGGCCGGATAACGGAGGGTGGCATGAACTCATATACGACAGCTTTTGCATTCAGGAGGGCGACGGAGCGGTCCTGCCGACACCGCAGATAGACGACTGGAGCAATCCTCAGCCCGTACACTTAATGGGCAAGAAGGTCGGATTTACCGACGAATATATTGCTAATGCCGCGGGAAAAAGGCTGACCATTTATGTTGATACTCTTGTTAGGGACGACACAGTGGACGGCAAAGTATATGTGAATGTCGGTGCGCTTAATTATACTCCTGACGGCGGGGAAAATACCGCAATAGAAGCCCGCGCGCAGTGGCAGAAGAAAACGGCGATATTTAAATCGGGAGAAGCGAACGGCGATTCCACGGCAATAAATTACGGTGTGGATATTTATCCGGGCAAGATCGACGGCTTTAAAAGCGGAACGCCGATAATCATTAAGGACAGTCTGCCGGAGGGACTTGAGTTTGACGAGGCCTCTTGCAAGGTTATCGGAAAAAAGATACAGGATGATTGGTGGAGGCCTGAAGACGGGGAACTGACTGAAGCCTGTGCTGTCAAGGTTACGGTGAGCGGCGGCGAAATACGATTTGAAATACCGGTAACTGACGCCATGATTGAAAGAATAAACCGTATAAAGACAGACGACGGGAAAGACGCGATGCTCACGCTCTGCTTTACGGCAGGAATAAAGGACGTAAAAAAATATATTACAGATGGAAAAGAGGTTTCGTTTACCAATACCGCAAAAGCGGAATACGGAGGAAAGTCCGCGGGAGACAGTACCGACATCACAAAGCTTACTCCTAAACAGATGATAAAGAAGGACTGGTGGTACAATTCATTAAAAGCGCCTTATATGCAATATGAAATAAAAGTTAATCCCGACAGATTCGATCTGTCTGACGGCAGCATTACCGTGACAGACAGAATGGGAGAGGCGCTTATATACTGTCTGGACACTATTAAGGTTTTCCGTTATGAAGGATATGACCTTGTGCCGCTTGTGAACGGTACGGATTACAGCTATGTTTATTCTCAGGAGGATAATACTGTTGTGTTTACTCTTCCCGATTCCGAATCGCTGGTGATATCCTACGACGCTTATGTCAACGCCTATGTTGACGATAAGATCGTAAATAACGGCGATTTGACCGAGGATAATGCCTTTAACGATGTGAGCATATCCGGATACAAGAACGATCAGAGCAAGAGCAAGGTGTATTATTCGGGAAAAGCCATTACTCCCAGAGGGTGGGCGGAGAATACTCACAGCGAAATAAAGCTTCTCAAGATATATAAATCGTCGGACAGAACAGTTATTCTTCCCGGATGCGAGTTCAGACTTGCCGAATATGAAATTATTGGCGGAGACATTGTCGAGCTGCGCACCGTTAAGGCCGGTATCGTTACGGATGAAAACGGCTTGGCACAGCTGACGGGAATACAGAGCGGAAAAATTTACGGGCTGGTGGAGACTGCGGTTCCGGACGGAGGATTTACAGTTAAGAAGCAGCCGCTTTACTTTATTTTCGGAAACAGCACGCAGACCCCTGTCCCGTCGGGATACAAAGTGATTTATGTAAACGACGGAGGTACGGTTATTTTTGAGAATGATCCCCCTAAAGATGAAACCTCCGAATCGCCGGAAGAGCCGAAGCCGAGTAAGCCTGAGGAGGATACTTCAAAGGAGGAGACCTCTGAATCACAAGAGAATACTGAGCCGGGCGAGACTGAAAAAGAAACTCCGACTAAAAAGGGAGATGTTGAGGGAGAAGGCGATACGACCTCGGAAGATACTTCAAAGCCCGAAAAAGAAACTAAGGATTCGCAGGGCGGGAATAAGGAGCCGGAGGGAGAAACCGATCCCGATAATGACAGGGACGGCAATCTTGAGGGCGACGGAAGTCTTGTAGGGACGGCGGACCGCGCGTATATCAAGGTTATACTGCTTGTGCTTATCCTTGGCGTTGTGGCGGCGGCCGTAACCGAAATCACGATACTCTGGAGCGGCAAAGAAGAATGAACGGTGAAACGCCGTATTTAAGAATACCGTTGGCGACGCTGCATAAAGCGTAAATAGCGGCTCCGAATGACATCGGAGCCGTTAATTTACGCTTGTCCGGCACCGATATAATATACAGAGGATGATTGATAACGGATTATTTTATTTTTCACGGAGGAAACAGTATGAGAGTAAATAACAGCTCGGAGCTTCATGCGCTGACAAGGGACGGCGGGGCGAAGATGTCAAGGCGCGAGAAAGCGATAGCTGCGGCGGAGGCTGAGAAAAACAGAAAAGCCTTTTTTGCGGCGAACGGTCAGACAGCCAGAAGAAATGATTATGCGCAGAGAATAGAGAACAGGCGCAGACAGGCTAAAAAGGAGATCAAAAAGCTTGTCGGCGACGTTTGGGATAACGACAGAAAGCTTGACAACGATATGATCGAGCTTAAGAATAAATCGGCAGAATTGAAATCGGAGAACAAGGACCTAAGAGATACGATAAAGAACTCCGAGCAGGAGCGCGAGGCGTTTAAGGCTGAATACGGGATCGCGGATGATTCCGAGGAGCAGAGGGAGCTTGAGCTTTTGCAGAGAGCGTCGGAGCGTATCCCCGACCTCAGTATGGAGGAGTGGGATAAGTACAATGAAATAACCGCCCGCGGGCTGACAGATTATCAGCAGAGAAGCATGGAGAAATACAGATATGAGGTAGACTGCAGGGAAAAGCTGCGCGGCAATGAAAGCGAAATAGAAGGAAATTTCGGAACGGTGAGAGCGACAAAGCAGGCAAGGCTTGAGAGCGACCCGATGCTTGAGGCGCAGGAGGCGGCGGATAAGATCGCGGCTGCGGCAAGCAAGGACATAGCGGGAATGCTCAAGCAGGAGGCGATCGACCATGTAAACGAGGAAAACGAGAAAAAACTCGAAGAAGCAAAGAAGCAGAAGGAGAAGAAGGAAGAGGAAGAAGAGCGGATCTCCGAGAGAAAGGAAAAGAGAGAGGCGATCGAGAAGCAGATCGAGGAACTCACGGAGAAGCTTTCGTCAAGCTCAATAAGCGAGGACGTGAAAAAAGACGTGCAGGAGCTGCTTGACAGGCTTAAACTGCTCGATGAGGACATCAAGGGAAGCCTGATAGACGCGAACATATAATCAGATAAATGAGTTTAAGCTTTAATACGTTAAACCCGTATGAAATATAAAAGGCAGTCATACCGCATTCGCTCAGGCGACGGTGTGGCTGCCTTATTTAATGTTATTTGCGGTACGATCATCCTCTGCTTTCAAGGTCCTCAAATATGTAATCAAGAACGGGAGCCATACCTACGAACTCACAGCCGTATGAGTATTCGTCATCCTCAAGGGCTTCACAGCGGATTATTTTGACAACGCAGTACAGCGTAGAATCGTCCGAACCAAGATTGAGCTCGGCGTTAAAATAATAATTCATTGGAAGAATGCTTTTGGATATGAAGCCAAGCCCGAACTTTGAAATGTCTTTTACCATAATGGGAGAATCAATATTTATTTTGTCGTTATCCTGATCAAAAAGAGAAGAAACTGTCAACTCAAGGGTGACCTTCACTCTTCTGGCGCGTCTTTTATTTTCCATACGGCAACCTCCGAAGCAGATTTTTATAGGAACATTTTACCATAGACTTCCCAAAACAACAATACTTTTTGTCCTATAAATGCATTGACTTTGTAAAAGACGATGTATTATAATCGTAGAGTACAGAAGGCGGCGTTTCCGTTATCCGCGGCAAGCTGCCAAAATATCACAGATATATGATTTGGAGGAAAACAGTATGCAGGAATTCAGACCTTTTAAAGAGGGCAAGGTGCGCGAAGTGTATGATAACGGGGACAGCCTTATTATAGTTGCCACCGACAGAATATCGGCGTTTGACAATATTCTTAAGAACAAAATAACGGACAAGGGCGCTATACTTACGCAGATGTCCGAATTCTGGTTTGACTTTACAAAGGACATTGTGCCGAACCATATGATTTCCACCGAAGTTAAGGATATGCCCGAATTTTTCAGAAACGAACGTTTTGACGGAAACAGCATGATGTGCCGGAAGCTTGAGATGCTCCCGATCGAGTGCATTGTCAGAGGATATATAACCGGCAGCGGATGGGCGAGCTACGAGAAGAACGGGACGGTCTGCCAAATGACGCTTCCAAAGGGGCTTAAGGAGTCGGACAAGCTGCTCGAACCTCTTTACACGCCGAGCACAAAGGCTGAGATGGGACTGCATGACGAGAATATATCGTTTGAGAGAAGCGTGGAGATACTTGAGGAGCTTTATCCCAAAAAGGGCGCGGGATACGCGGAGAAGATAAAGGAATATACTCTTGCTCTTTACAAAAAATGTGCGGAGTACGCGCTCGGAAAGGGAATCATTATTGCGGACACCAAGTTTGAGTTCGGTCTTGACGGCGACGGCAATATCGTTCTCGGCGACGAGATGCTTACGCCCGACAGCTCAAGATTCTGGCCGCTTGAGGGCTACGAGGCAGGAAAGCCCCAGCCTTCGTTTGACAAGCAGTTCGTAAGAGACTGGCTGAAGGCAAATCCCGACAACGACCTGCTTCTGCCCGACGAGGTTGTTGAAAAGACAGTGGATAAATATAAGGAGGCGTTTGAGCTTCTTACGGGACATAAATTCGGCTGACTGTAAGCTTTTATACTGCAAAAAAGCGGGCGGTCTGCTGCCGGAAGGATACAGTGATGATAATGGATTCGGAAAATCTTGGTATTGAATATGAGAGCGAGCTGCATGAAGAATGCGGAGTGTTCGGAGTGTATGATTTTGACGGTGATGATATTGCCGCCACCATATATTACGGTCTTTTCGCTTTACAGCACAGAGGACAGGAGAGCTGCGGCATAGCGGTCAGCGATACCAAGGGCCCGAAGGGAAAGGTCATTTCGCACAAGGATATGGGGCTTGCCAACGAAGTTTTTGACGAGGAAACGATCGACAGGCTCAAAGGCAATATAGGCGTGGGACATGTGAGATATTCTACGGCTGGAAGCAGCACCAGAGAGAATGCGCAGCCGCTGGTGCTGAATTACGCGAAAGGCATACTTGCGCTCGCGCATAACGGAAATCTCATAAACGCGCCAAAGCTTCGCGAGGAGCTTTCCTATACCGGAGCGATATTCCAGACGACTATTGATTCGGAGGTAATAGCATATTATATTGCAAGAGAAAGGCTTAAAACGCACAGTGCCGAAGAAGCGGTCGCCAATGCCATGGGCATAATAGAAGGCGCCTGCTCGCTCATAGTGATGAGCCCGAGAAAGCTTATCGGAGCAAGGGACGCTTTGGGTTTTAAGCCTTTGTGCATAGGAAGGCGCGGCAATACATATATGCTTTCGTCCGAGACCTGCGCGTTTGACGCGGTCGGCGCGGAGTTTGTCAGGGACGTGCTGCCCGGAGAGGTGGTTACGATAACTCCCGACGGAATAGCCTCCAATATGACCGCGCATAAGGACAGATGTTCAAGGTGCATTTTTGAATATATATATTTCGCCAGACCGGACAGCTTTATCGATGGCGTGAGCGTATACGGCTCAAGGATAATGGCGGGCAGGATACTTGCCAAAGAGCATCCGGTGGACGCGGATCTGGTCGTGGGAGTCCCGGAATCGGGCAATGTCGCGGCTCTCGGATATTCTATGGAGTCGGGGATACCTTACGGCATCGCGTTTATCAAGAACAGCTACGTCGGAAGGACGTTTATAAAGCCGAAGCAGTCCCAGCGCGAGACAAGCGTGAGGATAAAACTCAATGTGCTTAAAGAGGCTGTCGCGGGAAAAAGGATAGTAATGATAGACGATTCCATTGTGCGGGGAACTACAAGCGCGAGAATCGTAAAAATGCTCAAGGACGCCGGAGCAGCCGAGGTCCATGTGCGCATAAGCTCGCCGCCGTTTATGCATCCGTGTTATTTCGGTACGGATGTGCCGTCTGACGACCAGCTGATTGCCCATGACCATACGGTTGAGCAGATACGCGGATTTATAGGCGCGGATTCGCTCGGCTATATTCCGGCAAAGAGGCTCGGGGAGCTGATCGAGGGCGGCGCGGATTACTGCGACGCGTGCTTTACCGGAAAATACCCGATCATACCTCCCGACTGCGACATTCGAGGAGAATATGAAAAATAATAATTTGGCGGCTCGATGCCGCGGATAGGAGATCACGATGTCTACTGACAGATACCAGACACCGCTTGCGGAGAGATACGCGAGCAGGGAGATGCAGTATATTTTTTCACCGGACAAAAAATTCAGGACATGGAGAGAGCTTTGGATAGCGCTCGCCGAGTCGGAAAAGGAACTCGGGCTTGCAATAACAGATGAGCAGATAGAAGAGCTCAAGGCGAATAAGGACAATATCAATTACGATGTGGCAAAGGCGAGGGAGAAGGAAGTAAGACATGACGTCATGTCCCATGTGTACGCTTACGGAGTTCAGTGTCCCAAAGCAAAGGGAATCATCCATTGGGGCGCCACCTCCTGTTATGTGGGCGACAATACCGACCTGATAATAATGACGGAGGCGCTTAAACTCGTAAGAGTAAAGCTTATCAACGTGCTTGACGAGCTTGGAAGGTTTGCCGACAGATACAAGGCGCTGCCCACTCTCGCGTTTACGCATTTTCAGCCTGCGCAGCCCACCACCGTCGGAAAGAGGGCCACGCTCTGGATGCAGGAGCTTTTGCTTGATCTTGAGGATCTGAACCATGTGATAGATTCCATGAAGCTTCTCGGCTCAAAGGGTACGACCGGTACGCAGGCAAGCTTTCTGGAATTATTTGAAGGCGACCATGAGAAGGTAAGGCGACTTGATAAAATGATAGCTGCCAAAATGGGATTTGGCGATGTATATCCCGTTTCGGGACAGACATATTCGCGCAAGGTGGATACAAGGGTCGTGAACGTACTCGCGGGAATTGCGGCGAGCGCGCACAAATTTTCCAACGATATAAGGCTTTTGCAGCATCTCAAGGAAATAGAGGAGCCGTTCGAGAAATCTCAGATAGGCTCGTCCGCCATGGCGTACAAACGCAATCCTATGAGAAGCGAGAGGATAGCTTCGCTTGCCAATTATGTGATGGCGGATGCGATGAATCCTGCGATCACAAGCGCGACGCAGTGGTTCGAGAGGACGCTCGACGACTCCGCCAATAAGAGAATGTCGGTTCCCGAAGCTTTTCTCGCGGTGGACGGCATACTTGATCTTTATCTCAATGTCGTTGACGGTCTGGTCGTCTATGAAAAAGTAATAAACAGACATATAATGGCTGAGCTGCCCTTTATGGCTACCGAGAATATAATGATGGACGCTGTAAAGGCGGGAGGCGACCGTCAGGAGCTGCATGAGGAGATACGCAGGCTTTCGATGGAGGCAGGCAGACGCGTTAAGCAGGAGGGACTTGACAATAACCTGCTTGAACTTATAGCGTCAAGCCCGGCGTTTAACGTGAGCCTTGAGGACCTTGAAAAATCCATGGACCCTTCCAAATATACCGGACGCTCAAAGGAGCAGGTGGAGGAATTTTTGTCGGAAACGGTTGCCCCGGTTCTGGCTGAATATAAGGACGTGCTCGGAGTGAAGGCTGAGATAAACGTCTGAATACCATTATGCGCGGAAAAGCGGCGCAATAACATTGAAAGGATCATAAATTTATGCTTGATGCGATTGTTGAATGTCTTGTAAAAAGAAAACTGACGGTTAAGGCGTACGCCGCAAGATGCGCTATAATATGTGCGGACGTGCTTGCTTTTATCGCGATGCTTGCCATACTGCTTTTTGTTCCGGCGTTCATGGCTTTGGATCTAGTTATCGTTGTGCTCGCCGCGGTTTTCACATATCTTGTATTCAGAAATACAGATGTTGAATACGAATATTCCTTTTTTGACGGAGAACTCGCCATAGATAAGGTTATGCACAAAATGACAAGAAAGAAGCTGCGCAGATTCAATCTTACTAAGATGGACTGCATGGCTCCGGTCGGCTCGCGGCATCTCGGCGGCGGAGTTAACAACCATGTAAAATTCGATTTTTCGACGCAGTACGAGGATGACAAACACTTCATAGCGATTGTACACGGCGACGATAATGTTGTGGCGGAAGTTATGTTTACGCCCAACGAGGAGCTGCTTGAAAAAATCAAACAGGCGTATCCGCGCAAGGTATACCTTGATATCAATGACTGATATTTCCAAGTCGGGACAGACTGTTGACTTTTTTATAAATATGTATAAAATAAGAGCTAATACACTTTGCGCGGAAAAACGGCGCAATAATATCAAAATTCCTGCGGGAAATTATGCGTGAAAAACAGCGCAAGAATAAGGAAAGGAAGGATAAAACAAAATGGGTACAATAATCGGCGAAGGAATTACATTTGACGACGTTCTTTTGGTTCCGTCATATTCAGAGGTGACTCCGAATATGATAGAGCTTGAAACATGGCTTACCAAAAAAATCAGGATGAATGTCCCGATAATGAGTGCCGGAATGGATACCGTTACGGAACACAGGATGGCTATAGCAATGGCAAGACAGGGCGGCATAGGAATCATACATAAGAATATGTCGGTCGAGCAGCAGGCAGAGGAAGTCGATAAGGTTAAACGTTCGGAAAACGGCGTAATAACGGATCCGTTTTTCCTTTCACCCGATCATACACTGGAGGACGCCAACAATCTGATGGCGAAATTCAGAATTTCAGGAGTGCCCATTACCGAAAACGGAAAGCTTGTGGGAATAATCACCAACCGTGACCTTAAGTTTGAGACAGATCATACAAAGCCGATAAAGGAGTGTATGACCAGCAAAAATCTCATAACGGCGAAGGTCGGAATTACGCTTACCGAGGCAAAAGAAATACTTGCCAAGGCGAGAGTGGAAAAGCTTCCGATAGTTGACGACGATTTTAACCTCAGAGGACTCATCACTATAAAGGATATTGAAAAGCAGATAAAATATCCCTTGTCGGCAAAGGACTCTCAGGGAAGGCTTCTCTGCGGCGCGGCAGTGGGAATAACAGCAAATATTATGGAAAGAGTCGGCGCGCTTGTTGCGGCAAAGGTTGACTGTATAGTTATTGACTCTGCTCACGGACATTCAAAAAATATAATAGAGGCCGTAAAAAAGGTTAAAGCTGAGTATCCCGACCTTCAGGTAATAGCGGGAAATATCGCGACCGGAGAAGCGGCAAAGGCGCTTATCGAGGCGGGAGTTGACGCGGTAAAGGTCGGTATAGGGCCCGGTTCGATATGTACGACGCGCGTTGTTGCGGGTATAGGCGTTCCGCAGATAACGGCGGTCATGGACGTTTACAATACGGCGAAAGAATATGGCATCCCCGTTATTGCCGACGGAGGAATCAAATATTCGGGCGATCTTACAAAGGCGATAGCCGCCGGAGCGGACGTATGTATGATGGGAAGCATGTTTGCCGGCTGCGACGAAGCGCCGGGAGATTTTGAACTTTTCCAGGGACGTAAATACAAAGTCTACAGAGGAATGGGCTCGATTGCGGCTATGGAAAACGGAAGCAAGGACCGTTATTTTCAGACGGACGCCAAGAAACTCGTGCCGGAGGGCGTAGAGGGACGCGTGGCTTACAAAGGATTGCTTGAGGATACGGTATTTCAGCTTATGGGAGGACTCCGTTCGGGAATGGGATACTGCGGAACCAGAACTATTCCGGAACTTAAGGAGAGGGGCAGATTCGTTAAGATTTCAGCCGCTTCGCTCAAAGAGAGCCATCCCCATGACATACATATCACTAAGGAAGCACCTAATTACAGCGTGGAACAGTAAAGTCGGGGGCTTGTAATGAGATACAAAGGAATTAAGGTTATACTTGTAAGCTCAGTGGTAGTGCTTATCGTGATCGTTCTGATACTGCTTGCCGAAAAGCAGTTTGGCGGCAGACCGATTTCGGCTGGTACTGAGACCTCGCAGAGTGAGGAAACGGTTATGAAGGAGACGAAGCGCGAGCTTAAGCCGGATCCTTTTTTGAGCAGCGGCGAGGTGACGGTCGATTATCTGACAGTGAACGAATACTCAAGACCGGGGAACAAGCTTCGCAATGTCAACGCTATAGTGATACATTATGTAGGCAATCCCGGAACGACCGCCGCGCAGAACAGAAGCTATTTTGAAGGGCTTAAAGACGGGCACGGCACAAGCGCGAGCAGTCATTATATAGTGGGGCTTGAAGGGGAGATAATACAGTGTGTTCCGCTTGATGAAATTTCATACGCCTCCAACGAGCGCAACGGGGATACAATAGCCATCGAATGCTGCCATCCGGACGAAACGGGTAAATTCAACGCGGCGACATACGATTCGCTTGTAAAGCTGACGGCGGCGCTCTGTAATACATACGGGCTTTCACCGGATGAGGACATTATCAGGCATTACGATATTACGGGTAAAAGGTGTCCGCTCTATTTTGTCAGCAATGAAGAAGAGTGGTACGGCTTTAAGCTGTCCGTTCAGACGGCAATGAAATGATCAAAGGAGTATGCGGGTAATGACTTTAAACGATGTTTCAAATGTACTAGGGTTTATAGGCGGTTTGGGAATGTTCCTTTACGGAATGAAGCTTCTTTCCGGCGGACTGCAGAAAGCGGCGGGAGAGAGGATGAAAAGCCTTCTCAATGCCGTTACAAATAAGAGAATCAAGGGAATCGCGGTCGGTGCGGCTGTTACCGCCATAATACAAAGTTCGGGAGCCACTACCGTAATGGTGGTAGGCTTTGTAAACGCGGGGATACTGAGTCTGCTTCAGTCGGTGGGCGTCATTATGGGTGCCAATATCGGAACCACGGTTACAGCGTGGATAGTTGCGCTTGACTCTCTCGGTTCTGCTGCTGCGGCTTTCAAGCCCTCGTTTTACGCGCCTTTAATGATAGGCGTGGGCGCCGCCCTTGTCATGTTCTGTAAGAAGCATAAGAAGCAGACGATGGGTGAGATAATTATATCCGTGGGACTGCTTTTTGCGGGACTTACCGCGATGTCGGCGTCGATGGAGCCGTACATGAAAAGCCAGACTGTGCAGGACATTTTCCTCACGCTGGGGAACAATCCTATGTTAGGAATACTTATAGGCGTTGTCGTGACCGGAGTGATGCAGAGTTCGTCCGCGTCCGTGGGAGTTTTGCAGGCGCTTGCAAGATACGGAGTTGTTTCTGCCGGAACTGCGGTCTTCATATGTCTCGGCGCGGATATAGGCTCGTGCTTTACCGCTATTCTTTCAAGCGCGGGAGCTTCGCGCAACGCGAGACGGGCGGCTGTAATAAATCTGCTTTTCAATCTGATAGGAGTTGCGATATGGGGCACGCTGGTATTTATATTCTTTAAGATATTCCCGGCGGCGCAGGCGTATACGATGTCCGGAGTTACGATAGCCGTATTCCATACGGGATTTAAAGTCGCGAACACTATGCTTTTCTATCCTTTTGCCAACAAGCTTGTGAAGCTCTCAGAGCTTATAATCAGGGACAAGAAGCAGCCGGCGCCGCCGGTTGACGAGCAGAGAGACAATTCGATGCTGCTCGACGACAGGATCCTTAATACGCCTTCTCTTGCCATACAGGCGGTAAGCAATTACATAGTTAAACTGGGAAAAATATGTACGGAGAATATCAAAAGAAGCCTTGACGCCGTCATGTACTGCAGGATGGAAAATGTCAGCGTGGTTCTTGATACGGAGAAGCATATTGACGACCATGTGGCGAATCTTTCGGATTTCCTTGTTAAGCTCAGCAACGACGGACTTACCGACAGGCAGAGCCGTCAGGTGAAGAATCTCATGTACACTGTTATAGATTTGGAAAGAATAGGCGACCACGCGGAGAATATAGCCGAGCTTGCTCAGAAACTTGAGAAGGACGGACTTAAATTTTCCGAGATGGGAGTAAGGGACCTTGAGGACATGAGGGCTGCCGTTGAAGGCTCTCTTGAGAGCGCGATTTTGTCAAGAGAGAGCGGAAACCTTGATATGGTGCGCAGGACTTTCAGGTTTGAGGACGATGTGGACGCTTATGAGGAAGAAATAAGGGACAAGCATATCGACAGGCTGGCAAGTCAGGAGTGCGAATCCGAGACCGGAGTTATTTTCCTTAATCTGCTTACCAATCTCGAAAGAGTTTCCGACCACGCCGTGAATATTGCGGGATATGTAAAGGATGAAGCCTGATGTTTGATAAACAGTTAAAGGAGTTAACCGAAAATATTAATCTGAGGGAGAACCTTGTATATATAAAAGAAGCCCTTCAGGGCGGAGAAAATACGGAAATACTCAAAAGCGAAAAGCGTTACGGCATTTCGCTTTTTCCGGGTCTGCTCAAAAACGAGGACGCCAAGGTGCGCAAAAACGCAGTTCTGATAATGGGAATGCTTGGGGAGAGCGGTTATGAGGACATAATAGCCGAATATTATAAGGCGGAAACGACATTTTTTGTCAGGAGCGCATATCTTACGGCTCTGAAATCATATAATTATGACAAGCATACCGAAATGTTAAGAAGCCGCAGACGCGAACTTGAGGCGGGCGGCTTTGACGAGGCAGATCTTAAACACGCGGCGGCGGAGCTTAAAGCTTTGATCGCTTTGCTTGATTCGGGCAAAAGGCAGGCAAGGCATACTTTTGCGGATCCTAAGAAGCCGGTGCAGGTCATTCTCACAACGGGAGCCGACACAGTGGAGGCGGTCAGGGACGCTCTTATTCATAACGGAATCACTGAGCCGAAAAAAGTATTTTGCGGTATCATGGCTCGTACTTCAAGGATCTATAAAGCGTCGGGCATAAGAATATACAGAGAGCTGCTCTTTCCTGTAAACGGAATGAAAAGCTATGAAAGATCCGATGTTCCTTCGGCTGTCGCAAAGGGGAATCTGACTGAGCTGCTTGAAAATATGCATAAGGATCCGCGTGGAGCTTTCGCGTTCAGGCTTGACGTTAAGGACGCGGACGCGGCGAAGCTTTCAGCGGAAATACAGGCAATGTCCGGGGGACGTCTTGTCAATTCGGTTTCCGACTATGAAATCGAGATTAAATTAATTGCCTCGAAGGACGGGAACGGCAGATACGGTATTTTCCTCAAACTGCATACCTTCGGCTACGACAGATTCAAATACAGGGAAAATCATGTCGCTGCGTCAATGAATCCTGTGAGGGCGGCTATGGCGGTATGGCTTGCGCGAGATTATCTTGAGGAAGGAGCGAATGTGCTTGATCCCTTCTGCGGGGTAGGGACAATGCTTATAGAGCGCGATAAGCTTGTAAAAGCCGGACAGATGTACGGAGTGGACACCTTCGGAAAGGCGATAGAAGGCGCGAGACTGAACACCGCGAAGGCGGGCGCACATGCGAATTATATCAACAGGAATTATTTTGACTTTGAGCACAGTGTGCTTTTTGACGAGATAATTACGGATATGCCTGCGCTTGAACACGCGGACGCCGATGAATTTTACAGGCGTTTTCTGTCTTACAGCGAAGGAATGCTGAGGGATAAAGGGGTAATGATAATATATTCCTGCGAGAAAAATCTGCTTAAAAAGCATCTCAGACTGAACGGGAGTTATAAGCTTCTGAGGGAGTTTACAATAGACGCGCGCGGCGGGGCTGGAGTGTATGTTCTTGTCAAGCAGTCTAAAAGCAATACGGCGCTAGAATAGTCAGAAAGAAGAAATGTAATGGATCTGTGGACCTTTGCGGATATTTTATCACTTAAAAACAATAAATACGTCAATGGCGGGGGCAGCATAGTAGGGGCGCTCTACCATATAGACAATATGTATAAAAGCGGTGTGAGGATAATAATCCTTATGCCGCAGTTTGATTATGGGGACGGCGCGTTAAACAGAGCAAGACTTGAGCGCGCAGACGAGCTTTGCAGGACGGCGCAGGAGGATTATCCCGGACTTACCGTGTGCGTCGGCAGCAGAATAAAATATTACAGCGGCTTTGCAAAGACTGTCGGCGCGGACGGCGCGCGCAGTATCGCCGGCAGCCGCTATATTGTTGTGGAATTTGAAAAGGACGCGTCTTTTACTTTTATGCTCAAGGGAGTAAAAGAATGCTTTGACGCGGGATTCAGACCTTTAATAGAGAATCCCCTTTTCTATGACGAGGTCGATCTTGATATTCTTGAGGGACTGGTTGAAAACGGCGCGTATACGGTATGGGATAAAGCCGTTTTTGAGGGAAGACTTCACCGCAGCGCAAGAAAACAGATGGATGTGCTTTTTGAGAAAAAACTCGTGCATTTTGTGAGTGACGGCGCTGGGGGAGCGGAGGTCACCGATTACGACGCAGCGGCGGCGAACGCGGCTGCAATGTACGGAGACGACGCGGCGCGCGGAATTTTTTATCAGAATTATGTGGAAATTATCAACGACGGGATAAATATAATTCCTTCTTGACTTTTGCTTTTTTTGTGATAATATAGTTCCATATAGAACAGTTAGGGTGTGAACGAAATACGCGCATAACTGTTTTATCATGGGAGAAAAGGACAGGTGTAAGGAATGACGGAGGACGGAGCACAACAATGTTTGGAAAACAGACGTATGCCTTTGAGCTTTGAATTGAAAAGGATGAACAATCTCATAAGCAGATACGTTCATTCAGGTCTTGTAAACGGGGGCTTTGACGAGATCACTATAATGCACGGCTGGATTCTGGGATTTCTGTACGATTGCAGGGACAGAAATATATACCAGCGCGATCTGGAGACAAGATTCGGAATAGCCAAATCCACGGTCACAAATATAATCAAGCTTATGGAGAGAAAGGGTTATGTTACCCGCGCCGAGGACGCTTCGGACGCGAGGCTTAAACAGCTCAGGCTTACTAAGCTCGGAGAGGAGACGCATCTTGAGACCATACGCGTTATCGAAGAGCTGAACAAAAGCATGGAGGAAGGGATAGCCGATGATGAAAAGGAAATCTTTTTTTCCATACTGGATAAGATAAGAAAGAATATGGAAGGCAGCAAGGAGGAAGCAAAGAATGATTAAAACTCTTGCAAGGCATATCAGAGGTTTTTTAAAGGAGTCGATAGCGACGCCTCTGTTTATGATCCTTGAGGTAATTATGGAAATGCTTGTGCCGTTTCTTATGTCGGCGCTGGTCGATAACGGCATCAACGCGAAGGGTGGGGGCGACATCAAGTACATCTGCATAGTGGGCGCTTTTATGATCGCCGCCGCGGGCATAGGTCTTTTTGCCGGTCTTATGGGTGGCAAATACGGAGCGAAGGCGTCCACGGGCTTTGCTAGGAATCTGAGAAAGGCTATGTATACGAATATACAGACTTTTTCTTTTTCCAACATTGATAAATTCAGTACGGCGGGACTGGTGACAAGGCTTACGACGGACGTTACCAATGTGCAGAACGCCTATCAGATGATACTCAGAATGTGTATGAGGGCACCGGCGAGCCTTATAATGGCTATGGTAATGTCGTTTTATTTCAGTCCGAGGATAGCGACGATATATCTTATCGCTATGCTGCTGTTAGCGGGAGTGCTTGCGTTTATCATTTCGAGGGCAAACAAATATTTCAAAGAAGCGTTTCCCAAATATGACGATCTGAACGCGAGCGTGCAGGAAAACGTGTCCGCGATAAGAGTGGTGAAGGCGTATGTCAGAGAGCCGCACGAGCAGGAAAAGTTCAAAAAGGCGAGCAACAACATATATAAGATAATGATGAAGGCGGAAAACGTTATCGTATGGAATTCGCCGGCAATGCAGTTTACGGTTTACGGGTGCATACTTCTGATAAGCTGGATAGGCGCGAAGCTGATAGTCGGCTCAGGAGAAACCGTACTTACGAGGGGAGACCTAACAAGCCTTCTGGCATACTGCATGAACATACTTATGAGCCTCATGATGTTAGCGATGATTTTCGTAATGCTTTCAATGAGCGCGGCGAGCGTGGAGCGTATTGCCGAGGTGCTTAACGAGAATGCCGATATCGTGAATCCGCCCGAACCGGATTATGAGGTTACGGACGGCAGCATCGACTTTGAGAACGTTAATTTCAGCTACAAAAAAGAAGGCGGCGAATATGTGCTTTCAGATATAGATCTTCATATACGTTCAGGCGAAACGATAGGAATAATAGGAGGCACCGGAAGCGCGAAGTCAAGCCTTGTGAACCTTATAAGCCGACTTTACGAGGTGTCGGAGGGCAGCGTAAAGGTAGGAGGAAAGGACGTGCGCCTTTATGACCTTGAAACTTTAAGAAACGAGGTCAGTATGGTTTTGCAGAAGAACGTGCTTTTTTCGGGAAGCATATACGAAAACCTCAGATGGGGCGATAAAGACGCCACGGACGAGGAGTGCAAAAGAGCGTGCAGACTTGCGTGCGCGGACGAATTTATCGAGAAATTTCCTGACGGCTACGATACTCATATAGAGCAGGGCGGAAGCAATGTTTCCGGAGGTCAGAAGCAGAGGCTCTGTATCGCGAGAGCGCTTCTTAAAAAGCCCAAGATCATTATTTTTGACGACAGCACAAGCGCTGTCGATACGGCTACAGACGCAAGGATAAGAAAGGCTATGTCCACGGAAATTCCCGATACGACCAAGATCATCATAGCGCAGAGAATATCAAGCGTAATGGAGGCTGACAGAATAATAGTCATGGATAACGGCAGGATAGACGGAATAGGAACTCACGAGGAGCTGCTTGAATCCAACGAGATATACAGGGACGTATATGAGTCGCAGACCGGAGGCGGCGGAGACTTTGACGAGAACAGAGCGGAAGGAGGGGATCGCTGATGCCCGCACCGAGAGGAATGAAACCCACAGTCCAGAATCCGGGAAAGGTTCTGGCGAGAATACTTAAATATGTCTTCGGAAAATATCTGATACAGTGCATCATAGTGCTTATCTGCATTATTGCTAGCGTGGCTGCCGGAATACAGGGAACCATGTTTATGAAAACTCTCATAGACGGTTTTATAACGCCGCTTATCGGGAGCGCGTCGCCGGATTACAGTCTGCTTCTGCACGCGATATTCCGTGTAGCGATCTTTTACGGCGTCGGTATAAATTATGAGTTGATAATTTGCAACGCTGTCTATCACCGGTTCGATACTGACGTGAGCACCTAAATTT